>Ga0194035_1000124_pt1 | contig 45137 bp, 34 predicted proteins | sample JunL2320m_MetaG_FD_148680 | JGI IMG/M metagenome (GOLD analysis project Ga0194035, IMG submission 148680) | Anoxic zone freshwater microbial communities from boreal shield lake in IISD Experimental Lakes Area, Ontario, Canada - Jun2016-L239-20m | ecosystem: Environmental > Aquatic > Freshwater >...
TAACCCTCCGGCAGTGCCGCGATCAACAGCGCAAGATCGAGTCGGCGCGGAGCGGTGAATCGCAGTTGATCCTCGGCACCGCTGTGCATCAACTGCGCGGGCGTTCCTGAGACGACGGCGGATCCGTGGTCGATGATCATGATCCGGTCGGCCAACTCCTCGGCTTCCTTGAGTTGGTGTGTGGTCAACACCACCGTTACCCCGTCGCGTCGCAGCGCATCGATGAGCTCCCATACGACCAGACGTGCGTGGGCGTCCATGCCGGCGGTCGGTTCGTCGAGGAACACCAACTCTGGCCGCCCCACGATCGCGCAGGCCAGCGACAGGCGCTGCTGTTGCCCGCCTGAGAGCCTCCGGTAGGTGGTGCGGGCGGCGTCGGTGAGACCGAGCGTGTCCAGCAGCCAGGCGGGGTCCAGGGGCCGGGCCGCGTAGGCGGCGACCAGGTTCAGCATCTCCCCGGCCCGGGCTGCCGGGTAGCCGCCCCCGCCCTGCAGCATTACGCCGATCCGTTCGCGGACCCGTGCGTTGTCGGTCACCGGATCGAGTCCCAGCACCTCGATGGTGCCGGCATCCGGGCGGATGAATCCTTCGCACATCTCGACTGTCGTCGTTTTGCCGGCACCGTTGGGGCCGAGCAGGGCCAATATCTCGGCGCGATTCACCTCAAGGTCGAGGTCATGCACCGCGCGGGTGGATCCGTAACTCTTCGACACCCCGCGCAGCCGTACCGGGGTGTTGGCGCCGGAACTCACGGGGACTCAGCGTAGGCGTCGGGCACGGGGCGTTGCGCCGGTGGTTGCGGTGCGGGTCCGCCGAGCGCTCCCGGGTCGGGATCCTCACCGCTGTAGCGCTCACCGGTACCGGGCACGTCGCGCCACGGTAATCGGTTGAGCGTCAACCCGATCAACAGCAGCACGATCAGAGCGCTGGCTACGGTCGCGTCGATGATCTGGAAAAGGGCGAAGCGGTCGCCATTGGCGGTAGGTCCGAAGATTCCGACGATCAGTGTGACGGCGATGACCGCTATCCGGAACCGCGGCCGGGTGGCCCAGGCCGCCAGTGGGATGATTGCCCACAGCAGGTACCACGGCTGCACGACTGGGAACAGCAGCACCGTGGCGCCCAGTGCGACGCCCAGCCCGCCGATCGGATGCAGCCGGCCGCGTAGCACCGACAGCAGCAGCCCACTCACCGCGACGGCGATGATCAGCACGCCAATCCCACGGGTCAGCGACAGCACTGCGGTGGTGTGGTCACCCAAGCCGAGCAGGATGCCCACCTGCCCGGTGCCCAGGGCCAGCAGAGTCGGCGGGGACATCCAACTGCGGACGACGTTGGCGGTACCGAGGGTGAAGATCCAGCCGAAACCCAGTCCACTTGCCCAGCCGATCAGAGCCATCACCGCCAGCGCCAGGGATCCCAGCAAGCAGCTTGCCGATAGGAAGGCTTTAAGTGTCCCGCCCCAGCGGTAGGCCAGTGCCATCGCCGTGAATCCCAGTGCCAGCAGGCCGGGCAACTTCACCTGAGACGACATGGTGATCAACACGGTGCCGCTCACCAGCAGGGCCAGCGGCATCCACTGAGTCAAATCGGAGCGTGATCCCGGCCAGCGGAGCGGTCGCGGAACCAGCGGTCTCCCCTGATCGATTCCGCGCAACGAGATCTCGGTCCCGGTCAGCATCAGGCCGAGCATCAGGGCCTCGTTGTGGATTCCGGCAACCAGGTGCATCAGCAGTAGTGGGTTGGCCGCGCCCAACCACAGGGCACTGACCTCGGCAACCCCGCAGCGGTGCGCCAATCTCGGTGTGGCCCAGACGATCAGGCCGACGCCGATCAACACGATCACGCGATGACACAGCACCGCGGCGACGATGTTCTCTCCGGTGAGCGCCGAGATGCCGCGGCCGATCCAGAGGAACAGCGGCCCGTAGGGTGCGGGCGTTTCCCGCCACAGGCTCGGCACCGAGAGGGTGAAGACGTGGTCCAGTCCCAGCCCCGGCGCCGGGCCGACCTTGTAGGGGTTGAGTCCGATCCGGGCGATCTGGCTCTGGGCCAGATAGGAGTAGACGTCCTTGCTGTACATGGGCGGGGCGATCAACAGCGGCAGTATCCACAGCAGCAGGGTGCGGTCCAGTTGGCTGCGCGACATCCGGCGCGGGCCCAGGGTGAATCGGCCCAGCATCAGCCAGGCCAGTGCCATCATGACCGCACCGGTCGTGGTCATCGTGAGCGAGACGGTCTGAATGCGGGACGGCAGGTTGAGCAGCCGGACCCCGAAGGTGGGGTCCTGAACGACCGGCCGGGCGCCCGCGCCGAGTGCGCCGATAGCCATCAGCACGGTTCCCGTCGCCCCGAACAGTCGGGTGCGCCGCATGGCGGTCAGTTCGGTGTCGTTGAGTGGGGAAGCCTCAATGCGCTCGTCGCCGTGCAATCTGGCGATCGACGAACTCAGGGAGAGCTGCCGGGCTGCCACTACAGCACTCTAACCGCCGCCGAACAGCGGCTGGGGAGCACTCTAACCGCCGCCGAACAGCGGCTGGGGAGCACTCTAACCGCCGCCGAACAGCGGCCGGGGCAGGTGAGGGTGGCCTTGGTAGACCCGCGGACCTAATTGCGTCACACTGGTGTTGTGAAAATCCGCCCTGACGACTTGCCGGTCTCCGGTGGCCTGTCGGGTCAGGATGGGCACACTCGGCGCGCAATCGTGCGACTGCTGCTGGAGTCGGGATCGATCACCGCCGCCGAAATAGGTCGTGGCCTGGGAATCTCCGCGGCCGGTGTACGCAGGCACCTCGATGCGCTGGTTTACGGTGGCGATGCGGAGGCCAACCCGGCTGCGGCATGGCAGCAGGTCGGCCGCGGCCGGCCCGCCAAACGCTATCGGCTCACCCCGGCCGGGCGGGCCAAGCTTGAGCACACCTACGACGATCTGGCATCAGCCGCCATGCGCCAACTTCGCGAGATCGGCGGAGACGAGGCAGTCCTGGCCTTCGCCCGGCGTCGTATCGACACCATCCTGGCCGGCGTGCCTGCCCCTGAGTCCGAGGACGACGATGCGGTCGAGGTCGCGGCAGAAGGCGTGGCCGACGCACTGACCCGCGCCGGCTACGCCACCACGACCGCCCGGGTCGGGGGTCCTGTCCAGGGCATCCAGATCTGCCAGCATCACTGCCCGGTTTCCCATGTGGCCGAGGAGTTTCCCGAGCTGTGCGAGGCCGAACGGCAGGCCATCTCCGAGGTGCTCGGCACCCACGTGCAGCGACTGGCCTCCATCGCCAACGGTGACTGCGCCTGCACCACGCACGTGCCGCTGACTTTGACCAAATTTTCAGCAACCAGCAATCAGCAAGGAGCATCGGTATGACGACCACCCCTGAGGTCGAGCAACTCAGCCAAGAGGAGACGATCGCGTCGCTGGGCCATTACGGCTACGGCTGGTCGGACTCCGATGCGGCAGGTGCCAGCGCCCAGCGCGGCATCTCCGAAGCCGTGGTGCGCGATATCTCGGCGAAGAAGAGCGAACCCGAGTGGATGCTCGAGGTTCGACTCAAGGCGCTGCGGACGTTCTACAAGAAGCCGATGCCGAACTGGGGTTCGGACCTCGACGGCATCGACTTCGACAACATCAAGTATTTCGTGCGCTCCAGCGAGAAGCAGGCCGCGACGTGGGATGAGCTTCCCGAGGACATCAAGAACACCTACGACCGCCTCGGCATCCCGGAGGCCGAGAAGCAACGACTGGTCTCAGGTGTAGCGGCTCAGTACGAATCAGAAGTTGTTTACCACTCGATCCGCGAAGACCTCGAGGCTCAGGGTGTGCTCTTCCTCGACACCGACACCGCACTCAAGCAGCAGCCGGAGATCTTCCGGCAGTACTTCGGCACGGTGATCCCGGCCGGGGACAACAAGTTCTCCGCTCTCAACACCGCGGTGTGGTCGGGTGGTTCGTTCATCTACGTGCCGCCGGGTGTGCACGTCGACATTCCTCTGCAGGCCTACTTCCGGATCAACACCGAGAACATGGGCCAGTTCGAGCGAACGCTCATCATCGCCGACGAAGGTTCCTACGTGCACTATGTGGAGGGCTGCACCGCTCCGATCTACAAGAGCGACTCGCTGCACTCGGCCGTGGTGGAGATCATCGTCAAACCCCACGCCCGGGTTCGGTATACGACCATCCAGAACTGGTCGAACAACGTCTACAACCTGGTCACCAAGCGGGCCCGCGCCGAGGCCGGAGCCACCATGGAGTGGATCGACGGCAATATCGGCTCCAAGGTCACGATGAAATACCCGGCGGTGTGGATGACCGGTGAGCACGCCAAGGGCGAGGTGCTCTCGGTGGCGTTCGCCGGCGAGGGACAGCACCAGGACACCGGTGCCAAGATGCTGCATCTGGCCCCGAACACGTCGAGCAATGTCGTCTCCAAGTCAGTGGCGCGCGGCGGCGGCCGGACCTCCTACCGCGGTCTGGTTCAGATCAATAAGGGCGCGCACGGGTCACGTTCGAGCGTGAAATGCGACGCGTTGCTGGTCGATACCATCAGCCGAAGCGACACCTACCCCTATGTCGATATCCGCGAAGACGACGTCACCATGGGTCACGAGGCCACTGTCTCGAAGGTCAGCGAGGATCAACTGTTCTACCTGATGAGCCGCGGGCTGAGCGAGGACGAGGCGATGGCCATGGTGGTGCGCGGCTTCGTTGAGCCGATCGCCAAGGAACTGCCGATGGAGTATGCACTCGAACTCAACCGGCTCATCGAGCTGCAGATGGAAGGCGCGGTCGGCTAGTGAGTAGTACCGCACTAGCTCTGAATAAAGGCGAGCAGTTCGCATCCTTCGACGTGGATTCCTTCGAGGTTCCCGGCGGGCGTGACGAACTCTGGCGCTTCACACCGTTGCGCCGGCTGCGTGGACTCCATGACGGTTCGGCTGTGTCGAATGGCCAGGCGCAGATCGGCATCTCCGATCAGGCCGGCATCACCATCGAGACGGTGGGTCGGGGCGACGAGCGGCTCGGCGAAGGTGGGATTCCGTCGGATCGCGTTGCTGCCCAGGCGTTCTCATCGTTCGAACAGGCGACAGTTGTCACTGTCGGCCGCGGTGTGCGCACAGAGTCTCCGGTGGAGATAGTGGTTACCGGTCCGGGTTCCGGAAAGACGGCCTATGGCCATCTTCAGATCCGTGCCGAGGAACTCTCCGAATCCGTAGTGGTGATCGACCACCGCGGTGGTGGGACCTATGCCGACAACATCGAGTTCGTGATCGCCGATGCGGCCCGGCTTACCGTGGTCTGGATCGCCGACTGGGCCGACGGCATGGTTCATGTGTGCGCTCAGCACGCCCGCTTGGGTAAGGATGCGGTGCTGCGCCATGTCGCGGTCACTCTTGGTGGTGAGTTGGTGCGGATGGCCGCCACCGTGCGCTACGACGCACCCGGCGGTGATGCCGAACTGCTCGGGCTGTACTTCGCCGACGCGGGTCAGCATCTGGAATCGCGGTTGCTCATCGACCATGCTCAGCCGAACTGCCGCTCCGCGGTGGTCTACAAGGGCGCTCTGCAAGGCGATCCGGACTCCGGCAAGCCCGATGCGCACACCGTCTGGATCGGCGATGTGTTGATTCGTGCCGAAGCCACCGGCACCGATACCTTCGAGGTGAACCGCAACCTGGTGCTCACCGACGGAGCCCGCGCCGATTCGGTACCCAACCTGGAGATTGAGACCGGCGAGATCGCCGGTGCCGGGCACGCCAGCGCGACCGGACGTTTCGACGACGAGCAGCTGTTCTATCTGAGGGCCCGGGGCATCCCCGAGGATCAGGCCCGTCGACTGGTGGTCCGCGGATTCTTCGGCGAGATCATCTCCAAGATTGCGATCCCCGAAATCCGAGACCGCCTGACCGAGGCTGTCGAACACGAACTGGCCATCACCGAATCGAAAGCCGCATCATGAGCACCCAGAAAAAATCAACACTGCAAATCAAGGACCTGCACGTCGCGATCGAGACCCCGGAAGGCTCTGAGAAGGAGATCCTCAAGGGCGTCGACCTGACGGTGAAGTCAGGGGAGACCCATGCGGTCATGGGTCCCAATGGATCCGGCAAGTCCACGCTGTCCTACGCCATCGCCGGCCACCCCAAATATCGCGTCACCTCCGGGTCGATCTCCCTCGACGGCCAGGACGTTCTTCAGATGAGCATCGACGAACGGGCGCGCGCCGGGCTTTTTCTGGCCATGCAGTACCCGGTCGAGGTGCCCGGGGTCTCCATGTCGAACTTCCTGCGCACGGCGGTGACCGCAGTGCGCGGCGAGGCACCCAAGCTCCGACTCTGGGTCAAAGAGGTCAAGGCGGCCCTGGCCGACCTGGATATCGACCCGCAGTTCAGCGAGCGCAGCGTCAACGAAGGTTTCTCCGGCGGCGAGAAGAAGCGCCACGAGATCCTCCAGCTGGGCCTGCTCAAGCCGAAGATCGCCATCCTCGACGAGACCGATTCCGGTCTTGACGTCGATGCGCTACGGGTGGTGAGCGAGGGTGTCAACCGCTACGCCGAAACCGAGCATGCGGGCGTTCTGCTGATCACCCACTACACCCGCATTCTGCGTTACATCCACCCGCAGTTCGTGCACGTGTTCGTCGACGGCCGCATCGTCGCCTCCGGCGGTCCGGAACTGGCTGACGAACTCGAAGAGAACGGCTACGTGCGCTTCACCGATCGCACGACCGCCGCGACCTAGGCCGATGACTGCCTCAGTCGAACTCGACGCCATCGATCTGGATCGGGTTCGCGCGGATTTCCCGATCCTGAGCCGGGTGATGCGCGGCGGAAAGTTGCTTGCCTACCTGGACTCTGGGGCGACGTCGCAGAAGCCGCTCCAGGTGCTCGACGCCGAACGGCAGTTCCTGACCACGTCCAATGGTGCGGTGCATCGCGGTGCCCACCAGTTGATGGAGGAGGCCACCGATGCGTTCGAGGAGGGCCGGGCCGATATCGCGGCGTTCGTCGGGGCCGGACCGGATGAGCTGGTGTTCGCCAAGAACGCCACCGAGGCACTCAACCTGGTGTCGTATGTCCTCGGCGATGATCGTTTTCGGAATGCCATTGGCCCCGGCGACGTCATTGTCACCACGGAGCTCGAACACCACGCCAACCTGATCCCCTGGCAGGAACTGGCCCGGCGCACCGGCGCGACGCTGCGGTGGTACGGCGTCACTGATGACGGCCGCCTTGATCTGGATTCACTGGTACTCGATGAGCGGGTGAAAGTCGTCGCCTTTAGTCATCATTCGAATGTCACCGGAACCGGTTCCCCGGTCGCCGAGTTGGTGGCCCGCGCCACGGCTGTGGGTGCGCTGACAGTGCTGGACGCCTGCCAGTCGGTGCCGCATCAGCCCGTCGACCTGCCGTCGCTGGATGTGGACTTCGCCGCGTTCTCCGGACACAAGATGCTCGGGCCGACCGGAATCGGCGCGCTCTACGGCCGCGCCGGCCTGCTGGCTGAGCTAGCGCCGTTTCTTACCGGCGGATCGATGATTGAGACCGTCACCATGGATTCGGTCACCTACGCGGCGCCACCGCAGCGTTTCGAAGCCGGCACGCAGATGATCTCCCAGGTCGTCGGTCTGGCGGCCGCCACTCGTTATCTCGGCCAGATCGGAATGTCGGCGGTGGCTGCGCATGAGCACCGACTGGTCGCGGCAACCCTGGAGGGTCTTGCCGCGATTCCCGAGGTGCGCATTATCGGCCCAGCCGATCCGGCAGTGCGCGCCTCGCCGGTGGCGTTCGTCGTGAACGGGGTCCACGCCCACGATGTCGGGCAGGTACTCGACGATGACGGGGTGGCCGTGCGCGTCGGCCATCACTGCGCCGCGCCATTGCACCGCCGCTTCGGCCTGGCCGCCACCGTGCGGGCATCCTTCGCCATCTACAACACCACCGAGGAAGTCGACCGGCTGATCGCCGGTGTCCGCCGCGCGATCGGGTTCTTCGCCTGATGCGCCTCGAGCAGATGTACCAGGATGTGATCCTGGATCACTACAAGCATCCCCACCACCGCGGGCTGCGGGAGCCGTTCGGCGCCGAGGTTTTTCACGTCAACCCGACCTGCGGAGACGAGGTCAGGCTGCGGGTGGCGCTGTCCGACGACGGGCAGCGGGTGACCGATATCTCCTATGACGGGCAGGGCTGTTCGATCAGTCAGGCCGCCACCTCGGTACTGACCGACCTGGTGATCGGCCAGACCGTTACCGAGGCCATGGCGACCGTGGCCGCGTTCAATGACATGGTGTCCTCGCGCGGAACCGTCGAAGGAGACGAAGGCGTTCTCGGTGACGGCATTGCCTTCGCCGGGGTGTCGAAATATCCGGCCCGGGTGAAGTGCGCGTTACTGGGCTGGCTGGCATTCAAGACCGCCGCCGCGGAGGCGGTGGCATCGAACACCGCCGCCGCGGAGGCGGTGGCATCGAACACCGCCGCCGCGGAGGCGGTCAAACCAGAGGAGGAGCCATGACCGATACAGCCCCTGAGGAGTTATTGGCCGATATGGAGGAGGCCATGCGTGATGTGGTGGACCCCGAACTCGGCATCAATGTGGTGGATCTCGGCCTGCTGTACGGGCTCAGCGTCGAGAAGGGCGAGACCGGCACGGTCGCGCTGGTGGATATGACGCTGACCTCGGCCGCCTGCCCACTGACCGATGTCATCGAGGACCAGGTCCTCACTGCACTGGTGGGTGCGGGTCTGGTCAACGAGATCAAGATCAACTGGGTGTGGAATCCGCCGTGGGGTCCGGACAAGATCACCGATGACGGCCGCGAGCAGTTGCGGGCACTGGGGTTCACGGTTTAGTCGCACGGGGGAACACAAACGACTGTCCCGGCGTTGCGAGTGTCATGGCTACCCGAGACCTCACCGAACAAGATTTCAATGACACCGTCTCCGGCAATGACATCGTGCTGGTCGACTTCTGGGCTTCCTGGTGCGGCCCGTGCCGGGCTTTCGCGCCGACCTTCACCTCATCGTCGGAGAAGCATCCCGACATCGTGTTCGCCAAAGTCGACACCGAGGCCCAGGAAGGGCTCGCGGCCGCCGCTGAGATCCGTTCCATTCCGACACTGATGGTATTCAAGAAGGGCCACCTGGTGTTCAACCAGGCTGGTGCGCTCCCGCCGGCCGCGCTGGAAGATCTCATCACGCAGATCCGCGAATTCGACCTCGACGCGGCGGCCGCCGAAGCGCCACCGGTCACCGACCTCTGACCCCGAAGTGGCGCACGCGATAGCGTGCACTGGTGAATCGTGACTCAGGCTTCGTTCTCGTCGACCGACCCCGGCCCCACATCGTCCTGATCACGCTGAACCGGCCAGAGCGGATGAACTCGATGGCGTTCGACGTCATGGTGCCGCTCAGGGAGGCACTGGCCGAGGTGAATTACGACAACGACGTGCGGGTTGTCGTGCTGACCGGGTCCGGCCGCGGGTTCTCCTCGGGCGCTGATCACAAGTCTGCCGGGTCGGTACCGCATGTCGACGGGCTCACCCGTCCGACCTATGCGCTGCGATCGATGGAGATCCTCGATGAGGTCATCCTCGCCATGCGCCGGCTGCACCAGCCGATCATCGCCGCGGTCAACGGCGCGGCGATCGGCGGCGGGCTGTGCCTGGCGCTGGCTGCCGATATCCGGGTGGCGGCCTCTGACGCGTACTTCCGGGCCGCCGGGATCAACAACGGTCTGACCGCCAGTGAACTGGGTCTGAGCTATCTGCTACCCCGGGCCATTGGCTCGTCACGGGCCTTCGAGATCATGCTTACCGGCCGCGACGTCGATGCCGCCGAGGCCGAACGGATCGGCCTGGTGTCCCGTCAGGTACCCGGTGACGAGCTGTTGCCGGCCTGCTACGAGGTCGCCGAGCGCATTGCCGGTTTTTCCAGGCCCGGCACCGAACTGACCAAGCGCACGCTATGGACCGGACTGGACGCCGGTACCCTGGAGGGACATATGCAGGCCGAGGGCCTCGGGCAGCTCTATGTGCGCCTGCTCACCGCGAATTTCGAAGAAGCGGTCGCCGCGCGCGCACAGCAGCGCCCCCCGGTCTTCACCGACGACAAGCCCTAGACGCAGGAGCGGCGCCAATGATCCGCGCCGGCGACGATGCAGAGCGAAGCGATGAGGAGGAGCGGCGCCAATGATCACTGCAACGGACCTCGAGGTCCGGGCAGGCGCACGCACCCTGCTGCTCGCTGAAGGGCCCGCGCTGCGGATCCAGCCCGGCGACCGCATCGGACTGGTCGGCCGCAACGGTGCCGGCAAGACCACCACCATGCGGATCCTGGCGGGGGAGGGCCAGCCCTACGCCGGATCCGTGGTGAGCACCAGTGAGATCGGCTATCTGCCGCAGGACCCGCGCGAGGGCGATCTGGATGTTCTGGCCCGCGACCGGGTGCTGTCCGCGCGCGGGCTGGACACCCTGCTGGCAGATCTGGAGAAGCAACAGGTTCTGATGGCCGAGGTGGTCGACGATGCCGCGCGTGATCAGGCCATCCGCCGCTACGGCAACCTTGAGGAGCGATTCGCCGCCCTCGGTGGCTACGCGGCCGAGAGTGAGGCGGGACGGATCTGCGCCAGCCTGGGTCTTGCCGAACGGGTGCTGACCCAGTCGTTGCGCACGCTGTCTGGCGGACAACGACGCCGGGTCGAGCTGGCTCGAATTCTGTTCGCCGCCAGTGACTCCGGGGCAGGTTCGGCCATGACACTGCTGCTCGACGAGCCGACCAACCACCTCGACGCCGACTCTGTCGGCTGGTTGCGCGATTTCCTCAAGTCGCACACCGGTGGACTGGTGATCATCAGCCACAACGTCGAACTGCTCGCCGATGTGGTCAATCGGGTGTGGTTCCTCGATGCCGTCCGCGGTGAGGTTGACATCTACAACATGAGCTGGCAGAAGTATCTCGACGCCCGAGCCACCGACGAACAGCGCCGCCGCCGCGAACGCGCCAACGCCGAGAAGAAAGCGTCGGCTTTGCGCACCCAGGCCGCGAAGATGGGAGCCAAGGCGACCAAAGCCGTTGCGGCGCAAAATATGTTGCGCCGGGCTGAACGCATGATGTCGGCCCTCGACGATGAGCGGGTGGCCGACAAGGTTGCAAAGATCCGGTTCCCAAGCCCCGCGCCGTGCGGCCGGACTCCGTTGGTGATCAAAGGCCTCACTAAGAACTACGGCTCACTGGAGGTCTTCAGCGGAGTCGACCTGGCCATCGACCGTGGCTCCCGGGTAGTGGTGCTGGGTCTCAACGGAGCCGGCAAGACCACCCTGCTGCGATTGATCGCCGGAGCCGAACCTATGGACTCTGGGCACATCGAACCGGGACACGGCCTCAAGATCGGCTACTTCGCGCAGGAACACGACACCCTCGACCCGGTGGCGACGGTGTGGGAGAACATCCGCCACGCCGCACCCGACACCGGCGAACAGGAATTGCGCAGTCTGCTCGGTGCCTTCATGTTCACGGGACCACAACTCGACCAGCCGGCCGGGACACTGTCCGGCGGTGAGAAGACCCGCCTTGCATTGGCGGGGCTGGTGGCATCGACGGCCAACGTGCTGCTGCTCGACGAACCCACCAACAACCTCGACCCGGCATCCCGCGAGCAGGTGCTCGACGCGTTGCGTAGTTATCTCGGCGCGGTGGTCCTGGTCACCCACGACCCCGGCGCCGCTGAGGCACTTGAGCCCCAGCGGGTGGTCCTGCTGCCTGACGGCACCGAGGACTACTGGTCCGAGGACTACTCAAGTCTGATCGAGCTCGCTTAGCTCAGGCTGCCTTCAACATATTGCGCAGCACGTATTGCAGGATCCCGCCATTGCGGTAGTAATCAGCCTCTCCGGGGGTGTCGATGCGTACGACGGCGTCGAACTCCACAGCGCTGCCATCGGCCTTGGTCGCCGTGACGTGAACGGTCTTCGGGGTCTTGCCCCTATTGAGTTCCTCGATCTCGTTGATGTCGAACACCTCGGTGCCGTCGAGTTTCAGTGACTTCGCCGACTCGCCGGCAGGGAACTGCAGCGGAATCACACCCATACCAATGAGATTCGACCGGTGGATGCGCTCGAACGACTCGGTGATCACCGCCCGCACACCCAGCAGACTGGTGCCCTTGGCCGCCCAGTCGCGCGATGAACCGGAGCCGTACTCCTTGCCGCCGAGGACGACCAGCGGGATGTTTTGCGCGGCGTAGTTCTGCGCGGCGTCGTAGATGAACGCCTGCGGTCCGCCATCCCTAGTGAAGTCGCGGGTATAGCCGCCGGAGGGGACCTCGCCCAAACCCGTGAGCACCTGGTTGCTGAGCCGGATGTTGGCGAAGGTTCCGCGAATCATCACCTCATGATTGCCGCGCCGTGAACCCAACGAGTTGAAGTCCGCAGGCTTGACCCCGTTGGCTTCCAGATACTGTGCCGCGGGGGTGCCCTTCTTGATGGCGCCGGCAGGAGAGATGTGATCGGTGGTCACCGAATCACCCAGCAGCGCAAGCACTCTGGCACCCTTGATGTCTGTGACCGGTACCGGCTCAGCCGGCATGCCATCGAAATACGGCGGTTTGCGGACGTAGGTGGACGCGGGGTCCCAGGCGAAGGTGTTTCCCGACGGCGTGGGCAGGTTCCGCCACCGCTCGTCACCGGTGAACACGTCGGCGTAGCTGCTGGTGAACATCTCCCGGTTGATCGAGGAGGCGATGGTGTCGTCGATCTCCTTCTGAGACGGCCAGATGTCTTTCAGAAACACATCGTGACCGGATGTGTCGGTGCCCAGCGGATCGGACTCGAAATCGAAGTCCATGGTGCCGGCGATGCCGTAGGCGATCACCAGCGGCGGGGAGGCCAGGTAGTTCATCTTGACGTCGGGGGAGATGCGGCCCTCGAAGTTGCGGTTACCAGACAGCACTGCCGTCACCGACAGGTCGTTGTCGTTGATCGCCGTTGAGATCTCCGGGGCCAGCGGCCCGGTGTTGCCGATACAGGTGGTGCACCCGTAGCCGCCGAGGTAGTAGCCGAGCTTCTCCAGGTACGGCCACAGGCCGGCCTTGTTGTAGTAGTCGGTGACGACCTGTGACCCGGGCGCCATATTGGTCTTGACCCACGGCTTGGTGGTCAGCCCCTTCTCGACGGCTTTCTTGGCCAGCAGGGCCGCGCCGAGCATCACCGAAGGGTTTGAGGTGTTGGTGCACGATGTGATGCCGGTGACGACGACTGCGCCGTGATCGAGCACGAAGTCAGCGCCCTCCGCTGAGCGGACGTGTACCGGCTTGCTCGGCCTTCCGTGCGCACCGCTGGCCGCCGACGGCCGCGCATCGACCGCACCATCATCGGCGAACGACAGCGCCGCCGGATCGCTGGCCGGGAAGGATTCGTCAACGGCTTCGTCGAGTTTGGTCTGGACGGAGTTCTCCACCACTCCCTCCACGTAGTTGTGAATGTCCTTGCGGAAGGCGGCCTTGGCATCGGTGAGCGCAATCCTGTCCTGCGGGCGCTTCGGACCGGCGATCGACGGCACCACGGTGGAGAGATCCAGTTCGAGGTACTCGGAGAACGCCGGCTCATGGTCTGGGTCGTGCCACATGCCCTGGGTCTTGGCATAGGCCTCGACCAGCGCGAGTTGTTCGTCGCTGCGTCCGGTCAGTCGCAGATACTTGATGGTCTCGGAATCGATCGGGAACATCGCTGCGGTGGAACCGAATTCGGGGCTCATATTGCCCAGGGTGGCGCGGTTGGCCAACGGCACCTCGGCCACGCCCCCGCCATAGAACTCGACGAACTTGCCCACTACACCGTGCCTGCGCAACATGTCGGTGACGGTCAGTACGACATCGGTGGCGGTCACGCCCGGCTTGATCTCGCCGGTCAGTTTGAACCCGACGACGCGGGGGATCAGCATCGATACCGGCTGGCCCAGCATGGCGGCTTCGGCCTCGATACCGCCCACGCCCCAGCCCAGCACACCCAGGCCGTTGACCATGGTGGTGTGGCTGTCGGTGCCCACGCAGGTGTCGGGGTAGGCGACTTTCTTGCCGCCGCTCTCACGCACCATCGTCACGCGCGCCAGGTACTCGATGTTGACCTGGTGCACGATGCCGGTGCCGGGCGGAACGACCTTGAAGTCGTCGAAGGCGCCCTGGCCCCAGCGCAGGAACTGGTACCGCTCGCCGTTGCGCTCGTATTCCAACTCGACGTTGCGTCCGAACGAATCGGCATGGCCGAAGAAGTCAAGGATCACTGAGTGGTCGATCACCAGCTCGGCCGGAGCCAACGGGTTGACCTTCCCTGGGTCGCCACCGAGGGCGGTGACCGCCTCGCGCATGGTGGCCAGGTCGACGACGCAGGGCACGCCGGTGAAGTCCTGCATGATCACCCGGGCCGGGGTGAACTGGATCTCGACGCTTGGTTGGGCCGCGGGATCCCACTCGGCGATGGTACGGATGTGGTCGGCGGTGATATTCGCGCCGTCCTCGGTGCGCAGCAGGTTCTCGGCGAGCACCTTGAGGCTGTAGGGGAGTTTCTCGGTACCCGGTACCGCATCGAGGCGGTAGATCTCGTAGCTGTTGTGCCCGACCGTGAGGGTGTCCCGGGCCTGGAACGAGTTCAAGGACGTACTTGACGAATCGCTACTCACATAACACTCCCGCGTAGAAAATAATCCCGTCAAAGGGCTGTCGTTGGCGGGCAGGTGAAAATCCTAACGCCCGCGAATGTGCTGCTAGACCGAGGACCCCGACAGCGCCCCGATAACGATTAGAGATCGGGTCCGAACTGTGTCGGCGCGTGCTGCCATCGATGGAAACTCGTTCGCGGTACTGTCTGGCCGTGTCCACCCTGCCCGCACCCACCTACATCCCGGTGGAGGTCTGTAGCGCAGTCGGACTCGACATCGTCACGCCACTGGACACGTGTATGGCGACGGTGCAGGCCGACGTCGCCAAGGACGGAATTGCCGCACCGGCAGCCGATGTCGCTGGGTTGCAGAAGGTGGTTGCCGGCGCGAAGGACCGCGGCCTGGATCTCAAGGTCGTTGTCATGGGGAAGAGCCCTCCTATCGACACGCCATTGCGCGATATCGCGACCCAGGTGGGCTACGAGCACCCGGGTTCCACGGTGCTGGTGCTCAGCCCCGGTTGGGCCGGGTCGTACAGCACCGGCTATGACCGCGTGCTGCTCGAAGCGGGTCAGGATGTCGCGAAGTTGACGCCGAATCCGGTGCAGGGCGCGCAGAATTTCGTGGACCAGTTGAACACCCCTGATTTTCCCTGGATGGCATTCACGATGGTTCTTGTATTCGGGGTCTCTGCGGCGGCCGTTCTGACCCGACTTTTACAACGATCAGCAAAACGCAATGCACTGCTGAAAACCTAGATCTCCCTGGGTAAACGGCCTTTTATGGCAGATCACTAAGATCACTGTCAGGTCACATCTTGCGAATTACAAATTTGTAATTCTTGCCTCTCGTTTCTCCTGCGACAATTGTGACGTACGGTGCAACTGTCACCATTGTTATAGAAGTGGCTCATGTGGCATGAGTGACTGACGTGACGTACCGGAGCAATTAGGAGTCAGAGTCGAATGAGAACAACCCCTCGCGGTTCTCGTGTTCGTGCCACCCGGGCCGTCTGCCCCCTGACCCTCAGCATTGCCATGACTCTGACGATTCCGGGACTGGCGCAGGCCGAACCCGGGACGGCACCCAACAGCTTGTCGGCTCTGATCGCCGACGTCGCCCAGGCCAACCAACGCTTGCAGGACATCGGTGCTGCGGTCCAGATCGAACAGGAGGGCGTCAACAAGGCGATCGTGGCGGTCCAGGACGCGCGGGATTCCGCGACCGCTGCGCAGTTGCAGGTCGATGCCTGCCAGCAGTCGGTCTCCGATGCCAACGCAGCGATCGTTGATGCCCAGAAGCGGTTCGACACCTTCGCGGCGGCCAGCTATATCAACGGGCCGTCAGCTTCTTTGGTGATGGCCCGTACACCTGACGAGATCATCTCCACCGCGACCGCAGGACAGACGCTGGCACTGAGTTCTGAGCAGCTAATGAGCGGCCTCCAGCGTGCCCGCACCGCGGTGGTCAACCAGGACGCCGCTGCGCGCTTGGCCAAGCAGAAGGCCGACCTGGCGGTCGAAAATGCCCATAACAGTCAGGACGCCGCGGTTGCGGCGCTGACCAAGGCGCAGACGACCTTCCGTGAGCAGCAGGCTGAGATCGACAGGCTGGCGGCTGAACGCAAGACCGCTCAGCAGAAGCTCGATGCGGCTCGCGAATGGTCGGCGCCGGCCACCGTGCCGGCCGCTGCCCTGGAACAGGCCGCAGTGGGCGCAACCGCTCCACTGGCGGCCGTCCCGGGTGGACCGTCGTCCGCCGACCGGTGGGATCCGGCAGCGGCCGCCTCCGGCACGGCTCAGGGCGGCAAGATTCCGCCCTACGGCAAGGCCTCCGAGTGGGACCTGACGCTGCCGATGGTGCCGTCGGCGTTCCTATCCGGCGATCCCATCCAGATCATCAACGCGCTCTTGCAGATCGCGCAGAGTTCCTACCAGACCACAAAGCAACTGGGCCAGAAGTTCCTGCAGCAGTTGGGCATCCTCAAGCCCACCGACACCGGCATCACCAATGGCGGCGGCATCCCGATGGTGTACGGAAACCAGGCCATCGAGTACGTCATCAAGCGGGCCCAGTCGCAGATCGGGGTGCCTTACTCGTGGGGCGGCGGTAACGCCGCAGGACCGAGTCGGGGTATCGACGACGGCGCCAATACGGTCGGCTTCGATTGCTCGGGCCTGATCCTCTACGCCTTCGCCGGGGCGGGCATCAAACTGCCGCACTATTCGGGTTCGCAGTACACCGCGGGCCGACAGATCCCGTCGGCCCAGATGCGGCGCGGAGACGTCATCTTCTACGGCCCCGGTGGCAGCCAGCACGTGACGCTGTACCTCGGCAACGGCCAGATGATCGAGGCGCCGTACACCGGGTCGACGGTGAAGATTTCGCCGGTGCGAACCAGCGGTATGACACCGTTCGTCGTCCGCTATGTCGAATGGTGATGGAGTAAATCCCTTGTCTGGCAATAGTTCTCGATCGTTTGGCGCGATCGCTGCATTTCTGGCTGTCCTCGCGTTGACACTCGGCATGGCCCCATCGGCGGCCGCCGAGGAGTCGTGGGATCCAACCCTGCCCAAGATGCTGAGCGCTGGGGCACCAGGCGATCCCGTGGCGGTCGCCCAGGCTTCGCTGGCGTTCACCCAGCAGGCCGCGCAGACGACGGTGGATCTGGGCCGTAAATTCCTCGCCGGTCTCGGTATCGGGGGTGGCGGCGGCGCAACGGCACTTCCGGGAGGTCGGGTCAGTGGGCCGCAGGCCATCGAGTACGTCGTTCGCCGCGGCGCATCCCAGCGCGGGGTGCCCTACTCCTGGGGTGGCGGAGCGATCAACGGTCCGAGCACCGGTGTGGACCAGGACGCCGGAAAGGTCGGCTACGACTGCTCCGGGTTCACCCGGTACACATTCGCCGGTGTGGGGGTCCAGATTCCCAAGTACTCCGGCGACCAGTACAACACCGGCCGCCACATCGCGCCGTCCCAGGCCAAGCGCGGGGACCTGATCTTCTACGGCCCCGAGGGCTCCCAGCACGTGGCCCTCTACCTGGGCAATGGGCAGATGATGGAGGCCTCGTCGGCGGCCGGCCAGGTGACCATCAGTCCCGTCCGCACCGCCGGTATGACGCCGTACCTGACCCGCATCATCGAGACCTGAGCGACCCGGGCGTCCGACTCGCCAGTCGACGGCCCACATCGACGGATTTCGAAACGCCTGGAATAGTTATCTGCGGGGCACGTTGCGGCCCAGACAAATGTGGGCACACGGTCTTGTCAACCAGCGTCGTGTTAACCAGCGCCGACGTGCCAATAACAGCTGTGGAGGAAGTGCATGACGTCACCAGGAGGCTCGCCCGCGGGTCCCGCAGGCTCGGGTCCTACAGGCTATGGCGGCCAGAGTGGATCCGTCGCGTCACCGTCTTCCGGCGTTAACGCGCTGACCAGCGAGGTGCAAACCCTGGAACGGGCGATCTTCGAGGTCAAGCGGATCATCGTCGGCCAGGACCAACTCGTCGAGCGCATCCTGGTGGGCCTGCTCGCCAAGGGCCACGTTCTGCTTGAGGGTGTCCCAGGCGTCGCTAAGACCCTGGCCGTGGAGACCTTCGCCAAGGTGGTAGGCGGCACCTTCGCACGCATCCAGTTCACTCCGGACCTGGTGCCCACCGACATCATCGGTACCCGCATCTACCGTCAGGGCCGCGAGGAATTCGATATCGAGTTCGGCCCGGTGATGTGTAACTTCCTGCTCGCCGACGAGATCAACCGGGCGCCGGCGAAGGTGCAGTCCGCTTTGCTCGAGGTGATGGCCGAGCGCAAGATCTCCATCGGCGGGCGCGATTTCCCGCTGCCCAAGCCGTTCCTGGTGATGGCAACCCAGAACCCCATCGAGAACGAGGGTGTCTACCCACTGCCCGAGGCGCAACGCGACCGATTCCTGTTCAAGATCAACGTGGACTACCCCTCCCCGGAGGAAGAGCGCGAGATCATCTACCGGATGGGCGTCAACCCGCCCGAGCCCAAGCAGATCCTCGACACCGGCGATCTGGCCCGGCTGCAAGACGTCGCGGCCAACAATTTCGTGCACCACGCCCTAGTCGACTATGTCGTCCGGGTGGTGACCGCGACCCGTCGGCCCGAACAGTTCGGCATGCCGGATGTGAAGTCCTGGATCGCATTCGGTGCCTCGCCACGCGCGTCGCTGGGCATCATCGCAGCCTCCCGCGCGCTGGCGCTGGTGCGGGGACGCGATTACGTCGTGCCGCAGGACGTCATCGAGGTCATTCCCGATGTGCTGCGACACCGGTTGGTGCTCACTTACGACGCACTGGCCGATGATGTCAAAGCCGAGACCGTGATCAATCGGATTCTGCAGACCGTTGGGTTGCCTCAGGTGAATGCCATTCCGCAGCAATCGCATAACGCTGCTCCACAACAAGTGCCTCCAGTGCCTCCTGCGGCACCCGCCGCGGCAGGCGCCAGCGGTCGGTGAGCGAGTCCACTCCCGCCGTTGACGCGGCTGGTCAGCCGCAGGCGGTCCACCCGCCGTCTTTTCAACGCGGTGACATCAGTGACGCCAAGCTGGCAGCGGCGCTTCGTACGCTGGAGCTCACGGTCAAGCGCAAGCTGGATGGTGTGCTGCAGGGCAACCATCTGGGCCTGATCCCGGGCCCAGGTTCGGAGCCGGGCGAGTCGCGGCTCTACCAACCCGGTGACGACGTCCGCCGGATGGACTGGTCGGTGACCGCCCGCACCACCCACCCTCATGTTCGGCAGATGATCGCCGACCGGGAGTTGGAAACGTGGATTGTGGTGGACATGTCAGCCAGCCTCGACTTCGGCACCACCGGTTGCGAGAAACGCGATCTCGCTGTCGCGGCTGCGGCGGCGATCACCTATCTCAACAGTGGCGGGGGCAACCGGATCGGGGCGGTGATCGCCAACGGCGAGAAAGTCATTCGGGTTCCAGCACGGTCCGGCCGTCAGCACGAACAGACGCTGTTGCGGGCCATCGCCACCTCGCCCCGGGCGCCGTTGGGAGTACGGGGGGATCTGTCGGCCGCGATCGATGCGCTTCGGCGGCCGGAACGACGGCGCGGCATGGCGATCATCGTCAGCGACTTCCTCGGCCCGATCACCTGGATGCGGCCACTGCGGGCCATCGCCGCCCGGCACGAGGTGCTCGGCATCGAAGTGCTTGATCCTCGCGACGTCGAGCTGCCCGATGTCGGCGATGTGATCCTGCAGGACACCGAATCCGGTGTCACCCGTGAGTTCACCATCGACGGGCAGTTGCGCGATGATTTCGCGAGGGCTGCCACCGCGCACCGGGCCGAGGTAGCACGAACTCTGCGGCGCTGCGGCGCGCCGCTGATGACGCTGCGCACCGACCGCGACTGGATCGCCGATATCGTTCGCTTCGTTGCCTCGCGGCGTCGCGGCGCACTGGCGGGCAGTCAGTGAGCCCGAACGAGGAACACGTATGACATTGCCTTTGCTCGGGCCGATGGCACTGACCGGCTTCGCGCACCCCTGGTTCTTTCTTTTTCTTTTATTCGTCGCGGGTCTGGTCGCGCTGTACGTCATCACGCAGTTCGCGCGACAGAAGCGCATTCTGCGGTTCGCCAATATGGAACTGCTGGAAAGCGTTGCACCCAAGCGCCCCAACCGCTGGCGCCATTTGTCGGCCATTCTGCTGATCTGCTCACTGGTGCTGCTGACAATTGCGATGGCCGGTCCGCAGAACGATGTTCGCATCCCTCGCAACCGCGCCGTGGTGATGCTGGTCATCGACGTATCGCAGTCGATGCGCGCCACCGACGTGGAGCCGAGCCGGCTGGCGGCCGCGCAGGAGGCCGCCAAGCAGTTCGCCGATCAGCTCACCACGGGTATCAACCTGGGCCTGATCGCCTATGCGGGAACCGCGACGGTGCTGGTGTCGCCGACCACCAACCGTGAGTCGACCAAGATCGCCATCGACAAACTGCAGTTGGCTGACCGCACGGCCACCGGAGAAGCGATCTTCACCGCTCTGCAGGCTATCGCCACCGTCGGCGCGGTTATTGGCGGCGGCGACGGTCCGCCTCCGGCGCGGATCGTGCTGATGTCCGACGGTAAGGAGACGGTGCCGTCCAACCCCGACAATCCCAAGGGCGCCTTTACCGCTGCGCGTACGGCCAAAGACCAGGGTGTGCCGATCTCCACGGTGACCTTCGGAACCCCGTACGGCTATGTCGAGATCAATGACCAGCGCCAGCCGGTGCCGGTCGACGACGAGACATTGAAGAAGATCGCTGAGCTGTCCGACGGCAATGCCTACAACGCCTCGAGTCTGGAGCAGCTCAAAGAGGTCTTCGCCAAGCTGCAGGATCAGATTGGCTATGAGACGGTCAAGGGTGATGCGAGTGTGGGCTGGCTACGGCTGGGCTCACTGTTACTCGCGCTTTCGGCCCTGGCTGCAGTGCTGCTCAACCGCCGCCTCCCTGGCTGATTTCATTCGTTCTTCCCGCGAGCCTGCTTGCGGGTCCCGATGGGTGAGGCACTAGGTTGACGGGCATGACAGACACCGGTAAACCCGCGTTCGTCTCCCGCTCGGTGCTGGTCACCGGTGGTAACCGCGGGATCGGGCTGGCGATCGCGCAACGGCTGTCGACCGATGGTCACAAGGTGGCGGTGACCCACCGCGGATCGGGCGCTCCGGAACCTCTGTTCGGTGTTGTGTGCGATGTCACCGATACCGACGCCGTCGATCGCGCCTTCGCGGCGGTCGAGGAGCACCAGGGTCCGGTGGAGGTTCTGGTGTCAAACGCCGGTATCGCCGCTGACGCGTTTCTCATGCGGATGACGGTGGAGAAGTTCGAGACGGTCATCGACGCCAACCTCACCGGGGCGTTCCGGATGGCGCAGCGAGCATCGCGCAGTATGCAGCGCAAGCGGTTCGGCCGGATGATCTTCATCGGTTCGGTCTCCGGGACCTGGGGCATCGGCAACCAGGCCAACTATGCGGCATCCAAGGCGGGTCTGATCGGCATGGCCCGCTCGATCGCCCGTGAGCTGTCCAAGGCCGGCGTCACGGCCAATGTCGTCGCACCGGGCTATATTGACACCGAAATGACCCGCGCGCTCGATGAGCGGATCCAGCAGGGAGCGCTGGAGTTCATCCCGGCGAAGCGGGTTGGCACCGCCGAGGAGGTTGCCGGCGTGGTGAGCTTCCTGGCGTCGGAGGACGCGAGTTACATTTCCGGTGCAGTGATCCCGGTCGACGGCGGCATGGGTATGGGCCACTGATGGTGGCCCATCATCACCACCGCGCCGCTAGCGGCCTTCTGGGTCGAAAGGACTGATATGGCAGGGCTTCTCGAAGGAAAGCGCATCCTCGTCACAGGGATCATCACCGACTCGTCGATCGCATTTCATATCGCCCGGGTTGCCCAGGAGGCCGGAGCGGAGCTGGTGCTCAGCGGCTTTGAGCGGATGCGACTGATCACCCGCATCATCGACCGTTTGCCGACTCCGGCCCCCCTGCTGGAACTCGACGTCCAGAACGATGACCACCTGGCCACCCTTGCCGACCGGATCACCGAGGTCATCGGCGCCGGAAACAAACTGGATGGTGTGGTGCACTCCATCGGCTATATGCCGCCTTCCGGCATGGGGATCAACCCATTCTTCGACGCTCCCTACGAGGATGTCGCGAAGGGCATCCACATATCAGCATTCTCCTACGCCTCACTGGCCAAGGCCGTGCTGCCGATCATGAATGCCGGCGGCAGCATCGTCGGCATGGATTTCGATCCGACCCGGGCGATGCCGGCCTACAATTGGATGACGGTGGCCAAGAGCGCACTGGAATCGGTCAACCGTTTCGTTGCTCGCGAGGCCGGTAAGTTCGGCGTACGGTCGAATCTCGTTGCGGCCGGGCCGATTCAGACCCTGGCGATGAGTGCCATTATGGGCGGTGCGCTCGGCGATGAGTTCAAAGACGAGATGAAGATGCTTGAGGAGGGTTGGGACCAGCGGGCCCCGCTCGGTTGGGACATGAAGAATCCGACGGCGGTCGCCAAAACCGTCTGCGCTCTGCTCTCCGACTGGCTGCCTGCCACCACCGGAACGATCATCTACGCCGACGGCGGCGCGAGTACCCAACTGCTGTGATATTCGACGCGCTGCTGCTGCTGTCCTTCGGCGGACCCGAAGGCCCTGAACAGGTCATGCCGTTTCTGGAGAACGTCACTCGTGGACGAGGGATACCACCGGAGCGGTTGGTGTCGGTCGCCGAGCACTACCTGCACTTCGGTGGGGTGTCGCCGATCAACGGGATCAACCGCGCGCTGATTGCACAGATCCAAACCGAACTCACAGAGCGCGGCGAGAAGCTGCCGGTGTACTTCGGCAACCGCAACTGGGACCCGTATCTCGCCGACACCGTCGAGTCCATGAGAGCCGACGGCATCACCCGCGCAGCGGTTTTCAGCACGTCAGCCTGGGGTGGCTACTCCGGGTGTGCCCAGTATCAGGAGGACATCACCCGGGCCCGCGCCGAAGTCGGCGACGGTTCACCCGAGCTGGTCAAACTGCGTCAGTACTTCGACCACCCGCTCCTGGTGGAAATGTTCGCAGACGGGGTCACAGAAGCCGCCGCAACTCTGCCGGCACCGCTACGCGAGGACGCCCGACTGGTGTTCACCGCCCATTCCATCCCGTTACGTGCGGCCGATCGCTGCGGACCGGCTCTCTATCCGCGTCAGGTCGCCTACTCGTCGAGTCTGGTTGCGGCTGCGGCCGGCTACGCCGATTACGACCAGGTGTGGCAGTCCCGATCAGGACCACCATCGGTGCCGTGGCTGGAACCTGATGTGGCCGATCATCTTGGTGCCCTTGCCGAAGCCGGTACCAGGGCGGTCATCGTCTGTCCGATCGGATTCGTCGCCGATCATATCGAGGTGATCTGGGACCTTGACAGCGAACTCGCGGAACAGGCCGCCGGACTCGGCATTGCCGTGGCCAGGGCCACGACACCCAATGCCCAACCTCGATTCGCTCGACTCGCGCTAGATCTGCTCGACGAGAAGCGTGACGGGCTGGAGCCGGCGAGAGCGATTGGACCGCAGCAGGTTCCGGGCTATGGGTCGAGCGTGAACGGACGCTTCTGCACCGCCGACTGCGAGGCGAGCGCCCGCAAGGCAGCTGCTAGTTCCAGGCCGACTGCAGAATCGCGCTGACCGCAGCCGTCCGCGCAGCGCGGACGACCGTCGCCAGCGGGCGAATCGCAGCGCCGGCAATCTGTTCCTCCGATGCGCTTTGGGTGGCGATCGGAGCCGGCCCGGCGCTGACGGTGATGATGGCGTCGACATGCGCGGCGGTCGATAGCACCCGCAGTGCCCGGTCGGGGGCATGGTCGGGAATGCGGTGGAGGCGGCCGGCCTGCAACAGCTCCTCGACCAAGGTGCGCGGGTCCTCGCAACCGGGGATCGGTTGCAGGCTGCCCAATGCTTCGGCGGCAGATCGAACGGCCGACCGCAATGCGTATTCGGCATCGCCCAGGTCAAAGTGGTCCGGTGCCGGACCGCCCGGTAACGAGTACACCGACCACGACAGCACGGTGATTTCCGGGATGTCCGAATCGTCATCGTCGCTGCACTCGAACGCGGGCACCAGGCCGATCGCTTCTCCTTCGGGTGCCCGCACCACGATCGCTTCGCCAACATCCAGGGAGTCCCGCTGAAACTGGGTTCCGGCCGGCAGGCCGCGGACGTCGCCCGGCACGGGTAGCACCAGGTCGATCGCTGGCCGCGCCGACCGACTCATCTCCATCCGGGGACCGGCGACGGTGCGCACGGTCTGCAGTAGCGACATGGCACCGGCGCTGTCCACATCCGGCCACGGCAATCCGGTTCTTCCGGCCGCGACTGCGTCGTATGCGGTGACCGAATGTATTGGTGCCCATGCGCTTAGCGCATCAAGGACGTCGTCGGGTGCCGCATGGCCGGCCAGCCAGGCGTTGGACCACACCGATAGCGACACACTTGGGCACCACATGATGGTCGTGAGTGTAGTTGCTTCGCGCTCGGACGGTCAGCACCCGACGCACCGCCGATACCGGCGTATTGTGGCGTTATGCCCGGGGCACTGATCTGGCTGGTTGTCGGTCTAGGGCTTGCCGGTGCCGAGGTGCTGACAGGGGATATGTCCTTGCTCATGCTCGCCGGCGGCGCACTGGCGGCGGCCGGTTCAAGTTGGTTATTGGGCCTGCCGGTCTGGGTCGACGGCGCGGTCTTTCTGGTGGTCTCGGTGCTTCTGCTGGTGCTGGTGCGCCCGGTGATGCGACGCAGGCTGACCTCAGGTATCGGCTTGCTTGAACCGGTAAAGGCACTCGAGGGTAAGCACGCAGTTGTGCTCGAGACCGTCAGCCGTCATCAAGGACAGATCAAACTCGACGGTGAAGTCTGGACGGCCCGCCCGTTCGGCGACGACGATGTTTATCAGCCCGGCGAAAAGGTGACCGTCATGCACATCGACGGCGCCACCGCGGTGGTCTGGCAGAACCTGTGATCCGCGCGTAAGAAGGAGTCGAAATGGACGGTGCTATCACCGGTTTGGTCGTGTTGGCGGTGCTGGTGATTTTTGCCGTCATCGTGGTCGCCAAATCAGTGGCCCTGATCCCGCAGGCTGAGGCCGCGGTCATCGAGCGACTGGGCCGCTACAGCAAGACGGTGTCCGGACAACTCACGCTACTGATCCCCTTCATCGACCGGATCCGGGCCCGGGTGGACCTGCGCGAGCGTGTTGTCTCCTTCCCGCCGCAACCGGTGATCACCGAGGACAACCTCACGGTCAATATCGACACGGTGGTGTACTTCCAGGTCACCAGCCCCCAGGCGGCGGTCTACCAGATCAGCAACTACATCGTCGGTGTGGAGCAGTTGACCACGACCACGCTGCGCAATGTCGTCGGTGGCATGACCCTGGAACAAACCCTGACCAGTCGGGACAAGATCAATGCGCAATTGCGGGGCGTACTCGACGAGGCCACCGGCCGATGGGGCCTGCGGGTGGCCCGAGTGGAGTTGCGCAGTATCGATCCGCCGCCGTCGATCCAGGATTCGATGGAGAAGCAGATGCGTGCCGATCGTGAGAAGAGGGCGGTGATCCTGACCGCAGAGGGCACCCGGGAGGCATCGATCAAACAGGCTGAGGGCCAGAAGCAGGCACTGATTCTGGCCGCCGAGGGCGCCAAGCAGGCCGCCATTTTGGCCGCCGAGGCCGAACGGCAGTCCCGGATCCTGCGAGCGCAGGGCGAACGGGCCGCCCAGTACCTGCAGGCCCAGGGCGAGGCCAAGGCCATTGAGAAGACGTTCGCGGCGATCAGGGCCGGTCGGCCCACGCCGGAAATGCTGGCCTATCAATACCTGCAGACACTGCCACTGATGGCTCAGGGTGAGGCCAACAAGGTGTGGCTCATTCCCAGCGATTTCGGCTCCGCGCTGGAGGGTTTCACGAAGCTACTCGGCGCTCCGGGGGCAGACGGGGTGTTCCGCTACCAGCCGTCCCCGATGGACGCCGATGCCGCCAAGCCCGAGGACGACTCCGAAGAGGTAGCAGACTGGTTCAACACGCGAACCGATCCAGATATTGCCGAGGCCGTGGCCAAAGCCGAGGCTGAGGCACGCAGGTCGGTCACCGCAGACGTGTCACACGATGTGCCGAGCGCGCTGGCACTCGATCCGGTGACGCCGAAGCCGCTGGAGAGTCCGCCATCGGGTTAGCGGACGGTTACCAGCCGCCGATGCCGAACATCCCGCCGCCTTCGTCGATCTGCGCGCCCACGGCGCCCATGTCGTTCGGCGTGGCGGTCAGCTGGGAGTTTCCGGGGCTTGCGCAGTCGGTGGACTGACCGCCGGTGGCAGAACTGCCGCCCATGGTCTCGCAAGCCGGCATCAGGGGGTTACTGGGTCCGCCGCCGCCATCCTCATCGGCCCCGGCGATAGGGGCGCCGATGAGCGCGGCCGCGATGCCGAACCCGCTGGCGAGAATAACCAGGAACTGTCGTGTACGTGTCATGTGACCGTGTCCTCACGTCGATTAAGGGTCAGCCTACCGAGTCGGACCCGCTACCGCGAGTGAAGGCTGCCTGCCTGCTAACTTACGATAGTGTACGAAGGAACGACCCAAGGAGCCTCATGACACTCACACCGTTGGCGCGTCGCACGGCGGCCTCAATTCTCGGCGCCGGTGGCGTCCTTCTCGGACTGGCCGCACCAGCGGCGGCCGATATTGTGCCTGGTTGTTCGGCGGCTGATATCACGGCGGTGGAGAGCCAAGTCGCCGCAGGGGTAGCCGGCTACCTCTTTACCCACCCCGACGTCAACCTCTACTTCAGCAGCGTGCAGGGTCAACCCCAGGCCGCGGCGATCAGCAAGATTCAGAGCTATCTGGACGCCAACCCGCAGACCCAGGCTGAGCTCGACGCCATTCGAGGGCCGGCGTCCGATCTTCGCGACCGCTGCAATATCTCTGATGCCAGCATCCATCTCGGAGTGCTCTGACCCATCACCGCGACGTCCGGCGCCGGTAGCTGCCGGTCTCATAGACCAGTCCGGCGACGCCGATCGCCCCGGTGCACAGCGATACCAGTACCAGCACTGGGTTGACATCGCCGGTAATGGCGTCACCGAGAATCACAACCGCGGAGGTTCCCGGCAGAAGTCCGGCCAGGGTTGCCAATAGATACGGCCTGACATGCACAGCCGAAGCACCGGCGGCGTAATTCAGTACCGAAAAGGGCACCACGGGGATCAACCGCAGTGAAAGCACCGCGGGCCAACCCCGTTCGGATAACCGGATGTCCAGCGAATCGACTCGGGGCTGGCTCACCAGCTTGCCAATCTGCCAGCCGAAGGCTCTTACCAGCAGCAGTGCGATCAGAGCGCTGAGCGTGCTGGCCGTCACCGCAATGACGATGCCCAGCGCCGGCCCGAACAACAATCCGGCCGCCAGGGTGAAGGCGGTCCGGGGAAATGGCAGCACCGTGACGACGATGTGCGCACCCAGGAACGCCAGCGGGAACCATGGGCCCAGCGAGGTGGCCCAGTCCCGCATCTGAACCGCGGTGGGTAGCGGTACCAGCAGTACTACCGCGATCACGGCAGCAACCGCGATCGCGGTGACAAGGACCCGGGTGCGGCTCATCTGCCGGGCGGTGATCACCAATGCTGAACCCACCCTGCGCAGGGTGCTCAGGCGGGTCGAGCTCACGTCTGCCAAGGTTACGGGTTACAGATACGGTCCTAAACCGCGACTGTCGTCACACGACGACGCCGTGGGGGCAGCGATCATTTAGCCTGAGATCAGGCGGCGCACGCTGCCACAAGACAATTGGGAGCCGCCGGTGTCCGTGGAACTGAAGGAGGCCCGCGCCCGGTGGCGCAGCGCCGTCGCCGCCGTGCTGCCCAAGAGCAGTCGGCGGGATTCTGCGGACCTTGCCACAGATCCCGAGCGGCAGCTGGACTCGCCGACCTACGAGGGTTTCGATGTCCACGCGCTCTACACCGCACTGGACGGACTGCCGGAAACTCCCCTGCCGGGCACCTGGCCGTACGTGCGCGGCGGCGACCGACACCGTGACGTCACGACCGGGTGGAAGGTCGCAGAGCAGTTCCCAGCCGCGGGATTCGTCGGCTCACCGGCCGAGGGCAATGCAGCGATACTCGCCGCGCTCGTCGACGGGGTCAGTGCCCTGGTTCTGCGGGTCGGCGACGGTGGGGTGGCACCCGGCGACCTCGCCCGCTGGCTGGAGGGCGTCTACCTGGAGTTGGCGCCGGTGCTCCTTGATGCCGGCGCCGATTTCGCCGCCGCCGCCGAGGTGATGCTTGCGCTGGTGGCCGGCGCCGACAACAGCAGGACAGTGTCGATCGACCTCGGAGCCGATCCGCTCACCGCAGCGTTGAGTGGTCGCAACGCGCCGACTGTTGCGGAGGTACTCGCGGTGGCCGCAACCGTGGCCGGCAAGCCCGGCGTGCGGACGATCACGGTGGACGGGCCGGCGTTCAATGACCGCGGGGCTAACGCCTCGTGGGAATTGGCCGGTGTGATCGGCGCGGCAACCGACTATCTGCGGTTGCAGACCGGCAGCGGGATCGAATTGACTGCAGCGTTGCGCCAGATCAGCTTTCGCCTGGCTGCAGACGCCGACCAGTTCATGACCATCGCGAAGTTCCGTGCGGCCCGGCAACTCTGGGGGAGGGTGGCCGACGAGCTTGGCAATCCAGATGACGGAGCGGCGCCATTCAACGCCGTCACATCACGGGTGATGATGACGCAGCGGGATCCCTGGGTGAACATGGTGCGCACCACGGTTGCCGCGTTCGGCGCCGGCGTTGGCGGAGCCGACACGGTGCAGGTGCTGCCATTCGACGCGGCGATTCCGGGTGGCTTCCCCGGTGTGACCGTTGACTTCGCCCGACGGATTGCCCGCAATACCCAGTTGCTGTTACTCGAGGAGTCCAATATCGGCCGTGTGCTCGATCCCGCCGGAGGGTCCTGGTACGTCGAACAACTCACGGAAACCCTTGCCGCGCAGGCGTGGTCACACTTCCAGGAGATCGAAGTCCGTGGCGGCTTCCGGCAAGCAGGCGGTCATGTAGCCGAGCAGATCGATCGGGTACGCGCTCGCCGTGCTGACGACATCGCCCACCGTCGTACCGCCATCACCGGCGTGAGCGAATTTCCCGATCTTGCCGAACGGGTCCTGTTGAAAACCGGTCCACCAGTGCAATCGACCCGATATGCCGCAGCTTTCGAGATGTTGCGCGACCGCGCGGATGCGTACCTGAAACGCACCGGCGCGCGTCCGCGGGTATTACTGCTGCCGCTGGGACCAGTGGCCGAACACAACATCAGAACATCATTCGCGGCGAACCTGCTGGCCGCCGGTGGAATCGAAGCCGTCAACCCGGGGACCGTCGAACCTGGCGCTGTCGGCGATATCGTTCGGGATGCCGGTGCGTCCGTCGCCGTGATCTGTGGAACCGACGCCCGGTACGACGCCGAGGTGGCAGCGATTGTGGCCGCCGCCCGTGCAGCCGGAATCGGGCGGGTTTATCTTGCGGGGTTGGAGATGGCGGTAGCCGCTCTGCCCCCCGACGACAGGCCCGACGATTTCCTGACCGCCACAATCGATGCGGTTGAGGCGCTCTCGTTGCTGCTGAATGGGCTGGGAGCATGACTGAGATGATTTCTCCCGCCACCGGCACCGGAGCCATTCCGAGCTTCGCTGATGTGCCGCTGCGCAGCCGGCAGAAGACGGAGCCGCCGGTGATTGCTGCGGCCGCCGAGCACATCGCGGCTGCTGCCGCAGCCCACGGGTATACCGCGGAACAACTGGACTGGCATACCCCGGAGAACATCGTGGTCAAGCCGCTCTACACCGGTGCCGATCGGGACGCGGCGGTGGCGGCGGGCTACCCGGTAGACAGCTTCCCCGGTGAGCCGCCCTTCATCCGCGGGCCGTACCCCACCATGTACGTGAACCAACCGTGGACCATCCGGCAATACGCCGGGTTTTCCACTGCCGCCGATTCCAATGCCTTTTACCGGCGTAACCTCGCCGCCGGACAGAAAGGACTGTCGGTCGCCTTCGATCTGGCCACCCACCGCGGTTACGACTCCGACCATCCGCGAGTGCAGGGTGACGTCGGCATGGCCGGAGTGGCGATCGACTCGATCCTGGACATGCGAGAGCTTTTCGCTGGTATTGATCTGTCGGCTGTTTCGGTTTCGATGACCATGAATGGCGCGGTGCTCCCGATCCTCGCGCTGTATGTGGTGGTTGCCGAAGAACAGGGCGTGCCGCCGGAGAAGCTGGCCGGGACCATTCAGAACGACATTCTCAAAGAGTTCATGGTTCGCAACACCTACATCTACCCGCCGAAGCCGTCGATGCGGATCATCTCCGACATCTTCGCCTATACCAGCGCGAACATGCCGAAATTCAACTCGATCTCAATCTCCGGCTATCACATCCAAGAGGCAGGTGCCACAGCAGATCTCGAGTTGGCCTACACGCTCGCGGACGGGGTTGACTATCTGGCCGCCGGCATTGACGCAGGCTTGGACATTGATACGTTCGCGCCCCGATTGTCGTTCTTCTGGGGTATCGGGATGAACTTCTTCATGGAGGTGGCCAAGCTGCGGGCCGGCCGCCTGCTGTGGAGTGAACTGGTCGCCGGCTTCGGTGCGAAGAGTCCCAAATCTCTTTCGCTGCGCACGCATTCACAAACCTCGGGATGGTCACTTACCGCGCAGGATCCATTCAACAACGTCGCACGGACGTGCATCGAAGCGATGGCCGCCACTCAGGGGCATACGCAGTCATTGCACACTAACGCTCTCGATGAAGCGTTGGCACTGCCCACCGACTTTTCGGCGCGTATCGCCCGCAACACGCAATTGCTCCTGCAGCAGGAGTCCGGCACCACACGGCCGATCGATCCGTGGGCCGGCTCCTACTACGTTGAGTGGCTCACGCACCAGTTGGCGCAGCGGGCTCGCGCCCATATCGCGGAGGTGGCCGAACGCGGGGGAATGGCGCAGGCGATCAGCGACGGTATCCCCAAACTTCGTATCGAGGAAGCCGCTGCGCGAACCCAGGCGCGGATCGACTCGGGACAGCAGCCGGTGATCGGCGTGAATAAGTATCAGGTCGACGAGGACGCGAATCTCGAGGTTCTCAAGGTGGAGAACAATCGTGTCCGGACCGAGCAACTCGCCAAACTTCAGCAGCTTCGGGCCGACCGCGACGACGCCACTGTGCAGGCGGCGCTGACGGCGCTCACCCGAGCGGCCGGCACGCAGGAGCGTATGGGTAACAACTTGCTCGCGCTTGCCATCGATGCCGCCCGGGCGAAGGCAACAGTCGGAGAGATCTCCGATGCTCTGGAAAAGGTGTACGGCCGCCATCGGGCCGAAATCCGAACCATCTCCGGGGTTTACCGCGACGAAGTGGGCCGCGGGGCAGGGCACGGAGGAGCGAAGACAGGAGGCAGCATCACCGGACTAACCGAGGCCACCCGACTGGTGGCGAAGTTCGCCGGGGCCGACGGACGCCGGCCGCGCATACTGGTCGCGAAAATGGGCCAGGACGGCCATGACCGGGGCCAGAAGGTGATCGCGACGGCGTTCGCCGACATCGGGTTCGACGTCGATGTCGGCTCTTTGTTCTCCACGCCCGACGAGGTCGCACGGCAGGCCGCCGATAACGACGTCCATGTCGTCGGGGTGTCGTCACTGGCCGCCGGTCACCTCACCCTGGTGCCCGCGCTTCGGGACGCACTGGCCGAGGTTGGACGGCCGGACATCATGATTGTGGTGGGTGGTGTCATCCCGTCAGGCGATTTTGATGAGCTCTACGCCGCCGGCGCCACCGCTATCTATCCGCCGGGTACGGTGATCGCCGACGCCGCGGTGAGCTTGTTGCACAAGCTCGCTGAGCGTCTCCGCTATGAACTGAGCTGATGGCGGCCGACAGCGATGCGGTAGCGCTCGCCGACGCGATCCGCGTTGGTGACCGTGCCGCATTGGCCAGGGCGATCACGCTCATCGAGTCGACTCGTATCGATCATCGCGGCCAGGCCCAGGAGTTACTTCTGCAGTTGATGCCGTATGCAGGCAGCGCGATGCACGTGGGCATCACCGGGGTGCCCGGGGTGGGGAAGTCCACCACCATCGAGTCGCTCGGTATGTACCTCATCGGACGGGGTCATCGGGTGGCGGTATTGGCGGTCGATCCGTCCTCGACACGCACCGGAGGCTCGATTCTGGGGGACAAGACCCGAATGGCACAGCTGGCAGTGCACCCGGCGGCCTACATCAGGCCGTCGCCGACCTCGGGCACTCTCGGCGGGGTGGCAAGGGCCACCCGGGAGACCATCGTGCTCCTTGAGGCCGCTGGTTTCGATGTCATTCTGGTCGAGACCGTCGGGGTGGGGCAGTCAGAGGTCACCGTCGCCAACATGGTCGACACCTTCGTATTCTTCACCCTGGCCCGTACCGGAGACCAACTCCAGGGCATTAAGAAAGGGGTGCTCGAACTTGCCGACGTCGTCGTGGTGAACAAGGCAGACGGCCAGCACGCGATTGAAGCGAAGGCCGCAGCACGAGAACTTGCCGCCGCGATCCGGCTGATTTATCCCCGCGAAACAATCTGGCGCCCACCGGTCCTCACGATGAGCGCATTGACCGGTGACGGTGTGCTCCAGTTGTGGGACACCGTGCTCAAACATCGCGACGTGCTCACCGCAGCAGGGGAGTTCGAGGCCCGGCGACGTGCCCAGCAAGTGGACTGGACCTGGTCGATGGTGCGCGACACCGTTCTTGACCGGGTGCTCACCCATCCGGCAGTAACGGCGATGCGCGCAGAGGTCGAGAGAAAGGTCCGCGATGGGGAACTGACTCCCGTCCTTGCGGCCCAACAGATTCTCGACGCCGCCGAACGGCAGAGTTAACGGATCGGCAACGATTTCCCGAAACAGAACGTGTAGCTTGTCAACTCAGCTGTTGTGACCCAGGTGCTATCTGGCGGTCTATCTCGGCGGGCAGGCCGTGGTGGACGTGTGGACGGGATGGTCTGATGGGCATGGCCGGGTGCCGTGGTCAGCCGATACCGCCCCGATGGTGTTCGTTGCGACCAAGGGCGTGACATCCACGGTCATCCACCGACTGGCCGTACTCGTGCGCCGCGGCGCCGGCCGGGCTCGCCGGCACGGTTTCACCCCGATGACTGAGGTCAGTTCGGCCTACGGACATCCGACGGCCGGGGTGGCGGCGGGCTAGCCGCGGGAACCGGTTTCGCGGTCAGCGTACGCAGAAAGGTTCGATTTCAGGGCTGCCGGGTCATCGACGCGCCAGCTCCGAGGGTGATCTAGCTAACACCAGAGCGAGGGGGATCCCCGGTAGCAAATCGCCCATAAATCGAGGTCGGATCGCCCTTACAGGCACGTCTGGCTCTTTTCTCAGTGAATAAATACGTATTCAAAATGAATAACTCATCGGTTGAGCTCTGTGATTTTGCCAAGTTCGCCCGAACCCTTTCATAGAGACTGCACTGATACCTGCCTGCTAATCAGTTTTAATAGCATATTGCTGGTCCTTTTCATGCCGAACCAACCCTCTCAGCCTAATCTCAGGTTAGTTGCCGCATGATCGGCCTCAATCAGGAATTAGCTGCTCAAAAGCTTGAGAGGGGCAAAGGGCAGATAGCCGAATCTCTCAGCAAACAGATACCAGCGCTGCGTGTGAACCGGGCCCGGAACCCCATTACCAAAGGGGACTCTGGTCTTATATGTGCAATTTGCCAGAGCCGATAATCGGGAACCTATTGCGCATTCAAAACAGTTTGCTGAGAAGGCTGAGTAGCATCATATGACGATAACTCAACATGCCTGGCTCTCGCAACCTTCCCGGAGAGGCCGGTGGAGGGGTCTGGACACCCTTCATGGACCGGCCCGGCCAGGTTTCACATCCAGACTAAAACTACTGTGAAGTGCTGGTTTAGAACTAAACAGGGTTACCTGACCGACAGCTGGTGAAGTTTTCTGGACAGATTCAAGAGGGCGCAGCCAGCAAACATATTCCCCATGGACTGTCGTGACGGCGAGATGTGCCCAAACGCGGCCGAATTACGTTTCCCGAGTCGAAAGATAAACCTCGCAATTTCGAGTCGAATCGGTTACGCTAAGGGCAACACTGGCAACCTCAGGTAGATGTCGAACGCACTGGCGCGTTCCACACGGAAGTTCTTTAGGTGGCCCTGAAAGTGAAACATCGTGCCCCGCATTGACGAAGAACGAGGTGTGAGCGAAGTGCGCGGATCCTCCCTAACCCCAATCGCCGTTGTCGGCATGGCTTGCCGGCTCCCGGGCGGTATCGACTCTCCCCGGCAGCTGTGGGAAGCACTCCTGCGGGGTGACGATCTGGTCACCGAGATTCCCGGCGACCGCTGGGACGCCGACGAGCTGTACGACCCCGAATCGGGCGTGCCGGGCCGGTCGGTATCCAAGTGGGGAGCTTTCCTCAACGACGTCACCGGTTTCGATCCTGACTTCTTCGGCATCAACGAGCGCGAGGCCATCGCCATGGACCCGCAGCACCGCGTGCTGCTGGAGACCTGCTGGGAGGCAGTCGAGCAGGCCGGCCGCACACCTGCTTCCATGTCGGGCACGTCCACCGGTGTCTTCATCGGTATGTCGCACGACGACTACGCGATGGTCACCAGTGACGCAGGCGCCTTCGATCAGGCGTATGCGTTTACCGGCAATCCGTTCAGCATGGCCTCCGGCCGCGTCGCGCATGCGTTGGGACTGCACGGCCCCGCGCTGACCCTTGACACCGCCTGCTCGTCGAGCATGGTTGCAGTCCACCAGGCCTGCCGCAGCCTGAACGATGGTGAAAGCGAAATGGCGATCGCCGGCGGCGTGATGCTGATGCTCGACTCGCGCCTGTATGCCTCGGCCTCCGGCCAGGGCATGCTGTCCGCGACCGGACGTTGCCATTCCTTCGACGTCGGAGCGGACGGATTCGTCCGCTCCGAGGGTTGCGGAGTGGTCGTGCTCAAGCGACTTGACGATGCCCAGCGCGATGGCGACCGCGTTCTCGCAGTCATTCGCGGCACCGCCTCGAACCAGGACGGCCGCACCGATAACATCCTGACTCCGTCGGGAGACGCTCAGGTGGCCGTGTTCCGTTCGGCGCTGGAGTCCGCGGGTATCGAGCCCGCAACCGTGGGCATGGTTGAGGCGCATGGCACCGGAACCCCGGTTGGCGACACCATCGAGTTCAACAGCGTGTCGACCGTCTACGGCACCGAGGGTCGCTGTGCGCTCACCTCAGTCAAGAGCAACTTCGGCCACGCCGAGTCCGCAGCCGGCGTGCTGGGTCTGATGAAGGCCGTGCTGGCGGTGCACCACGGCGTCGTGCCGCAGAACCTCCACTTCAACCAACTTCCCGAGCACCTGGCCAAGATCGAGACCGGATTGTTCGTACCGCAGGAGGCCACCGAATGGCCCGTCGACGAGAGCATTGCTCCGCGGCGCGCGGCCGTTTCCTCCTACGGCATGTCGGGCACCAATGTGCACGCGGTGCTCGAGCAGGCGCCGGCCCCGATGGCTGTCGGCGCCGACAACACCGGCGCAGATGCGACTTCCGAGCAACTCATTTTCCCGGTGACGTCATCGTCGGCCGACGGGCTCCGTGCGACCTCCGAGCACCTGGCCGACTGGGTCGAGGCTGCCGGTGATGACCTGAATCTGGGCGATCTGGCCTACACCCTGGCCCGTCGTCGCGGCCACCGCCCGGTGCGCAACGCCGTGATCGCCGACAGCAGGGATGTTCTGGTCGAAAGCCTGCGGGCGGTCGCCGGTGGCGATGACCCGTTCCAGGCTGCCGTGGGCCAGGACGATCGTGGACCGGTGTGGGTGTTCTCCGGCCAGGGGTCGCAGTGGGCGTCGATGGGTGTCGATCTGCTCGCAGTAGAACCGGTATTCGCCGCGAAGATCGCAGAACTTGAGCCGCTCATCGCCGCCGAGTCCGGCTTCTCCGTCACCGAGGCAATGGTGGCTCCGGAGACGGTCATCGGGATCGACCGCGTTCAACCCACCCTATTCGCCATGCAGGTCGCGATGGCCGCCACCATGAAGTCCTACGGGGTGACACCCGGGGCAGTCATCGGTCACTCGCTGGGCGAGGTCGCCGCGGCCGTCGTCTCCGGCGCACTGTCGCTGGAGGACGGCGTCAAGGTGATCTGCCGTCGCTCACTGCTGTGCGTGAAGATCGCCGGCGGCGGCGCTATGGCCGCCGTCGAACTGCCCGCACAGCAGGTACGGGAGGAGTTGGAGCGGCAGGGTATCGAGGATGTGGTGGTCGCCGTCGTGGCCTCGCCGACCTCCACGGTGATCGGCGGTGCCACCGAGACTGTGCGCCGCATCGTCGCCGGGTGGGAACAGCGCGAGATCATGGCCCGCGAAGTGGCGGTCGACGTCGCGTCGCACACCCCGCAGGTCGAGCCGATCCTCGAAGAGCTGGCCGGGCTGCTCGACGACATCACCCCGTTGACCCCGGAGATTCCGTACTACTCTGCGACGCTTTTCGACCCCCGCGAGCAGCCGTATTGCGATGTCGACTACTGGGTCGACAATCTGCGCCACACCGTCCGGTTCGCTGCCGCGGCGCAAGCCGCGCTGGAGGACGGCTTCCGGGTGTTCGCCGAACTGGCGCCGCACCCGCTGTTGGTTCGCGCCGTCGACCAGACTGCGGCCACACTGGATATCCCGGTGGCGGCCGTGGCCGGTATGCGCCGTGCCCAGGATATGCCGAACGGACTTCGGACCCTGCTGGGAGATCTTTTCGCCGCCGGGGCCAATGTCGATTTCGGTGTGCTGCTGCCTGTGGGCCGGCTGGTTGACGCCCCGCTGCCGATCTGGAGCCATCGCAAACTGGTCCTGGAGCGGCAGACCGCCGACCAGGGTCGGGGTGCGCATCTGGTCCCGACCCATCCGCTGCTGGGTTCGCATGTGCGCCTGTTCGAGGAGCCGGAACGCCATGTGTGGGCGGGCGAGGTCGGCACCGCGGCGCTGCCGTGGCTGGTCGATCACCAGGTCAACAATGTGGCCGCGATGCCCGGTGCTGCGTTCTGCGAGATGGCACTGGCGGCCGCCCGCACCGCTCTCGGTGACGCTGCCGAGGTCCGCGACGTCCGGTTCGAGCGAATGCTGTTGCTGGAGAACGAGACTGGAATCAGCGTCGAGGCCGCCGTGAAGTGCCCCGGCACACTGGAGTTTCAGGTTGAAACCGACCATGAAAGCGAGAATGAGCGTCGTGCCAGCGCGATCCTTCAGGCAATCGACGCTGATGACCGCCCGGCCGACTACGACATGGACGCGCTGCTCGCGGCCCACCCGAAGCGCGCCGACGGTGCCGAGGTTCGGCAATGGTTCGACACCCGTGGTGTGCAGTTCGGTCCGGCCTTCACGGCGCTGACTGCTGTCAACGCCGGCGAAGACACCGCTGACACCGTGCTGGCCGAAATCGGACTGCCGAGCGTCATTCGCGGAAGCCACACCGCCTACGGCATTCACCCCGCACTGCTGGACGCCTGCTTCCAGTCGGTCGCCGCCCATCCCGGCGTGCAGAACACCGGAACCGGTGGCCTGCTGCTTCCCCTGGGTGTGCGTCGTCTGCGCGCCTACGGTGCCGCCAACAAGGCGCGGTACTGCCTGACCCGAATCGTCTCCCTGGACGGCTCCGGTGTCGAGGCGAACCTGCATCTGGTCGACGAGTACGGCGCCGTTCTGCTCGCCGTCGAGGGTCTGTCCATGGGCACCGGCAACTCCGACGGTGATCGCGTGCTCAACGAGCGGCTCATGGCCGTCGAGTGGAGCAAGCAGAAGCTGCCTGCCTTGGCCCCCCATGTCAACGCCGGAACCTGGCTGCTGGTCAGCATGTCGAACACCACCGATATTTTGGCCTCGGAGCTCACCGACGCGCTCAAGCTCAATGACGCGGACGTGACGACGATGTCGTGGCCGCAGAATGCTGATCACGCTGCCAACACCGAACGCATGCAGTCCTATCTGGCTGAAGGTCGCTTCGGAAACATGGTCGTGGTAGCCGCTCCGCGTCCCGGCCGCGCTCCGGAGCAGCTGGCCCAGCTCGGTGGAGCGCATGTCCGCGATCTGGTCCGGATCGTCCGCGATCTGCCTGAGGCTGCCGGCGAGACGCCGCGGCTTTACGTCGTGACCCGCGGTGCGCAAACGGTTCTGCCGGGCGAGCGTCCCAACCTCGAGCAGGCCGGCCTGCGGGGCCTGCTGCGGGTGATCGGTGCCGAGCACCCGGCTCTGCACCCGTCCCAGATCGACGTCGATGAGGAGACCGAGGGCAAGTTGGTCGCCCATCAGCTGCTGCTGGGATCGGATCAGGACGAGACCGCATTCCGCAACCAGGAGTGGTACACGGCCCATCTGTTCCCGGCGCCGCTGCGGCCCGAGGAGCGACACACCACCGTCGTCGACCACTCCCTGGACGGCATGCGGCTGGAGATCCGCACACCGGGTGATTTGCAGACCCTGGAACTGACGGCGTTCGAGCGCACCGCGCCCGGGCCGGGTGAGATCGAAGTTGCGGTCACGGCGTCCAGCCTGAACTTCGCCGACGTCCTGGTGGCGATGGGGCGCTACCCGAGTTACTCGGGTAGGCCACAACTGGGCATCGACTTCGCCGGCGTGGTCACCGCAGTCGGACCGCACGTGCGCAACCACAAGGTGGGCGATCACGTCGGCGGTATGTCGCCTAACGGCTGCTGGGGAACCTTCCTTACCTGTGACGTCGACGTGGCGGTCAAGCTGCCGGCCGGTCTGCGCGACGATCAGGCCGCGGCGGTGTCGACCGCTGCTGCCACCGCCTGGTATGGGCTGCAGGACCTGGCTCGGATCAAGCCCGGCGACAAGGTGCTGATCCATTCCGCCACCGGCGGTGTAGGTCAGGCGGCGATCGCCATCGCCCGGCTGGCGAGGGCGGAAATCTATGCCACCGCCGGAACCCGTGAGCGTCGGGAGATGTTGCGGCGCATGGGCATCAACAATGTCTACGATTCGCGCAGCGCGGAATTCGCCGAGCAGATCCTCGAGGATACCGACGGTTACGGCGTGGACATCGTGCTGAACTCGCTGACCGGTGCCGCCCAGCGTGCCGGTGTGGAGCTGCTGGCCTTCGGCGGCCGGTTTGTCGAGATCGGCAAGAAAGACATCTACGGCGATACTCGGATGGGCTTGTTCCCGTTCCGCCGCAACCTGTCTTTCTACGGTGTCGACCTGGCCCTGATGTGCTCGACGCATCCGGCTCAGATCCGCGAACTGCTCAACACCGTCTACCGGCTGACTGCCGAAGGTGTTCTGCCGCAGCCGGAGACGACGCTCTACCCGTTGGCTGATGCGGCCACCGCCATCCGCGTGATGAGCGCCGCCGAGCACACCGGCAAGCTGGTCCTGTCGATCCCTCGGGTGGGTCAGAGCACCGTGACGGTTCCGCCGGAGCAGGCGAACGCGTTCCGTTCCGATGGCGCCTATATCGTCACCGGCGGGCTAGGTGGGCTGGGATTGTTCCTGGCCTCGAAGATGTCGGCGGCGGGTGCCGGGCGCGTCGTGCTCAACTCCCGGTCAGAGCCGAAGCCGGCTGCGCTGGCCGAGATTGAGCGGATGCGCGCGGCCGGTACCGAGGTCGAGGTCGTCAGCGGGGACATCGCATGCCCCGACACGGTTGACCAGTTGGTGTCGGTGGCCACCTCAACCGGACTTCCGGTCCGTGGTGTGCTGCACGCCGCCGCTGTGGTCGAGGATGCGATCCTGGCCAACATCACCGACGAGTTGGTCGAGCGGGACTGGTCTCCGAAGGTCTACGGCGCCTGGCAGCTGCACCGTGCGACCACATCGCAGCCGCTGGACTGGTTCTGCTCGTTCTCCTCGGCAGCGGCGTTGCTCGGCTCACCCGGGCAGGGTGCTTACGCGGCAGCCAACAGCTGGCTGGACGGGTTCACCCACTGGCGGCGGTCCCAAGGCCTGCCGGCCACCGCGATCGCGTGGGCCGCGTGGGATGAGATCGGCGCGGGTGCGCACCTGGCTGCGAACGGGAACACCACGATGATCAGCCCGGAGGAGGGCGCGCAGGCGTTCGAGGCCCTGCTCTGCCACAACCGGGCCCACAGCGGCTACGCGCCGACCATCGGCACACCGTGGTTGACCGACCTCGTGCAGCGCAGTCCGTTCGCGGAGGCGTTCCAGTCCAGCGCTGATCGCCCGGTCGACACCGGTAGCTTCCGTGCCGAATTGCACTCGGCCCCGCGGGAGGAGTGGCCCACCCTGGTCCGTCGTCTGGTGGCCGAGCAACTCAGCCTGATTCTGCGCAGGTCGGTCGATCCTGATCGGGCTATCTCGGAGTATGGTTTGGATTCGCTGGGTAACCTCGAGCTGCGCACCCGGATCGAGACGGAGACTGGTATCCGCGTCCGGTCTATGGACATCACCACTGTTCGTGCGTTGGCCGAGAGCCTGTGCGAGACGTTGGCCGGTGTCCTCACGTCAGCCCGCTGACAGGATCGGATAGGGGAGCGAGTTCAGTGGTTGCTCTAACGGCGATCCATGACTGGGTGGACACGCCGGGTTCCGTGATCTCATGGGGCCCGTCTCCTGGGAGTTCCAGCAAGATCGCACAAGCTCCGGTGACTGATGTGCCCGCCAGCTATCAGCAGGAGCAGCACATCCGCACCTTCCGGGAACACTCGGCGAACGGCCTGGAGATGGCCCGGCTGCTGATTCCGTCGTGGAATATCCCTGGACGCTGCGATGTCCGAGCGATGACTTTTGTGATCAACTCCTACCTGCGCCGACATGACACGTATCACAGCTGGTTCGAGTTCGACGGCAATGACCGGGTGGTTCGGCACACCACGCCCAACCCGGCGGATATCCAGTTCGTCGCGACCAAGCATGGCGAGATGACCGCCGCGCAGTGGCGGGAGCACATCCTGGCCACGCCGAGTCCGCTGGCGTGGGACTGTTTCCGGTTCGGTGTGATTCAGCGCGCTGATCACTTCACGTTCTACGCGTGCATCGACCACGTCCATGCCGATGCGATGTTCATGGTCAATCTGTTTGTGGAACTCAATATGAACTACGCGGCTCTGGTAGAAGGTGGCGCACCGCTCCGGCTCCCGGAGACAGGCAGCTACAACGACTACTGCGTCCGGCAGCGTGAGTACACCGCGGCGCTGTCCCTGGAGTCCCCGGAAGTCGCCGGATGGGTTGAGTTCCTGAAGTGCAATGATGGAACGCTGCCGAAGTTCCCGCTGCCACTGGGTGATCCGTCCGTGCCATGTACGGGAGACCTCATCACGGTGAAACTGATGGACGCCCACGACACCGACCGGTTCGAATCGGTGTGCACCTCGGCGGGAGTTCGGTTCATCGGCGGTGTGTTCGCCTGCGCCGCAATCGCTGAGCGCGAACTGGCCGGCATTGACACCTATCATGTGATCACACCGACAACGACTCGGCGCACCCCGGCGGATTTCCAGACGACGGGCTGGTTCACCGGTGTGATCCCGATTTCAGTGCCCGTGGTGGGGATGTCGTTCGCCGAGGTGGCGAGGGCCGCCCAGGCAGCCTTCGATTCCGGTATGCCGATGGCCAACGTCCCGATCGAACGGGTGCTGGAGTTGGCTGCATCAGTGCCGGGCATCAGGAAGCCGGGGCCCGGGGTGCCGATGCTGTCCTATCTCGATATCGGCATGCCGCCGCTTGACCCGGTAGTAATGGGTCAGTGGCAGTCTCGCAATGGTCAGCTTTACACCGACCTCGGTGCGGCAAACCAGATCGGTATGTGGGTGAACCGTCGCGATACCGGGACCACCATCACGGTGGCCTACCCGGATAACGCCGACGCCCGCGAGTCGGTAGCGCAATACGTGGATCTGATGAAAATGGTCTACCTGCGTGCTGCTGAGGGTCGCGCCGACAGTTTGTCGTCGCCGCGCGTACCCAAGGCCACGGTTTGACCGAGATAGACCGTCTGGTGGTCGACGGTGCGCGTTCCGGCACAGACAATGTGGTGCCTTACCCCGATCAAGCCCTATTCCTGGCACTGCGCGGCGCCGGTCAGGAAGCGGTGATGCAGGGACTGTGGTTCTATCACCACCCTGTCGACCTCGACGCCGTGAAGCGCTTCCACCGCAACCTCTTCGGGACCCTCCTAGCCCGTCGGATCGAGCCATCCCGGTTGCCGTTCGGGCGGCACCGCTGGGTGTCACAGCCGTTCACAGATTCCAACCTCGATGTCACCGAGTTGCCCCGCCCCCGGGGGGAAATCTATGACTGGGCCGATGAACAGGTCGAACTGCCGCTTGACCCCCAGCGGGGGCCGGCTTGGCGACTGGGGGTTCAGCCACTCGACGACGGCACGACCGTGATTAGTCTGGTGATCTCGCATTGTGTTGCCGACGGCGCGGGTAGTTTTCTGGCCTGCGCGCAGGCCAGCACGGGCGCTACCCGCGATCTGGGACTGCCGTCGGCTGGGTCGCGCACGCGGTGGAGTGGGATACGCGAGGACTTGCGCCAGTTCGGCCGTGATCTACCGGAGGTGGGCCGGACATTGCGTCGAGCGGCCAAGATCGCCATCCGCCGACGCGGCGAACTGGGCACGTCGGCCGTACCGCGATCGGCCCACGCCACTGAACCCCGGCCAGTACGCATGCCAACGGTCACGGTGTTCATCGACGTCGCTCACTGGGACGCCTGCGCCGAATCCCTTAGTGGGAACAGTTTTTCGTTGGTGGCCGGTTTTGCCGGAAAGATGGCGCAACGCTTGAACCGTGCGCGCGCCTCGGATGGTGCGGTAACGCTGATGCTTCCGGTCAGCGACCGGGCCGATCTGGAGGACACTGGCGGCAATGTGGTGTCGATTGCCCATGTCAGCTTCGATCCCGGCACCGTCACCACTGATCTGAGCGGAGCGCGCGCCGCGATCCGCGAAGGCCTGAAGAACGCGCGCGACGTTCCTGATGAAATGATGGAACTGCTTCCTCTGATCCCGTTGTTACCCAAGAGCAGCATCGCCCGGATAGCCGACGCGGCCTTCGGTTTTACCGCTGACCTTCCGGTGTCCTGCTCCAACTTCGGTGCCATGCCGGCGGAAGTGACCGTCGTCGACGGCACGCCGGCTGAGTACCTGTGTTTCCGTGGCGTGGATCGGCATGTGACCTCCGACAACCTCGATCGCCGCCGCGGGGCCATGACAGTCACGTCTGGAAAAGTCGGTGAGAAGATGACGCTCACCGTAATCAGTTACCAGCCGGGGATGGAAAACTCGCGTGCTGAGCTTCGCGGGGTGATGACCGAAACCCTGAAAGACTTTGCACTTTCCGGTGAAATAGTTTGAGGTGGAATGGAATTGACGATTGAAACTCACCCGCGCGGCAGATTGTTCCGACGAGCACAACTTGAACAACCCAAAGAGTATCGACTGGAGTACCTAGATCAGGCTGCGCTCGAGTTGCACCGAGCGACCGGCCGTGGCCAATTGATGCAATGTGTCTGGGTCTATGAACACCCGTTTGACGATGCGGGTTTTGAGCGGTTTCACCACAACCTCTATGCCTCGCTGGGCAGCCGGCTCATTGAACGCTCGCCGCTACCATTCGGTCGGCCACGCTGGGTGCAGCCGGTGGGCCCGCCACCACCGGTCCACATCGCCGAGCAGTCCCGGCCGCGCTCCGAGTTGATGGACTGGGCCGACGAATTGTGCGGCCTGCCCATCGACCCGGAAAACGGACCGGGCTGGCACCTTGCCATACAACGCTTAGATGACGGCTCCACGGCGGCAAGTATCGTCGCCTCGCACGTGATCGGCGACGGCGTTGGCGCCCTGATGGCGGTGTTCGAGGGAATCACCGGCAACATCCGCGAAACCGGCTACGAACGGCCGCGATCCCGCTCACGCACCCAGGCTATCGTCGCCGACCTCCGCCAGGCCGTACGCGACCTGCCACTGACCGCTCGTACGGCGGTCAAGGCGGCCAAGATGGTTCGCGCCAAGCGCGATGACTTCGCCCGGGCCCGCGCCGCGCACGCCGCTCCGGTCGACGGACGCCATGTCGTGGTGCCATCGGTTGCCGTCTACGTGGATATCCCGGAGTGGGACGCCAAAGCGGAAGCCCTTGGTGGAAACAGCTATTCGTTGCTTGCCGGGTTCGCGGCGAAGCTCGGTGAGCACTTCGGTCGCCGGCGCGCGGCTGACGGTACGGTCACGCTGATGATTGCGATCAACCTCCGGGAGAGCCTTGATGACGACCGCGCCCTGGCGATGGCTTTCGCCAGTGCCACGGTGGATCCCACGAAGGTCTCAACTGACCTCACTGAAGCGCGCAATGGAGTACGAACGGCAAGGGAGAAGGCGAAAAACGAGCCCGACCCGACCATGGAACTGATGCCCCTTATTCCCTGGCTGCCGCAGGGGGCGGTCAAGGGAATTGCCGACCTGCTGTTCGCTTACTCCGAGGACCTGCCGGTTTCCTGCTCGAACTTGGGGGACCTGCCGCCGGATCTGGCCCGGGTCGACGGCACCCCGGCCGACTACGTTTTTATCCGCGCCCTTGACACCGATGTCACCATCGGCGAGTTACAGCGCTCGCACGGCCAGTTGGTGGTGGTCTCCGGCCGGATCAACGGTAGGGTCTCGATCTCGGTGGAGGCCTATCAACTGGACGCCGAGAACTCCAAAGATCGTCTTCGTGGATTGGTCGAGCAGACGCTGGCGGAGTTCGGCCTTAATGCTGTGATCGACTAGGCACCATCATCAGAGGCGCCTGACTCCGACTGTCAGCATCAAGGCACCTGCGATGGCAAGTAACACGGCGTAGTCACGGCGACTGCGTGCGAGAACCCAGGAGCGCAGGTTCTCCAG
>Ga0194035_1000125_pt1 | contig 44928 bp, 44 predicted proteins | sample JunL2320m_MetaG_FD_148680 | JGI IMG/M metagenome (GOLD analysis project Ga0194035, IMG submission 148680) | Anoxic zone freshwater microbial communities from boreal shield lake in IISD Experimental Lakes Area, Ontario, Canada - Jun2016-L239-20m | ecosystem: Environmental > Aquatic > Freshwater >...
CGCCTTAACTGGACGAAGCGGGGACACCAATTTGAGATTTGGACGATCTTCATTTCGAGCAACCGCACCGCGAGTTGCATACTCAGTTACTTCTGCAGCAAGTGCTGTTGCGCCAGCCACCGCGCCATGGAATGCGCGGCCGGCAAATTCACGTGGTGTCTGTCGACTCATGCTGCCACCCGCTCAAGTGCACGAACTCGAACTGATGCAGAGCGCGGATTCTCTTCCAACTCTTGTTCGGTTGGAGTTTCGGCTCCACGGGTAAGAAGTCGCAGTTTTGGTTGGTGCTCGGCTGGGATCACAGGCATGCCATGGGGCACCTTTGCGGTGGTCTGCTCCGCAAAAACCTGCTTGACGAAGCGGTCTTCGAGTGACTGGTACGACATCACAACGAGTCGCCCGTCAACCGCTAGAGCTTGGATCGCAGCAGGGATAGCTGAACGCAAAGAATCGAGTTCGCCGTTGACTTCAATACGAAGCGCTTGGAAGGTGCGCTTTGCCGGATTGCCACCAGTGCGTCGAGTGGCTGCCGGAATAGCTTCGCGCACGAGTTCAACAAGACGAGCAGAATTCGTGAAGGGTGCATCTTCGCGGGCTGCCACAATGCGTCGAGCAATTCGCATTGCGAACTTTTCATCGCCGTATTCGCGAAGCACATCGGCTAGTTGACCTGCACCATACGTATTAACAACATCTGCTGCTGTGATTCCGCGTGATTGATCCATCCGCATGTCAAGGGGTGCATCTTGCGAATATGAGAATCCGCGATCGCGCAGATCAAGCTGCATAGAGGAAACTCCGAGGTCGAACAAGATACCTTGGACGGAAGAAAACCCTAGCTCTGCAAGGACTTCTGGCAATTCGTCATAAACAGCGTGCGCGAGATTTGCACGATCACCGAATGGCGCTAATCGTTGACGCGACCTCTCCAGAGCATCTGTATCTCGATCGAGTCCGATGAGACGAAGTTCTGGGAATTCAGTGAGTGCATACTCAGCGTGACCACCTAGACCAAGAGTCGCATCAACCAAAATTGCGTCGGGTGTACTGATCGCTGGTGCGAGAAGTGCGAATACCCGCTCGCGCATGACTGGAATATGGATGCTCATGAACTCAAGCCATCAACAATCGCAGAGATCGCCGCCAAAGTTAGCGCGGTGAAACTTCCGGCCACGATAAGGAGTCCAAACGCGCGTGCACCGTGACGAGCGGCATGGCTGTCAACCATGTCAGTCAAAGTGTTCGTTGGCGTTGTCATGACTTCCTTTCGTGTGGTGCACGGTTCGCGGTCAAAGAAGGTGTTGTACGCATTCGGGTGATCAGGTCCCCGCCCGTCCCTTGCTTCTCCAGGCTCCGGGGAAGTGAGTCAGGAACAGTTCAGCAACGGGAGGAGGCCTCACCACTCGATTACAAAATTCCGGGAACGACCTCCTCGCTGATGTCCGAGTAGGCGTCTTCTTGGCTAGCCAGGTAGCTCTCCCATGCGGAGGCATCCCAAATTTCTACGGTGGTGCCGTTACCGACCACCACAACATCTCGATCAAGTCCGGCATATTCACGAAGGGCAACGGGAAGCGTCACTCGACCCTGCTTATCTGGCACTTCGTCAAAAGCTCCAGAAAAAAGCACGCGCAGGTAGGCGCGGACTTTGGCATCAGAGCGAGAAGCTTCATTGAGGCGATCAGCGTGATCAGCGAATTCAGCAGCCGGCCAGACCACTATCGAGCGATCTTGGCCCTTAGCCATCACCAAACCAGCCGCGAATCCCTCACGGAACTTTGCTGGTAGGACAAGGCGACCTTTGTCATCAATACGGGGGGCATGCGTGCCTAGAAACATCGCTCGACCTCCCCTCATCCAGATGAATCACTTCCGACCCATCAACCGCACTGGCCTCTTCTTTAACTCCAGCAGACGCCACTCTACTCCACTTTCCTCCACCGTCAACCATTTAGCCATGGCAATTTGGGAAATCACTCCACTAAATTCCTTGCCTCGCCGCCCCACGATCTGCCCTAGAGTGCTAACACCAATCAAAAGGGGCCTCTGATGAAAAAAGCACTTCTCGCTCTAGGGGCAATAGCACTGAGTGGGCTGCTGCTCGCGATCGCCCTTGTCGGGGCAAATCAACAGACGGCGAATGAAGAGCAGGCAGCTGTCGCGCCCTTTTATGAGACCCCAGCAAACCTGCCTTCGACCCCAGGCACGCTCATACGTACCGAGCCTCTGGGCGTCGTGGTTCCAGGTGCAACGACCTACCGCATGCTCTATTCCTCGCAGCGACCTGACGGATCTATAGCTGTATCCAGTGGAATGTTGTTTGTTCCTACCGCCCCGGCGCCTGCCGGCGGGCGGCCAATCGTGGCGTGGGCTCACGGCACGATTGGTCAAGGCGATTCATGTGCGCCTTCGCGCCCAGGAAATTCCCTCAATGACACAGCAAACTGGCTCAATCAAATGATCTCGTTGGGCTGGGTTGTCGCCGCCACCGATTACACCGGGCTGGGAACAGCGGGTCCAAATCTGTATCTGGTTGCCAAAGCTGAAGTCAGTGACGTTGTGAACTCTGTGCGAGCAGCTCGTCAACTACCCGGAATCAAAGCGAGCAACCGTTATGTGGTGTGGGGTCACTCCCAAGGTGGGCATAGCTCTCTGTGGTCTGGTCACCTTGCACCGAAACTTGCACCAGAACTGAAACTCCTTGGCGTTGCTGCCGCAGCGCCTGCCGCAAATCTCAACTTAATCGTGGGAGCGCAGTGGAGTGGCCTCATCGGTTGGGGAATCGGACCCGAGGTTGCCGACTCTTGGCCACTCGTGAATCCCGCATTAACCCTGCCAGGGGTGGTCTCTCAAGCCGGAATAAATAACTTTGATTCCATCGCGCAAGAGTGCTTGAACAGCAACACGTTACTCGTGCAACTCCTTGTTCGAACGGCTTTGGGACAAAGCTTCTTCGAAGTAAATCCAATCAATAATCCACTGTGGAAAGCCATGGGCGAACGTGAAACTCCGCCACCATTGCCTGCTTCTATGCCTGTCTTTGTTGGCCAAAGCACTGCAGATGAAGTTGTGCTTGCTTGGCCAAATGCGGTCCTGCAAAACCAATGGTGCAAAGCTGGTTCAACCATCAGCACACTTTGGGTTGGTGAAGTGTCACACCAACTGACCGCAGAGACCATCGGCCCAGATGTGGTGCGGTGGATTAATGATCGATTCGCCGGACGTCCAGCACTACGAACATGTGATCTTGCGCCGCCAGTGAGTCCGCCAGTGAGTCAGCCGGTGAGCCCACCTGCGGGAAGTTAACCGCTACTCGTCGCCTTGGCGCTTGCGCCAGCGGTCTTCAACACGATCCATGAATGAGGTCTTCGGCGCATTGGGTTTAGGTGATTTGCCTGCGTTTCCAGCATTGGGATCAACGACTACAGATGGGGTCTTGAAAGCGGAATACACCAACACCGCACCGATCAACATCAGTGCAAACCCAACGATGCCAACGGGGGTCGCTTGTAAAGCCATCGCCGTAACGAGCAAAGCAATACCACCGAAAGCAACCAAGACGCCTAAAGCTGCTTTACCCCGGGATGCGCGAGCTAGGGACGCTGAGCGCAGACTGGTAGCGAACTTTGGATCCTCGGCATAGAGCGCACGCTCCATTTGCTCGAGCAGGCGCTGTTCGTGCTCTGACAACGGCATCTGAACGACTCCCCTTCTTCGCTAGGTAGACCAAGTTTAGACGCAATTCCTTAAATTCGATACCTCAGCCTCATTATCACCAACTTTTTGTCGCTATTCGCCCTCGGGCGTGACTAATCGGGCAGATCTGACCGCCTTTGGTCCGAATTTGACCCGCAACTGATCGATGGCTACCTCGGCATCTCGGCGCCCGTGCTCTGGCTCCCCCAGAAGTAACTGCTGAGCCGCCCCTGCGCTTTCCTGCAAGCCATCAACTCGCACCCCAACCAGGCGCACCCGGGCCCGCTGCAGCCCAAGGGCATCAAAGAGTTGCTTGGCCGTGGTGTAAATCTCTTGGGTGACATCGGTGGACTCAGTCAACGTTTTAGAACGAGTGATAGTGCTGAAATCAGAAAAACGCACTTTGAGATGCACACTGCGTGCGACCCGATCTGACTTACGTAGTCGGCTACCCACTTGATCACTGAGCTGCATCAGATGTGCGTGAATCGTTGGCGCATCCTCGAGATCGTCAACAAAAGTTTCTTCTGCACTAATACTCTTATCTGGCACATGCGCAGTAACCGAACGCTGATCCCTGCCCCAAGACAAGTCGTGAAGGTGCGCGCCTGCTGCTACGCCAACTGCCCTCTGCAACGTAGCAAGTGGGGTGTGTGCGATATCTGCCACGGTCGTCAAACCCAAACGCGTGAGTTGCTCTTCAGTCTTCTCACCGACTCCCCACAACGCGCCAACGGGCAAGGGATGCAAGAAGGCTAAAACCTCATGAGCTGGAACCACCATGAGGCCATCAGGCTTAGCTCGAGTTGACGCTAACTTCGCAATGAATTTCGTTGATGCAACCCCAACTGAACACGTGATTCCCTGCTCGTCGTGAACACGCGCTCGGATCATTTCACCGATTTCACTTGGACTACCAAGACGTCGCAAACTCCCGCTGATATCAAGGAAGGCTTCGTCAACGCTTAAGGGTTCAACTGCCGGAGTGACTGACGAGAAAAGTTCCATGATTGACCGGCTAACTTCTGCGTACTTGTGATGTGACGGCGTAATGACAACCGCAGTAGGTGCAAGTCGGCGGGCTCGACTCATTGGCATCGCAGAATGCACGCCCATAGCTCGCGCTTCATATGTTGCTGAGAGCACTACGCCACGGGAACCGCCCGCGCCAATAATCACCGGCTTGCCGTGAAGTTCCGGCCTTGTGCGCAATTCAACCAATGCGAAGAATGCATCCATATCAACATGCAAAATTGTGCAGCCAGCATCATCATTGCCCACGCCGGATCCACCGGCGGCACGACGCACCTGATTACGACTCACACTGACCATTGTTGCGCTCCCCTGCTACCAACCACTGCTACCTGGACTGCTGTGCCACAACTTTGTGACTGGACCTGCCGGCACGACATCGGCATAAGGGGAAACCCGGAAACCACTGGCGTGCACCAACACCCGAGAACCTGTGGCATCGACTCCAACCGGCCGGTCACTTATCAATGTCTGACGAACCGCATCTGCACCTGACGTGCGCCAGTGCTCATGCACCGCACCCAGTTCCCATGCTCCCGTGGCCCGAATTGAGACGCCTCGCGGGCCAGTTCGACGCACATGTCCACGCACAAGCAATAGCCAAGAGGAAAAGACCGTACTCGCGTATGGCACTTGGAAATCTTCGAAGAAAGTGGCATCAAGCGGACCTGTGGCGTCGTCAAGGGTTAAAAAAATGACGCGCTTACCGTTACGAATTGGCGGAGTTTGGGTGGCGACCTTCACTCCTGCGATGTAGATCTCTTGCTCAGAGCGGCAATTCAATAATTGCTCAGCGCGGGTAATCCCCAACTGGGTGAGCATTGGCCGGAAGAACTCAATGACATGTTTACTCACATCAAGACCTAAAAGATCCAACTCAGCACGTACTGATTCACCAATAGTCATCTCTGGTAATCCAGATGCCGGAGTGGTTGCTGGGTCATCGCCTAAATCAAGAAGCAACTGACCTGGGCCATCACCTCGTGGACGCCTACCAAGATCTGCAAGCTGCAATAACAAATCTCGACGAGTGAGGTGTCCGCGTTCGCGCACTGATCGGTTGCGATCGATGTCATATAACTGATCAAAAGCACCCGTCAAGACAAGATGCTCTGCTGTGGGGCGTGCAATTCCTGAACGGTTCCATGCGTCGCTTAAGGATTGATATGGCTGGCCGGAAACGAGTCGTTCAACTTCATCGGCATTGATGCCTTTGATCTCACCAAAAGGAACGCGTACGCCTTCTCCGGTTGGTGTTGACTCCACTTCGTAGACCTGCGTGGAACGGTTGATGTCAATACCGAGAATCTCTACCCCAAAATGTCGGGCATCATCAAGGATGAGTCGCTTGGGATACATTCCCGGATCGTGGGTAAGAATGCCGGCATAAAACGCGGCTGGGTGATGAGTTTTCAGCCAAGCCGATTGATAGGTGGGTAGCGCAAAGGCTGCGGCGTGTGCTTTACAGAAACCAAATGATGCAAAGGATCGCAAAACATCCCAGACTTTTTCCACCATCTCTAAGGAATAACCTCGGCGTAGTGCTGTGGGATAAAACCAGGTGCGCACATCATCAATTCCTACTTGGGTATTCATCGAACGACGAGTCTCATCTGCTTCAGCAAGCGAACACCCCGTCATCTTCGAAACGATGCGCATCACTTGTTCATGAAAGACCACAACCCCTTGAGTTTCTTCGAGAATCGGGCGTAAATCCTCGTGCACAAACTGCGGCGCGCACCAGCCTTGTCGCGCGCGTAAGAATGGATTGATCATGTCTGACTTCACCGGACCTGGGCGAAATAGCGAGATATCAATAATGAGATCGTTAAACGTTTCAGGGCCAAACTTGCCGATAAGTTCGCGCTGACCGGGTGACTCGATCTGAAAACAGCCCAGAGTTCGAGTTGAAGCAATCAACTCATAGGTTGCTGGATCGTCAAGTGGAACCTGGTCAAGTGCGAGCGTGACTCCTTTGGTGCGCTGGACCTCTGACACCGTGTGTGCAATTGATGACTGCATTCGCACACCCAACACATCAAGCTTGAGTAATCCCATGTGCTCGACATCGTCTTTATCAAACTGACTCATGGGGTAACCCGCATTACTGGATTGCACGGGAGTGCGATCAAGAAGAGATACGTCAGAAAGCAATACACCGCATGGATGCATAGCGATATGACGAGGCAAGCCATCGAGTGCTTCAACGCGAGCAAGGAAACTATCCAGTTTGCCTTGCGCTGCCATTACCCCAAACCGACTGCGTTTGAGTTCGGGTAGATCATCGAGCGCTGCTCGAGCATTACGGGCTCGAATATGCGGAAACGCTTTCGCGAATGAGTCGATCTCATCAGCGGGTAGACCAAAGGCCGCGCCTACATCACGAATGGCATGCCGTACGCGATAGGTCTCCATCATGGAAACGCATGCCACCCGCTTGTCACCGAACCGTTCGAAGATCCAGTCGTAAATTTCAAGGCGGCGATCAGATTCAACATCAATGTCAATATCCGGTAATTCCTTGCGCAAGGTCGACAGGAACCGTTCCATGAGCAATCCATGCGAAAGAGGATCAACTCCGCTGATGCCAAGCAAGTAATTCACCAGACTTCCTGCACCTGAGCCTCGCGCGGCAACACGCACCTTGCGGCTCGTAACAAGATCAACAACTTCAGCCACCGTAAGAAAGAATCCGGCAAAACCCAAAGCACCAATCGTTCGCAACTCTTCTTCGAGACGAATCCCAGCGGTTTGTTGATCGGTCTTGGATGAATATCGCTGTGCAACCGCTTGACGGCATCGTGTCGTAAGTAAGGCCTGAGCTTGCTCTATTTCATCACTTACATCTGCCCCTCTGGCCCCAGCTAACACATCAAGTTCGGGAACAAACGCTTGACCAAGACCCAAATCATTTTCTGGGTCAAGTGCACAACTTTCAATCAAGGTCCAGGTATCGCGATGCAAGGTAGAACGTGCAATTCCAGCAGCCTGAGCAATCTCTTGAACTCGCGCATCAAGAACTTGCGGACTATCCAAACTCGCCTCACCGTTGTTACCCAGCACACGCGATGAACTCAACGGCACTAGTTGGCGCGCTGCATCCAAGACGTCTGCAGTGGCTGCATCTACTGCTTCCAAATATCTCGCACCGTGACTCAACACCACTCGTACGTGATGTTCGCGCGCCCAACTCCACATCGCAGCGGCCTGACTTGTGGACCAGACAGCCTTGTGATCAGTGCGATGACTTCCAATCGCAATCGCAAGACTTGGGCCTACGAGATCACGCCAATGTTGAAGCACTGCAGCAGCTGCTCGTAATTGTCCTCGTAATAAGCAAGCACCAAGTTCAGAATCGGGGCCCAGGAGCGCGACTAAGCCTTGGCTATGCGCAATGACATCTGATGTTTCCAGAATCGGCATCCCATAGGTATCGGTGTTGGCGTGCGCAGCTGAAATCAATCGACATAGCGAAGCCCAGCCCTGCTTGCCTCGAGCAAGAAACACCACGCGGGTATCTCCTTGTGCTACCCATGCGCCGCCTCGAGCAGGTGTACGGCGAGCTCTCGAATCAACCACCGGAGCATGGATAGGAACCACAGCAAGATCAACTCCCACAACTGGCGTAATACCCGCACTCAGCGCAGCTTGCACCCACTGAACTGCGCCATACACCCCATCGCGATCAGTGAGCGCGATGATGCGATGACCATCAGCTGCAGCACGCTCAATGAGCCGCGCAGGGGTCGCTGTGCCGTACTGCAAGGAATAACTCGAGGCCACACGCAGATGCGGCCATGACAACAACATAAAGACTCCAGAAAAGGAAAAGTACGAAGCAACGGCTACCGGTTGGGAAGGCGCCACAACCGATAGCCGTTGCACTTCGGCTGTCGGGGATCAGCCGGTGACCTAGCTGCTCGTAGGCAACATGGATTGATGCATCACACCAAGGGATGCAGTGACACGCTCAACAAAAGTTTCGACATCACGAACCAGATCATCGGCTTCGCGAGAAGTCACGCAGGGCACACCTGCCTGCGCAAGAGTTCGCTTGCGAGCCCCAGCCGCAAAAAAGTCGGACCATTCGGCGAACTCCCCCGCAACTTCGGGAAGTACTTGCCACACGCTGCGCACTCGACTGCGAGATTTACGTTGCACTCGGCCATGAGTTGCGAGTACAGCTGCTGCTGCTCGCAGCGCGGCCAAATGGGCTGCTGCATATCTATCAGCAGCCGTGCTGGCCACGATCGCTTCAGTCAGGCTGCGGCGAGCTGCAGTAATGAGTTCATGTGCTGCTGAAGGAAGTGCGCTCAGCGCGGTGGCTGAGCGGGGGGTTGCTACCAAAATTGCCATGACAAGCTCCTTCTTCGGGATGTGGTTCGACTTCTTGTACTTCGACCCATCGACCCCGGCTCCTTGCACCGCCGAGCCCGGGGTCGAAGCGAGCCCGGCGGGGCAAGAAAGCTCTCTGAGAACCCCGGCCGCGAATCCTGCGAGCCTCAGAGTGTTCGAACACTTGTTCGAACAAGACACACGTTAGCCCGAAGGCCTGACAGTCGTCAATCCCACACGTGCTTTATGCCTATGTTCCCCCTCAGATATGGTCCGCAATACCCAAGTCAAGGAGCACTCATGAGCAAGGTTTGGTTCATCACAGGCGCATCACGCGGCTTTGGCCGTTCATGGACGATCGCAGCGCTCGAACGCGGCGATCGTGTTGCCGGCACTGCTCGCGATATCTCCATGCTCAGCGACTTGGTTGCTACCTATGGCGATGCCTTTTTGCCGTTGCAGCTTGATGTCACCGATCGTGCTGGTGATTTCGCTGCTGTTCAACAAGCACACGAATACTTCGAACAACTTGATGTCGTGGTGAACAACGCTGGCTACGGTCATTTCGGCTTTACTGAAGAACTGTCTGAAGTTGACATTCGCAATCAAATGGAAACGAACTTCTTTGGTGCCCTCTGGGTAAGCCAGGCAGCAATTCCCATCATGCGCAATCAAGGCTCAGGCCACATCATTCAAATTTCAAGCGTTGGCGGGGTCTGTGCCTTCCCAATGCTCGGTGCCTACAACGCGTCAAAGTGGGCGCTAGAAGCCATGAGTGAAGCGCTCTCCCAAGAAGTTGCTGACTTTGGTATCAAGGTAACGATCATTGAACCTGCAGGCTTTGCTACGGAATGGGGCAATACTTCATCGGTGCACTCCACTGCACTTTCACACTACGAAGATAAACGAGCAGCCCGCGCGGGAGCAGCGCGCCAAACGCCTCCAGCGGAAGCCACAAATGCTGCGATTTTTGCTGCAGTTGATGCCGAATACCCACCACTTCGTTTGCTGCTCTCGAGCTTTGCTAGCACCCTTGTCAACACTGCATACGACAAGCGGTTGGCTGAGTGGGATCAATGGAGCGAAGTCACCGCGGCTTGCGACAGCATTTAGCCCGCAAAGAGTTGTGGCCCTCGCGCTCTAGACTGATGTCTTATGAGCGTACGGGTCTATACGGGGGGTCATGCCGACCGCGGCAGCAACCTTCCGTCGTGGGTACCAAAGGTTCCCTGGGCGCTTCTCGGTATTGGAATTTTTTCCCAAATAGCCTGGATTTTGGTCGATGGCAACGTCCGTCGAATCTTGACTATCGTTTCGGTTCTTGCGTTCTTTGGCGCCTCAGCGATCCATGCTCGCCTGACACGACGCACGAAATGGACGCTCGAATATCTCGGCATCACTCTTGGTGTGAGTTTCCTCGTAGAAGTTCTCGGTGTTGCAACACAATTCCCATTTGGTGAATACGCCTACACCGATGCTCTTGGGCCACAACTTTTCGGCGTTCCTTTGCTCATCCCGCTGGCCTGGGCCTCGATGGCTTACCCCTGCCTGTTGGCTACGCAAAGGCTTGCAGTCGACCCACTAGCCACCGTTCTTATCGGCGGTGTGCTGCTTGCTTCATGGGATCTTTTCCTTGATCCACAAATGGTGAGCCAGGGCTACTGGAACTGGGCTAACGCTGGCTGGGCGATTCCTGGCATTGACGGCATCCCACTGCAGAATTTCTTGGGCTGGTTACTCACCGCATTCGTTTTGATCGCTCTGCTTGATCGACTGCCTCGCCGGGTCGCCAAAGACGGCGTTCCCGTGGTGATGCTTAGTTGGTTGTATGTCTCAAACGTGATGGCAGCGCTCGTGTTCTTTGGTCGACCAGGAGTCGCCTTATGGGGCGCAGTAATCATGGGCGCCATTGTGATTCCCTGGTGGTGGCGAAGTTGGAGCAGGCCGCAATGGTGATGAAACGAATAACCACGTTGGGTTCCCTGACCGCTGGTGCGCTTGCAATCCACACTGCCTTCAACTTAGCTCACTTGCGCAAACCAAATCCCACCTCACCACTAATTCTTGAAAAAGTTAGCGTGCTGATTCCCGCACGCAATGAAGAATCTAATATTCAACATTGCATTGTTAGCGTCCTTGCATCTTTAGATGTGCCGTCACTCGAAGTGCTCGTCCTTGACGACGGATCAACAGATCGCACCGCAGAAATCGTCAGCTCAATCACAGACTCACGAGTTCGGTTAATCCGAGGAACAGACGAACCCCCTGCAGGCTGGCTTGGCAAACCTTGGGCTTGCGCACGTTTATCTAATGAAGCAACCGGCACAGTTCTGGTTTTTGTTGATGCTGATGTTGAACTGTCTCCTGATGCAATTCGCGCTTGCGTCGGTGAACTCCGAGCACACAATTATGCGCTGGTCTCGCCTTACCCGATGCAACTTGCACGAGGCTGGTTGGAACGTTTAGTGCAACCAATGGTGACATGGTCATGGTGCGCATTCTTGCCGCTGGAATGGTCACAACGATCAACCCGTCCATCGCTTTCAGCAGCAAATGGTCAACTTCTCGTCGTTGATGCGATGGCGTATCGAGGCATTAGCGGTCATGAAGCCGTTGCATCTGAAGTCCTTGAAGATATCGCCCTCATGCGTGCGCTGAAAAGTTCTGGATCATTAACGTGCACGATGGATGGCTCTGCCATCGCTACCTGTCGGATGTACTCAACCACGAATGAAGTCATTGATGGCTACGCAAAATCGTTATGGGCAGGCTTTGGCGGACCGCTCGGCTCAATAGGCGTGAATGTCTTGCTGCTTTCTACGTTTGTTGTGCCACCTCTTGCTGCAGTCGTTGCTCGATCACCACGAACCCGCGCTATGGGCACAGTTGGTTACCTCGCTGGGATTACTAGCCGTGCGTTGGTTGCTCGGCGAACTGGCGCGCGAGTGTGGCCAGACAGCGCCATGCACCCAGCTTCGATCACTGCATTCAGTGCGCTATCCGCCATCTCATGGTCGCGCCATCTCAAGGGAAAAAATACTTGGAAGGGCCGGTCTCTTTCATGAGTCGCATTGTGGTGATTGGCGCTGGGGTTGGTGGCTTAGCTACTGCAGCGCGCACCGCAGTGAAGGGTCACGATGTTGTCATTGTTGAACAAGGTTCACGCGTGGGTGGAAAATTGCACACCTATCGCCGCGATGGTTTTGCCTTTGATACTGGGCCTTCGCTTTTCACTCTTCCTGCGGTCTATCGCGATCTCTTTTTGAAAACTGGAGAGTCACTAGAAGACTGTGTAGATCTCCGAGAAGTTGAACCTGGATTCACTTACCACTGGAGTGATGGAACAACGGCTGTACTTCCAGGCGTTGGTGTCGGCAAGGCTGCTGAAGCACTTGGTGATGCGCTCGGCGGTAACGCCAGCGATCAATGGCGGACACTCATGCAGCGGGCAAGCGACATGTGGGCATTGACGCGTGCACCCGTGCTTCAATCACCACTGGTCGGCTTGCGAAGTGCTGTGCGACTCACAAAAAGCGTGAGCGATATTCGCACGATTGCTCCATTCACAACCTTGCGCGGACTAGGCAAGCGCACCTTTAACGATCCTCGGCTTATTACTTTGCTTGATCGTTATGCCACCTATACCGGAAGTGATCCACGGCGTGCTCCTGCAGCGTTAGCCACGGTTCCGTTTGTTGAACAAACCTTTGGTGCTTGGCATATCGGCGGTGGCGTTGGCACGTTGGCTCCAGTGCTAGCCGATCGAGCCCGGGCACGTGGAGCCGAAATTCGATTGAACTCCCCCGTCGCCTCAATTGCACTACGCGATGGTGCCGTTTCAGGAGTCGAACTCACAACGGGCGAATTTCTGAATGCTGACATCGTTATTTCCGATGTAGACGCGTCGATTCTCTATGGTTCGCTCTTGCCATCAGATACCCGTTCAGCAAAGGTGCTACGCACTCTTCACCGTTCTACCCCTTCCTTAGCTGGCTTTGTGATGCTGCTTGCTGTGAGTGGAGAAACACCAAACATCACTCATCACAACGTTTGGTTTCCGGAGAATTACGATGCCGAATTCGATGCGATTTTTGCCAAGCATCCACATGTTGTCCCAGACCCCACTATTTATGCGTGCGTTCCAAAGGATCCCGGAATGCGACCAGATGCAGACCATGAATCGTGGTTCATCTTGGTGAATGCGCCTCGTCACAGCGATTGCAGCGCTGCGGGCACAATGAACTGGAATACTCCCGGAGCCGCCGAGTCCTATGGAAAGCACATACTCGACCTTCTTGCTGCTCGCGGAACTGATCTGCGTTCGCGAATTATCTGGCAGGAAATTTCCACTCCAGCCGATTTAGAACGTGATGCCGGCGCTCCGGGCGGTGGGATCTACGGAATGGCTAGTCACGGTCCGCTATCAACATTCAAACGCCCAGCAAATCAAGCACCTATCCCAGGATTATTTGTCGTTGGCGGCTCTGCCCACCCCGGTGGTGGATTGCCATTAGTTGGCATGGGAGCTGAAATTACAGCCGAAATTATTGGTCGTGCGAAAAAATAACATTGATCTTGTTTGCCATAATTCGCAGCCACGAAGGTTTGACGTGATTTCGTTTTACCGGCTCAGGCAGATGAATCCACGTGGCCAAACGACCATCTTTAGCCACCAAACGAAGACGCTCCTCAGTAGCGATCCGAACATCACCGGGACACACCACTAGAACTCGATCTAACGCGCGCAAGCGTGAGTGTGCGTCGATGGGGAACGGCTCATTTTCTCGAACGATCAACGACACTACCGCGCCTTTAGGTAATCCCAGTTCACTAATAAACACCCCAATCAGCCCCGACCCTTCTGGAACATCCAAAGCTAAAACCACTGCATTCATCGCGTCTAAGGGCGCACTTTCAAGATCGAATTCCGCAGCTTCAGTTGGCAAGGTGACACGAAGTCTTTTTGCCAGCACTGGCAGCAACGAGGTCTGTACTGCCAGCAGCACGATTACTACGATCACGGTGGCATCAAAAACTTGTTCGGCACCAGTTACTGCAAGCCCTAACGGAATTGCCGCAAAGACAATCGGTACGGCCCCGCGCAAACCAGCCACACTGACAAAAACTCGTTCTCTTAGCCCCCATCTAAACGGAGTCAAAGAGACAAAGGACGCGATGGGACGTGCGATGAGCACCAACGTCACTCCAGCAACAGCTGCAATACCTAGTGCTGATGGCAAGCGACTCACGTCTACGAGAAGTCCGAGCATGACGAAAAGCCCAATTTCTGAGATCCAGGCCAGACCATCTGCAAAACCAATGATGGATCGTCGGTGAGGAAGTTGCGTTGCAGAGCCTAGGAGCACTGCGCCGACATACACCGCCAGGAAACCTGAAACGTGAATGAAGTCAGCTAATGCGAAAGTGCCGACAAGCATTGCCATCGCTGCGATCGGATACAACCCAACGGCCGACAAAGCCAATCGTGGCAAAATCCATCGCGCAGCAAGGCCGCCAAGAACACCAATGATGGCACCGCCTATTAATTCACCAACGATCTGTAGCGAAATAATCCACCAAGGAGAATCAGTAAATGCGCCGCTCGCAATCAGGCTGACTAACACCACAACGGGAGCATCGTTGAATCCGGCTTCACCTTCCAGCAATGTGCGCAACCTTGGAGCTAGCTTCAACTTGCGAAGAACGGAAAACACTGCGGCTGCATCTGTCGCAGCAAGAACCGCGGCTAGAAGCACTGCATTGCTTATAGACATTCCGGTAAAGAAAATGAGCGGGACTGCAACGACTCCAATGCTTGCCAGCACACCGACAGATGCCAAAGTGACCACCGGCCACAACACCGGGCGCAATTCCGATATTCGAGTGGTTAACCCTCCCTGAACCAGAATCAGCACAAGTGCGACGTAACCCAGGATTGCAGCAAGTTCAGCATCTTGAAAATTGAGTTGGTCGAAAAATGTTCCTAGGAAAAGTCCAATACCGAGGTAGAGCAACAGCCCCGGTACACCGAGTCGCCCAGCAAATCGAACTCCAAGAATGGAGATTAAAACAATAACCGCCCCAAGGAGCAACGCCGGAGCAAGGGAATCCAGCGTCATCGCTGTTACCTCGAACCTAAACCGAGAGCTTCGTACACCTGCAAGGTTGAGGTTGAACGATTCAATGTGTAGAAGTGCAAACCTGGCGCACCCATATCTAGTAGTTCATTCGATATTTCTACGGCAATTTCCACACCGAGTTTGCGCACCGCATCATCGTCATCCTTGAGTCCTTCAAATCGCGCAGCAAGCTCCGGGGGAAATGCGGCGCCGGAAAGTTCTGCGAACCGTGAGATCTGAGCCACGTTGGTTACAGGCATTAAGCCTGGAATTATTGGCATTGTGACACCGTGAGCGCTAGCCCGTTCCAACAGATCTGCGTAGTCACGAGCACGAAAGAAGAATTGGGTCACCGCAAATTCGGCACCTGCATCTTGTTTTGCGGCAAGAACACGAGCATCCGTATCAAGATCTGGTGACGACGGATGCCCCTCAGGGAAGGCGGCAACTCCGACGGTGAAATTGCCAAGTGTCTTGATGAGTTCGACGAGCTCATCTGCGTGCTGCAAACCGTCAAGATGTGGGGTCCAAGCAGCGTTGGGTCCACCCGGTGGATCACCACGAAGAGCCAAGATGGTGGTAATACCCGCGTTGGCATACTCGGCAATAACGCCGCGAAGTTCTTCCCGGCTTGCCCCTACGCAGGTCAGGTGCGCCACCGGGATCATCGATGTTTGTGCTGCGATCTCTGCGGTGATTCGTACTGTGCGATCCCGAGTGGATCCACCAGCCCCATAAGTCACTGAAACAAATGTGGGATGCAAGCGTTCAAGATCACGCACGGTTTGCCACAAAGCCCGCTCGCCCTCGTCAGTCTTTGGGGGAAAGAGTTCAAAAGAAAAACTTCGGCCACCTTGAGCAAGTAGGGCTCCTAGATCAGCGCCACCTGCCGGATATGTCATGACGACAGCCTAAGGGTGACCTGTGTTTGGCAACCTTTAGGCTTAGACATTGTGAACGCTTTCGCACTCCCCCCGATGGATAGCGCCGCCTTTCGTGCGGGCATCCAACGTGTGGTTGATCGCGTCAATGCCGAAGAAACTCGCAACCTGGCCATCATCAGCCCAGACCTTGCTCCGTTAATGGATTCTGTGATTGCCCTCATGAGTGGCGGCAAGCGTCTGCGCCCGGCTTTTTGTTATTGGGGCTGGCGGGCAGTGGCTCTGGAACCTGATCTCATCGCCCACCACGAAGCAGTTTTAGAAGCCGCGGCTGGACTGGAATTTTTGCAATCCTGCGCCCTTATCCACGATGACGTGATGGATGGCTCAGATACTCGACGTGGACTTCCCGCTGCCCATCGAGTCTTTGAAAAGATGCATGACCAATCGCAATGGGTCGGTCAAGCACCAACATTTGGTATTGGCGCCGCCATCCTGCTGGGTGATCTGTGCCTGGCCTGGGCCGATCAGGTTTTTCTCGCAGCACCGCTTCCCATCGAGGCTTTACAGCGAGCCAAACCAATTTATGATCTGATGCGTACCGAACTTATGGCTGGGCAGTACCTTGACCTGCTCGAACAAGCGCGCTCGAACACTTCACTGGAACGCGCGCGCACGGTTGTTCGCTACAAGTCTGCGAAATACACGATCGAGCGCCCCCTTCACCTCGGTGCATCACTTGCTGGAGCAAGTGATGCCGCTATGCAAGCTTTTTCACGCTACGGACTGGCATTGGGTGAAGCTTTCCAACTGCGCGACGATGTACTCGGTGTCTTTGGTGACCCACAAGAAACAGGGAAACCTGCTGGAGATGACATTCGCGAAGGAAAGCGTACGGTGATGGTTTCACTCGCCTACGCGCATGCAACTCCTGCAGAACAAGCCACCATGACAGGACTGCTAGGAAAGCCCGATCTTGACGCGCATGACGTTGCTACGGCTCGCGAAATTTTGAGCTCAACTGGTGCTCTTGCCCAAACTGAACTACTGATTGAACAAGGCATTTCCTCCGCGTACGATGCATTGAATAGTGCACCGATTTCAGATGAAGGCCGCTCGGCTTTAGCGGATTTGATTGAAGCCTCGACTAGGAGGGCGACCTGATGAAACTCAATCCTTTTACCCCTACTCAACAAGTCACTGGCCCCACGGAAAATGTGGTGATTGTTGGAGCCGGCCTTGGAGGACTGAGTGCAGCAATGCATCTTGCGGCCGCGGGTCGCACCGTCACTGTGTTAGAGCGTGAAGCTATTCCTGGCGGACGCGCCGGTCGACTGAGCGTTCCTACCGCTGACGGTTCGTTCGAATTTGACACTGGTCCGACAGTGCTCACCATGCCCGACTTGATCGCTGACTGTTTCAACGCTCTAGGTGAGAACATGGGCGACTGGCTCACCCTTGAACCAGTGAAGCCTCTCTACCGGTCGTTTTATCCCGATGGTTCCGTGCTTGATGTGCATTCCAATACCGATGAGATGACTGAAGAAATACGAAACGTCATTGGCCCAGATGAAGCAGCTGGCTATCGCCGCTACGTAGATTTCGTCACTGAGCTCTATCGCTATGAAATGAAAGACTTCATCGATCGCAATATCGATTCCCCACTTGATCTGCTCACGCCAAACCTGGCAAGGCTTGCAGCAATTGGAGGATTTCGGCGACTTGCTCCAAAAGTTGAGGAGTACCTTAAGGATCCACGCACGCAACGAGTCTTCTCCTTCCAATCAATGTATGCGGGGCTTTCTCCTTACGACGCCCTGGCGATCTATGCAGTTATCGCTTATATGGATTCCGTGGCTGGAGTCTTTGCTCCCAAAGGCGGAATGCACGCGGTTCCAAAGGCGATGGCCCAAGCCGCTGCAGCACATGGTGTGACGTTTAGGTATGGCGTAGAAGTTGCGCACGTTGATCGCATAGGCGGCCGAGCCACTGCAGTGATCACGACCGAAGGCGAACGTATTCCCGCTGACGTGGTCGTTCTTAATCCCGATGTTCCCGTGGCTTTTCGTGATCTCCTAGGCATTGAGCCATGGTCGATCCGTCGACTGAAGTACTCGCCATCATGTTTTCTTTTCCTTGCTGGCTCGTCGGCTAAATACAACTCAATCGCGCATCACAATATTCACTTCGGAAAGAAGTGGCGCGGAGTTTTTGACGACATAATTCGTGATCGAAAGTTAATGTCAGATCCAAGCGTATTAGTTACAAACCCAACATATTCAGACAGGTCTTTGGCGCCTGCAGGTAAAGAGGTCTATTACGTACTCTTTCCGACTCCAAACCTTGACGCCGATATCGACTGGGTGAAGGAAGGTCCTCGTTATCGCGATGAGGTGTGTCGAGTGCTTGAAGAACGCGGTTACCGCGACTTCACTTCGTCGATAGAAGTTGAGAACGTCACGACTCCCCTTGATTGGCACCAGCGCGGCATGGAACGAGGCGCACCATTCGCCTCATCACATACCTTTGGACAAACGGGTCCCTTTCGCCCAGGCAATCTCTGGGGACAAAACATTGTCTTCACCGGCTCTGGCACCCGACCAGGAGTTGGCGTTCCGATGGTGCTGATCTCGGGTCGACTAGCTGCAGAGCGCATCACTGGGCCTATTTCAGCGAAGAACTAGCAGTGAGCCAAGCCGTAACCCTGGAGTCGATGCCTACTCAGCATCTACTCCTACGTCATGGTCTGCCTGGATTTTTTGGAACAACATGTCTTGCCGTTGGTGCGCTGGGAGTGGGCTGGCTGCCAGGCACTACAGACCTCCTGACCAATCCCATCGTCGATTCATTACGAGGGTCAACTTCTGGATCGCTCATCGCCCGAAGCCTGGTGCTTATTGGGCTAGCGATCCTGCTTCAAGCTTGGTTGCTCATCGGCGCTGACTTACTGCATCGTGGAGCGTGGCCGATTCGCCAATTGCAATGGGTCTTACTGCTCTGGGTTGTTCCGCTCGTGGTGGCACCGCCACTGTTTAGTCGGGATGTCTACTCCTATTACGCCCAAGGTCGCCTCTTCGAATCTGGCGCTGACCCGACCACAATCGGTGTGGGTAGCTTGCCGGGTTGGTTGGATATGGGTGCAGACCCAATGTGGACTGAATCCCCTACTCCTTATGGGCCATCGTTCTTGTTGATCGAACGCACGATCTCGTCAATCGCTCACCCAAATGCCTACCTCGCCGCCATCTTGCTTCGCCTGACCTCACTTGTTGGTGTTGCACTAATGGCTATTTATGTTCCAAAACTTGCGAAGGCCTACGGTATCGATGGATCAACCGCACTCTGGCTTGGCGTCTTGAACCCGCTGGTGATCATGCACTTTGTGTCAGGTGCCCACAACGATGCCCTGATGGTCGGTCTCATTGTTTTGGCGCTTTATTTAGGCACCTGCCAACAATGTTTATGGAGCGCGGCACTTATCGGATTGGCAACAACCGTCAAACCCATAGCGGTCCTAGCTTTGCCTTTTGTCGGCCTGCAATTCGCTGGCATCGGAGCATCATGGATTGCCAAAATCAAGGCTTGGTTGCTCACCGGATTAGCAGCAGTCATCACAATTATTTGCGTCTATCTCGTGGTCGGATCCGGCTACGGAGTAGTTCAAGCCGCTTTTGGCACTCCAGGGAGTGTGCTTACTTGGCTTTCACCCACAACTGCGATTGGCCAACTTGTTGGCGCCATCACGAGTGCCATTGGTCTGACTTCAAACGCCTACACCGTGATTAACGTGGTGCATACAATCGGAACTCTCCTTTCTCTCGTCATAATCATTTGGCTACTTGTTACTTCAGACCGGCGCACCCCTCTGCGCGGTGTCGCTCTCGCTTTCGGTGCATTAGTAATTCTTGGACCCGTTGTGCACCCCTGGTATCTCCTATGGGTGTTGCCGCTATTTGCTGCTGCTGGGTTAAATTCTCGGGAACGTCGCATGGCAGTAATTTTGACCATCATCTTGGTCGTACATGGCATGATTGAAGCCAGTACTGCGGCCGATAATGTTTGGGACTGGTCCGATCTCATAACTTTCATCATTGCTCTGGCAGTGGTCGCAATCATCGGTTTCGCGAGCCCCCACGAAAGACATGTCATTCTCGATGCAGGATCGACCGTGAAAGTATGAGCATGAAAGAGCTTAATGCTGCCGGAATCACCGATCCGATGGTCCGAATGTCTTATTTACGCTGCAAAGCTTTAAATAAGCAGTACGGCAAAACATATTATCTTGCAACACTTTTGCTCCCTCCCGCAAAGCGACCATTTGTTCATGCGCTCTACGGACTCGCCCGCTACGCCGATGAAATTGTCGATGACATGCAGTCCAATAAAACTGACAGTGAAAGACGAGCTTGGTTAGAAGAGTGGTCAGCAGTATTTTTCCACGACCTTGATCGTGGTACGTCTAACGACCCTATTTGTCGCGCTGTCGTTGACACTGCAGTTCGGTGGAAGATCCCACGCGGGTATTTCGAAGCCTTCTTCACCTCAATGGCAATGGACCTTACCGTTACCGAATACGAAACTTATGATGATCTCTTCACCTATGTCTACGGATCCGCGGCTGTCATCGGGTTACAAATGGTACCAATTTTAGAACCAACCCAGCCAGCTGCTTATAAATATGCTCAAGACTTAGGTATCGCATTTCAACTCGCAAATTTTATTCGCGATGTGGGTGAAGATTTAGACCGCGGAAGGGTGTATCTCCCCCTCGATGAATTAGCAAGGTTCGGTGTCACCAGAGCAGATCTAGAAAAACGCATAGCAACTCCGGCAATCAAGCAAGCTCTTGCGTATCAAATCGAGCGCGTGCGCGCTCTCGAAGCGGAGTCACGCATCGGTATATCGATGCTGCATCCAGCAGCTCAGCCCTGCATCGAAGCCGCACGTGTGTTGTACTGCGGAATTGTTGATGAAGTCGAAAAAATTGATTATGAAGTCTTTTCGAAGCGCGCAAAAGTGCCAACTTCTCAGCGACTTTTCGTGGCTATACCTGCTTGGTTCCAAGCCCGCCGCGCACGAAAAGAGTTTGGTCCCGGATCTACTTCAGCCATCTAGGCGGGCCGGATTTAGGTGTGCGTTGAATACCGCAGCGGCCAAGCCAGACCCATGTCGACAGTGTGATCAGCACGAGTGCGAACCCGAAAAGTAGATCTTCGACGGGCGCGAAAATTAGCCGACCATCTCCAATGAATGGCGGCGCCGAATCAACTGGCGTCGTCGATCCAATGATGTAATCACCCGCGTAACGAACGATGCGAAATCCCGTGAGTACTCCATTAGTGATCAGTTGGAATGCGAAAATAATTAAATAGGAAACCCAAAATACTTTTCTGGTCATCATTCGGGTGCGTAGTCCGATGACGTCGATGAGTACTGCGATAACAACAGCAGACAGACCTAGCTGGGTATAGGTCATGACGCATCCTCATCGCCAACGGGCCAATTCCAAACGGCACGAACTGCTTCAAGCGTCAAAATTGCAGCGAGCGGGACGACGATAAAAAACAAGACTTCGTCTATTGGCACACCGGCAATAACTTGCCATCCAAGAATCTTTTCGAGGTCAAAAAACCAATGACCCTGCGAAATCGCATAGGCGTCCCACGCAGTGAAAAGCACGACCCCTGGAACCATGGACAAAAGCAAGCGCCGGATTCGTTTGAGAACTCGCGTGCGCAGCACCACCTCAAGCCAGATGCTGCCCAGGATGATGCAGAGCAAAACTCCCACATAAGCCAGATGCGACATAAGCGTTACTCTCGCACAGTGGGCAGCCAACTTCGCATCGCCGTTCTTGGTGGTGAGTCAACCGGAAAAACAACGCTTGCTCGGGCCCTGTCGGCGATGACGCACGGACTGGTCGTCCCCGAAGTCTTACGGGCCTTCGTCCAAGAACATCATCGGCCGCCCAAGCAGGACGAGCAGCGGGCAATCATGCTGGCCCAACGCCAGCGCGAGGATCAAGGAGCGAGTTCCTACCCGCATGCCTTTGTTTTTTGTGACCCGGCGGTGCTCATGACTGCGGTCTACAGCCAGCTGTATTTCAATGACAGTTCGTTAAACGCCCAAGCGCTTACCTACGCCAAGGACTATGACGCATTGCTTTGGTGTCGCCCTGATATCGCGTGGGTGGCTGAAATTGGCCAACGTGATGGCCCAGATTTTCGAGACCGAGCCGATTCCCTCATTCAGCTGTGGTCAGATGAACTTCGTACGGCTGCGACCGTGCTTGAAATCACGGGGGACGTCGACCGGATCCCAAGGGCACACGAGTTGCTGTCTAAGCAGTTCGGCAGCGTGTGGCAAAACGCTGCTCGCCCTGAATCGAATTAGACTGATTCAAATGGATCTGCAACCTGATGCCCTCGTCGGCCAAATGGTTGATGGTCGCTATCTCGTGCAAGCCAAACTCGCCCGTGGGGGCATGGCCACCGTCTATGAAGCACTCGATGTGCGCCTCGATCGCATCGTTGCCTTGAAAGTGATGCACCGCCATCTGGCTGATGATCCTGACTTCGTGGCCCGCTTTCAGCGTGAGGCCCGATCTGCCGCCCGGCTAGCCCACCCTCACGTCGTCGGCGTCTTTGACCAAGGAGCCGCTGACGGTCTGGTGTACCTCGCCATGGAATACGTCCCAGGTCGCACCTTGCGAGACATCATGCGCGAGTTTGGGCCGCTCACACCCGAACAAGCTCTCGTCATGCTTGATCCCATCCTGGAAGGCCTTGCGGCGGCTCATGCCGCAGGTTTCGTGCACCGAGATATCAAACCCGAAAACGTGCTGGTATCTGATGATGGACGAGTCAAGGTTGCCGACTTTGGGCTAGCGCGTGCAGTCGCAACTTCCAATTCGAGTGCGACCCAAGGCGTGTTGATCGGAACAGTTGCCTATCTTTCACCAGAACAAGTTGAACGCGGTGAAGCAGATGAGCGTTCCGATATTTATGCGGCCGGAATCTTGCTCTTTGAGATGGTCACGGGTCAAGTCCCCCATGCCGGCGATAGTCCCCTTTCCATCGCCTACCAACACGTCAATCAGGACGTTCCAACACCATCATCAATTCTGACTGGGATTCCAGCCGATGTTGATGCACTCGTGATCACATCAACGCGCCGCAATGCCGGTCAGCGATATCAGCACACAAACGATTTTCTGGCCGACGTTCGCCGAGTGCGCCAAGTTCTTCCCGCACCACGCCCGTTCACCGAGACGCGAGCCACCTTGGTGGTTGATGCGAGTACATCTGCCCGATTGGCTGCTGGAGCTCCCAGCGCGCAACGTTCAAACGCTTCTGCCCTTTTTACTAAGCCGGCAAAAAAGCCATCGCGCACTCTCATAAAAATCGCGCTCGCGGCCATGGCCGTGATTATTGCGATCGTTGCTGGCTTGTTTGCAGCTAACGCCTTTGGGAATAAAGTCCCTATGCCAAATATTGTTGGCCTCAATATCGAAGCGGCACGTACAAGTCTGGCTACATCCGGATTGAGTCTCGAAGTTGGATCCGAGCAATTCAGTGAAACTGCTCCTGCCACTACAGTGCTGGCCACAGATCCGGCGGCCGGTAGCGACATTAAAGAGAACGGTTCGGTCTCTGCCACCGTCTCCAAGGGCCCTGAGCGCTACACGATTCCTGACATCAAGGGAAAAACGCCATCACAGGCAACTGCTGCGTTGGCATCGATACCTGTCACGGTTGGTTCGCAATCCCAAGCTTTTGATAACACCGCGCCAATCGGAACGATCGCAGGAACTGACCCATCCATTGGTTCGAGCGTTAAACGTGACACCGTGGTTAACCTATTAATTTCAAAAGGACCTGAGCCGGTCAATGTTCCCGTGATTGTTGGAAAAAAACTTACTGGAGCAACTGCAGCATTAAACGCAGTCGGCTTGAACCCCATCGTCACACACGAGTTTTCTGAAACGATCGCCGAAGGTCGAGTTATTTCCGTCACCCCAGTTTCAGGCACCACCGTGAACTCGGGAACAGATGTGCAACTACTAGTTTCCGATGGTCCACCGCCTGTAGTCGTTCCGAAATTGATCGATTTGCGAAGAAACGAAGCCGTAGCTGCTTTGCGCAAAATTGGGCTGAAGGCTCGAATAGTCGCTGGTCAGGCAACACCACTCAATCGCGTATATTCACAAAACCCAGCTGCGGGAACACAAATTCCTAAGGGCAGCACCGTCACGATCAGCGTGATTTAGCTTCAAACTCCAGCAGGTCACTCTTCAGTTTCAACCCAAATTGGTAGCCACCAATGCCGTTACTCGCCACTATTCGGTGACACGGAACAAACAGGGCCACTTGATTACGCCCGCAGGCAGTGCCCACTGCTCGCGCCGCTCCTGGGGATTGCGCATCAATGGCGAGCTCTCCGTACGAGGCAACCTCACCGGCGGGAATATCACGCATGCACTTCCAGACTCGTAGTTGAAACGGCGAGCCGCGTTGCAAAACCGGAATCTCCGTGAGGCAGTTGACCTCGCCGGCCAGATACCGACCAACGGCGGAACTGATTTCGTGCGGAATTCCTAACTGCTCACCCGGTACTCGATCAAAAGTCGCATGAACAACGAAGCCATCGACCACAGTTACCGTGAAGGGTCGATCGAAGACCTCAAAGGTCTCGATCTGCATGAACTACTTCTCGATCAGCATGTCAGCAACGAGGAACGCGAGCTCCAGGCTTTGCTCACGATTGAGTCTCGGATCGCACGCTGTTTCGTAGCGCTCTCCCAGACCTGTTTCCAAGACACCACCCGTGCCACCAACGCACTCGGTGACATCGTCACCCGTGAGTTCGATGTGAATGCCTCCCGGATGTGAGCCGATTGCGCGGTGCACTTCGAAGAAGCCTTTGACCTCGTCGATGATGTCGTCAAAGGAACGAGTCTTGTGCCCAGATGCAGCCTCGCGAGTATTGCCATGCATTGGATCGCATACCCACACCACAGGAATTCCGCTGTCTTGGACTGCTTTGACGATGGCCGGAAGTGTGGTTCGGATTTTTCCTGCGCCCATACGAATAATGAACGTCAAGCGGCCGGGAATCCGATTGGGGTTGAGTCGCTCTGCGATTTCAAGTACTTCTTGCGGTGTAGCTGTCGGGCCGACTTTGACCCCAACTGGATTATGAATTGTTTCCGCAAATTGCACATGTGCGGCATCAAGTTGGCGTGTGCGCTCACCAATCCATACGAAATGGCCAGAAACGTCGTACGGATCACCCGTTCGAGAATCAATGCGAGTTAAGGCGCGCTCGTAGTCGATTGATAAGGCTTCATGTGCCGCATAGAAATCGACACGTTGGAATTCATCGGGGTTTGCCCCACATGCCTGCATGAACGACAAAGCGCGATCAATGTCAGCTGCCATCGCCTCGTAGCGCTCACCGGCTTGGGAATCTCGTACGAAATCTTGATTCCATGAATGCACCTGGCGAAGATCCGCGTAACCACCTTGAGTGAATGCTCGGACCAAATTCAATGCTGAGCTGGAGGCGTTGTAGGCCTTCACCAAGTTGCGCGCATCAGGGCGTCGAGCAGCTTGCTCAAACTCGATCGAGTTCACAGCATCGCCGAAGTACGAGTAAAACTCGACTCCATCGCGCGTTTCCATTGGTTGACTGCGCGGCTTGAAGTACTGACCAGCCATCCGACCCATTTTCACCACAGGAACAGAAGCTGCGTAGGTGAGCACAACTGCCATTTGCAGCACTGTTTGCAAGCGCGCCCGAATCGAGTCGGCAGTGTTGGCTTCGAAGGTCTCGGCGCAATCTCCACCCATGAGTACGAAAGCGTTGCCCTGGGCTGCTGCACCAAGCTTGGCAAGAAGTTGATCGCATTCACCGGCAAAAACCAGCGGTGGAAGCGAACGTAACTCAGCGAGCGCTGCTTCAAGCTCACCTGCATCTGGCCATGGCGGCTGCTGATGAGCAGGCAAATCCGGCCATTGCAACGCCGAAATGCTCTCTGAGTTGGTGGCCGTCATGTGAGTAAGGGTATTGCAAGTTCGGGTTACCCCTTCTTGGGGATTACCCGAAGAAGGCTGACGCTTCGATGTAGCGCTCAATCGGCACCGTTTTGAGTACTCCAGTAGCAGCTTCTAGTGGGATACGAACGATGTCGGTGCCCTGAAGCGCCACCATCGTGCCCCAGTCACCGTCCTTGACCGCTTCGATGGCGTTGAGGCCAAAGCGGGTAGCCAAGACTCGGTCAAAAGAGGTAGGGCTGCCACCGCGTTGCACGTGGCCAAGCACGGTAGTGCGAGCTTCATGTCCGGTGCGCGCTTCAATTTCAGTAGCTAGCCACTCGCCAATTCCCGACAACTTCACATGTCCAAAGGAGTCCAACGTCTGATCCTTGGTTACCAAGTTTCCGCCTTTGGGTAGTGCTCCTTCTGAGACACAAATGATGGGCGCATAACTGGCCTTGAATCGAGATTCAACCCAGCCCACGACTTCGTCTACATCAAAGGGCACCTCTGGGATCAGAATTGCATTGGCTCCGCCAGCCATACCTGCATGCAGGGCGATCCAGCCAGCATGTCGACCCATCACTTCACAAATCAGGATGCGGTGATGTGACTCGGCCGTGGTGTGGAGACGATCAATGGCTTCAGTCGCGATAGTTACCGCAGTGTCAAAGCCGAAGGTGTAGTCAGTGCCACTGAGATCGTTATCGATCGTTTTTGGTACTCCGATGACGTGCACGCCGCGTTCGGTGAGTGTGGTTGCTACACCAAGTGTGTCCTCGCCGCCGATGGCAATAAGTGCATCAATACCAAGCTCTCGTAGGTTACTTTCAATTCGCTCAACGCCACCCTCAATCTTGATGGGGTTGGTGCGCGAGGATCCAAGGATCGTGCCGCCGCGAGGTAAAATTCCGCGAACCGATGAGATGTCTAACGGCATCGTGACGTTTTCTAATGGACCGCGCCAACCATCACGGAAGCCAACAAATTCATACCCATAATCTGCAATTCCGCGTCGGACTACCGCGCGAATAACTGCATTGAGACCCGGGCAGTCACCGCCACCTGTAAGGACACCTACGCGCATTACTCTCCTTTCGCCGGCCAGAACTGACCGAACTTTCCAGCGGCGAAGGTAAGCATGTAACCGCTGTCATAGACAAAGGTACAGGATCGTTGGCGTTGTCGCTTGCTTGCTAGTCCTCGCTACCGACATGAGAAATATCTGCAGGTAATCCCCGGCTGATCAGTTCTTTGGCTTTGGTGGCATAAATATCAACATATTGCTGACCTGAGAGAGTCTGGACCGCATACATGACTTCATCCGTAACCGACCGCAAGATGAATCGGTCGTCTTCTTGACCGTAATATTTCGCAAAATCCATCGGCACACCGAGACGGATTCCCACCCGGCCCAGACTTGGCTTGATCGCACCGGGAGGTTGGATCTCGAAGGTGTTGATCATCGCTACCGGGATGATCACAACTTTGGACTCTAAAGCCATCCGCGCAACTCCGGTGCGGCCACGAAACAGGGTGCCGTTTGGGGATCGAGTGCCCTCCGGGTAGATACCAAGAAGTTCACCTTTGCCAAGGATGCGTTGCGCCGTGCGTAAGGCCGCCTCACTGGCTCTTCCACCAGATCGGTCAATGGGGACTTGTCCCACCCCAGCGAAGAAACTCTTGATCAGCCAGCCTTTGATCCCTCGGCCAGTGAAGTACTCACTTTTCGCAAGGAAAGGGATGTGTCGAGGAACGACAAGAGCCAAGAAAAATGAATCCGAGAATGAAACATGATTGCTGACCAGAATTGCTGGCCCATCTTTGGCAATATTTTCCGATCCTTCAATCCAGGGCCGGAATAGCACGCGGAGCCATGGACCAATGATCAGATTCTTCATCACCCAATAGAGCACGTGACTGTCTCCTTGACAACGCTACGGAACTGCAATCTTTCAGTGGCAGACTATCGTCATGGCTAACTTTGGTGGTGAGCAACGGTGAGCAACAACTCCGGCGCGCCAGATGAAGAAGAAGCCTGGCGGTCAATAGTCGCCGATCTATCCAAGGATCCAAACTTTACTCGTCACACCTTCGTTACTCCCCCTGCTCCGGTTGCAGCTGAGCCAGAGCCTGATGCCGATGACGAATTCATCACTGAGCTGTTATCTGATGAGCATGAAGAGTTTCAGGCACCCGATCCTGGCCCTCTTGAATTGCCGTCCCATCCCATCGCCAGATTTGCCTGGGCGGGTGCACTCGGCGGGCCCGTTTTGCTGATCTTGTCCAATGTCTTGGGACTAGGCAGATTCATTTCGGGGACCGCTTTAGCAGCATCGGTGATCGGGTTTGTCACCCTCATTGCACGTCACTCAGACGAGCGCAAAGACAATGGTGACGACGGAGCAGTTGTCTAAATCCAAACCCTGCTTGTCTTTGGGTGGGTCAAGATCGATCCACTCAAATTTCGCGCCTTCGGCCAGAGTCGGTTCGACCGTTGACTGTTGAAAAAGATGCATCGCTTTGCACAACACACTGCGGGCGCTGCGCCGGGGAAGCGTCGATCATGATGCGCGATTCAGTGCGCTGCGCCATCAGACTCCTCAAACTCCAATACGTAAGGGACCTTCTTTGCATGGAAATGACCGACGTTGATGCACTCAGTGCGACCAATCCGAGCCCGGCTATGCAAAGGCTGGTGCACATGACCGAAGACATGGAACCTCGGCTGCACCTTCTCAATGTATTGGTTGATGGCGGTGCTACCCATCTCGAAGCGCTGCGCAACCACGTCATAAGTGAGTTGAGGCAGATTCGGTGGGATGTGGGTGAATAACACATCGACGGGACCCAACTGATCAAGCTTTTCTGCATAAGCCTCGGGCTCAAGTTCATGTGGAGTGCGCATAGGGCTCATCAACCCGCCACCGACAAAGCCGATTCTTAATCCAGAAACTTCGATAACTTCGGCATCAAGGATTTGATGGCCGGGCTTTCGATAGTCCTCCCACATAGCAGGAATATCAACGTTGCCATACGTCATCAACGCGGGCTGCGGCATCGAGCTGAACATTGATTCGTACTGCAGGCGAATATGGGTTTCCATCGCTGCGCGGCGATCTTGAGGACTCACCACGCCTAGTCGTGCCCAAGCTGCAGCGCTCATTTCCCTTGCCTCTTCGAATCGTCCTGCAGTCCTGGCCTGGATATAGGCCCGAGCATGCTCTTCGCCGAAAAGTTCGGCATAGATTCCTTGAGACGGATCGTCGTAGTCCAGGTACAAAATCAAGTCGCCCAAACACACGAAAAGATCAGCTCCTTTGTCCGCGTCAACGAGGGCGGCGGCTTCCCCGTGGACATCAGAGACGACATGGATGCGAATCACAAGATCAGAATGCCATGTGATGCTTGCTCCGCTAGTCGCCGGATCGCGTAGGTTGGGATTTAGTCAAATATTCATGAATCGAAGATCGAAGAATTAAAGGAGTTCGCGTGCTTCAAGAATTCAGCATTGCCGCCCCTGCCGGGTCACCGAGTGCTGAGAACTTGTCAAGCCATGTCATCGCGAATGCTGCGTCGCACCCTGATCAAGTGGTGTTCAAGGTGCGAACCGATGGTGGTCTTCGAGATATCACTTGTGCACAATTTCACGAGGAAGTTCGCGCAGTTGCCAAAGGCCTTATGGCCTTGGGCGTGGATTTTGGTGCACGTGTTGGGCTGATGTCGCGCACCCGCTACGAATGGACCCTGTTCGACTACGCCATTGGTTACGCCGGAGCGGTCAGTGTGCCTATTTATGAGACGTCCTCTGCCGAGCAGGTCTCTTGGATCCTGGAAGATTCTGGCTCTGTGGCTGTCATTCTTGAAAGTGAAAAGAACGTAAAGCTCTACGACTCAATTTCCGCTGACGTAGCCAACGTGCAGCACGCCTGGGTTATTGATGATGACTGCGTTGCCCATCTCAAAGCAGCTGGGCTTGAAATAAGCGATGAAGCACTGAACTCTCGGCAATCACGAGCAGGCTTAGCTGATGCTGCAACGATTATTTACACTTCGGGCACTACCGGAAGGCCCAAGGGTTGCGTACTTACCCATGGAAACTTCGTTACTGAGGTTGATGGCGCCCTAGATGTATTCGCAGATATTTTGCTGGCACCACACGCTTCTACTTTGTTATTCTTGCCGATAGCTCACGTGTTTGGTCGCATCATTGAGCTTGCAGTGGTGCAGGGCCGCTCGCTCATGGGCTACTGCTCAGATACCAAAACCTTGGTTCCAGAACTACAAGAGTTCCAACCAACCTTCATTCTGGCTGTTCCTCGAGTCTTCGAAAAGGTATACAACTCTGCTCAGCAAAGTGCAGCCGCTGGTGGCAAAGCCAAGATTTTTGATGCGGCTGTGGCAACAGCAGTTGCCTATAGCAATGCTTTGGAATCAGGTTCACCGCATTTTGGGCTGCGTATCAAGCATCGCGTATTTGAGGTGCTGGTGTACAAGAAGATTCGCGCCGCGATGGGTGGGAAAGTGCAATACGCAATCTCCGGTGGAGCGCCGCTTGGCGTTCGACTTGGTCATTTCTTTCGAGGCATCGGTGTGGAAGTTTTTGAGGGTTACGGACTCACTGAAACGGCATCCGCAATAACTGCGACTCACCCAGGAGCCGTGAAAATCGGCACTGTTGGGCAGCCAATGCCGGCAACCACAATTCTCATCGCGGAAGACGGCGAGATTCTGGCCAAAGGTAGCCAAATCTTTACCAACTACCTCAATAATGAACGAGCCTCTCAAGACAGTTTCACCGCTGATGGATGGTTTCACACGGGTGATATTGGCGCTCTCGATGATGACGGTTTCTTGTCAATCACCGGAAGAAAAAAAGAAATCATCGTTACTGCGGGCGGAAAAAATGTGGCGCCTGCGGTTCTTGAAGATCGTATCCGCGCCCATTGGTTGGTCTCTCATTGTCTTGTCGTGGGTGAAGCCAGGCCGTATATCGCAGCAGTTATCACCTTGGACGAAGAAGCCTTTCCAGCCTGGTTAGCGCTTGCAGAAAAGCCAGCAGGCGGCACCATCGCCCAATACGTCAATGACCCAACACTGCATCTGGCGATTCAACATGCAGTTGATGAAGCCAATGCTGCTGTGTCAAACGCAGAAGCAATTAAGAAATTTATCATCCTGGACCATGACTGGACCGAAATAGCTGGTCACCTGACTCCATCGCTGAAACTTAAGCGGTCAGTGGTTCAGAGTAACTATCACAACGAAATTGAACATCTGTACGCGAATTAAAGAACTCGCCCGACTCCAGTGAAGTAGGTGCGGTACCAAGGCCCAAGAACGGCACTGATTTCAACTCCATCGCCGGGATTTGCTGCATGAACCATCTTGCCGCCACCGATGTACATACCCACATGGTGAACACTGCCACCAAAGAAGAAGACAAGGTCACCCGGTTTGGCTTGACTCAAGGGGATCTTGCGGGATTTGCTGTACTGCGAGTAGCTGTAGTGCGGAAGCGACACTCCACCTTGACGCCAGGCAGCCATAGTTAGACCGGAACAATCAAAGGTACTTGGCCCGGCATGTGCCGCGATGTATCGATTGCCCACCTTTGAAAGTGCATATCGAACAGCCTTTGCTGCGCGAGGATTCACCCCAGGGATTGGGCGGTTTGAGATCTGCTTCTTGGCTTTTTTGGCTGCTGCCATCGAAGCTTTTTTAGCCTTTGCCGCGATAGCTGCCAACCTGCGTCGTTCTTCTACTTGTAGGCCAGCAAGGACTGCACTGGCTGCCCTTAACTGCTGGTCGGCTTCACGCTTGGAGCCAGCCATTTCATTGCGCACACTTTGAGCAATGGTTTCTTTCGCAGCCATCTCAGCTTGGGTCTGCGCTAAACGTAGGCGAGCAGTTTGCGTACGCCGAATCGAGGCAGTCTGGGCCTTTGCCACTTGATCAACCGCTGCTGCTTGCGAAAGGAATTGGCTTGGATCATCAGCGAGCAAAATCTGTAATGAACTATCCATACCTCCACCGATATAGGTGGCGCGGGCCAAGTTATCGACAGCACCTCGAACGGTATTGAGTTCGGTTTGCTGACGGCGAGCTTTGGATCGTAGAACCACGATTGCTGACTCAACATCGCTCAGACGACCTTGGGCCTGGTTATAGCGCTCAGTCGCTGCCTCGGCTTTGGCCTGCAGGTCCATCACCTGATTGCGAACGGCGGCGAGCTTGCCTGGCTCAGCCGAAGCTGGACCCGTTGAAATTGTGAGAAGACTGCCCAGGGCTAGCCCCGTGCCTAGAACAGCGGCGATACCGCGATGTCGTCGCCGGGCCAAGGGGCACATCCTTTCTCCGTGGCTCATCGACCAGCAAGACTTCGATGCTTGTCTGTTTTCGACGCATCTCACCAGCCGACCATTCCGAGGCTCTTCTTCAGGATTTCCCCTAATAAAGAACACCTGACGGTAACACGGCGGACTATCCGGCACGTCTTTTCGCACCTGGATTTGGGGTCACAGCCCCGCCGGTTATGAGGCGAAGAGGCGGAATCAGACCACCTTGGGCTAAGACAGCCATGGCCTCCACATGCTCATCTGCAATCACTGCAAAGGAGGAGCCACCGGAGTCAAATGATTCTGGTAGCCCCAAAAGGACCGAAACCACGCAATCTCCGCAAGCGCGTGGAGCTGCCGTACATTGCTCACAATCAATATTCATACCTAAAAGGTAGAAACAGGGTCTGACATTGCCCAACAAATCTCTTTATCGGGACCCTCTAGCGTGAGTTAAACCCCGCCGTCTCCCGGACCTTCGCTGGCTGGACCACCAAATTCTGGACGCGCAACGATCTCAACGCCATCACTGGCATTGCACCAACGGCACTGGATCCTTTCAACTTCTTCACTCAAGACTTCACGTTCTTCGACCGCCGGTACGCCAGCCATGTCTAGATGCCAGAACTCCTGAACACGAGATGAGCGCACCACAGTGAAACGGGTGAGGTTGCCACAATGAGCACAGCGGAAGCGGGACTTGTCGTCAGGAAGAGTGTTTGCCACGTGACCAATTCTAACGGTCTTTTTTGGGATGGCTACCTCGCAGTGTCATAGGCGAGACGTAATGTGCATTACATGTATCAGCAGTTGGCCACCGAAGGCCTTGGGCAGCCGCTCAGCCAGATCACCTTCGTCATCGTCGATCTTGAGACAACCGGCGGTAGCCCCGCATCGGCAGGAATCACCGAGATTGGTGCAGTCAAAGTACGCGGAGGCGAAGTACTCGGCGAATTCGCCACACTCATTAATCCGCAGGTTGATATTCCACCATTTATTGCAGCGCTCACCGGTATAACTAACACCCTTGTCGCTCAATCCCCTACGTTGCGCGGGGTCATGCCCTCACTTCTAGAATTCATCGGCGATGCCGTAGTAGTGGCCCATAACGCTCCGTTTGATATTGGATTCTTAACTCATGCTTGCCGTGCGCAAGGAATTGCCTGGCCTAAACCGGCAGTAGTCGATACTGCTCGGCTTGCCAGAGTCACTCTGAGTCGCGATGAAGTGATGAACTGCAAACTTGGAACACTTGCCACGTTCTTTCACTCGCCAACCACGCCAACCCATCGCGCACTAGATGACGCACGAGCAACAGTTGACGTATTGCACGGACTAATCGAACGCGTGGCCAATCTTGGTGTCGCCACCATCGAAGATTTACAGGCCTTCACTTCGCGAGTGAGTCCACAACAACGCGAAAAGCGCCATCTAGCTACGGGTCTACCTAATAGCCCCGGCGTATACATCTTCCGAGACGCCCAAGGCGTTGCACTTTATGTTGGCACCTCGAAAAATATCAACACCCGAGTTCGTAGCTACTTCACGGCATCAGAGACTCGCCGCCGCATGAGTGAGATGGTCTCAATTGCTACTGAAGTCACACCTATCGTCTGCACAAGTGTGCTGGAAGCGCGTATTCGAGAGTTGCGTCTGATCACTAGCGAACAGCCTCGGTACAACATTCGCTCAAAAAAACCAGCGAAACAATCGTGGATCACTTTTACAGATGAAGCAGTCCCCCGCCTGACAACAACTCGCACTCCGCGAAGTGACGAGATGCCAGCTTTCGGTCCCTTCGTTGGACGCGCCCTAACAAAAGAAGCCGTGGAGACGTTGGCTTGGGTATTTAATTTACGTACCTGCACCACGAAATTTCGCAAGATTCCTATTCTCAATGACTCGGCAACTCACGGATGTGTGCGATTCGATTTTGGGAGGTGCGCGGCTCCTTGCCTGGGTAGCTATAACGAACACGACATGATTGTTGAACGAGCCACCCAAGCGATGCGCGGAGACTTTCGCGAAATCACTTCGGCGATCACTGAACATCTACAAGAATTAAGCGATCAAGCTCGCTACGAAGATGCAGCTCTTTGGCGAGATCGTCTCACCATGCTCACGCAATCGAGCGTTCGTTCACACCGTCTCGCAAACCTCTTTGAAATCAACGAACTTGTTGCAGCACAAGCGAATGCTTCAGGTGGCTGGGAAATTCACATTATTCGAAACGGTCGTTTAGCTGGAGCCGGTATTGCTGAAGCCGGGGTTGACCCGCTACCAATAGTTGAAGCCCTGGTCGCTGCAGCAGACCACAGCTCACCAGATGTCTTGGTAGAAGAGGCGCTGGCAATTTCAAAGTGGCTTGATCAACCCGGAGTGCGACTTGTTCGAACAAGTTCACCTCTGTCAATGCCAACGCATTGTGGCGGTCATCTCGTTGAACAACTCACCACCGCCCGCAAGGCTGCGCACTTCGCTGTCATGCAGGTCGATGCCAGTGGCCCAAGCCTGCGACCAGTTGGTCCAGGTCGCCGAGCGGTTACTCGCATACAGGTTTAATTCGAAGTCGATATTTCTTGGGTTTTTGCAATCCACCTCTGCAAGAGATCGCCAGCTGCTCCGGATTTCAATGCGGCCTGAGCACGAGGGAGTTGAGCTGCGATCCGATCATGCAGATTTCCAGTTAACCCGTCACCGCTCAGCGCGTCATGCGCCACAAATGCTGCCGCCGCATTGAGCGCGATCACGTCCCTAATGGCGTGGATACGACTTTCATCCTGGGCTTCAACGTGTTGAAGTCCCACGACCACACGAAGTAACTGTGCGTTGCGCACCCGGTCACCCCCAACAAGCAAGTCAGGGTCAATCGCATCAAGACCTAGCTGCTTGGGATCCAGCGTGCTGGGCACAACCGAATCTCCCGTGACATCCCAAATCGAAGTGGTTGTCGTTGTTGAAATTTCATCAAGGCCATCATCACCTCGCACAACGAGTGCACGAATTCCGCGAGCAGCGAGAACCTCAGCAATGATCGGAGCTCGTGTCGCATCTGCAACACCAAGCAACATCGCTGCAGTTCCCGCTGGATTCGAAAGCGGCCCCAAAATATTGAAGACCGTCGGGATTCCGAGTTCTTTACGCACCGGCCCCACGTGTCGCATTGCAGGATGGTGGCGAGGGGCGAATGCAAAACCAATACCTATCTGCTCAACGCATTGCCGGACTTGCTCAGGACTCAGCTCAATCACGACACCGAGCTCTTCGAGAACATCAGCAGTACCTGTTTGCGAGGACGCCGCTCGGTTTCCATGTTTGGCCACCGGCACACCACATGCAGCTACGACCAGAGCCGTCATGGTGGAGATATTCACCGTGTTTGCTTGATCTCCACCCGTTCCGACAATGTCCATCGCTGGTGCGGACGTGGTGAAGGTATTGGCGTGCGCCGCCATCGTTGCCAGTAAGGCTTGGATTTCTTGTGGGGTCTCACCTTTTGCGCGCATTCCCACAGCGAAAGCTGCAATCTGTGCGTCAGTGGCCTCGCCGGACAGCATCTGCTGCATGGCCCAAGCAGATTGCTCCGTAGTTAAATTGACTCCTACGACCAACGAGCCAAGTAACTGTGGCCAAGCCAAAGGAGAACTCACTGGTGGTTAGCTCGCTCGTGCGGCTACTCGGCGCTGCAACTGCTCGCCGACACGAATGGCTAAATCAATAGCGTTGATCGGATGAGCGGCAACGGCATCAGCACGCGACCACGTGGCTAACCACGCATCTTGCTGACGAGCGATCAACACCAGGATCGGTGGACATTCGTAAACTTCGTCCTTCAGCTGGCGCGCCATTCCCATACCGCCAGCCGGCACTGCCTCACCGTCAAGGATGAACAAGTCGATACCCCCCGCATCAGCGGCGGCAATCAAGGCTGGTTTGGTAGCGACCTCTAGGTATGTCACATCAGGTAAACCCGGGACCGGACGCTTACCTAGTGCTAGTAAAACATCGCGTCGGACCGCGTGATCATCGCTATACACAAGGACGTGTAGCGGACGTGGATCTGAGGCTGAAGTCACAGGCAAACTGTAGTCGTAACCCGAGCGAAATACCCTCTTGGGCTCCCTGTCCAAAATGTGACGAATCCCTTAGGGGGTCAAGGCGTATTTTGTAGCGCTATCTGGCAGAATGAAGTAGTGGAAACCTCAACGGCTCCGTCCGCGTACGCACATGCTCCAGCCAATCGCCCCAATATGGTGTCGATTGGCACCATCGTGTGGCTGTCAAGTGAACTTATGTTCTTCGCTGCGCTTTTTGCCATGTACTTCACTTTGCGGGCGGTAAACCCTGAACTTTGGGCCAATGAGACCGAGTTATTGAACATCCCGTTCGCGAGCGTCAACACCACCGTTTTGGTGCTGTCTTCGGTCACGTGCCAACTTGGCGTCTTTGCTGCTGAGCGTGGCGATGTCAAAGGCTTACGCAAATGGTTTGTGATCACCTTTTTCATGGGGGCCTTCTTCGTAGCGGGACAGATTACCGAATACGCCAGCTTGGTTCGCGAAGGTCTCACCCTTTCTTCCAACGCTTACGGAAGCGCGTTTTACCTCACCACTGGCTTCCACGGTATGCACGTCACCGGCGGCCTGGTTGCCTTCCTTTTTGTCCTAGCCACTACCTATGTGTCGAAGCGCTTCACGCACGATCAGGCAACCCGAGCCATCGTGGTGTCCTATTACTGGCACTTCGTCGACGTGGTGTGGATCGCTTTGTTCTTCATGATCTACATCCTCAAGTAGTGCCTCATGTCTGATTCCCGTTGCCCGCACACAAGGAAGGTCTGAACAAGTGAAGTTCTTAGCTGCACGCCGGCGCAATCCACTTGTTGCACTTGGCTTATTGCTCTTCGCGCTTTTTGCGGTGGGTGGCGGCTACGCAGCAATCGCAAACATCCAACCAGCACAAGCTTCTGCGAGTTCCCAGACTCAAGTTGAGGAGGGCAAGCGCCTTTACCTTGCTGGCTGCTCTTCCTGCCATGGCATGGCAGCACAAGGAACCGGCAACGGTCCGACCCTTCTTGGGGTTGGTGCGGCGGCTGTTGACTTCCAAGTTGGAACCGGACGGATGCCGCTCGCTGCGCCCGGCGCTCAGGCCGTAGCAAAGATGCCTTCCTACAACGAGACCCAAGTTGCGGCTTTAGCTGCATACATTGCTTCGCTCGCGCCTGGTCCTGCGATTCCAACTGCCGAGGACACCAGATTTGAGAACGCTGATGTTGCTCAAGGTGGAGTGCTCTTTCGCACCAACTGTGCCCAATGTCATCAGGCTGCAGGCCAAGGTGGAGCTTTAACCCAAGGTAAGTGGGCACCTAATTTGATGCAGGCCACTCCCAAGCAAATGCTTGAAGCCATGATCACCGGCCCTCAGAGCATGCCCGTCTTCAGTGACGCGACGCTTCCACTCAAAGACAAGCAAGCGATCATTTCGTATGTCAATAACCTCCAGAACGCCTCAAGTCCAGGTGGACTCGACCTCGGTCGTCTCGGTCCGGTGACTGAAGGATTGTTCTTGTGGACCGCTGTGTTCGCCGCACTGATTGCCGCGGCCGTCTGGATCGGAATTAAAGCGCGATGACTGATCTCACTCCGCACGGCAATACGCCGGCAAAGCTTGGCTACTCCCCCGTTGCTGATGTTCCACACGTGCTTCGGGTTAGTGACACCGATCCAGCCGCTGCCAAGCGTGCAGAACGTCAGATTGCCTCGATGTTCTTGTTATCGATGTTCTTGGTCGTGGTCTTCATCGTTGCTTTCTGCACGATCGACAAAGACACGAACGTCTACATCCCGGTCTTCGGTGAAGTTGGCTTTTTGACCATCGTGCTTGGTTTCACAAGTGGTGTTTCAATTCTGCTCATCGGCACCGGCGCAATTCAATGGGCCAAGAAACTCATGCCAGACGTTGAAGTTGTGCAAATGCGTCACGAAATGACTTCACCGCAAGATGCAACGGCTGAAGCTGCAGCAAATTACGAGCGTGGCAAAGACGAGTCAGGTTTTGCTCGCTACAAAATCATTCGCCGTACTTTGATCGGCGCAATGGCGCTTTTCCCGGTTCCCTTGATCTTCTTGCTTCGCGATCTGTGGAGTTCACCCGCCAGTGGCACCTTGACACCGGATGAAATTCTTTCGCATACCCTCTGGAAAAAGGGTGAACGGATTGTGGTCGATGAGACCTACCAGCCAATTCGTCCTGAAGATCTGCCGATTGGCGGCCTCGTTTCTGCTGTGCCTGCCAACCTGATGGAAGTTCAGGAAGTTGACGGAAATCTCAACGCCCGTGGCAAGGCTGCAATCATTTTGGTGCGCATGGAGCCACAAGAGATCGTGGCTCAACAAGGTGACGGCTGGGATTACCAAGGCATCGTTGCTTACTCAAAGATTTGCACGCATGTGGGTTGCCCGATTGCACTGTATGAACACCGCACTCACCACTTGCTTTGTCCTTGCCACCAATCAACCTTCGACTTGGCAAATGCTGGAGCAGTGATCTTCGGACCAGCAGCACGCAATATGCCGCAACTACCTATCGGCGTCGACAGCGAGGGTTACCTCGTCGCCATGGATGACTTTAACCAACCAATCGGACCGAGTTTCTGGGAGCGCGGATGAGCACAACAAGTCCTGTTGAAACCACGGGTGCAGCTGGAGCTACCTATCTTGACCAGCGCCTCGGCAGTAATAAGTTCCTAGCGCGCAACCTGGGCAAAGTCTTCCCTGACCATTGGTCATTCATGCTGGGTGAAATTGCGCTTTACTCATTTATCGTCGTGCTACTTACCGGCACATATCTGACGCTGTTCTTCAAGCCTTCAATGGTGGAGTTAGTATACGACGGCTCATACGTACCTCTCAAGGGCATTCAGATGTCTGAGGCTTACTCCTCAACTCTGGACATTTCCTTTGACGTACGCGGCGGTCTACTCATACGTCAGATGCACCACTGGTCAGCATTAATCTTCGTCGCATCGATGACGGTGCATATGTTCCGTGTCTTCTTCACTGGCGCTTTCCGCAAGCCACGTGAACTGAACTGGATTCTGGGCGTCGTTCTTGTCACGATGGGTCTGGGAGCTGGATTCACTGGATATTCACTTCCCGATGACCTCTTGTCAGGCACAGGCCTTCAAATCATTCGCGGCATCGTGCAGTCGATACCGGTTATCGGCACCTGGGGGGCCTTCCTGCTCTTTGGTGGCGAATTCCCAGGTACGGACATCATCTCGCGGCTCTACCCCATCCATATCTTGCTTATTCCAGGCTTGATCCTGGCGTTGGTGACCTTCCACTTGTTGATGGTGTTCACCCAAAAGCACACCCAATTCCCTGGACCTGGCCGCACCAACGACAACGTCGTGGGCTACCCACTTTTGCCTGTTTATATTGCAAAAGCCGGCGGCTTCTTTTTCATTGTCTTTGGTGTGATCGCCCTCATCGGCGGCTTAGTGAGCATCAACCCGATCTGGATCTTTGGTCCATACACCCCTGATCAGGTGAGTGCTGGATCCCAACCTGACTGGTACATCGGCTGGCTTGATGGTGCCTTGCGCTTGATGCCGAACCTTGAGTCCCATATTGCCGGTTTCACCTTGTCGTGGAATGTGCTGATCCCATCCGTCATTATTCCTGGCTTGCTGTTTACATTGTTGGGTGCTTACCCCTTCATCGAGCAGCTCGTCACGGGCGACAAGCGCGAGCATCATCTGCTTGACCGCCCGCGTAATGCACCAACCCGAACTGCTCTTGGTGTGACGGCAATTACCTTCTACCTCTTGCTGTTCATCGGTGGCGGAAACGACATCATCGCTGCAGCGTTCAACCTGTCATATAACTCGATTATTTGGTTCCTGCGCATTTCACTCCTCATCATTCCGCCGCTCATGTTCGTCTTAACTCGGCGTATTTGCTTAGGTTTGCAGCGTCGCGACAATGCCAAATTGCTCCACGGCTATGAAGCGGGTCGCATCCTTCGTCTGCCACATGGTGAGTTCATCGAAGCGCATGAACCGTTGTCGGTGAAGCAACTCGCGGTGATCACGAGCAAAAACGATATTGCTCCTCTTCCTATGCCGCAGAAGACTGATATCGATGGAGTGAAGAACAAGCGCTATCAAATCGAAAATCTTCGTTCAAAGGTCAGCCATTTCTTCTACGGCGAGAATATTCCACTGCCATCAGCAGCAGAAATTGCCGCTGGCCAGGCCCATGTGGCGCACGAAGCCGCAATCGAAGCTCCGCTTCATGCATATGAAGATGCAGACCAGATCGAAAACTTCCATGGTGGCGTTCTGCACCATCCCGGAATGGCGCCGACAAACGCTGCACAACAAGACGAGCGCTAACGGTTTTGCACGATCAAGAAGGCCCACTGCGTCAGTCGCGGTGGGCCTTCTTTTTATACTTCGAACTCAGACTCATTCAAATGCGATCCTTGCGGTTCTCTACACCTTCCACTGCAATGGCAAGGAGTTCAGCGCCATCATGCTGCCCGTGGACTCTGTTGCTACGTGCCCGGCTGCGACCCAGTAGTGAGGAATAATCTTGTGCCATTCCTCGTAGGCGATGGTCAGTTCGTGTCGAGCTAAATGCGAACCTAGGCACCTATGCGGCCCCGCACCGAAGGTGAGGTGCGCGGTTGTCTCCCGGTAGAAATCGGCATTGAGAGCGTCGTGATGCTGACGTTCGTCTCGTCCAGCACTTGGCAGGCTGATCGTCACGCTCGACCCCGCTTTAACGGGGCACCCTGCAATGACCGTGTCTTCGGTCACTGCGCGTGAAACGTTCACGATCGGGTAGAGCCTCAAGAACTCTTCAGTCACCTTTGGTGCGATCCCTGGATCGTCGAGTAAAAGTTGGCGATCTTCGGGATGACTAGCGAGGTGCATGAATCCATAGGTCAACTCTGCTGTCACGGTATCCAGCCCAGCCAAAACATCAGCAGATAAAAGGACAAAAGTTCTGCGTCAGTAACCTGACGGCCATCGATTTGCCAGTCAAGCGCTGCTGAGGCGATACCTACAGGCCGCTTTGCTGGATCCATGGCACGGCGCTCAACAATCATCTTGGCGAAGTAGTTCATCACTTTGCCTTGTGATTCTTCAGCCGATAGCCGTGCAGCTTCCGGATCCGGATTATCTGGATGCAGAATTGCCGTTTCCCACTCCAGCATCTCGTCCAGTTCGTTGACAGGCAGCCCCATCATTTCTAGAAAGACTGTCGTCGGGTATCTCAGCGCGAATTCCTGAACAAAGTCGCACTCGCCTCGGGCAAGCAAGCCTTCCGTTAAGTCTCGGGCATGCTCGCGAATTCGCTCATCAAGCGCATCAATCTTGCCAGGTGACCAGTACGAAGCAAGCAGCCTGCGCCAACGCATGTGCTCCTGGCCGTTGAGCTGCTGCGGGATGAAGATGTATTTGACTGGTTCACCCGTGACCAGGTTAGTCGAGGGTTGCGGGAAGAGCGTGGAGTTCTGAAGCACCTCAAGTGCAGTCTCGTGCTCGGTCACCATAAAGAAGTGAGTATTGAGAAAAGGAACATCGACAATCGGTCCGGCTTCACGGGCCACGTCGAGCATCGCATGGCCAGACAATGCAGGTCGTGGTGCACCCGTCCACGTGAGGTGGGCTACCGGGCACTGTTCACCTTGTTCAATGGTGATGGGTGCCGGTTCTACTGTCGTGTTCTTGGCCACGGGCTTCTCCTAGTGCGGGGCGATAATCCGACGGTACCCAAAAAGATGCATAACAACCAGAATTTCAGGGTTTTGCCCTTTCTGCGTGGGACAGAGTCTTCTTCTGCTTGGAACAGAGTCTTCGTGGTCACGACCTGCTCCTTGGGTGCTGCTAACCTCCCCGAGTGCCTCAAGAAGCTTTATTCATTCGCCAAGGCGACTGGTTTCATCCAACCGCGTTTACCACAGGCCCATGGCGCCCAGATGCGATGCACGGAGGCCCACCTTCAGCATTGATCGGCTTGGCTATCTCCGGCGCAGCACACGATGATGAGCAGATTGCGCGCGTTAATATTGATCTCGTCAAGCCAGTTCCCCTTGAGCCGCTTAAGCCAGTGGTCACTCGTCAAGAAGTGAGCCGCAGGGTCACTCATCTGGAAATAGAACTCCACAGCAAAGACGCCACTGTTGCCGTAGGCCGCGCAGTTCTGCTCAGGGGATCTGGGCCTATCCCCCTTATCGATCTTGGTCCTCCCGTGGTGCATCTGCTCGTCGGCTCGGAGCACACCTCTCCTGGCTCAAATGCGGCACTGGGCGAGTCCACCATTTTCCATCGCGATGGCATTGAAACTCGTTTTACACAAGGCAGCTGGTCTATCCCCGGACCTGCTAACGCCTGGATGCAGCTTCGCGTGCCTGTTGTTTTAGGTGAAGATTCACCTGCCCTGAGCCAACTACTAGCAGTTGCCGATTTTGGCTCTCCTTTGTCGCAAGCAGTAGCACCCAACACAGGTGTAGGACTCATCAACGTAGATGTGAACGTCACTCTTGCTGCCAATCCAGTAGGCCCGTGGTTTTTTCTTGAAACACAAGGGCAAGTGAGCGACCAAGGCATAGGTCTTGCCATTACGAGGCTTTTTGATGTCAATGGCCCAATCGGAGTGATCACCCAAAGTCAGATCGCACAGGGATTTCGCAAGGGTTAGACCACGAGCAAGGTTGAATTAATTGACTCGGCAGTCTAGGCATTGCTGCCTCTCATGCCGATGATTCGGCCGTGAAAATCGCCTGCGATGAGGTTGATAAAAACCAAAAAAAATATAAGAATCAGGTTATGTTAACTAAATCGCTCACCCTTCTGGCAGTGCTCACCGCAGTGACGTTCGTGCCTGGGACAGCACACGCCGCAGATCGTCCAGACGCTAATCCCGTAACCACTTCGGAATCTGGTCCAAGAGCGCCAATGTCAGCGTCGGCAGCAAAAAATGTGACCACTGAGCTGAATTCGATCCGCGTATCGATTGATTTAGGTAAATTCAGTTCAGCTCTCGCGTCGTTAAAGATTGCCGATAAAAATTACCCCAACAATGCTGATATCAATAATTTGCTTGGTTACACGAGCCGCAAGTTAAAGCAGTACTCCCAAGCAGGTGTCTACTACACCAAAGCATTAACTATTGATCCAAAACATTTAGGAGCACTTGAATATCAAGGGGAACTCTTCATGCTTCTTAAGAAAAGTACACCGGCAAAAATGAATCTGGAAAAAATTAAAGCTATTTGCGGCACAAATTGCGAGGAGTACCTCGATTTAAAGAAGGCGATAGGCAATAAGTAGGTGAGCAGCATGTGAGACTAGACTCTAACTGTGACTGACCGGCAAGAATTCAAAGTGCTACGAACTTATGCGGATTTTGAGGTTCGTGAATATCTACCTTGCGTCATCGCAGAGGTCAAAGTTTCTGGTCAATATTCAGCTGCAACAAGTGGCGCCTTCTCTTCATTATTTAATTACATTTCAAAGGGAAATAAGTCATCGGAAAAAATCGCCATGACTGCCCCAGTAATCACCGCCCAAAAAGAAGACAGTTCCGAATCCGCTGAATGGTATGTCTCGTTTGTCATGCCATCAGGTAGTACCGTTGGCCGCTTGCCACATCCCAAAGATTCACAGATCAGATTACGCGAATTAGTTGCCGAAACTTGTGTTGCCAAATCATTCCGCGGAAGAGCAACCGATGAACGATCACAAAAGATGGTGAAAGAACTTCGAGCAAGCGCTTCTCACGCCAACATCCCGCTCTCTGAAGAAACCCGAATCTGTCGGTTTGATCCGCCATTTAAACCTGGCTTCTTGCAGTACAACGAGATCGTGATTCCTGCGCATCTTGAGGCGATCTAGTTTCGCATCTGACTCACGAACATAGATGACAACTATTTCTAAGGTTTGGATCCATATCTCGAATACGGCAACTTTGGTGGGTTGTGAGGGACTCGTTATCAAACCTTCAAACCATTCCCTTTGACCCACTATGCGGATATATCCGTTCTTGACTCATCTCCAATATTAGGGATAGCCAGGGACAAATCAAGCAAATGGTTAATGAATTATGAATTTTGGGAGGTAAGAGCAGAAATGACTGCTCAAAATCCCGTATGTCTTGATCTACCCATTACCGTTTTGGAATGCGAGTCAAGGGAAGTCTTCTAAAGGGGTTTCTAATTGCCCTTGCCATCTCCCTGATTCCCGTGGCTGCTGTATCTGCCCAGAAAATTACCCCTGGAAGTGCCTGCAAAGTTTTGAAACAAAAAGTTGTTTATCAAGATAAAACTTATACCTGTGTTAAGTCAGGTAATAAGTTGGTTTGGAATAAAGGTGTCGGGCTAATTAAACCAACACCAACACCAACACCAACACCAACACCAACACCAACACCAACACCAACACCAACACCAACACCAACACCAACACCAACACCAACTC
>Ga0194035_1000126_pt1 | contig 44792 bp, 44 predicted proteins | sample JunL2320m_MetaG_FD_148680 | JGI IMG/M metagenome (GOLD analysis project Ga0194035, IMG submission 148680) | Anoxic zone freshwater microbial communities from boreal shield lake in IISD Experimental Lakes Area, Ontario, Canada - Jun2016-L239-20m | ecosystem: Environmental > Aquatic > Freshwater >...
GGGCCAACGACAAGGCAGCTGCCTTGTCGTTGGCCCAGTGTTTGCGCGCGGAGATGCGTGTGGCTGGCGTGCGCGTGATCAATGTGTTTCCCGGTCCGATCGACGACGAGTGGAACCAATTGCTGCCGCCGCCCAAACTCGCGCCTACGGCGGTGGCGAACGCCATTATCGACGCCTTGCGCGATGGCATTGAAGACGTCTATCCCGGGGATGTGGCGCAGGAGTGGCGCATGCGACTGAAGGACAGCGCGAAGGCGTTTGAGCGGGAACTGTCCGTAGGCAGCGGCACATGAGTGGCGCGCCTGCGCCGCGGCGCGCACTGGTGACCGGCGGCAGTACGGGTATCGGCGTTGCGATTCTGGGTCGCTTGCTCGCGGCAGGCTATGAGGTGATCAATCTGTCGCGTCGCGGTGCGGGCCTGACGCATCCGAACTTGCGCTCGATTGCCGTGGATCTGAGCGATGGGGCGGCGACGCGCGCGATCGCAGCCGAACTGGCGGCGACGTGTCCGGTGACCACGATTGTGCATAACGCCGGCGCCATTTTCGAGAAACCCCTCGCCGAGGTGTTGCCGGAAGATATTGCGGCGCTGACGCAACTGCATCTGGGTACCCCGATCACGCTGGTGCAGGCGAATCTGGCGGCGATGCGAGCCGCACAGTACGGTCGCATTGTGCTGGTCTCGAGTCGCGCGGTGTTGGGGCTGCAAAAACGCACGGTCTATGCCGCCACCAAAGCGAGTTTGCTGGGTCTGGCGCGCACTTGGGCCTTAGAACTGGGTCCTGATGGCATCACCACCAATGTGGTGGCGCCCGGCCCGATCGCCGAGACCGAGATGTTTGATGGGGTCCTGGCTGCGGGCGATGCGCGGCGCCAGGCCTTGGCGCAAGCGATTCCGGTGCGTCGACTCGGACGACCGGAGGATGTCGCGCGGGCGGTAGCGTTCTTTACGGATCCCGAGGCCTCGTTTGTGACCGGTCAGACGCTCTACGTCTGCGGCGGTCTCTCGGCTGGAAGCCTGGCGCTGTGACTAAGGAGACTTTGGCATGAGTGTATTGGCCGAATTTGCAGCAGCAGTCGCGGCGCGGCGTATCCGGGTCGTGGATCTGACGCACACCTTGGACCCGCAGTTCCCAGCCATTGTGCTGCAGGCGGAGTTGGGCCAAGCCGCGCCGTTTCGGATCGAGGAAATCTCGCGCTATGACGAACGCGGCAGTGCGTGGTACTGGAACAACTTCACCTGCAGCGAACATACCGGGACGCATTTTGATGCGCCGATCCATTGGATCTCGGGGCGCTACTTGCCCAACAACGCCACCGACTCGATCCCCGTCGAGGATCTGATGGGTCCGGCCTGTGTCATCGACTGTTCGGCGGAGGCGGCGTTAGATGCTGATTTTTTGCTGACCAAGGAGCGATTGCTGGCTTGGGAGGCCGAACACGGGCAGATCCCGGCCCGCGCGTGGGTACTGATGCGCACCGACTGGTCGAAGAAGATTGTCGATGCGGTCGCGTACCAGAACTTTGACGAGGCCGGTCAGCACACGCCTGGTCCGTCGGTGGATGCGATGCAGTTCTTGGTCTTTGAGCGGCAGGTGCTGGGCTTTGGTACGGAGACCATCGGTACCGATGCCGGTCAAGCCTTCCACCTGCGTCCGCCGCATCCTGCACACGATTTGTTGCATGGGGCAGGCCGTTACGGTTTGCAGTGCCTGAACAACCTCGATCAATTGCCGGCGACGGGGGCCTACCTCGTGTGTCCGCCGTTGAAAATCAAACAGGGTTCGGGCAGCCCCTTGCGGGTGCTCGCTTTTGTGGAGAGCGCTGTTTGAGGCAGCGCGGGTGTTGGGTAGTGTCGCTTTTGGTGTGTTGTGCACTGGGGTGCGCCGCGCTCGCTGCCGAGGTTGGTGATCTGCCGAATGTGCAAGTGGAGGGGCAGCGGAGTGTGATTGCGCGACGGGCAGAGACGCTCGTGTCACAACTCTTTGCCCATCAAACGACAGCGGAGTCGCTCTCCCGATGGAACGTGCCCATCTGTCCTCTGGTGGGCGGATTGCCACGCGCGTCGGGTGAATATTTACTGCAGCGCTTGTCCCTGCGGATCCTTGCGGTCGGTGCCGTGGCCGCGCCCGCGCCGTGTGCGGTCAATTTGTTTGTGGTGGTGACGGCGGATCCGGAGCAGTTGTTACGGGCCTGGCGGCGTAAAGATCCGCGTTTATACGGCACCGGCTATGAGCCGCAGATCCGGCGCTTTCTCGCCGATCGCCGCCCGGTGCGCGTGTGGCGCAATATCACCCACGACAGTCCCGGAGCGGTAAGCAGTGCACAAGATGTGCCGGCCGCGGCACTCGGCTCTGGCTTTGCGGGCGCCCGCGCGACGCAATCGTATTCGGCCAGCCGCCTCGTCTACACCGAGGTGCGTGTGTACGACAGTGTGATTGCGGTGGTCGATCCGCGCGCGCTGACCGGATTGTCATTGGACGCACTGGCCGATTATCTGACGCTGATGACATTGGCCGAGATCGACCCGAATGCCACGGCCGAGGGCGTTTCTTCAGTGCTGTCCTTGTTCGCGCACGGCGTGTATGACCCGGAGGCACCGACGGCGCTGACGCCCTGGGATCTGGGCTTCCTGCAGGCGTTGTACAGCAGCGACGCGCGCGGCACCACGCAACGCGCGGTTATCACCCAATCGATCACCGACGCGATTGCCGGGGCGCCGCACTGACCTTGAGTGGCGCTTCAGGCGCCGGGTTTGGTTTTCTTGGTCGGCACCGCAACGACGTAACGCTTGAGCCGATGCACGATATCGGCGGGAATGGCCACCGCCTTGCGCTCCGTGGCGCTCATGAACACCAGGGTCTGCTCGGCGGTCAGGCGCACTTCGCCCTGACAGGAGCCCACCACGATGACATGGACCGAACTCTTGCCAATTTTCGCGACGTTCAGCTGAAACGTCAGACGGTCGCCGAAGCGGGAGGGATTGGGGAAGTTCACGTTCAGGTGCACCGTCGGCGCGAGGATGCCCTGGTGGTACATCAGGCCGGGGAAGCTCGCTTCGAGGCCGTCCTCAAACCAGTCCTCGATAAAGCCGTTCAGCATCTCGAAGTAGCGCGGGTAATAGACGAAGGTCGCGGGGTCACAGTGACCGAAACGGACTTGCACTTCTTTCTGATAACTCGACATACCCGTCTACCCTAGTGAATGCATGGGGGGGAAGTATGCCTTTCAGCGGCTCAGCAGGAAATATTTGACACCTAAACTATTTAGACCTAATCTGCAGGCAGGCTTTGGGAGGACCGACATGAAGCGCATCGTCTGCCTCGGCGGCGGCCCGGCGGGTCTGTATACGGCGATTCTGTTCAAGAAGGCGTTGCCGGCGGCCCGGGTCGAGGTTTATGAGCGCAATCGGGCGGACGATACCTTTGGTTGGGGCGTGGTCTTCTCGGATCAGACCATGCAGGGTTTCCGTGCGGCCGACCCCGAAACGCACGACGCGATCGTTGCGCATTTCTACCACTGGGATGACATCGATGTGCATTTCCGTGGTGTCAGGGTGCGCTCCGGCGGTCATGGCTTTTGCGGCATTGAGCGCAAGACGATGCTGCAACTGTTGCAAGCGCGGGCCCGCCAGTTGGGCGTGGCACTCCATTTTGAACACGAGTTCGTCTCGGAGGACGATTTCCAAGACGCAGACCTGATCGTTGCCGCCGATGGAGTGCATAGCCGTGTGCGTACGCGCCACGAGGCGCACTTTGAGCCCAACATCGAGGTCCGCCACTGCCGTTACATGTGGCTCGGGACCGAGCAAACGTTTCCGGCGTTCACCTTTGCGTTCGAACAGACCGAGCATGGCTGGTTTCAGATTCATGCCTATCAGTTCAGCGACCGGCTCTCGACGGTAATTGTGGAGACGCGCGAAGAGACCTGGCGCGCGCATGGGCTGGATCAAATGGATACCGCGCAGTCGATTGCGTTCTGTGAACAGTTGTTTGCCCAGTATCTGGGCGGTCACCGCTTGGTCAGCAACGCCAAGCATGCGCGCGGTTCGGCGTGGTTGAACTTCAATCGGGTCCTGTGTCGCCGCTGGCACCGTGGCAATCTGGTGCTCATCGGCGATGCCGCACATACCGCCCACTTTGGCATCGGCTCGGGCACGAAGCTGGCGATGGAAGATGCGATTGCATTGGTGGGGGAAGTCGTCGGAGCGGCCGACGTCGCCGCGGGGCTTGCGCGTTATCAAAAGTCCCGTTTGGTAGAAACGCTGAAACTGCAAAACGCGGCGCGTAATCGCATGGAGTGGTTCGAAAATGTCGCGCGCTACGTGCATTTAGAGCCGTGGCAGTTTGCCTATAGCCTGCTGACCGGCAGCCAGCGCATTGGGCATGCCAATCTCAAGCGCCGAGATCGTGGCTTCATCGATCGTGTCGAAGCCGAGTTGGCCACGCAAGTGGGCCTTACGACACCGCGTGCGCCGATGTTCTTGCCCTTTCACATTCGCAACCTCACGCTCGCCAACCGCGTGGTGGTTTCCCCCATGGCGCAATATCGGGCCGTGGACGGCCTCGTCGGTGATTGGCATCTGGTGCACTACGGTGCGCGGGCAACTGGTGGTGCCGGCTTGGTGTACACCGAGATGACCTGCGTCAGTGCCGATGCGCGCATCTCCCCGGGCTGTACCGGATTGTGGAATGACACGCAGGCCCAGGCCTGGCGCCGCATCAGCGATTTTGTGCACGCCGAGTCGCCTGCCAAGATTGCAATGCAGCTTGGTCACGCGGGTCGCAAGGGCTCCACCCAAGTGGAGTGGGAACAGGCCAATCATCCGCTGCCGAGTGGCAATTGGCCGCTAGTGGCGCCCTCGTCGCTGCCGTATTACGCAGGCATCAGTGCCGAGCCGCGCGCGATGGATCGGGCCGACATGGCGCGTGTGCAAGCGGATTTTGTGCGCTCCACGTACCTGGCGGTGGACGCAGGCTTTGATTTGCTCGAGCTACATATGGCGCATGGCTATCTGCTCGGCAGTTTTCTCTCGCCGCTAACTAACCAACGGGTGGATGCGTATGGCGGCGATGTACAGAGCCGTCTGCGCTTCCCACTCGAAGTGCTGGCGGCGGTCCGACAGGCGTGGCCGGTCGAGCGGCCGCTGTCAGTGCGTCTCTCCGCCACCGACTGGGCGCCGGGGGGATTGTCCGAGGCTGACCTGCTGCACGTGGCGCAAGCGCTGGTGCAGGGTGGCGCCGACCTGCTGCACGTCTCCACCGGGCAAACCGTACCTTGGCAGCAACCGGTGTATGGCCGGATGTGGCAGACCCCGTTCTCCGATCTCATTCGCAATACCCTCGGGGTACCGACCATCACGGTAGGCAATATTCACGAGCCGGATCACGTGGACTCGATCGTGGCCGCGGGCCGCGCCGATCTGTGTGCGATTGCCCGACCGCACCTGGCCCACGCAGCGTGGACACTGCAGGCGGCCGCGAGTGCAGGCTATGTCGAGCAGTGGTGGCCGGATCCGTATCGCTCGGCGAAACAACAGCTCGAGACGCAAGCGCAGCGGCTCGCCAGCGCACTCCCAGGACCCGTCTAATGGGCGTCTTCGCAGGCCTGCACGCGGTGGTGACCGGTGGCGGCAGCGGGATCGGCGCGGCCATCGCGCACCGGTTGGTCGCGGACGGTGCGGTGGTGACTTTGGTTGGCCGTGATGCGGCGCGGTTGGCCGCGACGGCGCAGGCGATCGGCCAGCACACGGCCTTTGCAATCGGGGATGTGGCCGATCGCGCGTCCTTGGCCCAGGCCTTCGCGCAGGCGCGTGCGGCGCACGGTCTGATCGGCATCCTGATCAACAATGCCGGCATCGCCCCGACCGCGCCATTCCATCGCACCGACGAGACGCTGTGGTCGGCAGTCTTGGCCACGAACCTGACCGGTACCTATCACGGCTGTCAGTTGGTGCTGGCAGATATGCAGGCGCTCGGCCACGGCCGCATTATTAATATCGGCAGCACTGCTGCGCTCAAAGGCTACGGCTACTGCACCGCTTATTGTGCGGCCAAGCACGGCGTGATCGGACTGACCCGTGCGCTGGCGGCAGAGCTGGCGCGGTCGGCCATCACGGTCAACGCGGTGTGTCCTGGTTTTACCGATACCGCTATCGTGCGCAATGCGGTCCACCAGATCCATGCGAAGACGGGGCGCTCTGAGGTGGAGGTGCTGGCGCAGCTCACCGCCGCCAATCCGCAGGGCCGTCTGATCACGCCCGAGGAAGTGGCGGAGGCGGTACGCTGGTTGTGCTTGCCGGCGTCGGCGACCATCACCGGACTCAGTCTGCCCATTGCCGGCGGCGAGCTCCCATGAGCCCGGCGGACGTCGAAACCCGCGCCACGCGCGAGGATCACGAGGCCTTGCGGCTGTGGCTGCGCTTGCTGGCCACCACCAACTTGATCGAGGAGCGAGTGCGCCGACGCTTGCAGGAAGAGCATGCGACGACGCTGCCCCGCTTTGATTTGATGGCGCAGTTGGATCGGGCGCCCGAGGGCCTGAAGATGGGTGAGCTGTCGCGGCGCATGATGGTCACCGGCGGCAATGTGACTGGCATCACCGATGGGTTGGAAGCCGAGGGCTTGGTGGCGCGGTTGGCCGATCCGGTGGATCGACGGGCGCTGCGGGTGCGGTTGACGCCCGCGGGACGGCGTGCCTTTCGGCTGATGGCGGCCGCGCATGAGTCTTGGATTGTGCAAGCGTTCGCGGGCCTGGATCGCACCCAGACGGGGGCCCTGGCGGACTTATTGGGACGTTTGAAACAGCACGTGCGTGCTACGGAGGCTTGAACCGATGCGTATCGACTCTGAGCACGATTCCCTAGATGGCTACACCGCGCAACATTTCGACTGGCGCGTCGAACAGCGCGTGGGCTTTGTGACGCTGAACCGGCCTGCGCGCAAGAACCCGCTGACCTTTGCCTCCTATGCGGAGTTGCGCGACCTGTTCCGATTGCTGGCGCACACCCACCAGGTGCGCGCGGTGGTGCTCACGGGCGCTGGCGACAACTTTTGTTCGGGTGGTGACGTGCACGAGATCATCGGGCCGTTGACGCAGATGGCGATGCCGGAGTTGTTGCGCTTCACGCGCATGACTGGGGATCTGGTCAAGGCGATGCGTGCCTGTCCGCAGCCGATCGTTGCGGCGATCGACGGCGTGTGTGCGGGCGCCGGCGCGATGCTCGCGCTGGCCGCCGATTATCGGCTGGCGACGGCGACGGCGAAGACCGCTTTCCTATTCACCCGTGTGGGCCTGGCCGGTTGTGACATGGGCGCGTGCACCTTGCTGCCGCGTGTGATCGGTCAGGGGCGTGCCGCGGACCTGCTGTATAGCGGCCGTGCCCTCGAGGCCGAGGAAGGAGAGCGGTGGGGCTTTTATAGTGCGATCGTCGCGCGCGAGCAGTTGCAGGAGCGTGCCTTGGGGTTCGCGCAGATGATTGCGCAGGGCCCGTATTTCGCGCACAGCATGACCAAACGGATGTTGCATCAGGAATGGACGATGAGTATTGACGAGGCCATTGACGCCGAAGCACAGGCGCAGGCCATTTGCATGCAGAGCAGTGATTTCAAGCGGGCGTACGCGGCCTTTGCCGCCAAGACCCGTCCGCAATTTCAGGGGGATTAAACGGTGTTGCCCTTAGACCATCTGCACTGGCCGTTTTTGGACGACTCGCATCGGCTCGCGGCGCAACGCGCTGTAACCTTTGCCGCCACGCTAGCGGACGACCCCCATCCGCAGGCGCGTGACGCGGTCGATGCCCGCTGCCGTGCGTTGGTGGCGGCGATGGGTGCGGCCGGCTTGCTCGGTTATTGCGTGCGTGGTGCGGACGGTGGGGTCACCACCGAACTGGAGGCGCGCGCGATTTGTCTGATCCGTGAAACGCTGGCTTATACCGATGGTTTGGCAGACTTTGCCTTTGCCATGCAAGGTCTGGGTAGTGGGGCGCTGTCGTTGGCCGGCGATGCGGCCCTGCGGCAACGGTACTTGCCCGGCGTCGCTACCGGCCGTCTCGTGGCTGCGTTTGCGCTATCGGAAAGCGCAGCGGGTTCGGATGTCGCTGCGATGACGACGCAGGCGCGGCGCGAAGGGGACGCGTATGTACTCGACGGTGCGAAGACCTGGATCTCCAACGGCGGCATTGCCGACTTCTACTGCGTCTTTGCGCGTACGCAGCCGGGCGTGGTGCGTGCCGACGGCACGGTAGGCGCCGCGGGCATCAGTGCGTTCGTGGTCGAGCCTACGGATCCGGGCTTTTCGATCGCGGCGCGCATCGATGTGATGGCGCCCCATCCCTTGGCCACCTTGCGCTTTACGGCGCTGCGGATCCCTGCGGCGCGGCGCATTGGCGCCGAGGGCGAGGGCTTCAAGATCGCGATGCGTACCCTCGATGTGTTTCGTACTTCGGTTGCAGCCGCGGCGTTGGGCTTTGGGCAACGCGGTTTTGACGAAGGCTTGGCGCAGGCGCGCACACGCCGCCTCTTTGGCAAAACGCTGGGGGACTTTCAACTCACCCAAGCGGCGCTGGCCGAGATGGCAACGACGCTCGATTCGGCCCGGTTGCTGACCTATCGCGCCGCCTGGCAACGCGATCGGGGCGAGAAACCGACCCGCACAGCCGCCATGGCCAAATTAGCCGCCACCGAAGGCGCGCAGGCGGTGATCGATCGTGCGCTGCAGTTGCACGGGGGCCTGGGGGTCGTCGAGGGGCAGCCCTTGGAGCGACTGTATCGGGAGATCCGCGCGCTGCGGATCTACGAAGGCGCCACAGAAGTGCAAAAACTCATCATCGCGCGCGATTTGCTCGCGCAAGCCTAGGACGGCCGCTCACATGATGCACCAAGTCTTACAACCGGCCGGTTGGGCGCGGCCCAAGGGTTACGCGAACGGCGTTGCGGCCCGTGGCCAGCAGATCTATGTGGCCGGACAAATCGGTTGGGATGGCGCGGGACGGTTTGCAGAAGGCGGCTTTGCCGGGCAAGTGCGCCAGGCCTTGGCGAATATTTTGGCGGTGCTGGCCGAAGCCGGCGCGGGACCCGAGCATCTGGTGCGGCTGACCTGGTATGTCACCAGCCGGGCCGAGTATCTGGGGGAGCTCAGCGCGGTCGGACTCGCCTACCGCGAGACCATCGGCAAACATTTTCCGGCGATGGCGGTGGTGGAGGTCAGTGGCTTGATGGAGTCGCAGGCCAAGGTGGAAATTGAGGCGACCGCCGTGCTACCGGACCCGGTGGGCTAAGCCATGGCCATGTGGCGTCCCAAAGAGCGTATCAAGTACGGCGTCGACGGGGGGCAGTGGCCGACCGCTGCGGCCGCGGCACAGGCGCGGTTGTTTCAGCCCATTGCGATCGGACCGGTGCGTTTGGCCGCCCGGACCTGGGTGCCCGCGATGGTGCCGTGGCGCGCGGACGAAGAGGGTTTCGTGACCCCGTCGGTGCTCGGTTGGTATCGTCGTTTTGCGGAGGGGCGTCCGGCAGCGATCGTGGTCGAGGCCACGGGTATACGTGAGGTGCCCAGTGGTCCCTTGCTGCGCATTGGTCACGATCGCTTTATCCCCGGCTTGCGTGCGCTGGTCGAGACGGTGCAGGAGGCCTCGGGCGGGGAAACGCGGTTGTTCATCCAGCTGATCGATTTTCTGTCGGTGCGCCGCCGACCGGAGCCTACCAAATATTTCGAACGCTTCTTGCGCATCACCGAGCGCCATCGGGCCGCACTCGAGTTACCAAAGGCCAGTGATGCGGTGGTGCGGGCCGCCCTGCTCGCCCTCGATGACGATGCGCGACTCGCGCTGCTCGATGACCGCGAGCGCGAGTCGCTGGAGAAGGGCTATCGCGAGCGCGTGACCGATGTGGAGTTGCCGGAGATTGCGTCGCTGCCGCACCGTTTACCGCCGCTGTTTGCCGACGCCGCGGTGCGTGCCGCCCGCGCCGGCTTCGATGGCGTCGAGTTGCATTACGCGCACGCCTATACGATGGCCTCGTTCTTGTCGAACACCAATCAACGCAGTGATGGCTACGGCAGTACCGCGGCGGGACGCGTGCGCTTGCCCTTAGAGGTCTACGCGGCGGTGCGTCAAGCGGTACCGGCCCACTGTGCCGTCGGTTGCCGTCTGTTGGCTGAGGAATGCATTGCGGGCGGCAGTACGGTCGACGACGCGATACAGCATGTGCTGGCACTAGCGCACGCCGGCATGGACTTTATTTCGCTGTCGCGTGGCGGAAAATTCGACGATGCGCTGACTCCGAAAGTGGGCGAAGCGGTCTATCCGTACACGGGTCCGTCCGGGTATGAGTGCATGCCGTCGTATTACTCGGATGCCCAAGGCCCGTTCGGCCGCAATCGGGAGCCGGCCGCGCAGATTCGTGCGGCGCTGCGGGCCGCAGGCTTGTCGACGCCAACCGTCGTGGCCGGTGGCGTGCATAACTTTCAGGCGGCCGAAGCACTCTTAGCGGACGGGACTGCGGATGTGGTGGGCATTGCCCGCCAAGCACTCGCGGATCCAGACTTTTTTTTGAAAGTGCGTACCGGCTTTGGGTCTGCGGTGCGCTTGTGCAAATACACCAATTACTGTGAGGCGCTCGACGGACGGCACAAAGAAGTGACGTGCGAGCTGTGGGATCGTGAGGGGCTAGAGGAGCCGAATCTGCCGCTCTCGGCGGATGGCAAACGCCGGTTGCTGGCGCCGCCGTGGCGGCGCTAAACGGTCGCCGCACCGCACACCGCACGCGCTATGCTGCCAGCGCTGCGCGCAGCGCCTGTCGGTGCGCCAATAAGGGGGGCTCATGTCGACCAAGATAGATCTCGAACAAGTCATCGAATCGGCGCCGTTTGGGCGCGTGGCTTGGCTGGTGCTGGTGCTGACGACCCTGACCTTGATCTTTGATGGTTTTGATATCCAAGCCATCGCCTTCGCGGCGCCCTCGCTGTTCAAGGAATGGGGCATACACAAGGCCGATTTGTCCGGTGTGCTGGCCTGGGGCTTAGGCGGCATGGCGTTCGGCGCGTTGGTGGTGGGTGAGATCGGCGACCGTTACGGGCGCCGTGGCGCCACGATCATTGCGTTGGCCGTCATTGCGGTGGCGACTTTTTTCGCCGCGCGTGCGACGGGTCTGCAGGCGTTGGCGCTGTGGCGTTGTATCGCCGGCATTGGACTGGGCGGTGCGCTACCGAATGCGGCTGCGCTGATTCTGGAGTTTGCCAACCAGCGCACGCGTAATCTGGCGGTGGCCGTGACGGTGGTGGGCGTGCCGGTGGGTGGCATGCTCGGTGCGGCGGTCGCGGCGCAGATGGTGCCGGTGTACGGGTGGCGGTCGATTTTCGTGGTCGGTGCGGTGCTGCCTGCGTTGCTCGCGGTGAGTGCGTTGTTCTGGTTGCCTGAGTCGCCGCGTTTCTTGGCCATGCAGTCCGGCGCGGGACCGCGCTTGGCAAGACTCATGAATCGCGTGGTGGGCGCGGTGCGGTTTACGGGATCTGAAGCGTGGCTGCTGGCAGACAGCGGCACCATTAAACACGGCGTTCGCGAACTGTTTCGACCCGAATACTTTTACAACACGGTAATGATTTGGCTGGTGTTCCTGACCAATGTGTTGACCGTGTATTCGTTTTTCAATTGGACGCCGGCCTTGCTCGCTGGCGCGGGGCTGGCGCTGGGAGCTGCGCTCAAAGGCTCGCTGTATTTTAATCTGGGCGGCGTCATCGGTGCGATGGGCGGTGCTTGGTGCATGAACCGCTGGGGTTCGCGGCTGGTGCTCGGTGTGTTGGGCGCTGTCGGTGTACTGAGCGTATTTGCCTTAGGACAGGCACCGATTGGGCCAGCGCTCAGTTTGTGGTTGTTGTTTGGCTTGATCGGGGTGGCGGGCGCGTGCATTTCGGGGCTGCAAGTCAACATGTATACGGTGTGCGCGAGTGCCTATCCGACGCACTTGCGCGCTACCGGCGTGGGTGCGGGCTTGGCCAATGCACGCTTCGGTGGGATTCTGTCGGCCTATACCGGCACGTTCTTGATGGGGCTCGGCGGCGGTCTGTCGACCTTTTTCACGGGCTTGTCCGCGGTGCTGGTGCTGACATGGGTCGCTGCATTGTTAATGCGTTGTCATCTGCCGCCGAGCGTCCGACGCTGATGGCCTCGCGGCGCTGGTTGTTGCTACACGGACTCGGCGCGACGGGCGCCGTGTGGACGGGGGTGGCAGCGCAACTGCACGCGCGCGGTGACACGGTGTTGTGCCCGGACTTGCCGGGCCATGGCGAGGCCGCCCCGTTGTCGGCCTACACTGTACCGGCACTGGCCGCGGCGCTAGCGCCGTGGCTGGCGGGGTCGCAACCGACCCGAATCATTGGTCACTCCTTGGGCGGCTATGTGGCGCTGGCACTGGCCAGCGGCAGTGACGCGCCGACCCCCGAGGCGGTCTGGGTGCTCGGTACGAAATTGCACTTCAGCGCGCAGGAGCGCGCGCGCTTGATGACACTGGCGGCACGGCCGGCGCGTCTGTACGCCAGTCGCGCGGAGGCTCTAGAGCGCTATCGCACGGTGGCGGGCTTTGCGCCGACGCTGGCGCTGGACGACCCGTGTTTGGCGCGGGGTGTGATCGCGAGCGCGCAGGGGTGGCACTTGGCCACGGATCCGAAGGCGTATGCGCTGGACCCGACGCCGTTTGCGCAGTTGCTGAGGGCCGTGCGTTGTCCGGTTGCGGCGGCGTGTGGCCGTCACGATCCGCTGGTGGATATTGGGGCGCTGCGCGCGCACGTGCCGGCAGCGGTGCTGCTCGAAGGGCTCGGCCACAACGCGCAGGTCGAGGCGCCAGGGCGCGTGCTTGACTGGGTGCTGGATCGGGGCGAGGCGCGCTGAGAGCGCCTGCAGCGCGTGCCGCTAGCCGCGGGGTGGGAGGCGGCGCATGAGATCTGCGCTGATCAGGGCGGTGGCATCTTCGAGCGTGTAGCTCTGTAGTAACGCATCGTTGGGCGCGAGCAGATACAAGCGGATCGCGTGATTGGGCCCCCCATCGGGCGTGGTGGGACTGGCATCGGCCGGCGGCAGCACCCCCAAGCGGTCCGCACTGCGCTGCAATTGCAGCCTCTCGCCCGTCAGCGCCAGGATGCGCCGATCAAAGCGTTGCACGTAGGCGCCCAGTACCACGGGGGTGTCGTGCGCGGGATCCAAGGTAATGAAGATCGGCGTCACGCGCGGCGCGTGTACGCCGAGTGCGTCGAGTACCAGATGCATCTTGGTCAGGGTCGCCGGGCACGCCGCCGGACAGGCGGTGTACCCATAGGCCACTAACTTGTGCTGCGTGGCGAGGCCTAGCGTTTGCGTGGGCCGACCCTCGACATCGACGAGTCCAGTCCAGTCGCCGACGATCGGTGGCTGATGCAAGGCACCCAGCCCCAGGCCGATCGCACACAGCATGCCGAGGCCGGCGACGCCGGCATACAGTGCCAGACGCACCGTGGAGCGTGGCGTACGCCTCATGGTGCTGCCGCAGGCCCGTGCAGCAAGAGATTGGCGGGGAGGCGATCGGTCATGGGACTGCGGGGTCTTTAGAACGAATAGAACATGCTGAGTTTGTAGTTGCGACGTGAGACCAGCTGATTGCCGCTGACGTTGTCATGTAGCGCAAAGCCGGCTTCCGCATAAATACGGATTTTCGACATGTGGATTTCGATGCCGGGCGAGACCAGCAGGCGCGTGTAGCCTGAGTCCTCGGGATGGCCGTCGGGCCCACCGTCATGACCGCGATAGGCCGCTGTCATTTGCAGGATCGGCGTGATCGCCAGCGTGTCGGCATGCGCCCAGCCTTGGTAGTAGACGCCGACAACGCCAATCAACTCGTTGCCGGGCCGGTAATTTGCCTTGCTCTGCAACGGCTCTTGCCACTGGCCGCGCACGAAGTAGCCGACTTTGCCCTCGGCCGTCAGGCGTCCACGATGAAAGGCGCCGAGCAAGAGGTCGGTGCTGCCGGAGCCGATTTCGGTATCGGCGTCGAAGTGCGCGTAACTGGCATCCCCCGTCGGTAATTTCAGGCCGAAGGTGAGGCCTGATGACAGATCGGAGGAAAAGCCGGTGTACACCCCGCGGATACGCAGGTCACCGACTGCGGTGTGATCGAAGGTGGCGATGTTGCCGTCATCGTCCTGGGTGGTGAACTGGCGACGCCAGTACGGCACGTCCACTTGCAGTCCCCACGTGCGGTTGAACAGGTACTGCAGACCGGCGGTATAGAACTGACTCTGGACCCGCTTGTCGGCGTTTTGGTCCGCTGCGGCGGCGGTGGTGCCGCTCCAGTTGCGGTTTTGGTCGACCCAGTCGGCTTCGACAAAAACGGTACCGCCGGCGCCATCGGGGAACATGGCGCCGGTGCCGACGTCAAAGATGCCGCAACCACAGGCACAGGCCTGTGCCGCCGACGGGGCGAACAGGGTGGCGCTGAGCAGTGCAGCGGTGATTACAACAAGGCCGGCCCGACGGCGGCTCGTCTGAATCGTGGAAAACAGCATGGTCGTACGCTCTCTCTCTCAAGACTAGGGTGCCGGAATAACCCGGCCGGGCGTCGTGACGACGCTCTCGGTTTTGCTTAGACGAGAGAAAGCAGAGGCGGGGCGCGGGCGCGGTGTTGCCGGGCGGGGCCCGCCAACCCGGGGAATGGACTGTTAAAGGTGGGCGCCGCGTCGGTGTGCGACGGCGCGTGCGCGGCCATGACGACCAGGGCAGACAGGGGGGCGGCGCCGGCGCTCTGGGCGAAGGGGCAGGCGTGGTCGCCCGCCGCGGACGTGTGGGGCAGGGTGTGTGCTGCACCGTCACAGAAGGTATAGCGGACGGCTCCATCGGCCACGCTGGCCATGAAGCCCATGGGTACCAAGGCACGCAGGAGCAGCAGCGGCAACAAAGCCGCTGCAATCCGGAGTCCCCAACGACGGGGCAGGCGTACTGCGCGATCCATACGCCCTATTTATCACAGGGCCGGTGCTCTGGCAATGCGGGTGACCGTGTAGTGGTCCTTAGCCGCTGACTTTGGCGCACTCGGCAGCGCAGGCTTTGCAGGCGTCCGCGCAGGCCTTGCAGGGCGGGTGCTCGCCGTGTTTGCTGCACTCGTCTTCACAGGCCTTGCAGACCTGCGCCGTCACGGCGGCATATTGGGCGAGCAGTGGTGACTGCTGTGCAGCCAGTACCGCCAAGCCATTGCAGACCGCGATCAGTTGCGTGATGGAACGGGCGCAAGCAGCCATCGACTTGTCGCCATCGGCGAGACGGTCATAGCTATGGGCGAGGCAGATGTTGCCAGTCTCGATGCAATGCATCGCACTGTGCACGAGCGCGGAGTCGCTGTGCTCGTGATGGTGCTCGTGGGTCTCTGCGCCTTGCGCACCGAGCGAGGCGGTGGCGAAGGCCGCGCCAGTGGCCAGAAGTAAGTCTCTGCGGTCCATGGTCCAGTCCTCGTTGTTAACAGGTTGTTTGCAAATCAGCGCCCGAGTGGCCACTGATGATGCTGCCACATTTGATTATGTCACCCGGCTAGCGCGTCTGTCCTGTGTGGATTCGAGCACGATGGTAGGTAGTGTTCCTGGCCCGATCTCGTTGCGGATTCTCTGTACTAGACGGTACGGGTGCAGGGCTCCACTGGGTCGCATCAGCTGACATGGGTGGCACGGACGGGAACGGTGATGTGGAGCCGTGCGTATCGCTACGGTGCTGGCCGTGGCCAACCAGTGGTTGTCGGACACGTGCAATACGGTGGTGGACGCGTCGCTCGACCATCCGGTGTATCGGAGCGGTGCGCGCAGTGACTAGGCCACAACCCCATTGCATAGGCTGGATCGCCGCAGTAAACGGTGGACCCACCGCAACACGATGCGCGCGGGATGAGCAGGCGACGGCGCGGTCGGTCCTGCAGCACCCGATCGCGGATCGGGCCTGCACTGGGGCGTGCATCCCGGGTGACTCGTCCGTACCACGGGTGCGGATGGCGCATAGCGGACCTCGGGATGCGGTACGACAATGGTGGCCTGGGGCTGGACACGAAGCGCCTCCGCGTGCGGGTGACGCGCGCAGTCGACGCGTTGCGCGGCAAGTATTAAGTGGCGCAACCGAGTCCCTAGTCGGCCCTATAATGGGCGCTTATGCCCGCTGAGGATGGTCGCCCATGTCCCGTCGCGTTGCTCTGGTTACAGGGGCCGGTAGTCCGATCGGGATCGGTTATGCCGCGGCACTGGCCTTGGCGCAGTCCGATTGCGCGGTGGTGCTCGCCGGTCTCAGCGAGCGGGTGCACGAACGCGTGCAGACGCTCAACGGACTCGGATTTGCGGCGGTGGCTTTTGCCGGTGATCTGACCGACCCCACGACCGTGGGGCGGCTGGTGGCATTGGCCGGTCCGGTCGATATCTTGGTCAACAACGCGGGCATGGCGGCCAGTGGTGTCATCGACGCCCAACATCGGGTTGCCGACCTGCCGTTGCCGCTGTGGCACGGCATCCTTGCACGCAACCTGACCAGCGCCTTTCTGGTGACCCAAGCGGTACTGCCGGGCATGGTGCAGCGTGGGTATGGCCGTGTGGTGAATATCTCCTCGACCACCGGTGCGGTTGCCGGCGTTGCCGGCGACGCGGCCTATGCGGCTGCCAAGGCCGGCTTGCTGGGCTTTACCCGCTCCTTGGCGCTGGAGGTGGCGCAGTCGGGGATCACGGTCAATGCGGTGGCGCCCGGCTGGATCGCCACTGGTTCGCAAACCGAGAGTGAGCGGCTCGCCGGCCTCGCCACGCCCATCGGGCGTTCCGGTCAGGCGGCCGAAGTGGCTGCGGCGATTGCGTTTCTGGCTAGCGCAGGTGCGTCCTACATCACCGGCCAACTGCTGGTGGTGGATGGCGGTAACGCGATTATGGAGTGCCGCGCATGAGTCAGGTTGTGTTGGTGACGGGCGCGGCGGGCGGTATTGGGGCGGCCGTGGCCGCGCGGTTTGCGCGCGGCGGTGCGCAGGTGTTGCTGACGGATTTGCCAGGGCCCGGCTTGGCGGCGCAGGCGGCACAGCTGGGTGCGCCCGCGTACAGTGCGGATCTGCGTTCAACGGCCGCGTGCCAAGCACTGATCGCGTGGGCGGTGGCCACGGCCGGGGGGTTGGATGTGCTCGTCAATGTCGCCGGTGTCTGGCGCGAGGGGCTGACCGAAGCGACCGCCGAAGCGGATTTTGATTTGGTGATGGGGGTCAACTTCAAGGGGCTTTATTTTGTCACCGCGGCCGCGATCCCCCATTTGCGCGCACGGCGGGGTTTGGTGGTCAATCTGTCCTCCGATGCGGGGCTCCAAGGCAACACCGGTGCGGCGTTGTACTGCGCCTCCAAAGGTGCGGTGTCGTTGTTTACCAAAGCACTGGCGCTGGAGTTGGCGGGTGATGTGCGGGTGGTCGCGGTGTGTCCCGGCGACGTCCAGAGTCCGATGTTGGCTTTTCAGGCGCAGCAGTACGGCGGCGGTGATCCGGCGGCGTATTACGCGAAGTTGCTGGCGGGCTATCCGCAAGGCGCCCGCGCGCGCTTCATCGAACCCGATGAGGTCGCCTCGCTAATCGAGTATCTTGCCCGTCCGGAGGCGGCGCCGATCACCGGCGCGCTGCTGTCGATTGATTTTGGTTATTCCGCTGGCAAGTAAGACCGGCGTGGAGTGCAACACATGAAATCTGCTCGTAGCGTTTGCTGGTTGGCGCCGTTACTCGTGGCCTATGCGGGCGCCGCGTTGGCCGGCCGTGCGGCGGTGGCGACCGCGGACGTGCATGCCACCGCAGCGGCCGAGACGGTGCTGCGCGCCGGCGGCAATGCGGTGGATGCGGCGGTTGCGGTGGGTTTTGCGCTGGCCGTGACTTATCCGGAGGCCGGCAACCTCGGCGGTGGCGGACTGGCAACCATTTGGTTTGGTGGTCGCGCGTATTTCCTCGATTACCGCGAACGGGCGCCGCATCTGGCGACTGCGGCTATGTATCTAGATGCACACGGCGCGCCGTTGCCGAATGCCAGCACGATCGGTGCACGGGCGGCCGGGGTACCGGGCACGGTCGCCGGTCTCTACGCCTTGCACCAGCGCTTCGGTGTCTTGCCATGGGCGCAAGATGTGGCGCCGGCGATCGCGTTGGCTAGGCACGGGTTTGTCGCGCCGAAGGCGTTGGCCGAAGGGGCGGCAGAAGAAGCCAAGGCAATGGCCGGCCACACCAACTTTGCACAGTACTTTGCGGTGCGGGCGGGCCAGCGTTTCCGTCAACCTGCGCTGGCCGCAGTGTTGACGCGCATCGCCGCGCAGGGACCGGAGGGCTTCTACAAGGGCCGTACTGCCGCGTTGATCGTCGCCACCATGCAGCAGGACCACGGTCTGATCGATGCGCGCGATCTGGCGGACTATCAGCCGGTGTGGCGCGCACCGCTCGAGGCGCAGACGGACGGTTACCATGTCATCACCGCGCCACCACCGAGTTCGGGCGGTATCGCGCTGTTACAGTTGCTCGGTATGCAATCCGCTCGCGCGGCCGACTTCGCGCACCTCGTCCCGAACAGCGCCGACTATGTGCATCGTGTGGCGGAGATTGAGAAACGGGTGTTTGCCGATCGAGCGGAGTATCTGGGCGACCCGGACTTTGTCTCGGTGCCGGTGGCGGCGTTGACCGATCCGGCGTATATCGCCGCGCGGGCACGCGAGATCGATCCGCAGCGACCCACGCCGACCGCGCAGGTGTTGCCGGGCTTGAAAGAGCATCACCAGACCACGCACTACTCGGTTTTAGATCGGGATGGGAACGCGGTGGCCGCGACCTATACCTTGAACGACTCTTTTGGTAGCGGTGCGGTGGTGCGTGGCGGAGGCTTTGTGCTCAACAACGAGATGGATGACTTTTCCATCAAGCCCGGCGTGCCGAATATCTACGGCGTCGTCGGTGGGGATGCCAATGCGATTGCGCCCGGCAAGCGACCCTTGTCGTCGATGACGCCGACGATCTTGACCAAGGACGGCAAGGTCGCGCTGGTGGTTGGCACTCCGGGTGGGTCGCGCATCTTCACCACGGTGTTTCAGGTGATCGCCCATTGGCGTGATGCGGGCTTGTCGCTGACCGAGGCCGTGGCCCTGCCGCGCTTTCATCATCAGTTGCTGCCCGATTCGGTCATTTTCCTCGAGCCGGGTCGCTTCCTCGATGCGGCCGTGATGCAGGATTTGAGCGCGCGCGGATATCGCTTCGAGGACCAAGGCTGGTCGATGGGCGATGTGCAGGCGATCTCGGTCACCGAAGCCCATGTCGAGGCCGTCTCGGATCCGCGCGGTCGCGGCACCGCGCTCGTCATTCCCAAAGAAAGAGATTGCCCATGCACGTCGCCGTAGACATCAGTTTGTATCCCTTGAACGGCGACTACGTGCCGCCGATCAAGGACTTCATTGACCGTCTCCATGCGCAAGCCGGGCTCAGCGTGGTGACGAACGCGATGAGCACGCAGGTGCGTGGTGACTACGATACCGTGATGGCGGCGCTTACCGTGGAGATGCGACACACCCTCACGGGCCCGGACCGCGCGGTCTTCGTGCTCAAGGTGCTCGGTGGCACCGTGACCAGTCCCGAAGACTAGGCGCTTTTCGGCCAGCGGTCGTTGCCGGCGCGCATCAGCGCTGCCGGTAGACGGATGTCGAAACGGCTGCGTAAGCGCGCATCAATCGCCGGATCCAGATGCTGTGGGTAATGACTGGCCATAATTTCAGCTACGCGTTCGCGCGCCCGTTCCATCAGTTGCGGCGAGCCGCGAAATTCCCACTCGGAGAGCGAGGTGCGGTCACCGAGCGCCGGATACAGATATTCGCTCTGCATCAAGGCCAGCGTTTGCGGGGCGCCGAGAAAGTGCGCCGGCCCGCGCACCGTGGCGGCGATCACATCGAATGACAGCGTCTCTTCGTTGACCTCAATACCGCGCAGCGTGCGTTGCACCGCGCCGATCAGATCGTTGTCGAGCAGCATCGATTCCAGGGAGCAGCCCATGAGGCTGCCCATCATGCCGGCCGACTCGCAGATCATGTTGCCGCCGGCGAGCGCGGACAGCGCGATGGTGAGTCCTTTCTCATAGCCGGCTTGGTAGTCGGGGCGCTTCGCGTCGGTCATGCCAGCAGCGACCACGCCCGGCAGTCCAAAGTGCCGTGCCAGTTGGGCGGCGGCCGCCTGCAGCACCGCCTCTTCGCCGCTGCCACCGGTAAAGGCACCGGTGCGCAAGTCCGCCACGAAGGTCCAGGCGCCGAAGTCGATCGGATGGCCGGGGTTGATCAGATTGGCGAGCACGACGATGCCCAACGCTTCGGCGGTGCACTGCGCGAGCGCACCGGCCAGCGCCGCGGGAGCGGTGGCACCGGACTGCGGTGCCGTGCAGGCGGAGATGGGTAAGCCGCGCCGTGCTGCTTCACACAGCACCGCTGAGGTATCTGGGCCGAAACGTAGTGGGGAGACCACCGGGCACACGCCGATGGCCGCGAAGGGGCGTTCACGGAAGCGGCCTTCGCCACCGAGGATCTCGTCGAAGAGCGCTTGGATGTCACCGACGGTCGACGCCTCGGCCAGCGAGATACTGAAGGGCTTGGTGGTGGCGGCTGCGCCGGCATAGGCGATATTGAGGCTGTGCAAGCGCGCGTCTTCACACAGATCGTTCGCGACGACGGTTTGGCCACAAAAGTCGATGTGATCCAGATGGTCGCCCATCCGGAAGAAGTCATACAGATCGATCAGCTGCGAGGGTCGATAGCGACCGGTGATCGGATCGACCACACGCACCGCTTCGCCGGAGGTTGCGAAGTACACCCGATTGCCACCCGAGCGGATGGTGCGGGCTTCGTCGCGGCCGTGGTACACGATCTCGCGACAGGCCCCCGCGAGTAGGTCCTCGACCAAGCTGCGTGGAAAGCACAGCCGCCCGTCGCCGTTCAGGTGTGCCCCGCCGGCCAGCGCATAGTCGCGTACTTCGTCGGTAAAGGCGCCAAAGCCCAGTTGCGCGAGGATGCGAAAGGCGGTGTCGGAGATTTGTTGGACGTCCTGCTCGGACAGGGGCCGATACAGGCCACCGGGTAGGCCCGGCCGGACGGCGGCGGAGCGACCGCCGGAGCGACGCGCGGCCAATAAGGCTTCGCGGCCATGACCCTGGCCACGGCCACGGTTGGGAACTTTCGGAACGGTCGACATGGCAGCTACTCCGGGGCCTAAAATGAATGAACGCTCATTCATTGAATTATCCTAACATCTTAAATAGAATGATGAAATGAGTCTTGCAGACAAAGTTCTAGAGATCCCATCTGGTGAGGGAAGGGATCTATTGCGGCGGCGTAATCGGGAGCGGCGGCTGATTGAGGCCACGCTCGATTGCATCGCGACCCTGGGCTTGCGCGAGACCACGGTGCAGGACATCGCCGCGCGGGCGCAGATGGCGGTCGGATCGATCAGTCAGTATTTCGAGGGCAAGGAAGCGCTCTATACCGCAGCGCTGGATGCGATTGCGAGCGAGTTTGCCGCGCGGGTGGCCGAGCGCTTGTTAGCGGCCGGGACCTCGCCGGCCGAGCGGCTGCGTGGGTATGTGGATGCCTACTTCGATGCCACGACCGGGCAACGGCGCAAGGTGGCGGTGTGGTTCGCGTTCTGGGGGGAAGTGCGGGCGCAGCCGCAGTATCGTCTGGTGTGTGAAGAACACGACCGGGCGCATGAGGCGACCGTACAAGGACTCGTGCGCGATCTCTTGGCCGATGCTGGACTGGAGCTGGCACAGGCGCCGGCGCTGGCGAAATTGGTGATGTCCACGTGTTATGGCTTGTGGCTGGAATTGTTGACGGGCAACCCCAAGCCCAGTCGTGCCTCGTTGCACCAGCTGGCGTATCGGCAACTGACGGCGTTGTTTCCAACGCATGCGGCGTATTTCACATTACCGGTCGAATAACCCGGTTGCGGCATCCCAAATCGCGAGGTCTCGAGACGGCGGCTTGTAGACTCAGACAGCATCAATGTTGGTCCCAGATTCAGGACGCGATCAGGCACTCGAGAGATTGCGCGCCAGGTACAACCGCTGGTTGGTCTTAATCTGTTGCACGTAATCTTGTGGGACATCGGCCCGGGAGGCGAACTCTTCCCAGCGGGATACTGCGCCGGCAACCTGCTCCACGATTTCAGCGGCGATGCTTTTGGATAAGCTTGCCGTATCGGCCAGGGTTAACAGGTCCTCGCGCGTGAAGCCAGCGAACTTGCCGTTCACGCCCACGAGCGTGCGTAGACCGGCGAAATCGCCGCCTCCTACGGTCGCCGATGCGCAAAAGGAGGCCGGATCGCTGCCCGTTGGGTTAGGCTCGGCTCCTTCCGTTGGCTTTTGAGATGCATCGACCATGGCACTACCTGCAGCGCCGACCCGCACCTGGACCTTCTACGATGAGGATTGGCATGAGGGCAATGTCCCGCTGTTCGGTCCGCGGACGCACTCTGCCTGGCTTGGCTCGTCGGTCTTTGACGGTGCGCGCGCCTTCGAAGGCAGGACGCCGGACATTGAAGCCCACTGCCGGCGGGTGAATCATTCCGCGGTGGTCATGGGCTTAAAGCCGGTGACGGCGGTAGACCGGTGGCTCGCACTGGTCGCAGAAGGGCTGACGAAGTTTGATCCAAAGCCCGAACTCTACATCCGACCGATGTACTGGGCCGAGGGCGGTGGCCCCACTTCAGTGGATCCGGACCCCGAGTCGACGCAGTGGTGCCTAACGATGTACGAAGCGCCGATGCCGGCGCCGAGCGGTTCTTCGATCACGCTCTCGCCGTTTCGGCGCCCGACCGTCGACTGCATGCCGGTTAACGCGAAAGCCGGATGCTTGTATCCCAACAATGCCCGTGCGCTCGTCGATGCCCGCAACCGTGGCTTCGACAATTGTCTGCTGCGCGACGTGATCGGAAACGTTGCGGAACTGGCAACGGCGAACATTTTTATGGGCATGGGCGGAGTGGCCTACACACCCGTCGCCAACGGGACGTTTCTTGCGGGCATCACCCGTTCTCGCGTCATCGGCCTGCTGCGCGGCGCGGGGATCGAAGTCATCGAAAAGTGTCTCACCTACGCCGATTTCGAAGGGGCCGAAGAGATCTGGAGCTGCGGCAATTACGCGAAAGTGTCCCCGATCACCCGCATCGACGGCCGGACGCTGGCCGCGGGGCCGCTCTATCAGCGGGCACGCGCGTTGTACTGGGACTTTGCGCACCGCGCCTGATCCGATGTCTTACAGGGCTCGGACTTCGCAGGAAGTACCCCCGACGGCGGGCCGCCCTTGTGTGTGGCTAAGCTAGCCGCAGCGGCCTTCCGGCGTCTCGATGCGGCGACATTTGTGGCGCTGAGGAAAATGTGGTGAGGCACTGTTCTGCATAGGTTCAGAACATTGCATCGTCTATACCTAGTTTAGGAATGGATATAACAACAGGTCTTTTGAATCTGTTTAATCGACTATAACCGATGGCGCCGCGGGGACTGGACCTCGTTTCTGCGTTACTAGAGAACATCAGGCTGGATGCGGAATCGCAGATCCGATTAGATCCGCAGTACGTAGCGCGCCGGCAGTCCGCAGCGCGGGGTCCACAACAACAGCATCCACAATGCACACTCATTTCCACACGTACTGGCTATGATCCGAGCGTGGAGTAAGCACCTCATGGGTTCGAGGAGTTAGTCATAAAAATCGGAAAACAAGCTTTCCTGTTCGAAGACATCGCCTGCGAGACGGTCATGGAAGGCGCTGACATGTGCGCGACTATTCTGACCCTCGATCGGGGCCAGCAGGTTCCCTGGCATTGTCATTCGGCGATTACTGACGTCATGGTGTGCCTAGAGGGTTCGCTGGTCGTGGAGACCGGCGATCCGCGCGTCACTCATGTCTTGCGCCCTGGTGAGCGCTGTAGCGTGCCACCGATGACCGGCCACTGTGTACACGGTGAGCACGAGCAGCGTTGCCGCTTTTTGGTCATTCAGGGTGTAGGCGAATACGACAATTATGCAGTCAGCGAACTAGTCGACTGATTCAGGACGGCAACCCTATCTTCCGGAGACCGCTGTGCTTAAGACGCAACCGTCGCAGCAACCTTGCGCCTTAACGCCAACAGGGGTGCCGAAGACTGGAGGAAATGAGGGGGGGGATTTTCTGCGCATAACGCGCGGTACCAAAGCAAGGAGACTACCTCCACCGCGTGATCTGAGGATCCGGCAAGTCGTTCGAGATCCGACTGGCGATGTACCGCCTGGGTCGCGTAGAGCAACTGGTCGAGCATATTGCCGATGAGGTAAATAGTCAGACCAATCAGATCATCGCCCACTTTCTTGGTCTGCAATTCCTGCTCGATAATTGCACGCACGTGGTTCGCTAGAAACATCGTGTGGCGCTCCCAGATTGCGGCCACCTCTGGGATGGTGTCCGCGAGTTGCATGAGGCTGCGTTGTAAGCCGGTGTTTTCCTGGAATACGGCGGCTACCCAACCAACGAATGTCCGAATATTTTCGAACATGTGGCGTTCGCGCTCGATGGTCGGCGCCAGTCGAGCCTGTAGGTTCACGAAATCCGCCAAAATCGACAGCGTGATCGCTTGCTTGGAATCAAAATGCAAGTAGAAGGTCCCCTTGGCCACTTTGGCTGTGGTGCAGATCTCCTCAATAGTCATGGCGTGGAAGCCGGGACTTTCGAGTAGCGAGATGGTAGCAACTTCGAGTTTTAGTGCAGTGGCTACCGGCCCCGTTGTGCCACGGGCCGTCAATTTGCCTTGCAGGTAACCAGAGAAATTTATAATCAAAGACATTCTAATCAGACTGATAAGTTTTGATCATCTGGTTTGCAAACACAGATGATGATGGTTGTATCGAGAATCCACTTAATCGGCCTGTGCATTGTACACCGTCTCCCGTTCGAGCATGGGCCCGGTGATCTGGAAGCTGCTGGCCTTCATCTCGGTGCCGAACTTAAAGGTCACTAGTGTCGTACCCTGAACGTTCAGGTTCATGTCGGGCCAGGTGAGCTGGAAGCGGTCGGGGTCACGCAGCGTCAGTCTCATTGCCGGCAACGTACCCAACGTACAAGTCAGTGCACCATCCTTCGTGCTTCGAACAGTGGCGTTGCCGAGGAGCAGATTGGCGTATGTTCCCTCGTACTGCGAAAGCGCTTTGGCGGGTCCCCTATCGCTTTGCAGGCGTGCTTCTGGGGCGTGCGCAGGTTCCTCGACGGATGGGCTCGATTTCGTCAGCCACTCCGCATAACGTTTTTCCCAACCCTGATTCGTGCGCAACAAAATACTGTCGAAGATAAAGTTGCGAATGGCCATGCGTGCCATATCCGACTCAACATTCTCGAGGATAGCGATACCGAAGTTCTGCTCTGGAATTAGAGCTATGAATGATGCCATTCCATCTACGCCGCCTGCATGACTGAGAACTGTTCGCCCGGCATAATCACTGATGAACCAACCGAGGCCGTAAGCGACCAAATTTGCATTTGGGAAAACAAGATCGTCGACCTGACGATCGTGCCCGACGATCATTTGGGGTTGTGCGGCTTGTGAGACGAAGTCCGCGCTTAGGATTCTTTCGCCATCGATCGCGCCTCCGTTCAGAATAAATCGCATCCAGCGTCCCATGTCCGATGCGGAGGAATACATTCCGCCGGATGGCGCGGTGTTTTGGTAGGCATAGTGGGGAACCTCAAGGAGGTCTGGTCCGGCGCGGATGTAAGGGGTGGCGATATTGCGTCGGTGGCTGAGGTCGTCCAGGCGCACTGACGTGTCGCGCATGCCGATGGGCGCAAGCAATTCGGAGGATACGAAGTCTTCCCAACTCTTTCCGGTCTTCTCGGGGATGATTGCTCCTGCCACTACGTACATCAGGTTGTTGTAGATGAACTGCTCCCGTAGGGGGGCTTCCTGAGGGAGTGCGGCCATTGCGGAAATAAGTGCCGCAGCGCTGGTGTGGGGGTTCGTATACCAGAGCAGGTCCTCGGCGGCGGCGCCGGTGCGGTGTGCGAGTGCATCCCGCACCGTGGCGTGACTGCGGACATCAGGGTCAGCCAATTGGAAGCCCGGCAGAGCCTCTGCAATCGGCTCATCCAGCCGTACGGTCCCGCGATCCACGAGGATCCCGAGGGCGGCGGTCGTAAACGCCTTGGTCAGAGAGGCAATGCCGAATAACGTGTGCGCATCGACGGGGGACGCTTCGCCGCGTCGCCGGCTACCGAAGCCCTTTGCCATCAGAACCTGATCGCCCTCTACAATCACGAGCGCCAATCCGGGTACGCTCCCGGCCTGCATCACGGACGCAACAAAGGCATCAACATCCGCAAGTCGGGGGTCTTGCGCGATGGTCACTGTACTGAGCAATAGGCAGAGCAATGCCCACAGGGCAACGGAGTTCTTCCTCATGATCCTTCCTTCGAGCAGCGCACTTTACGAGCCGTGCGGTAGATGGAAACCGAGCAAGTTGAAGAATGCGGCCGCGTAAATCAGCCCGTGGATTGCAAGCGCGAGTACCGTGTAGTGCACCCTTCGCGAGACCCCCCGAGCGCCCGCCCCCCAATAGCCACGACACCACGCCACGACGCAGAGGACGCCCATCGCGCTGCCGAGGATTGCTGTGCTGTTGGCCAGCACAATCGCCCAGTGGAACCGCGCCGAATTGCCGCTCAGTAAGGCGTAAGAGAGCCCGTCGCCCTCCGCGTAGCCGAGGAAGAGGAGCGCGGGGATCCCGATTGTCGTGCAGACACTCAGGAGGGGTAAGACCTTCGCGACTGTTTCGCTGCGGCGGGTGGCAGGCCAGAATAGGGCCAGTAAGCCGCTCAGCTCAATGAGGATCACAAATCCGGCAAGTTGGGCCACGTGCCGGGGATTTGCGTAGCCCTGTGCACGCACGTAGGGGTCAAGGCCCCATGTGGGTGACGCTACTTGCGCAACGCCGGATGCGTCCGTGGAGAAAGCCCAAAGCCCGCTATTCTCGAAGCTTTCGGATAAGGTTGGTTCTGCCGACGGATTCCAGAATACGCCTGGCCCGACGGCTGCGTAGTGGCCGATGCCGTTGATTTTTAAGTGTAGCGGACCGTCGCGCTCCACCACCACGAGAGACGCAGGTCCGCCGCTGAGCTCGAGTAGCTTTTCGACGCTGGTGTGATTGCGGTCTTCGTGCCAATACGAGCCTTCAAATTTTGAAAGATCCATCCCAGCAGGGACGAACTGCGGATGGCGAATGCCCCAAAACCGAGTAAGAAATGCCTGTGCGATACCCACGTTGGAAAGGGGCTCCCCTACCCGTTGCGTTGGAGCGGCGCGAAATCGCCCAGAACCGGTGATTTGTTCTAAGAGGCTACCTTGCGGATATTCACACATGCAGGAGATGAAGAAACCGACCTTCGCTTGCGGTGAGAACAGCAGAATGGAGTGAAAGCCTGGCCAGTCGCCACCATGGCCAATAAAGTGCATTGCATTCCAATCTAGGGTCAGAAAGCTCATTCCAAAACCGCTGGTCGCCGGGTGATTGCCTACGGTGCGGTGATGTAACTGCTCGTAGCCTGCTACGCTGAGAATGTCTGATTGTGGGCGACCTTCCGCGATATTCGCCAGTAGGTATTTCGACATGTCCTGTGCCGTTGTTTCGATCGCCCCCGCGGGCTGATACAAGGGATGCACCGCCAAAAAAGGAATCTGCTGTGCTTCTCCGTTGGGAAAGAACGCGTAGGGAACGCCTAAATCTTGGCTTGGCGTCAATTGCTCGTTGAGAACTGTGGATCTCATCTGTAGTGGAGAAAATATATGGCGCTCAAAATAGTCGCTTGCCGAAATTCCCGTAATCTCTTGCACGACTTGGCCTAGAAGTCCGATTTCGTAGTTTGAATAAACCGACAGCGTTCCCGTCTGCCGCACGAGCGGTCGGGAATTGCGATGCAGTTCGGCGAGGGGCAGGGGACTGGGAAAGCTCTGTTTCGTAGCGAGCCCGAACGAGGAGGAGTCGAAGCCACCACGGTGCGTGAGCAAGTCTCGCAACGTAATGTCCGCTGTTGCCCCCGTCAGCGGCACCCGGCGCAGATAGCGCTTTGCCGGATCATCGACCGATTGAATTTTGCCCGCGTCGAGCAGTTGGGCAATGGCCGTTGCGGTGAACGTCTTTGAAATCGACCCGATACGAAATCGCGTGCGGGCCGGGTCCACCGGCGTGCGCGCCGCGTAATCGGCGAACCCATACCCCTTGGTAAACAAGACCCGATCGTTCTGTACTACCGAGATCACTAGGCCGGAAAATCGGTGGGCAGCAAAGGCCGCGCCAAACGTTGCGTCAGACCATGCTTCGACCTCCTGCGCGTTGAGCGGCTCCGCCATCGCGGGCGATGGGGGGCTGGCGAGCGCGCAGGCCAATAAAATTCCTATAAACGGTGCCAACGCTGTCCACTGGCGATTGCGCATAGAGACTGTCCGTCCGATCAGGGCCTGTAGTGCCCTGATGATAGGATAAAATGACTCTTCAGTCATCCTCAAGAATAAATTCGCACTATATAGGAGATGAAGAAATGCTATATGCGGTAATTTCTCTTGTAAAAAAACAAGGGATAGCATACTGTTAAATGACCGTACGGTCATTTTATAAAATCCGCGCGAGAAAAAGCGAAAATGGCGACCAACGCCTCACCGGTTGAGCAAATTGGGGGAGTAGCCTGTGCAATATTCGTATGCGCTGAAACTGCGAGTTTTTTCAGTATTAACTCTGGGTCTGGCATCCGTAGCCAATGCCCAGCGCGCGCCAGCAGAGCTGGAAGAAGTCGTCGTGACGGCCACCAAGCGCGCCGTGTCTTTGCAGGACGTCCCGTTATCGATGCAAGCCATCACAGGGGAGTCTCTGGAGGCCATAGGCGCCAGCGAGATCGATGACTATTACCGCCAAGTGCCGAATTTCGCCGTCGTCGATCGCGGTATTGGGATGCGCCAGTACTCCATTCGTGGCATCTCATCGGGTCTCGTGACACAGGGCGCGTCCAGTGTTGGCGTCTATCTCGATGAAATGCCGGTGAGTTTCGGTAACTTCCAGCCGGATCCCCAGCTGTTTGACCTGCAACGTGTCGAGGTGCTGCGTGGCCCACAGGGGACTCTGTACGGAGAAGGATCCATTGGTGGCACGCTCCGGATGATTTCTACGCCGCCGGACGTGTCGGCCTTCCATGCAAAGGTCGATACCAGTTACTCGGTGACGGAGAGTGGGGGCGATGGCCACCAGCTGAACGGGATGCTGAATCTCCCGTTGGTCGACAATGTCCTTGCGCTACGCCTAACGGCGTTAAATCATTCGAGCGCCGGATTCATTGATCGCATTGCGCGTCCTGATGGCGTTAGCCTAGATCTCAATGCGCTCTTTGGGCTGCCTGCGGGCTCTGTGCCGATCGTCAATACCGGTCCGCTATCCGGTCAGAAAGACATCAATGGAGAGGACGTCACGGCGGGTCGCGCTTCTCTGCGGTGGTTGCCGAACGACCACACGGAGATACAGCTCAACCTTCTCACGCAGCAAGCCAAGGCCAACGACCGCAACACAGAAGTGGCTGGCGTCGGCGATCTCATGACGAACTTGATCATTCCAGAAAAAGTGAATGATCAGTTTGACCTAGCAAATCTTACCGCCAAATTCACCCTAGAAGGGGCTGAGTTGATGTCCTCGTCGTCTTACTACAAGCGCAACATTCGCCATGTGTTCGATACCAACGATCTAGGCGAGGGTGTCGTGCCCGGGTTGAGGCTGCCGGGTAGTTCGACCGAGGACATTGATCGCCAAAATATCGTAAGCCAGGAAATTCGACTCACGTCGACGAGCAAAGGCAAGCTCGATTGGATTCTCGGTGGCTTCTATGTACGCAAAGACAACGGCTTTGATCAAATTCTTCAAGATAAGTACTCCGCGTTTTTGGCTGTCGCAAATTTCTTTGGTGTACCCGCGACCGACCCGCGGCAACTGCTGGACCAAACTGGGCGTAACGAGGAAACGCAGTATGCGTTGTTCGGTGAAGTCAATTACGCCTTGACCCAAAAACTCAAAGCCACCGTCGGGCTGCGGTACTTCAATATCAAGCAGAAGGACACGTTGATCAACAATGGCCCGAATTTCCTCGGCCTTGGTCTCACCGATGGCGTGCGCGAGGCAAGCGAGTCCAATGTCATTCCGAAGTTCAGCCTCAGTTATGCCCCGCATGCTCACTTGCTGTTATGGGCTACCGCCTCTCAAGGGTTCCGTGCAGGCGGTACAAACACGACACCGGGCATTCTGGATAGCGAGATTGCCTACAAGTCCGACACCTTGTGGAACTACGAGTTGGGCACCCGTTTTTCTGCGTTTAAAAATCGACTGAGCGTCACGTCAACGCTGTATTACATCAAGTGGTCGGATATTCAGTTATCTGTGCCCTTAGGTACCGCACGAGCAACCGTGAACGCGGGTCGCGCGCGCATCCTCGGGGGTGAACTTGAGTTGCTCGTCCGTCCCCTGCCTGCGCTCGAATTGGGCTTTAATCTCGGCTACAACGATGGCCAGTTGACGGAAGACACCCCCACGGCGTCGGGTGACACAAACCCCGGTTTCAGAGGCGACAGACTACCTGGCGTGCCGGACATCAATTTGTCCGCTTTCGCCCAATATACTGTGCCCTTGTCGGTCGCAGATCTGAGCGCATTTGCGCGTGCTGACGTGAGCCATACCGGCAGCAGCACTACGACCTTCAACGCGCTGAGTACGGCGAATGGGTTGCCGAGCTACTTCACGCCGCCGGCGTATAGTCTGTTGAACCTGCGTTTCGGTATTGAGAAGGCGCGCTGGAGCGCCACCTTGTTCGTGGACAACGTCGCTAATAAGCGTGCGATCGTGCTCATCGACAATGCGGCGGTGACCGAGCGTATTACGCGCAATCGCCCGCGCACGGTCGGAATTCAGGCACGGATTAATTTCTAATGCCCGATGCGGTGAGCGCCGATGCGTTTCCGGCCATCCCGTTCACGGGGCTTCCCGGGTTAGTGAGCGCCGATGGGGTCTATTTGGTGACGCAAGATGGCCACCGGATTCTCGACGCCGGAGGACAGGCGTGTGTCTCCAACATCGGGTACGGCCGCGCGGAAGTGGCTGACGTGGCGGCTAAGGCGTTGATGAGCCTCACCCACGCCCTGCCACCCGTGCAGATTCCGCAGCGCATGCGCCTGGTACAGCGGCTGACGGAAGGATGGTTGCCTCCGGAGCTACACCGTATTCACTTCGTTAACAGCGGATCGGAGGCCGTGGATGCGGCAATCCGGCTGGCGCGCCAGCATCACCTGGCCGCCGGTCGGCCCGGCAAGTGGAAAGTGATCGGCCGCGAGGCGTCCTATCACGGCGTGACCCTCGGTGCGCTCGGCGTCTCGGGACATGCGCAACGGCGTCGTGGGTTGGAACCGCTTCTTTCCACAGTCCCTCTCGCCCCGGCCTGTTATCCGCTACGGTGTCACCACTGTGCCCTGACCCGCCGCTGCTCGTTGCAGTGTGCGGACGGTCTTGAGGCGCTTATCGAACGGGAAGGGGCCGATAGTGTCGCAGCATTCATCGCCGAGCCCATCGTCGGTACCAGCGGTGGCGCCCTTGTGCCGCCCGATGATTACTGGCCTCGTGTGCAAGAGATCTGTCGTCGTCATCAGGTCTTGCTGATCGTAGACGAGGTGATTACGGGCTTCGGTCGAACGGGGCGTAAGTTTGCTTTTCAACATTGGAACTTAAAGCCCGATGTGGTTTTGGTGGCGAAAGGATTCACTGGCGGCTATGCGCCGCTCGCTGCGCTGATCACGACGCAACAGGTGATTGACCCGATTCTCGCTTCCGGTCAGTCGATCATGTTCCATACCTTCGGCGGTCACCCGGCCGCGTGCGCCGTGGCGGATAAGGTGTTGGAGATTCTGGAGCGCGAAGGGTTAGTCGAGCGAGCGGTGCACCTAGGCGCGTATCTGCAAGAAAAGCTGCACCGGCTGCGTGCCCATCCGCATGTGGCAGAGGTCCGCGGGCGGGGCCTGCTCTGGGCGGTCGAGATCGTGCGCGACAAAGCAACGCTGGAACCGTTCCCGGAGAGTGCTGGCGTGACGTTTGAGATCCTTCGAGCGGGGGTAGAACGAGGGGTGTTGTTCTACTTCGGGGGTACTGGAGAACACCGCGATATTATTTGTATCGCGCCAGCTTTCGTGATTACTACCGTAGAAATAGATCAACTTGTTGAGGTGTTGGAGCGATCGATCGATGCGGTCATCGCCACTGCGATGCGTCAACACAGGGAAAATTAACGTGGCAAAAAGAAAGGTTATTATCACCTGTGCTATTACCGGCGCAGCACATACACCCTGCATGTCGCCGTATTTGCCGATTACACCTAAAGACATTGCAGCGCAGGCAATTGAGGCCGCCAATGCAGGGGCAGCAATCATTCATCTGCATGCACGAGATCCGAAGGATGGCTTCCCCACGACCGATCCGGACGTCTACGAGAAGTTTTTGCGCCCGATCAAGGAGGGCTGCGACGCGATTATCAATATCACTACTGGCCAGCCTGACCGAGAGGCGCTGGTGAATCCAGATCCTGTGGCCGCATTTACACGGCGCTTATCGGCGCCGATGCGGTTTGCCCCTGAACTGTGCTCGTTCAATATGGGTCCTTTTAACCCCGGCCTGTGGGCCTATGCTGACCGTTATGAGGGACGGTACAAATATGACTGGGAGCGCCAGTTCATGATGGCGACCAAGGGGATCACCATGATCAACAACTTCGACAACATGGAGTACATCGCCCGGGAGTTAGGCGATCGACGCGGGGTGCGCTTTGAATTCGAATGCTTTGATATTGGACATTTGCACACGCTGAAATTCATTATGGATCAAGGCTGGATCAAGGGTCCGGTGTTGATTCAGTCGATATTTGGATTCCCCGGTGGGCTGGGTGCGAACCCGAAGCATGTGCTGCACGCCAAGCAGACGGCCGACGATTTGTTCGGCGATGACTATGAGTGGTCCTGTTTGGCGGCGGGCTCGAACCAAATGGCCATTGTGACGATGGCGGCCATATTGGGTGGCCATGTCCGCGTTGGATTAGAAGATAGTCTCTGGCTTGGTCCGGGTGAACTGGCGCCGTCTAATGCGGCGCAGGTGCGTCGCATTCATCGCATTTTGGATGAACTATCGCTAGAGGTCGCGTCGCCGGCGGAGGCGCGCGAGATCCTGCGTACCAAGGGTAGCGAGAACACGCTCATATGAAAACGCCGCGCTGGTCGGTGATCGTCCGGATAGCGTTGGCAGTCGTTTTCAGCACCGCTTTGATTTCTGTGGCGTCTGCAGCGGCCACTGCAGCACGTCTGGGATCGGTCTATATCCCCATGGCAGATGGGACGCAGCTGGCGGCCGATCTTTGGTGGCCGCCGCAACGCGTTCTGCAGGCTAAGGCACCGGCTGTCGTGAGTTTCACGAGGTACTGGCGCTCGCGGTCCTTCGATCCGGCACAGCGCGATGCCGATCCGTTCATCGATGCGATGACGGCTGCCGGTTCTGTCGTCGTGATCGTCGACGCGCGTGGCAGCGGCGCCTCGTTCGGTAGTCGCGCCACCGAGTTCTCGACCTGTGAGGTGCGAGACTTTAGGCCGGTCGTTGATTGGATCGCGGCGCAGTCCTGGTCCAATGGGCGGGTCGCCACGTACGGTGAGTCCTATACGGGCAATACGGCGGAAGCGGCTGCGATTGATCCCTCCTCCGCATTAGTGGCTGTCGTTGCGCAGTTCACCGATTTCGATGCCTACACCTCGATTCTGTTCCCGGGTGGGTTGCGCAATGCGTTCATTAGTGGGGTCTGGGGCGCGGGTGTACGGGCGCTCGATCGCAATGAAGTACCGAAGGGGGACTGGCGCAGCGGCAAATCCACCGGGCCTCGGTTACTCGGCGTGCAACCGGTGCAAGGCGACACCGACGGCGCGCAACTGCAGGGTGCAGTGGCACAACACGGTTCCAACCTTGATGTATCGGGTTGGCTGCTGCACGCGCAGTTCCGTGATGACCTGAAATTCGCAGGGTCCTTGACTGATCGCTGCGATCAGATGGTGGCGCCTTATCGATTTCTCCAGAATGCGACGCGCGAAGCAATGCCCACGCTGCACTGGGGCAGTTGGATGGATGCCGGTACGGCAGCAGGGGTACTTGCACGCTTCGTGGGTGATCCGGGCGCGGGCGAGTATGTCATTGGCGCGTGGTCGCACGGCGCCGCATTTGATGCCGATATTTTTGAGCCCGCCGATACGCCAGTCGCCCCGAGTGTACCGGCGCAGATTCACCAAGTGATTGATTACCTGCGCCCTTACCTCAATTCCAGTGCGACGACCCACTCCAGCCGGCCGTTGCTTCGGTATTACACGATGGGGGAGAGGCGCTGGAAGCAAACTGAGCAGTGGCCGCCCAAGGGAACGTCCGATCAGGTCTGGTACCTCGGGCCCGCGCATCGTCTGCTGGGCGATCCCCCGACGCGCAGGGGCGGCACGGACGTCTACAAGGTCGATTACTCGGCACGATCGGGCCGGAACTCTCGATGGGCTACCCAGGTGGGCGGCCCCGACGTCATTTATCCCGACCGGCGGTTGGCAGACCAGAAGTTGTTGACCTACACCAGTGCGCCGTTGGCTGTTGATACAGAAATCACCGGCCACCCTTCGGTCACGCTCCAAGTCTCCTCGACCCATCCGGACGGGGCGCTCATCGTGTATCTGGAAGCGGTTTCTCCGCAAGGTGTCGTGCGGATGATCACGGAGGGAGAGTTGCGTTTGATACACCGAGGGGTGTCCTCGGCGCCCAGCCCCTACCCGAGCTTTGGGGCGTATCACACCTTTAATCGCCAGGATGCACTGCCGATGCACCCTGGCGCAGTGGCAGAGATCGCCATAACCTTACTGCCGACGTCGGTGAAGATTCCGAAGGGATTTTCACTGCGCTTGGCGATTGCTGGGCATGATCAGGATGCCTTTGCTCGGTATCCGACGCGCGGGTTCCCAACGATCAAGATCCACCGGGGGCAGTCGCTTGTGTCGCGGCTCACCGTGCCGGTTGTTGTGCCTATAGGCAACGGGGGAGAGAGCGAATGAACGCGGCGACTCCACTGCAAATCGAACAGCCTTACCTGTTGTACCTCGGGGACGTCGCGCAGGACTTGTATGCGAAGACGGCCTTTGGGCTGCGGGACTGGCTACCAGGGGCCTGTGTGGGGCAGTTTCGTCGTCCCGGTTGTGGGGTGGACGCCCTCTTGCCGGATATGACACCGGCCGAGGCCGTCCGCGCGGGGGCGAAGACCTTGGTCATTGGCGTGGCGTCGGTTGGCGGCAGCTTGCCCGCGGCCTGGATCGACGACTTGGCTGCGGCGATGCGTGCCGGCCTGCATGTTGCATCGGGCATGCATCAGCGACTCGTGGACGTTCCTGTGCTGCTCGAACTGGCGCGCGCGCACGCCTTGCACTTGCACGATGTGCGCCACAACGGTCGAACGTATCCGGTCGCCACAGGTCAAAAGCGCACAGGTCGTCGTCTACTGACCGTCGGAACCGACTGCGCGTTAGGCAAGAAGTACACCGCCTTGGCATTGGCGCGGGAGATGCAAGCGCAGGGATTGAGCGCTCACTTTCGTGCGACCGGGCAGACCGGGATCTTGATCTCGGGCAGCGGCATACCGCTCGATGCCGTGGTGGTCGATTTTGCCGCTGGGGCTGCGGAGGCCTTGTCGCCGGTCAACACGCCGAATCACTGGGACGTCATTGAGGGTCAAGGTTCTCTATTCCATCCTGGATATGCGGGGGTGACGCTGGCGCTTGTGCATGGATCCCAGCCAGACGCTTTAGTGCTCTGTCACGACCCCACGAGGCACGAGATTGCCGGCTACCCGGGTTTCCCCATTCCCTCGCTGGAGGCGGCGCTTGCGAGCTATCTTGGAGCCGCGCGGCTCACGAATCCTCAGGCCGACTTCCTTGGCGTGGCGTTAAACACAGCCACGCTTAGTGCGACCGATTCTCTTAACGCGTTGGAGCAAACGGAGCGCCAACTCGGACTTCCCTGCGTGGACCCCATCCGAACGGGTGTGGCGCGCTTAGTGACGGCGCTGAAGCTGGCCTATGGACCTTGAGGTTCGCATTGCCCAGTGGGATCTTGCGACGCCGTTGCGGATTTCAAATTCTGTATTCCCGTGTGCGAAAACGATAGTCGTTGAAATCCGTGACGGCAACCTCCGCGGTCGCGGTGAGAGTAACGGGATCTTCTATCGAGGGGAGACCGTCGATACGTTGGTGCGTTCTGTCGAAGCCGTGCGCCCTGCCCTAGAGCGCGGTATCAGTCGCGATGCCCTCTGCGCATTGATGCCGGCAGGGGGCGCGCGCAACGCAATTGATTGCGCGCTGTGGGATCTGGAGTCAAAGCGTACGAGCACCCGGGCTTGGGTGCTTGCGGGTCTGCCGACCGTGAGGCCGTTGACCACCGCGTATACGATCGGCGTCGGCACTCCCGAGGCCATGGCCGCTAGCGCCCGGGTGGCGGCGACGCGCCAACTCGATTTACTCAAGCTGAAGTTGGCCGGAGCGGGCGATCTGGAACGTGTCCGTGCGGTGCGGGCGGCGCATCCGCAGGCACGGATCATTGTGGATGCGAATCAGGGGTGGTCGGAGCACCACGTACACGAGTATCCCGCAGAGTTGGCGCGCCTAGGCGTGTCCTTGATCGAGCAGCCCTTGCCGGTTGGACAGGATGCGGTGCTGCGTGAAGTAGACAGCCCGATCCCTTTCTGTGCGGACGAGTCCTGTCAGGCCTCTGACTCCCTCGGCGGGCTGGTAGGAAAATATCAATGGGTCAACCTCAAGCTCGATAAGACCGGTGGTCTGACTGAAGCGCTGCGCATGGTGTCTATCGCAAGGAGCTTGGATATGCGCGTCATGGTGGGGTGCATGCTGGGTACCTCCTTGGCGATAGCCCCAGCGTTTGTCCTCGGTCAGCGTTGTGACCTTGCTGATCTCGATGCACCGCTGTTATTGGCAAATGACAGGGCGGAGGGAATTCGCTATGACGGGAATCAGGTACACAGTCCCCGACCATCGCTGTGGGGATAGGCGCATGCATATAGATTTCCTCGCGCTCGTCTCGCCAAGCCTCGGAGCGAGCACGCCGTGCTAAAACTATGCGCCAACATTAGTTGCCTGTTCACCGAGCTCCCGTTTTTAGAGCGACCGCTGGCTGCCCGTCTGGCTGGGTTCGGTGCCATTGAGTTTCATACCGCGCAGGGCCATTCGCCCGCTGCGATCGCGGCGGTGGCCCGGGACGCCGGTGTGACGGTGGCGCTTTTCAACGCCTGGCCGGGCGATTTGCTCATGGGTGGAGTGGGCCTGAGTGGAGTACCTGGGCGGCAGGGGGAGTTCGCCGTCGCGCTAGATCAGGCATGCCAACTGGGCGAGGCCTTGCCTGGCGCCTGCGTACAGATCGGCCAGAGCCGTGTGCCGGATGGGATCGAGCGTGAGCAGTGTCTGGAGGTGTTTTATTCGAATCTCCGTTTGGCCGCGCAGCGCCTGCGCGACGTCGGGTGTCGCCCGCTAGTCGAAGCGGTGAACAGACACGATGCGCCCGGTATGTTGATCGGTAATGTTGCAGAGGCTATAGACGCAATCGACCACGCAGGCGCTCCGGGCCTCGGCCTGCAGTTCGACTGCTATCACGAAGCGATGGCGGGCGGCGACGTGTGCGCTGAAATTGCCCGCTGCGCTAGACGCATGGACCATCTACAGTTCTCCGACGCTCCAGGGCGCGGCGAACCGGGCACTGGAACCGTCGACTTTACTGCCCTCTGGAGTGCGCTGGTACGCGTCGAATACGCGCATTGGATTGCTGCTGAATATCGGCCCAGCACCGACACAAACCACTCACTAGGTTGGCTCGCCCGGGTGCCGACCCACCAGGAGTATGGTCAATGAGCGAGGAACTATCTGCGAATTTGCAAGGCGACGGGGAGGGCGCCCGCCTGCTTGGCGCATGGGAACTCTATGCGTTTGCGTTCGGCGCAACGATCGGTGGCAGCTGGATCGTTCTGGTGGGAACGTGGCTTTTACTGGCGGGTCCGGCCGGGGCTGCGGGCGCGTTTTCCATAGGCGGCATCGAGGCGTTGGTCGTTGGATTTTCCTACGCTGAACTGGCCAGCCTGTATCCGGTCATTGGCGGCGAATTGGTGTTTGCGAAACGCATTTTCGGCGCCCCCGCTGCGCATGCGGTGGGCTGGGGGTTGGTGCTATTGTATTTGGCTCTCGTTGCCTTTGAAGCCGTCTCTGTTTCCTGGATTATCGCTGCAATGTTTTCTGGTCTGTTGGGTCCTACTTTGTATTCGGTGGGGGGCGCTGACATTCATCTTGGGGCGGCATTGCTGGGGATCGGATTCAGTATTGCGATTGCGATTACTAATTATCGGGGTGCGCAATCCGCAGGCCGCCTGCAGGATTTTCTGACCATCGGAAAAATTGTAATCGCTGCCGTATTTATAGGGTTTGGATTAAAGGCATCGCATCTGGAAAATTTTGCGCCCTTATTCGGGCCAAAGAGTGGCACGCAGTCACTATCCGACTTTTTCGTGCTGCTCGGATCCACGCCGCTCTACTTTGCCGGATTCGGAATGATCACGCAGGCAATGGGTGAGGCGAAGGCAAAGGAATATCCCCGCTTGGGACGGATCCTGATCGCCGTGATTTTATCGGCAATGCTCTTCTATCTCTTGATCATTGTCGTCGTTGCCGGTTTGGTGCCGTCTGCGCATTTGGCAAGCTATGAGCTGCCCGCGGTGCAGGCTTTTGACGCTGCGTTCGGGATACGGGCAATTACCAACGTCGTACTGATCATGGCACTCCTCGGTCTGATGACTGTCTGGAATGCAACATTTTTTGCTGGCGTTCGCGTTCTTGAGGGAATGGCGAGTGAAGGGCTGATCGATGGGAAATGGATTCTGCGTCGTGATCCTCGTCATAGCCGGGTCGCACCGGTGTTCTTGATGTTTCTGGCGTGCATCGTCGGCGCACTGGTTGGTCGCTCTCTGCTACTGCCCATCGTGTCCGTGGCAGGTCTAGTGATCACACTGCTGTTTCTGTTTGTGTGCATCGCGTGCCTGATACGACGCCGGCGACAGGAACTTGTACGGGCGCCCTACGAGGTGCCAGGCGGTACTGCGACGATGGTCAGCGGCAGCTTGCTTTCGTTGCTTCTGGTGTGCACATCGCTGTTTGGGATGTTTTCCAATACGGGGAAGGCGTTCCCATCGGAGCTCTACGTCATCCTGTTATGGGGTGTTCTCGGCTACGTCGTGTGGCGTCGGGGCACTGTCCGACGCGCGGGGAGCGTCCCCGGTTGACGCCTGTTTCTGTGGGGCTAGGGAGGTGTTATGCGGACGGTTACGGTGTTGGGCACTGGGATCATGGGTGCACCGATAGTGCGAAATCTTGCATTGGCCGGACTACACGTCAACGCGTGGAATCGCACTGCTGAGAAGGCCGCTGCACTGGTCAGTAGTGGCGTCCGTGTGTTCTCTGATCCGCGAGAGGCGGTCAGTGACGCTGATCTGGTGATCGTGATGTTGAGTACCGGGGTGGTGATCGAGGAGGTGCTCTTTGGCGCGTCTGGAGCAAGTGACACGGTCGCCTCGAGACTTCCGGCGGGCATTCCGGTCGTGGTGATGAGCTCAATTCCAGTCTCAGTCGCTCGAGATCACGCCCAACGGCTACACGCGCTGGGTCATGCGTATGTGGATGCCCCGGTGTCCGGCGGACAGCGGGGCGCAATCGGTGGAACGCTGACCATTATGGCCGGAGGGGAGGCAGCGACGATTGCGCGTGTGCAGGAGTACTTACGCCCGCTCGGCCGATTGACTCACGTCGGTCCGTGTGGATCCGGTCAGTTGGCCAAATTGGCAAACCAAGTCATTGTCGGAATCACCATCGCCGCCGTGGCGGAGGCGTTGTTGCTTGTGGAGGCGGGTGGGGCTGATCCACATCGAGTGTGCGAGGCCTTGATCGGTGGATTCGCGGATTCCACGATACTCAGGCAGCACGGTGAACGGATGGTGAATGGGAATTTCGTGCCCGGCGCTTATGCTCACTTACAACTGAAGGACATGCGTACCGCATTGGCATTGGCGGCCGACCTTGGAGTCGAGATCCCCACTTCCGCTCTGGTGGGAACACTCTACGAGGACATGTGCGGAAACGGCCTCGAAGGGTTGGATCACAGTGGCCTTTTTGTGGAGTTGAAACGTCGCTCCCGTATTTGATGGGGCGCTGACGTGATCTCATCGAGCCGGTGTGCACTTTGTCGAATTTCTTCCAGCTATCTTCGTCCCAACCCGTACCAATCCCGTAAAGTCCCGTTAAATCTGTTCGATCCAACGGATCATTTCCGACATATATATAGAGATCTTCTCTGCACCGTAGCAACTGCTCACTAGCTAAGGGCCAGTGTATGAAAACGCGTTCTCAATGTAAAAGACGTGGTGCGTCGAATCTGAAAAAGCCCGATACCGCTCCCCGATATGTTGAGCTTGATCAACATCACCATCAATTTCAAAACATTTTATGGCTTTGGAGAAGTCGACGGTGGATTTCTGTCTTGGTGCGGGAAGTTCATTTCGGGTACCGTGCTCACTGCAAACGCCGTAGTGCAGTTTTAATCGATCCAGGAGCGCAAGAAACTCTGTTTCGGGCATCGGGAGCATGATTTTCAGATTGGATTTTTGCGCAAAGGATTTCTCTCCGTAACCAGCAACAATATCCGACGCCTTCGCAAGCCCCGCGCCGCCAGCGTTTTCGCCTCCCTGAATGCAGGATGCCAAGAGCAATCCCGTTGCCACAACGAGCAACATAGCTCCTAAGCGCCGCAGCGACCATATGAGGTCGCTATCAGGCCAGTTCGGCGACTATAACGTCACTACGACTGTTCAGGCCATTACGGCTGCAGATGCCAAGACTGCCCCCTTGTACAACACCGCGGAAATCACTTCCGGGCCCACCGACAAGAACGGAGGCCACTCCTACGTCAAGAACGGCAATGAGATGCACGTCACGATGAAAGATGTAAAAGGCCAAGGAAAGAGGTGGTTTCGGAATTTAAGACACGGGTATAAGGTGGATTTTGGCTGACCGGGTAATCAACGGGAGGTACGAGATTCATGAGGAAGCCAAGACGGAATTTGTCGCCGGCGTTTAAGGCGAGAGTAGCGCTGGAGGCTATTCGGGGCGAGAAGACGGTAGCGCAGATTGCGGCGCACCACGCGGTGCACGCGAACCAAGTGACGACCTGGAAGACGCAAGCGCTGGAGAACCTGACGGCGGTGTTTTCCAAGGGCACTGTAGAGGATAACGACAAGGCGCAGATCAAGGAGTTGCACGCCAAGATTGGGCAGTTGACGGTTGAGAATGATTTTTTAGAATCAGCGCTCGGGAAGTTCCCCGCCTTGAGCGGCAAAAGATGATTGATCGGGGTTTGAAGATGACGGTTGGCCGCCAAGCGGAGTTGCTGGGTTTGAGCCGGTCGAGCGTGTATTACGTGGCGCGGCCGTTGCCAGAACGGGATCTTTTGTTGATGCGCAAGCTCGACGAATGTCACCTGAAGTGGCCGTTCTACGGGGCCCGGAAACTGCATCAGGAATTGCTGCTCGCAGGCCACTCGGTGGGTCGCCGGCACGTGAAGACGCTCATGAAGCGGATGGGGATCAAGCCGATCTACCGCAAGCCGCGTACGAGCATCCCAGAGCCGCTATCAGCGGTTTATCCGTACCTGTTATCGGGTCTGACGGTGAGTCGGCCTAATCAGGTTTGGGCAGCGGATCTGACCTATATCCCGATGGCTCACGGGTTCCAGTACTTGGTGGCGATCATCGACCTTTACAGCCGCAAGGTCATGGCTTGGCGGGTATCGAACACCATGACGGCGGATTTTTGTGTCGAGGCATTACAGGATGCGCTGGCCCGGCACGGTACACCGGAGATCTTCAACACGGATCAAGGATCGCAGTTTACGAGCGACGACTGGATCAACGAACTGAAAGCCGCGGGGGTCAAGATCAGCATGGACGGCAAGGGCCGCTGGATCGACAACGTCTTTATCGAGCGTCTCTGGCGGAGCGTCAAATACGAAGACGTTTACCTCAAAGCTTACGAGACCGGCGGTGAACTGCGACGCGGGCTCAGCGCGTACTTTGCGTTCTACAACACTGAGAGAACCCATCAGGCACTAGACTACGGGCGGCCGGATGACGTTTACTATGGCCGACCCACCGTGCGGATGGCCGCATGAAGAGACCTGAAGAGCTTCTGACGCTTCGCGTCAGACCGCGTCTCGGTAGTCGATTTAAGAAGAGCAAAGACGAAGAAATCATCAACCAGACCGAAGTCAGATCCACCTAACCGAAGAGGAAATCTGTCTTAACGACCGGTACCACCTGTGAATTTCTACCGGGAAGAGGGGTGAGGTATCAACGTCTGTAAAAGGCGCAAACACTCCGGGACACGAAGGTGGGCACGTTGCCGGACTCCCAGACGTGAAAGGTGACAAGGGCAATTTGATGGATGAAGGCAAGGGGAAAGATGTGAGCGGTCCGGACGTCAACACCATAATCCAGGCGCCGGGAAATATGGTTCAACACTGTGTGTCCGCTATCGGAGTATGCAACTGATGGCTACAAGCGGCCTCGATTGTCTCGTCCTAGTCGCGAATCTGTGCCTTCACAGCGTAACTACCGTCGAGATACATGACTCGGGCCTAGGGGCTAGAGCAGAAATACGCGGGCACGACTTTGAGGGCGACATCGTGTTGCGCTCGGACAATATATTTACGCCAGACTGGTCGCGAATGAACAACGCATGCGTCGAAGGGGCCTGTGTTGCCTACTTTAAACACTGCGTGACTAGCGACGGGGCGATCACGTGCGATTACCACTTTAGTCAGCCAGGCGAGACGCAAAATACTCTTGTAAGCATATCCGCGAAGAATGGGTCCGAACTTCAATCGGCAGAAGAAAGCATTGGAGTGCTTACGAGATCAGGCTGGACCTTCAAAGAGGTCCCGCTCAGCACGTTCACGAAGGTGTCGGATGAGGCGACACCCCCTTACTGTAAGCACAGGGTGCCGCAGAGCGCTTGCTGGCCAGCCGTGAAGTAACGACCGGAGTGGAAAAAAACGCGGTGTTCCTGAAGTTATGGCTGGCCACATCCGGCATCAAAGCTACTAGCGATTTTGTTGCGCGAGGACGGTGTCGATCATCTCCATGACGAACCGCTGCTTGGCGCGCGGCAGGCGCTGAATGCGCTCGATCTGCTGCTGAAGCTTTGGCGCCGGGCCACGCTTCGATGGCGTGGTATCTGATTTGCCAATCAGCGTCTCGACCGAGGCAGCGAGCACTTCGGCGATCCGCGGCAACAACGAGACCGGGACACGCCGACGGCCGACCTCGTAGGAGGCAACCATCTGCTGCGTAAGCCCGAGAAGCTCGGCGAGCTGGACCTGGGTCAGGTCCTGATCCTTGCGCAGCGTCGCGATGCGTGACCGGCCTGCATTAACTGATCCAGTTCTGATGTCTGTTATGCAACGTTCCGAGTCTCTCTGATTATCTTCCTCACCGTTCCGGTCATTGAGCCAACGACATTACCCTTCGAATCCTTGATGTTGAACTTGTCTTTGTTAGCGAGGGCATTAACGGCTTTATCGTACTTATTCAGCACGCCCTCAAGCTGCTTGCCGGCCGCAGCACCTGCCGCCCCTGTCGAAGGATCTACATTGACCTGGCAGGTTCCATCCTTGTAGTGATCAGCGCAGTTCCCACTTGGATCCGTGCGGTCTAGTGGGTCGTTACCGACGTATGTGTAGAGATTCAGGTCATCTTTAGCACTTCGGCGGCGATTTGCGCAGCGCCTGAACCCCTTTCCAAATGCAGTAACCCGAAAACGCTGCAAATATGAGCACAAGCGGCACCGCACCCCATCGCTTCTCGTACGCCGCACCAAGGGCAATGGCACCAAACACAATAGCAAATAGGAAATTTATAACAGCCGTAGTCATAATCGCCTCAGCACGGGTGATTATCTCTGACGGAGCAGTTCGCTTCTTTTTTTGCCGCTCCAGATACCACTTGACCGAGAGCTTTAACTGCTGTTGCCGCATTGGCCCCTAAGTCCGAGGCTGCGGACGACAATGCGTTCCCTGCTTGGCTTAGCGGGGTACCGACCGCAGCGGATACCGCGGCGGCTGTTGCCACTCCCTCACTCAATGGTTTCCCTTCAATTGCATTGGTTGTAACTTTTTGACCAGCGGCAACGGTAGCCTGTGTGGCTGCCACAGCCTCCACTTTCGCTACAACTGTCGCGACCCTTGCAATGTTCGCGGCCTTGTACGCATTGCTGACCAAAGTTGCAGCCTTTGCCGCCGCAATCGTGCTCACACCCCCCGATATTGCCGAAACTCCAACTTTGCCTGCGCTGACCGCAAGCGCTCCATAATTTCCTTTGCCCGCTTCAGAAACCGCGTTCTGAAGCTCCCCGGTATATAGCTGAAAACCGATCTCGACTAATGCACCGATTGCGCAGGAAGGACAATTCCCGCTTGGGTCCGTCTTATCCAGCGGATCATTGCCGACGTATGTGTAGAGGTTGAAGTCATCTTTGTTGCGGATGGGATCTGTCTGCAAGAACCTGCCGAGTGCGGGGTCATAGATGCGC
>Ga0194035_1000129_pt1 | contig 44301 bp, 43 predicted proteins | sample JunL2320m_MetaG_FD_148680 | JGI IMG/M metagenome (GOLD analysis project Ga0194035, IMG submission 148680) | Anoxic zone freshwater microbial communities from boreal shield lake in IISD Experimental Lakes Area, Ontario, Canada - Jun2016-L239-20m | ecosystem: Environmental > Aquatic > Freshwater >...
CCAAACAAGGGGCAAGCGGCCGCCCCGCACTTGGGCTTGCGGACGAGTAGTGCGTTGACTCGAAGATGTTGACTCGACGATGGAGAGTTCGCAGATCTATCTGGCCCTCACCTTCGAGGACCCCCGGGTGAACCGCCTCTGACCTGCGAAGTCACAACGTGCCCTAGGCAGGAATCGAACCTGCGACCCACGGCTTAGAAAACCCCTCAGAGCACTTCTGTGACCTGCGGATTGTTCTGGAAAACCATTGCAGGACTTGCGATCTGGGCGATTCCATTGCAGACCGTTACTGGCCATTACTGTGTGGTTTGAGGCCAAAGTGAGGCCTGGGTGAGGCCTGAGATCGTCGTGGCATAAGCCGGGAAGGTGCTGGCAAATATGCCAGCTCTACTCGTCGATCCTGCAAGCAAGACGATTCGCTCACCACTAGGTGGCGCCGAGTCTCGATCACCTGCATGTCTGCTCCAGCGACCATCGCGCTCGAACCAGATTTCGGATTTTCTCTGAAGTGTTTTCCCGGGCGCTCGATGCACGCAGGGCTGGCGGTGGTGGTCAGAAGGATGCTGGCAGACATCTACCTCGCCTAAAGGCCAGCACGCGCCAACGACAAGTGCCAAGGAACCGTCATAGCCAGAACTTGACCCGGGGGGTTTTAATTTACGGTGACCCATGGGTAAGAGTGTTGACCACCTCCCGTCGGTGGATTATGAATCGCGAGGCGCCTGAGCCAACTTTGGATTCGGCCCAGTCCCTTGACCGATGCTCGTTATATGCGGGCCACGAAGCCACAGAGAATCAATTCCGCAATGGTGGTTCTCATTCTGACCATGCCGCCGGATCCAGCCTTCTGCCGATTCAAGGTGTAGCGCAACTCGCCTCGAAGGCGCCTAGCGGCCATGCACTCCACTACGTCGTTGGGTGAGGAACGCCAACGGCAGCATCAATACCCCCGACCGTCTTGGTTTGCCGTGCGCAGCCAGCCATTCTTCTCTCCTGAATGCCGCCGGTTGAAACGGGCTGAAGCTCTTCTTGCGCAACTGTTGGGAGCCGTGGCCTTTCCACCCACCCAGACTCGCGAATCGCTTCGTCGGGTATGACCCCAACACTGTGGACGGGTTCCTCTGCATCGACAAGACGTTGAAAGATAATGATGGCTTCGCGCCGATTCGGCGCCGGCGGGTCTACTCGTAGATCCTGCTCAGCAAGCCCCTCAGGGGCTTGCCCATCCACTACCAACCAATCGTGGGCGACCCCTTAAAGAGTCGCACTGAGACTTGCACCTTTCATTTCACTCGCTGACGCTCGCAGTGTAAACAGGAGACCACAGACACAACCCCTACTCCAACGCAACCTTCATGACCTCCTTCAGATGCCATGACCAGCACCGGGCGGAGCACCGTGCCCAGCAGATTTTGAGCAAGATTGGTCCGCAGATGGACATCACGTAACCCCACGTTTGGATGCCACCGAACCGGTGCAGGTGACGCCCCTATAAGCCCATGAGAAACATCTACAGGAATCTGGGTGGAACGACTAGTGGACCGCGATGCGACCACGACTGTCTGGCTGCTTGCCCTGATCCACCAAGAGTGTCAGCTCATAAAGCCACGGCAAAGGCGGGCCAAGCTGACATGAGCCGCTGACACCGACCTACCGTGCAGCGAAACGCTGAGCCCTCAACACTTTGAGCCAGTCACAGAAGTGGCCACGACCAGGTCGTGAGTCAGGCGACTGCATTGGGCACGTATCTATTGCCGGTCACGACCCCTAGGTTGTGGATCATCGCCGCATCAGGTGGCGCTCATGAAATGAGACACCGCTATGGCAGTCATGGTCATCCGGCATTCCGGGGTTAGCGATGTCGCTGCGCATATAGAAGCCCTCACCCAGGTGGAGGGGTTGCATGCAGAATTGTGTGCGGCCGGGAGCCCCTGTCGAGCCGAAGCCACAGTGCGCCGGTTGCAGAGCATCGACGATCCAACCGTCGTGCTGATAATCGTGGACGGTTTCACACCGGAAAACTGGGCCGCCTGGGGAACATGCAAGAACACGAAGACCGCGATGGCTGCGGTCATGTCAGCCTTACCCGCGGATGGTCGCCCAACCTTGGATGCGCCCGAACACTTCACCGAAGTGTGGGCCGGTACCTACCACTAGCCACGGCAGGACGGCTGACGTCCACTCGGCCCGTTCGAGATCGCCGGTGACAAAGCGTTCCGGCCAGTGCACATATCCAAGGCCGATAGACCCCGGACCTGTTCGATCGGACACCTCGACTACGTAGTTGACCGACTTGATTTGCAATCAGGGGGTTAGGGGTTCAAGTCCCCTCGTCGGCCCAAATAAAAATGAGGACGGGTTGATCCCCGCCCTCATGTTTATTCGGATTTTGAACGCTCGGGGACTTGGGAGGAAGCCACCGGTAGGTGGCTGACGGACCCCTCGTCGGCCCTGCGTAATGTCCGGGGACATTCTGATTTTCTGAACTTTGAATCCTTTAGGTGTTCGGGATTGGTTGTTCGTCTGATACCATTGATGGTATGTCTTGGGGCACGATCGAGTTAGAGAGCGAAGTCCGGGACTGGCTTGAGAGGCTTTCTGGCTCGGAGTTCGGTCATGTCGCGTTCTACGTTGATCTGTTGGCTGAGCGAGGTGCGCTGCTTTCTGAGCCGTACACCAAGCAATTAGATGGCAAGTTGCGTGAACTGCGTTTCTATCTTGGCCGCACAGCAATGCGACTGACTTACTGGATCGCACCAGGGCGTCGAATCATTCTGCTCACGGTGTTTGCCAAGACCAAGGGCAAAGAAAAAGCGGAGGTCGCCAGAGCAGCGGCTGCGATGCACAGGTGCATTGCGGCAAACCACATAGTTGAGGAGGACTGATGTCGATTACATCTTGGGATGAGGTGAAGGCCGCTCGCAGTGGTGACTCGGCTGCGGAGGCGGCATACGCGGCTGCGAAACTCGCGTTCGAACTTGGGGAGCAGGTTCGCTCGATGCGCGAGGAACGCGGTTGGAGTCAGCGAGAGTTGTCTGCTTTGACTGGTATGAGTCAGCCGGCGATTGCCCGTTTTGAGGCTGGCGGCACTACGCCCACATTGCCGATCCTTGAACGAATCGCGATAGCGTTCGACTCCACGTTGACTGTTCAACTCACGCCAAAGGCCGTTGCCTGACCATCGCTTAGCTGCGGAGGATTTTCTCCATCGGTCTGCCCTTGGCTAATTCGTCGACAAGCTTGTCGAGATAGCGAATCTTCTGCATCAGCGGATCTTCTACATTCTCAACTCGCACACCACACACCGTTCCGGTGATCAGCGAAGCGTTCGGATTCAGTGTTGACGAATCGAAGAAGTCTTCAAAGGTCGTATCGGCCCTTAACTCACGCTTCAGTTGGGCAGGCGTGAGGCCGGTTAGCCAGCAGATCACCTCGTCTAGTTCGGCAACCGTGCGCCCCTTTGTCTCCACCTTGTTGACGTAGTGCGGGTAAACCGAACTCACGTTCGTCGTAAAGATCCTGCTCACGAGAGTCAATCTACTCGTGAGCAGGATCTTATGGGTCGGCTGAGATGCGATTTTCAGGGAGTGGCGGGACTAATCGCGAAGACAGATTGCTGGGCTAGTGCTTGATGCCTGACGGAGCCATCGTCGAGCGTGATCGTCGCGTTCCAGGGTTCGGCGCTAGACCCGATCAATGAGTTCGGGATAGACAGCGAGTAGTAGCCAGCCGCGATTGTCGCGACCACGGTTCCGACGCTCGGTACGTCCACGGACATCGCTTTGACCGACGGGGCTGCGGTGCCGACGATCTGCATCGTGCCACTGGCGCCTGAGTTATCGCCCACCTGAACGCTGCCCATATAAGCGCCGGCGCTCGTTGAGATTAGTTCAGGAGAAATGGGGGCAATCCATGCACCGCCGTTGAGGAGATATGAATCGCACTGGGAAAGTTGGAGGCTCCAGACTTTGGAAACAAGGATGGAGCTATGGGGAACAACAACCAACGAAGAAGCCCGCAGTCGAGGCGCTACTCACCTGAGGAAAAGGCACAAGCAGTCCGTCTCGTGCGGACGCTTCGTGATGAACTCGGAACCTCACGCGGGATCGTGCAGCGGGTCGCTCATCAGCTCGGATACGGGCCTGAAAGTCTGAAGGCCTAGGTTCGCCAAGCCGACATTGGCGATGGGCTCGTCGGCGGTGTCACGACGGCTGACAAGCAGCGGATCGCGGAGCTCGAGCAAGAGAACAAGGAACTGCGGCGAGCCAATGCGATTTGAAGAGCGCTTCGGCTTTCTTCGCGGCGGAGCTCGACCGCCCACAGAGGTGATGGTCGATTACATCGATCAATACCGCGAAGAGTTCGGAGTCGAGCCCATCTGCGAAGTTCTCGCAGTTGCTCCGAGCACTTAATGCGCATCGAAATCACGGCCTCCACCGGCGAGATCACTGAGTGACGCCGTGTTGGGCCAGTCGCTGCGGGACATCCACGCTGCCAACTTCTCCGTCTACGGCGCGCGAAAGATGTGGAAGGCCATGCGCCGAGCAGGCCACGACGTGGGACGCGACCAGGTGGCTCGCTTGATGAGAAACGAGAGCCTTTATGGCGTTCGAAGGGCCAAGAAAGTGCGCACCACCAAGCGAGACGACACAGCACCTCGCCCACCCGACCTCGTCGAGCGGAACTTGACGTAAAAACCGCCTCTGACCTGCGACGTCACAACGTGCCCTAGGCAGGAATCGAACCTGCGACACACGGTTTAGGAAACCGATGCTCTATCCCCTGAGCTACTAGGGCGGGATGGTCTATCTATGCAGGTCAGCTGCTATTTCATGAACTCTTCAACTCTCGCATCGGTAGTACGCGACCATGGCCAGTCCGTGCTGAATCAGTCAGAGCCATAGAACGAGCCTGGTCTAACCTATCTGCCACTGCATCCCAGTGGCCATCGAGCAGGTCCGCATAGGTATCTAGAGTCATCGCAGCATCAGCATGGCCAAGCATCCGTTGAACGCCTTTAACGTTCGCTCCCGAGTCCACAGTTAAGCCAGCAGCCGTGTGTCGCAAGTCATGCAACTTCATCCGTTCAAGTCCTCGATGCAGATCGACATACTCAACCGCAGGAAGTGGAAGACCCGAGTCGAGCTCGCACACGCGATATTCGACTACATCGACATCTTCTACAACCGCCAGCGCCGGCACTCTCACATCAGCTACCGCGCCCCGATCGAGTACGAGCTAACGTACGAGCACCAACTCATCCCCGCCTGAACTCCAGATCCACACAGGTAACGAAACGTTGGTGCAGGCCAAGGTGTGAACCAAAGTCTGGGCAGAGAAGTGTTGCCAGGGTATTGCGGTGAATGGGGCCACTACCCTGTGAGCAGTCCCTATACTCAGGGCTCAGCGCTAGGCGCACAGTATGCCGCCCACTGGTGGGTGATGGAGCAAGCCGTTGAGATCCACTTCGGTGCCGATGCTAGGTCCTACGTGGAGGTTCAATGGCACTGGACGAGTTGCATGCGGTTGAAACTTCAGGCCTGGGGCAGTCGACCCGTCGGGCGCATGTGATCGGCGCTGGTCCGGTGGGGTTGATGGTGGCCGCACTTCTCCAGCCGATTGAGGGGCTCTCGGTCGTCTTGTACGAGAAGCGTGCCGGCTACACCCGCCTTCGCATGGTTCACCTCGAGCCGTATTTGGCGGCCGATTCGGTCGAGAGCTACCGAGCCGGGCACATCGATCAAGATGACCTTCAAGCAATCTTCGATCACGACGGGCTCGAGGAGATCATCGGATTCCGTCAGACCATTGAGCCCGACTTGAAGGCGCTTCTGGATGAGTGGACCCTCGGGTTTTGCCCACTGAATGAGATTGAGGATTCGCTGAGCCTCCTCATCGAGTCGCGCGCTGGGAGCAGGGTGCAGCGAATCACCGGAGTTATGTCCCTCGAGGATGTGCAAGCGCTGGTCGATCCAGGGGACATCGTCATCGACTGCACCGGTCGGAATTCGCTACTCAGAGACGCATTGGTTCCGCGAGATGACGAGTTTGAGGGCGGCGAGAATACCGTCAACCTCCAGGTTGAAAGTGCCCTCGTGGTCACTTTTCTCTACGACAAGAATTACTCGTGCAACGAATTGTGCAAGTACTACAAGAACTCAGAGAACCCCAATTACAAGTTCATTCCCTCGGTGAGCCGCACGTTCTACGACGACGATCTCACTTGTGTGACCGGCATCATCCGCATCACCGCTGACGAGGCGGAGACCATGCCGACGCAGTTTCACGGCGAATGGCTGCGGGAGAACTTCCCTGAGATTGCGTCTTCGATGGACAACTTCATCGCTCGCATGGAATCCGAGACTCACGGTCAGATCGTCGGAGACCTCGACATCATTTCGATACCGCTCAATCTCTACCATGCGCGCAACGCCACCAGCAGACTCTTGCGTGAGCGAGGCGAAAGCGGCCATCCCTTCTCAACAGCACCTGTCTTTCTCGTGGGCGACTCCGCCATCGGGTCGCCGTACTTCCAGTCGATATCGCTGGGCTTCGAGTGTGCGATGTACCTTGCCGAACTCTTCTCGCGGCCGGAACTGGGCATTGATGAGATCCTCGACCTATACGAGCGCTACGTCTACCAGCAGTGGATGTACGTGTACATTCGCAGCAAGTTGATCAAGCACCACAAGGACATCTTCGAGGTGCTCGACGACAAGTTGGGAATGCTCGAGCTGATCCGTCTCTACTGACTCTGCGGCCCTCCAACGACGGGAGGGGCGTGGACCGCGACGCGCTGGCGCTTGCCAACGCGTCCTCACGGCCACTGGCGAAGGTGAGTCCAGTCCCGCAATCCGTCGCACTTGGCCCCTTGTCCGCTTTCTGGTCGCATCACCCGTAGCACTCCTACTTGCCTTCCTGGCGGGGGTGGTATTTCGATCACCTCCGACCTACGCGTCCCTCACGTGGGGTGCACTCGCTGGGCTGGTCGGTGGTGTCGGTCTGGTTCCCAACTTTCGGACTCTGGTCTTTGGCGCTGTCGCGGTCGTCGTTCCGGTGATGACCTGCGCCTCAACAACCCTGCTCGTTGGTGTCAGCTGGGTTGCCGAAGGTCGCCCAGATGTAGGAACCCTCATTGGCGCCGTGGTCTGTGTGCTGGCCGTTGCAGTGATCTCGTGGGGGAACAAGGGCAAGCGCGATCAGCAGAAGACCTTTCAAAAAGTGGGCTACCCCTCGGGGCCGGCGTCTGCTTTGCGGGCTTAGGCGTCATCATCAACCACGGATCCGAGGAGTCTTCGCTGTGGGCTGTGATCTGAACCCGCGCTCGAGTTCTCGCGGTAGTGCTGATGCTCGCCGTGGTGCGGCGCGTGACGATTCCTACCGCTCGACCAGCCAAGGGACTGGTAGCGCTCTCTGGCGCCTTTGATGTCGCCGCAAACATCTTGTTCGTTGAAGCACTTGCTATCGCCACGTTGGCAGTTGTCTCGGTGGCTGCCACCCTCACTCCGCTTATCGCGGCCGTCCTCGCCTTTGCGTTTCTCGGCCAACGGCTCGCTCGGCACCAAGCGGTCGGGCTCGCGGTCGAACTCATTGGCGCCTGGATCGTGACCCTTTGCTCTCCCGCGTTCAAGCCGCGACGGCCTCACCGACAGATCGCGTTTCAAGATCCCTCAGCACGGTCGCACTTTGGACATAGCCCACTTTGGACATAGCCCACTTTGGACATAGCCCACTTTGGACATGCCCACTTTGGACATGCCCACACGAATCAGAATCTAATGATCTTTCATAACGCGTCCTGGGCTCCAACATGAACCACTCAGCAGGCTCTCGCCACAAACGATTCGGAGCTCCCCATGTACGCCACGGTCCGTCGGTACGAGAACACCGAAAACATAGAAGGCCCCATCAAGAGCTCCAGCGAGAACTTCGTACCCGTCCTTCGCTCGCACCCGGGTTTCGCCTCATACGACATGATCGATGCTGGCGATGGTGTCCTCGTCACGATTAGCGTGTTCGAAAGCCAAGCAGAGGCGATCGCCTCTGACGCCGAGGCTGCAGCCTCTACCCGCGAGTTCACGTCGCAGTGGGTGCCCAGCTCACCTCAGATCTCTGAAGGCCCGGTCCTTCTGCGCCGCTAAAACTCCTGGGTCGAATCTGCTGTTGCTTGCTGTCGCACTGGCGTCAAGCAACAGCAGGACCCCCGACCCAGGTGCGATTTTGATCCTCCTGAACGGCCGCGGGCGATACCCGTGCAGATTTGGCACCAGATCAGTGTCTGCACCTGGCGCAGGAGCCAAGTGCTCTGCGCCCGCAGGGCGGCTGGATCTAGCGGCCTATCAGCACCATGCAAACGGATGGCATCGGATCCATTGGTGTAGACCGCTTCGCCAGCGACCGCGGCTTGTTGCCACTCGAAGGTCGAAGCAACTGCCGACGAACCAGCAAAAATGGTTACTCGCCGGCCATCGCTCCACCGGTCAACCCGGCCACCATGTACTTCTGCACGACGAAAGCGAAGACGCAGACGGGTATTACCGTCACAGTAGCCACTGCCGCTATCTGCCCCCAAAAGGTACCGATGGGGGTGAGCAAGTTCGGGATCGCGACGGGCAGGGTCGCCGTACTCCTACCTGTGAGGATCAGCGCAAACAGGAACTCGTTCCATGAGTTGATCAGTAAGAAGATCGCGGTCGCTGCGACTCCACCGCGAGTCAGCGGCAGAACTATTCTGAAGAAAGCCGAGATCTCGCTACAGCCGTCCAACCGGGCAGCCTCGTCGAGTGACGCAGGAACTGCGAGAAAGAACCCCCGCATCATCCACACCGTGAACGGGATCGAGAAAGTCAGATGCGCCGCGACCACCGCGACGTAAGTGCCCGACAATCCCACATCGCTCGCCAGTACAAACAGCGGGACAGAGAGAACCATCGCCGGTAATAGGCGAGCGGCCAGCAGAGCCAGCAGGAACGCACCTTGAAAGCGACTGCGATGACGAGAGAGCCGATACGCGGCAGGAATCCCGATCAGTAACGCGATCGCCGACGACGCGACCGCAACAATCACCGAATTCCGAAGGTTGGTACCGAACCCCTTCTGCCCGAAGGCAACCACGTAATTGCTCAAGGTCGGGTGAAAGATAAACGACGGTGGGGTGGCGAAAATGTCAACACGATTCTTGAAGCTCGACAGCACGAGCCAGATCAACGGTGAGAGATAGCCGATGAAGGCTACCCCGATCAGCACGGCAAACGCAGCCTTCAAGGGTCGCGAAAACACCGTTTGCGTTATCACCGCTGTACCTCCTTGCGGCTAAGGGTTCGATACATCACGCCGCTGAGTAGGAGAACGAATGCGAAGCTCACCAAACCCAGGGTTGCCCCATAGCTGAGATCCCAGTCAAGGAAACTCACGCGGTACTGATACAGGTCGTTTACCGTCGTCGCCGAACCCGGACCACCCCCGGTCAGGACATATACCTTGTCGAATTCGCGCACTGCCTCGGTCGCCCGAAACAGCACGGCCACGCCAAGAATCGGCGCCAGCATCGGGAGGGTGATGTAGCGATACGACTGCAGAGTCGACGCACCGTCAATACTTGCCGCCTCGAAAGGCTCCTTTGGCAAGGTCTGCAAGCCAGCCAACACCATGAGCGCGACGAAGGGGAACCACTCCCACACGTCGATCAGGACGAGGACGACCAGTGCCCCAGGCGTTGAGTTGAGTGCTCCAACACCTGCAGTGAGCCCGATCGACTTCATCGCCCAGGTCAGATAGCCGAACTGGGCGTTGAGGGCGAAATTGAACATGAGCCCGACAACTAGCGGAGTCACGATCATAGGCAGCAACAGCATCGAGACCGCCACTCGTCGAGTGCGTCGCAATCGGTCGATCAGAGTTCCAACAACCAAACCCAGGATGGTCTCAAGAGCCACTGCGGCCACGACGAAAATGGCTGTAACGACGATGGCGTGATGGAAGTCATCGTCGTGGAGCATCCGTGTGTAGTTGTCCAGACCAATCCACTGCCCCGTGTGATTCGGGGTGACGAGGCTGTAGGAACGAAAACTCAGATTGATGCTGTAGAGCAGCGGAAAGACAACGACGACCGCAAGAACAAGCAGGCTCGGCGCTTGCGCGAGCACCGAGCTCCGTCGGCGATGCCGACGGAGCTCAGCGCTCGTTACTCGTTCGCGTTGCACCGAGTGAGGGGATACCTCGCCTGGCTGAGCCAAGCCGGTGCCTGTCATGTCCGCCTCTACTGGTACGTGACTGGCAGCGCGCCAGACATGAGCGCCACTATCTTCTTCTGCGCGTCATCCAATGCCGCCTGCGGGGTCGCCTGGCCACTGAGCGCCTCGGACAATCCGAGTGCCAAGGCGTCGGAGATACCGCTCCACTGTGGGATTCGGGGACGCGACTTCGACTGGTTCAGGCTTGAGAGCTCCTGCTTCCAGTATGGAAGTGACGCCTGCAGAGCAGCATCCTCAAAGGTGGATGTGAGAGCGGGAAGGCCGCCTTGCTTGGCCAACTCGTTCTGTACGAACTTTGACAACGCCCAAGCCATAAAGATCTGAGCTGCAGCCTGGTTCTTCGAGTCCGCGTTGATTGCGTAAGTCCAGCTGCCGAGGTGACCTTCAGTGGGGTCGCCCTCCTTGGCAACGGGAATGTCGGCGTAGCCCATTTTCCCGAGAACCTTAGATGCGGTTGCGTCTTCCATCGCGCCAGCCGTGTCACCCCAGGTGATCGCCTCGGCCGCGGTGCCCTGCTGCAATTGAGCAGTGGTCTCATCCCAAGTGGCAGAGGTGAATCCGGGTGGCGCGAACGCGGTAAGGGTCTTCTCATAGGCGAGTGCCGCAACGTTCTGCGGTGAGTTGACGGCCGGCTGACCGGCGCTGTCAAACAGATCGCCACCGTTGGTCCAGCTGTAGTTCATCCACTCGAGAACCGTCGCAACGTGTCGCTTCCCGGCGAGGGTGACTCCGTAGAACGGATCGGCGATTGTTGCGCCGACAAGCTTGGCACCCGCAGGCCGGGTGAAGAACTCGGCGATGTCCTTGTACTGCGCCCAGGTCTTGGCCGGCGCTAGGTCATATCCGTACTTGGCCTTGAAGGCTGTCTGCTCGTCGGGGTTCTCGAGGAGGTCCTTGCGATAAAACATCATCATGATGGCGCTATTGGACGGCATGCCGTACCAGTTGTCCTTCCAATTGGAGGACGCCTTCCAGAGCGACGGGATGATGTCGCTCGCCGAGAAGTCTGAGCCCAGACCTGCAGGCGGGTTGTTGACGAAGTCATTCTGCTGAGCGATGTAGCTCTTCTCGGCAAAGGCACCTAGGTACTCGTAGGGAATCGACAGAACGTCGTAGTTGCCCTTCTTGGTGCTGAAGTCGAGAACGGCCTTCTGCACGAGGCTGTCATACGGCGCCTGCTCGACGTTGACGGTGATACCCGTCTTCGCTTCGAAATCGGGGAGTAGTTTCTCGATGATCGCGGTGTTGGCTGTGGCCTCACCGATGAAGTTCAAGCTCGTGCCCGCATAGTCGCGGGTCCATCCGCCAGTGTTCGCACTCGCGGAACCGCTTGCGCTGGTTGAACTCACTGGATCTGTCGCGCCACCCCCACAGGCAGCTAGAGAACTGGCGACGAGTGCGACACCGATCGCAGCGGCGAGCGAGGTGCGAGATTTACCAAACATGATTCTCCAAAGACAGTCATCAAATGGGTAGGTCCGTGCCGATCACCCCGAGGGGCTATTCGCAATGCAACTGATCAATGCAACTGGCTGAGGACGTCGTCGAAGACGTTGAGTGCCCGGTCCATCTCTTCCCGGGTGATGCACAGTGGTGGCTTAAACTTGATGACGTTGCCTAGCCCGGCGTACTTGGTAGAGCCGAAGATGACCCCTTGCTCAAGGCCTCGCTCGTAGACCTCGATCGTCTCGCTAGTCGCTGGCTCCTTGGTCTCGCGGTCTTTCACGAGTTCGACACCGATGAGCAGACCAGGGCACCGCACATCTCCGATGATTTCGTGACGAGCCTGCATTCCCTTCAGCGCAGCGGTTGCATATCGACCAATCTCTGCACAGTTCTCGATGAGACCGTCCCCCTCTAAGACATCGAGTGTTGCGAGCCCCGCCGCGAGACTGACCGGCGACTGCCCGAATGTCAGCGCATCGTCACCGGGGGCGAAGCCAACCAGATCATCGCGCGCGATAACGCCGGCCAGTGGATAACCACCGGCCGCGCCCTTGCCGAAGATCAGGATGTCGGGAGTGACTCCGTAGTAGTCAGCCGCCCACATCTCGCCGGTACGTCCGTAACCTGTCTGGATCTCATCGAAGATCAGCAGGACGTCGAGTTCGGAACAAATTTCGCGCACGTATTGGTAATACTCGGGCGGGAAATCGAGTTGAGTGCCGTTGCCTTGCACCGGCTCCATGATGAATGCCGAAGGCTTGCGGAAGGCTGCCCCCTTGATCGCACCGCGGAGTTCGTCAGCGCAACGAGCGGCCCACTCGGCCGGGCTGACCCCCTTCGGCGCTCGATAGGCATAGGGCTGACGAACGCGAGCGACCGCAGGGATCATCGTGTCGAACGACCGCTCACTGTGCGACCAGCTCAGCCCCATGGTCGCCAACGACCGACCGTGATAACCATCGTTCAACGCGATGATCTGACCGTTCGGGCTTCCGTTCTTCAGGGCCAGCTTGATGGCCGATTCAACGGCGAGACTGCCGTGCAGGCAGAAAGCGATCTTATTCAAGTTGTCTGGCGCGGTTGCGGTGAGACGCGCTGCCAGACGGAGAAGCGGGATGGAGTCGTAGTTCGACCGCAAGTGGGTGAGTTCACGAGCCTGAGCATCAGCAGCGTCGAGCACTCGAACGTCACCGGCACCGATGTTGTTCGACCAAGCCTGCGATGTGAGATCAAGATACTCGCGGCCGTCAATGTCCCAGATCGAGGAGCGCTCAGAACGAACGAAGAGTGGCTTTTGGCCCTCGCCTTCCGACCAGCCGCCGAGCATAGCCGCTCGGCCGATCGCTAGCTCTTCGTCGGTGTAACCACTCGATGTCATGCATCGCTCCTAGTAGGCGCCATATGTGCAGATATGCGCCGACTGTAGGAGCGGGGTTAGCGGAGCGGAAGTTCGAAGATCAGATCGATAAATAACCGTTACCTATAAATCTGCACTCGCCCGAGCCAACTTCACGAAGCGGGCCGCGGCGGGCTCAAGACCTCGTTGAGGCCAGGCCAGCGAGACCGAGCAGGGAGGTGCATCAACTATCGGCACGAAAACAATCCCAGGACGTTGGTAATACAGAGCAGCTGTCGCAACTGTGATTGAGATTCCTTTGCCCTGCGCAACCGCAGTGAACTCAGCCTCGAACGTTGCTGCTTCGGCCGCGATGTTGGCCGGCCGCTCTTCGCGAAACTCCTGCGCTAACCAATAGTCGCGCCAACTACCAGCGCTCTGGGGCGCAGCGACGATCGGCTCACCCAGAATCTCCCTGAGCCGCAATGACTTTCGATGAACTAGCCGGTGATCCGCCGGTAGACACGCCACCCAGCCCTCTTGACTGATCTCCAGGAACCGCAGGTTCTTGACCTCAAGTGGGGGCCGGAGCAGCGCGATGTCGACCTCCCCTGAAGCAAGCCCAGCAGAAGGATCAGAAAAGTCGTATTCAAACGTCTCGACGCGGATGTCTGGGTAAGCGTCGGAAAACTCCCGCAGTAGTTTGGGCAGCCTCTCCAATCCAGCACCAATTAGATAGCCAAGACGCAATCTCCCTCTCGTGCCCTCCGCCCAACTCCGGGCAAGGTCAAGAGCACTGTCGACTGCAACTAAGGCAGGGGCAAGATTGGTGAGGAACTCCTCACCCGCAGGCGTGAGGATCACACTCCTCGTCGAACGGGTCAGCAGCGCGACGCGCAGGGCCTTCTCAAGTTGCTGAATCGCAACCGAGAGCGCGGGTTGCGACACATGCAGGCGCGCCGCGGCCCTGCCGAAGTGCAGCTCCTCGGCCAGCACGACGAAAGCGCGCAACTGTCGCTGAGTGACTTCCGGCGTCGTGACCATGATCGGATCTAAGCAGAGGACGACGGCGCACCCTAGCGGACCTGCGATCGACCCAGGTGCGCCTGTAGTCGAGTTACCGGTCGCGGAGCGCCGCGTACGCCGCGCGCACGTGCGGGGTCGCCGCTGCTTCGACCCAAAATCCACTCGCGTCCGGCCAGTGCTGATCGGCTCCCAACGCTTTCGCGGCTTGCCGTGCTGCACCGTCGGCGACGTACTCGCCCGGGCTCGCCACGAAGACGGGGCGGCCGAAGATCGCCGGCGCAATCTGCTGTACGGCAAGGGATTGCGACGCCCCACCGATCAGCACGATGCGTTCGATCGGCACTCCCTGCGCGGTCAGAGCGTCGATAGCATCGGCCATCCCACAGAGCATCCCTTCGACTGCGGCCCGCGCGATATTGGCCGGAGTTGAGTTAGACAGATTCAACCCCGCCAACTCACCGGTGGCCGCTGGCCGATTAGGGGTGCGCTCGCCAGCCAGATATGGAAGAAGCGAGACTCCCCCAGCGCCAGCCGTAGCCTCGAGTGCAAGCCGATCAAAGCCAACGTGATCAACGCCAAGGATCGTGCCGAACGTCGAGAGTACGAGCGCAGCATTGAGTGTGCAGACGAGTGGCAGAAACCGACCGGTTGCATCGGCGAAACCCGCCACGGCGCCCGACGAATCAGAGGTCGGGGTCTCTGACACAGCGAAGGCGGTACCGCTCGTCCCGAGCGAGACGATGACGGTTCCCGGTAGGGCGCCCAGACCAAGAGCGGCGCCCATGTTGTCGCCCGAGCCGCAACCGATGATGACGTCGGTCGCCGCACCCCAAGACCCGCTAACTGTGCCTGCAACACCAACAGGGCCAAGCACTTTCGGGACTTCGAGTTCTCGACCAAAGGCGTGGGCGAGCAGATCGAGTCGATACCTACCCTCGGTCGGCGACCAATAGCCAGTACCGCTCGCATCACCGCGATCGGTCGTGAAGGCAGATCCCTCGGACATCAGACGATTGGTTAGCCAGTCATGCGGCAGCACTACGGTCTTAGCCCGCGCAGCATTGGTTGGCTCGTGGTGGGCAACCCAGCGAAGCTTCGTGACGGTGAGCGAAGCTACAGGCACCGTGCCGACGCCATCGGACCATGCCTGTGCGCCGAGTTCGTCGACGAGTTCGCTCGCCGCAGCTGCTGATCTCGTGTCATTCCACAACAGTGCTGGACGAATGATCTCGTCGGATTCATCGAGGAGCACCATGCCGTGCTGTTGCCCAGCGATTGATATGGCCGCGACGTCGGTGAGTCCGCCTGCAGCGTCAACAGCTTCGCGAAGCGCGCGCTCCCAAGCTCGCGGGTCGACTTCGGTGCCCTCGGGGTGGCTTGCCCGGCCTTGGCGCAGCAACTCGCCCGAGTCAGCATCGCGAATAACTACCTTGCACGATTGAGTGGACGAATCCACCCCTGCCACTAGGCGCCGAGCAGTCATCTCAGACGATCCCCTCTGTCGGCCGGTTACTTCGCAGTGGGCACCCTCTCATCGCAACCCCCACCTACACCAGCGGGGCGGGCATCTTCGCAAGCGCGCGCAGGCTGGTCGCGCACCTCAAGTCCGCATGCGATGTCAGGTCCACGCGATGGTTGATGACGCGGCGCGTGAGACTGTGGACCGCTAGGCGCTGTCCACGCGTTGACGCCCCAAAGCGTGCGAGATAATGTGACGTCACTATCGCGATTTACCAAGCAGGGCGAGGAGGCTCGATGTCCGGCTCCACCGGTGAACCCAGTTCACGCATGACCCTCGGCGATGTTGAGTTGGCCTACGAACGCCGAGGCGCTGGGCCTCTCGTGGTACTAGTCCACGGCCTGGCACAGGATCACAGCATCTGGTCCAACATCGTTGCTGAACTCCCGAACAGCACCACCCTGACCTACGACATTCGCGGCCACGGAGAATCTAGCCTCGGCAATGCAGATGGCACCCTGACTCAGCTTGCGGATGACCTGATTGCGTTGCTCGAGCAGGTCGGTCCGGCAATCTGCGTGGGCTTCTCCCTCGGTGGCACCATTGTCCTGCATGCTGCCGCAAGCCGCCCCGATCTCGTCACCGCAGTCGTAGCTGTGGCCACGTCGTCGATTGTTGGGCGCGCAGCCGAGGCGGGCCTACTCGAACGGATCGACACCGTTGCATCAGGCAACCAAGACAAGATCCGTGAACTCATCTTGCAGGATTCGCGCGGTCAACTAGCGAACCCGGACGTCGATCTTGACGCACTAGTCGAACGTCGAATGCTTGCGATCGCCGACCCCGCGGGGTACCTCAACGGCGCCCGCGCTGTTGTTTCCATGCGAGTCGATTCGCTACAAGACCGCCTCGCGTCCATCAGTTGTCCAGTCCTGATCGTCAACGGTGAGCATGACCTCTGGTGTCCACGGCGCGCGGCGGAAATCATGATGGAGCAACTTCCCGCAGCCAAGTTCGTCGAGCTAGAAGGTGTCGGGCACCTGATTACTGACGACAACCCGCAGGCACTTCTCAGCGTCATCCGCCCTTGGATTGAGAAAGTTGGTTAGACATGTCAACTAATGCAGCGGCGTCTACGAATGAGCCGTTCGACCTGACGGGTCGAGTAGCCATCGTCACTGGCGCAGGTGCCGGGCTTGGGCGAAGTTACGCAATCGACTTGGCTATGCGCGGTGCGCACGTGCTAGTCAACGATCTGGGGTCCGCACTCGACGGTACTGGGGGCGACGCGTCAGCAGCCGATTCGGTGGTTGCGGAGATTCGCAGCATGGGCGGGCGGGCCGAGGCCAACTACACGTCGGTCGCCACACTGCAAGGTGGCGAGCAGATTGTCGCGCATGCCGTCGACGCATTCGGCACCATCGACATCGTCGTCAACAACGCCGGCAACATGCGACTGTCTTCGTTTGCGAAGTTGGACGTTGCGACCGTCGGCGATCTTCTTGACGTCCACCTCCTCGGCACCTACTACGTCACGAAGCCGGCCTACCTCCACATGATGGACAAGCAGTATGGCCGGATCATCTTCACCGGATCCGGGCTCGGCGCTTTCGGGATCTACGGCGCCGACCTCTACGCGACAGCCAAGGGCGGGGTATTCGGGCTGATGCAGGCGCTTCGTCTCGAGTGCGAACGCTGGGGCATCAAGGTAAACGGCGTAGCGCCCATGGCCCGCACCCGCATGTCAGGTGATGACCTGTACTCAGATCTTCCCGATGAACTTGTCGGCCCCGAACACGTTGCTCCCGTCGTTTCCTACCTCGCTTCCGAACAATGCGAGGTCAACGGTGAGATGTGGTCGGTGGGCGGTGGCAGCGTCTCGCGCTTGTTCATCGGACGTACCCAGGGCTACTTCAAGAACATCGAGTCTGACGGTGTCCTCAGCCCGCAAGACATCGCGGGACACCTAAGCGAGATCCAATCCGCGGTCACCTTCTCCGAGCCAGCGAACTGGCCCGCCGAATGGCAAGAGGTTGTACGGATGTATCGGCCGGCGTAAGTCATGATCATTACGGCGTCATTGTCCGTTCAACGACTTTGCGGTAAAGTGACGTCACTATCGCTATTTGGGGCCATCTCCCATCGCTACGACACCTCGATTAATAGCCAACTGGACGGGAGATTCTCGTGAATGACTCTGCTCTACGCAGCGACGGTTCCCGCCGGGTCGCATTCGTAACCGCTGCCGCCGGCGCGGGTATCGGGGCAGCCATCGTGCGCGCTCTCGCTGACGATGGGTGGAGTGTGGTCGTCACCGACGCCCATGGCCGCAGAGCCTTTGAACATGCGGAACGCCTATCGGCCGAATACGGACGCGAGTTCCTCCCTATCCATCTCGACGTCACGGACTTCGCTGCAGTTGCCGCCGCCGCCGAGCAGGCTGCCGCTTGGCAAGGCGGTATCGATGGGTTGGTCAACAGCGCTGGCTGGAACAAGCTCGAGCCGCTGATCGAGATGTCGCCAGAAACCTGGCAGCGCACCATCGACGTCGACCTCACCGGGACGTTCAACTGTCTGCGCAACGTTGTGCCTCTGATTGTCGAGCGCGGAGGTGGCGCCGTCGTGAACATCTCATCGATTGCGGCCTGGGAAATGTCGACCGAGCATGGAGCTGCGTATTCAGCGGCGAAGGCTGGGATCTTGGCCCTCACCCGAGTGGCTGCCGCCGAACTGGGCAGCAAAGGCGTGCGGGTCAACGCCATCGCCCCCGGCCTGATCTACAACGACTTCCTGATCAAGGTTTATCCAGCTGAGTTCTTCGCTGGTTACGCCGAAGCCCGTTCACTCGTAGGCCGCGTTGGGCGCCCCGAGGACGTCGGGAATCTCGCCGCCTTTTTGATGAGTGATCGCGCGGGTTACATCACCGGCGAGGTCATGGGCATCAGCGGCGGAGTCGCGCCCAATGCCTGAACAGGAACCCGTCTTCTGGCCAATCGATCGCCTTGTCCAGGCGTTTCGCGACCACGAGCTCTCACCTGTTGAAGTTACGCAGGAGTTCCTTACTCGCATCGAGCAGTTCGATGACCAGTTGCACACGTACCTATCAATTTCGCCTGACCTCGCATTGCGCCAAGCACGCGAAGCAGAAGCGGCGTATCGATCTGGTGAAGCCACCCCGCCACTTCTGGGCGTTCCCCTTTCGATCAAGGACCTGTTCGACGTTGAAGGTGAGCCAACAACTCTGGGCTCGCGCGCTATGGAAAGCACAATCGCCGACCGCGACTCGCATGCGGTGTCGTTACTACGCGCGGCTGGCGCAACCTTCCTCGGCAAGAGCAACACCGCCGAGTTCGGCCAGTCGGCAACCACCGCCAACAAGCTCGGGCCTGAATGTGGCAATCCTTGGGATCCCCGACGCACGCCTGGGGGTTCCAGCGGTGGGTCTGCTGCCGGTGTCGCAGCGGGCCTGGCCACAGGATCACTTGGCTCTGACGGCGGTGGCTCAATTCGCATTCCCGCAGCTATGTGCGGCCTCGTCGGAATCAAGCCAACCTGGAGTGAACTCCCCAAGGGCGATGCGTTCCGCGCAATGACGCGGTTCGTCTGCGCAGGCCCCATCACGCGCACCGTCGCGGATGCTCGCGCTCTCCTGTCGGTACAACTTCAGCGTTCGCTCGAGTCACCGAAACGCTCACGGCCGTTACGTATCGCGTGGTCTCCCAACCCTGAGGGTCGCCCGATCGAGGCCGGCATCCAAGTGGCAACACAGGCCGCGATTGTTGCGATGTCACAGCAAGGCCACGTGGTTGAGCAGATCGAGCTACCGATCGCTGGCTGGCCGGACGCTTTCGGCGCACCCGTACTCGCCGACGAATGGCAATACCGAGGCCAACTTCTTGATGAGTTCAGCGATGAGCTCACCAGTTACGTGCGCAAGGGAATCGAAGCCGGTCGTTCAATATCCCAAGCCGATGTTGATGTCGCGCTCGCAGAACAGGCGCTGCTACGGACGGCCATCGACAACGTCTTCGCTGACTTCGACGTGATCATCTGCCCTACGACGGCCGCGGTTGCGTTCCCATTCCGTCAACGCCCCCTGATCATCGATAACCAAGAGGTCGATCCGCTCTGGGGGGCTTTCCCCTTCACTGCACCCTTCAACGTCACCGGCTCCCCAGCTGCGTCAGTACCGGTGGGCTTGTCCGAAGGGTTGCCAGTCGGCCTTCAGGTTGTGGGTCCACACAAACGCGAGGACCTCGTCCTTGATGTCTGTGCAGAAATCGAGGCCCTGATGTCCTTCCCCAACGACGAGATGGTGAGACGCTGGTCCGGTGCCTCCACTCACTGATCCCGCTGGGCCCGTCGATGGCCTCATCGTTGAACAACACGACTCCATCACTGTCATTACGTTCAACCGACCGAACAAGCGCAACGCGCTGACCCGCAACATCGTTCGTTCACTCCCGCAGTTGCTTGCCACTGCCGCACAAACGTCCACCGCCGTCGTTATTTCCGGCGGTTCTTCGTACTTCTCGGCGGGCATGGACCTCTCGGAACTTGGCAACGGTGCAAACGATGCACAGGTTGATGATGAACTCGCTGCACTATCCCAGGCGATCAGCAACCTCAGCGTTCCCGTCATCGCGGCTATCGAAGGTGCGTGCGTCGGTGGTGCAGTTGAGATGGCGCTCTCCTGCTCGGTGCGAGTGATCTCTAGCGAGGCCTTCTTCGCCGTCCCAGCCGTTCGGCTTGGCGTCCTCTACCGTCCGGATGGGATTGCTGCAATCACCCAACTCGTCGGGCGGCAAACCGCAATGCGCCTGCTTGTCATCGGCGAAACCATCAGAGGTGTCGACGCACTGACCGCTGGACTCGCTGCGACCGTCACCGAACCGGGATCGGTTTTGGCTGAAGCCCTGCGCATGGCTGAGCTGACCAAGACCAGCGTGCCTTCCGCTGCCGCTGCCACCAAAGCCGTGATCATCGCAGCCTCATCTGATTCCACTGACCTGTCGCAGTTCGAGGCCGAGCGCGCGCGCCTACTGACCTCGCCGGAACGCCAACAGGCACTTGTCCAAGCCCAGTCGCAGCGCCCGTCCGAGACCCCAAAGCCGTAGCGCTGATCTGCCAACGCGCACACGCGCTATGGCGCCACCCGAAAGGAACAACCCATGACATCGCTTCCGATTCAAGAGCTCATCGGCCGCGAACTCGGCACGCGAGTCTGCAGTTACGACGAGCGCGATGCGATCCTGTACGCCCTAGCCGTTGGTGCTCATGCAGAAGACATCAGCCTCGTGTACGAGAAGCAACTGACCGTGCTTCCGACCTACCCCCTGGCTCTTGGCCTTTGGGCGGTCTGGGCCACAGCCGAACTCGGTGCCTACGACGTCAACACCACGCTGCATGTGGGGCAGCAGCTGACTGTGCATCGTGGTCTCGAATCAGCCGGGTCGATCAAGACGAGTGCCCGCGTTGATCACGTGTGGGACAAGGGATCTGCGGCGCTGGTCGATATCGTCGTCACCTCAGATGTGTTCGATGCGGTCTACACGATCTTCGTGCCCGGTGGCGGTGGCTTCGGCGGCGAACGCGGATCCTCTGCTACCGCCGCGCCAGAGACTGAGCCGACGCTTACAACCTCATTTACAACTAGGGCTGATCAAGCTGCGCTCTACCGACTTACCGGCGATCGACACCCCGTGCATATCGATCCCGCAGCAGCAGCAGCAAGTGGCTTCAATCGTCCGATCCTGCACGGCCTATGCACGCTGGGTTGCGCTGCACTCACGGCAGCACGAGCCCTCGATGTCGATCCAGCCTCGCTCAAGGAACTCACCGCGCGCATCAGCGCACCTGTTTTCCCCGGCGATCAGGTCACACTTGACCTTTGGTCAGCACCAGATTCGACACTGTTCCGCGCAACGGATTCAGCTGACAAGGCCGTCCTGAGCGGCTCGCTGACTTTCGGCTAGACCTCGACCGGCTATACGTTGTCCGGCTATACGTTGTCCGGCTAGACGTTGTCCGGCTAGACGTTGTCCTTGAACATAGTTACGTACCATGCCTGGCTCGTGATCTTGATCGCGTCCTCAACACTGGTCTTAGTCGCGCAATCGGCCTCTTGAGCGAACCACACGTAACAGCATTGCTCGACCATGCATGCCAATGCCTCAGCAGCGATTCGCACTGACACGCCCCGCACCTGATCGGTATCAAACAACTGCGAATACGTGGCAACGAATCTGTCGACGTGCCTAACTCGCATCGCCCGAAGCTGCGATCGATACTGCTCATCGATTCCCGCGGCTTCGATGAAGACGCGCATGACCTGACGGTTTTGGTAGTAGTACTCGATGTAGCCACGGTTCGCCTCGGTGAGACCAGCGAGCGGATCCTCGCGAAGGATGCCACGCGTGTGCCCGCTCTGCTCGAAGAAGCCCTCGTGGATATCGGCGATCAACGCAGAAAATACTTCGTTCTTGTTGTCGAAGTAGCGGTACAGGCCGCCCGTCGATAGGCCGCCTTCAGAGGCAATATCAACCATGCGCGCTTCCACATAGCCATCGCGCGCGAATACTCGCGCGGCAGCCTCCAGGATCTTCCCGCGAGTCCGCAGACCCTTCTTCGTGGTGGGAATAGCTGGCATCTGCGGGGGCTTCCTATGGCTCGATTACGGCGACTAGCTGGGGCAGGAAATCTATTGCTGCTGAGGCACATTCTGACGTGCCCTATGTTCGCCGACCTTACACCAAGGCCCTGTGCGCAAACCTGCAGGAGATCATCGCGCCACAGCCCACCTAATATGACTTGGGCAGGCCCAGAGCGCGTTCAGAGAGGTAGTTCAACGCCATCTCCTGCGATACCGGCGCCAAGCCAAACAGGCGCGCTTCACGCCAGAGTCGCTCGATGTGATACTCGCGGGCATAACCGAAACCGCCGTGTGTTTGCAGCGCAGCATCGCAGGCCTTAAATCCAGCGTCAGCAGCTAGATACTTCGCCGCATTGGTCTCCGGGCCACAGGGCAAGCCCTGATCGAAGAGCGCTGCCGCATGAAGCGCCATCAGCTCTGCTGCATGGAGTTCAGCCCAAGAGCGTGCTAACGGATGCGCAATGGCTTGATAAGAACCGATTGGGTGATCGAACACGACCCGCTGCTTGGCATAGTCGGTTGCTAGGCGAAGTGCCGCAAGCCCAATACCCACTGCCTCCATCGCCAGAACTATCCGCTCGGGGTTCAGACCCGAGAGCAGATGCTTAAAACCTTGGCCTACCTCACCCACGACATCTTGATCTGTCCCGATGAGACCGTCGATGAAGACCTCATTGGAGTCAACCGCCGCACGGCCCAACTTGTGAATGACTCGTACCGTGCACTTCTCGCGATCCAACGGCACGAAGAACAACGTCATGCCATCTAGCGGTCGAGCATCATCACGCGGTGAAGTGCGCGTGAGCAGCAGGATGTGCGAGGCATTCTGCGCGTTGGTAGTCCAGACCTTCTGCCCAGAGATTTCCCAGTGGTCATCGACGCGAACGGCGCGAGTCGTGATGCGCGAGGTGTCGGTACCAGCGGTGGGCTCGGTAACGCCGAAGGCCATCAGCAACTCGCCCGCAGCAACAGCAGGCAAGACCCGCTGTTTCATTTCGTCCGAGCCATGATGAATGATCGGGCCGGGCGGGAAAACGTAGAAGTGAATTGCTGACGCGCCGCTAGTGCCAGCCCCTGACGCCGCGACTTCACGCAGGACCAACGCAGCCTCAGTGACACCAAGACCGAGGCCGCCGTACTGCTCGGGTACGAGCACACCCAACAGTCCGGCGGCAGAAAACGCCTTAACGAACTCCCAGGGGTACTCGGCCTTCTCGTCCTTCTCGTGCCAGTAATCCAGGCTGAAGCCAGCGGCAAGGCCGCGCGCATGCGCGACCAACTCGCGCTGCACGTCGGTCAAGGCCTCGTCGCTCACGCCAACTGCGCCTTAAGGTCGCGGATTACGTTGAGTTGCGGTGTCGGATCTCCACCTGAGAGCAAAACCTGTGGCTCATTGATGCCCCAGGACACAGCCTCGACGAGCCGATCAACGCATTGCGCATGAGTTCCGAAGATGGTCAGCTTGTCGACGATCGACTGGTCAACAGCGGCGATCAAACCCTTGATCCCACCATTGGCCAAGCCATCGCGAATAGGTTGCGCAAGTGCAGGATCGAGGCCGTTCGCCTCAAGAACGGACTCCGCATTGGGTTCACTCAAATTGAGGCCCACACCAGCCCGAAGCGATGCCTTAACCGACTCGTCACCGTTGTCGATACCCAACAAGATGGGGCTAGCAACCTTGAACGGAGCATCGGTGGTGCGCGCCTCACGGGCACGCGCGATGGCTGGCCCTAGGTACTGCTCCGTGCCGTAGAGCAAGTAAATGCCGTCGGTGGCTTCGCCCGCGAGGGCGCACATCTTCGGGCCGGTTGCCGCGAGGTAGATCGGCATATCCTCACGCGGCGGACGAAAGCCCAGTCGTACGTGGTTGAGCGTGAACACTTGGCCGTCAAGCACGACGTCCTCGCGGGCCAGTAGACGACGAATCGTCTCGACCATTTCACGCGCAGCCGTGTACGGCTTGGAAACGTCAGCGCCGATCGGGGTGAGGAAGTCACGCGCACCGATTCCGATACCGCAAGCCGCGCGGCCACCACTTAGCTCATCGAGTGAGGCGAAGGATGCAGCTAATTGCGCAGGGTGCCGGGTGAAGGGATTGACCACACCAGTCGAAAGCTCAACTCGTGAGGTGGCAACCGCCATCGAGCACAGGGTCACGAAGGCGTCACGTGCGATCGGACCTTCGGCCACCCACACCGAATCAACGCCAGCCTGCTCGGCTTGAACAGCAAGTGCGGTAGCGACATCTACCTTGAGTCCACCCTGAAACCACACACCTGTTGCAAGCGGTTCGTCAGCCATCAGAACTCCCTAGTCAGGTCTGTGCCACGAGATTGCAAGATCATTCGACCCACTCGGCAACCTCGAACATCGTTCCATGCGTGGTAGACGGGTTGACGAAACTGATCCTCAACTCAGACAACACATTGCCATGCCCAGCATCGTAGTTGGGCAGAACGAGCGGCTCTTCGTTCACCAGTTTTACTCCGACGCTCTTCAAGTGCTCGACGGCATCGGGCAGAGCATCCGTGCGAACGTTGACTTCGAAGATGCCGGGGCCTCTCTTGGCCAGGAAACGACCAACTGGTCCGACTCCGGACGGGTCGTGAACCATGGCGATGTGGAAGTCTCCGATCCACACACCACCCATGTGCAACTCAAAGCCATCCTGGGGGAAATGCTGGATCTCATCGATCGTGCCGTTGAAGGCGGCCGCGATGGTTTTTGCCGCCTCTTCGATGTCATTCACCGCGATCGTGATCTCGTGAATACTGAACTCGGGCGCCATCATCTCTCCCTTGACTCGGCGGGCGGTGGGCGACGTGGCCACAAGCCCTTGCTGCGATACCACTGCGAGGCCGCGAGGACGCTCTTAGCGCGCCTAAGCGAGGTAAGAGAGCACTCAAGCCCACACCAGTATCGGGGAGTATTTACGGCTCAGGCCGTTCTGTCAAGAGAGTGACGTCGCTTATTCTTACTGCTAGCATCGTCGACAACACCCGTCGAACGACTGGAGACCTCGATGAGCCCGAACTGGGAGCCCTTCCTTACCTGCGCGATCACCGGAGCTGGCGATACAGCAGGTAAGCACCCAGACCTACCGATCACCCCAGAGCAAATCGCAAATTCCGCGATCGAGGCCGCGAAGGCGGGGGCCGCCATCGTGCATATTCACGTCCGCGAACCCTCGACTGGCAAGGGCAGCCGCAGTCCTGCGTATTTCCGTGAGGTAGTCGAACGCATCCGCGAAAGCAAGACCGATGTCGTACTGAACCTCACCACGGGAATGGGTGGCGACCTCGTAGTGGGGCAAGACGGCATGAACGACACTCCCCAACCAGGCAGTGACTGTGTCGGTCCCATGGAGCGCCTGATGCACGTGGTCGAACTGCTGCCCGACATCTGCTCACTCGACTGCGGCAGCATGAACTTCGACGACGACAGCACCATGTACGTCATGACTCCGTCCTACCTGCGTCAGAGCGCCGTGAAGATCAAGGAACTCGGCGTCAAGCCCGAACTTGAAGTCTTCGACCTCGGGCACATCGAGTTGGCAAATCGGTTGATCAAAGAAGGCCTCATCGACTCACCGGCAATGTTCCAACTGTGCATGGGTCTGACCTACGGTGCACCGGCCACGACCAAGGCCATCACGGCAATGCTTGACCACATCCCACCGGGCTCTCACTGGAGCGGCTTCGCGATCGGTCGCATGCAGATGCCGATGGTGGCACAGGTAATGATGCTCGGTGGCAATTTACGAGTGGGCCTTGAAGACAACATCTACCTCGACCGTGGTGTGCTCGCTTCTAACGCACAGTTAGTCACGCGAGCCAAGGAGATCATCGAGCGCATGGGTGGACGGCTAGCCAGTGCCGAAGAAGCGCGTGACCGGGTTTTGCGCTAACACCTAACGCGCTAACACCTAGTTAGCCAACACTTATCAGCCTTGGGGCCCGCACATCGTGCGGGCCCCAAGGCCGTTTCTGGTACTGGATCTACCTCTAGCGGCCCTTCCACACTGGGTCGCGCTTTTCGGCGAATGCGCGCGCACCCTCGATCATGTCTTCGCTCTTGTACAACGTGTCTACCGTCGTGAGGCGACCGCTATTTACCTCGTCGAAGGCATCCTGCAACAACATGTTCTCGGTGGCTCTCAACGTCTCCTTGATCGCTGGAAACAACAGCGGCGGTGCAGCAGCCAGCAGATCAGCCAAGGACCTAGCTGTATCCATCAAGTCGGCAAGCGGGACGACCTCGCGCAGCAGACCCCATCGGTAGGCCTCGGCCGCATCCATCCACCGGCCAGTCATCAGCATGTCGACGGCAACGTGATACGGAATCCGTCGACGCAGCTTCACCGTCGCCCCGTCTGCGAGGATCCCCGCTTTGATCTCAGGCAAGGCGAACTGGGCATGATCCGCGGCGACGATGAGATCACAGGACAACGCCAACTCGAACCCGCCGCCCAAAGCCATACCGTTAACAGCTGCGATCACCGGCTTGTTCAGATTGGGCAATTCCTGAAGGCCACCCCAGCCACCCTCGCCAAAGTCAGTGTCGGTTTCGCCAGCGTTCGAGATCTCTTTCAAATCCCAACCAGCACAGAAGAACCGATCGCCGGCAGCGGTCAAAATCGCAACCCGATACTTGGGGTCGTCGCGAAAGGCGACGAAGATCTCGCTCATCGCCCGACAGGTCGCACCGTCGATCGCGTTGGCCTTTGGCTTATCGATCGTGACCTCGAGAACGGCTCCGCGTTCCTCAACTCGTACGGTGCTCACATCATCCGTCCTGTTCTGAAAGTCATGGGCCGATGACCGATTCTGCTGCCGATACGCCGACTAGCGCATCGACCACTAGGCAGCCGCGTTCGGAAACCAAGATGGGGTTGATATCAAGTTCGGCGACCATCTCACCCAACTGTGCCGCAAGGCGTGACACTGCGCTCACGATCTGATGTAACTGCAGTTCGGCAGCCGAAGCTTGACCAAAGTGGGCGCGCAGATTTCGGGTCAGTTGAAGCCCTGATGCTGCTCGATTCACATCCTCGGCAGACACTTCCCCGAGCAGGTAGCAACGATCAGCGCTGTGCTCGATTGCTGTCCCGCCCACCCCGAACATGATCAGCGGACCAACGTCAGTACGGACCACCCCGATCGCGGCTTCCAGCCCTGATGCCATAGGGGCAAGAATCACGCGTGGGCCAAGCCGCGAGGACATCTCCCGGTAGGCGTCGCGCACCGAAGTCTCGTCTGAAAGGGAGAGGCGCACGCCGCCCATAGCTGCCTTATGCGCAATACCCTCGTCGGTCTTCAGAACCAGCGGGTAGCCAACGGTCGCTGCCGCCACTGCTGCTTGATCCTCCGATGCGGCCCGAATGGTTCGAACGCAAGGGATTCCAGCATCGGTAAGCAACTCAAGTGCATCTGCTTCCGCCAACTGATCGACCTGCGCAAGCCGCCGAGTCCAGCGTTGGAGAAAATCGTCATCCCAGGGTTTCGCCGTTTCGACCGGACGTGAGCGGGCCGCAGTGTGGTCACGGAAGTCAAAGGCATGACGTAGCGCACTCATCGTTGAACTCATGCCATCAAGAACGGTGACACCCTGCTCGACCAGCCGCAGCATGAGGTCCGGATACAACGCACGCGAGGTATACGTGACCGCGATCACTGGCTTGGTGAACTGAGCAGAAACTGACGCACATGCATCGGCAATAGGAACGGCAAACCCTGCCGTAGGCGACTCGGCGTAAGTAGTGAAGGCAAGCACGGCCGCTGTGTTCTGGTCTGCGGCCAAAGCAGTCAGGATGGCCTCAGTTCGCGCATGCCGATTCGAGTCACCGACCCAGAAATCAATCGCCCCATCGGTATCGATGTCTGGACCGAGTAAGTCATGGATCTGATCGATAGTTGTCTCGCTGAACTCGGCGAGCGGCACATTCAACTCGTCGGCGTAGTCATGGAACATCGCGAGGCCGCCACCGGAATCCATAACCGCCGCGACCCCGCCCTCACCGAGCCGATGTTCACCACCAAAGAGCGCAAGCGTGGTCCACCACTCTTCTGATGACCGAACTCTGGCCACACCATACTTTCGGAACAGCCCCTCAAAAGTCGCGTGATCGCCAGCCATGCGACCAGCGTGAGTCATGAGCTGCGCTTGTGCTTTCTTAGTCCGCCCCGCATACATCGCCACGATCGGAACGTCGGCCTTCTCAGCGGCCTCCAGCGCCGCCACGAATCCGTCCGGATCGCGAATAGTCTCGACATAGAGTCCGATCACTCGAGTCGATGGCAGGTCGGCGGCGAACGTGATGAGGTCTGCGATCGTGACTGAGACCTCAAGCCCGCTGTGGCCGGAGAAACTGAAACGGAGTCGCGGATCGTTCGTGATCGCTTCCCAATAGACAGTTCCCGATTGAGACACAATGGCGATCCCGCCAGGTGCGGTCTGCTCTGGTATTGCCCAGGTGGCACCAATCCGCTGCGCATAGTTGACGTAGCCCAGAGTGTCGGGACCGAGTAAGGGAATACCCGCTTCCTTGGCAAGCGCCCCTAACCGGCTGACCCACTCGCCTCGATTGTCATGTGCGTCAGGCGCCCCGAAGACCAAGATTCCGTGTGAGCCCGCGGCGATTGCTGCCTCAACGTCGGACAGGATGCGCTCACTTGCGCCCGCCACAACTACAAGGTCGGACGCGGGAGCAGAGGCGATATCGCCGTAGCACTGCATACCCAAAATCTCTTCGTACCTAGGGGTAATTGGCCGTATCGACAACTCGGAGTCGAACAGGCGCAAGGTCTCCATCACCTGATAGCCAGGTCGGCCCGGCCGGTTGCTTGCGCCCAAGACGGCAACCGACCGCGGAGCCAATAGCGCCTGCAGGTCAACCAGAGAGTGGTGCGACACGAATATCTACCCTTGGTCCCCGCTGCGGGCATCCGACAACTGACGTTCCATCTCATCGCGCGCTCGCAGGATGGCGACCAAGGTGCGGTCGCGCTCGGCAACGAGCTCGGCTACGGGTCGGCCACCCGACTCGCGCTCACAACCCTCAATGACCAACTGGCGAAGCTCATCGGTCAGTTCCGGCGCAACCAAACGGGTCCACGGTTCCTTCAACGTCGGACCAAAGTGATCCAATACATGCTCGATCCCGCCAGCGCCTCCGGCTAGGTGGAAATTCATCATCGGCCCAGTGATTGCCCAGCGAAGTCCGGGCCCCTGACGGATGCTGATGTCAATCATCTCCACGGTCGCCTCGCCCGCAGCGATCATGTGCAGCGCCTCGCGCCACATCGCCTCCTGCAACCGGCTGGCAATGAACGCTGGCACCTCGCGCTCAAGGACGATCGGGTCCTTGTCGTTGAGCCGGTAGAAGTCAACCGCCCACTGAACCGTTTCCGGCGCAGTGCGATCCCCACCAAGGATCTCAACCAACGGAACCAAGTAGGGCGGATTGAATGGGTGCCCGACAGCCGTGCGCTCGGGATGCTCACATTTCGACTGGATGGTCGTCATGCTGATGCCAGAGGTGCTCGTCAAGATGACCGTGTGCGCGGGTGCGTAACGATCGATTTCAGCAAACACATCAGCCTTGAGTTCTGGCACCTCAGGGACGGCCTCTTGTACTACATCGGCGTGACGAACCGCCTCCTCCAGCGAATCGACGATGCGCAGGCGATCACGTGATGCCCCAGCGCGAAGGCCCAGGTCGACCATCAACGACCACGTGTCATCAACCATCTGCTGGATGCGCTCACGCGCAGCGGGAAAGGGGTCGTAGGCGTACACGTCATGCCCCATGCGCAGGTAATGCAGTACCCAGCCACCACCGATTACACCGCCACCAACGACGGCAACGGTTGAGACTTCCTGAGGCGACTTCAAGGTCAGTTCCACGGTAGGGCTCCTTCAGATATAGCGGGATAGGCCGGTGCTAGCGCGAACGGGGTAGACCGAGAACTCGCTCGGCAATAACACTGCTGATGATTTCCGTCGTGCCCGCGTAGATGGTGAGCGAACGAGCGTTGAGGTAGTTCCATTGCCAAAACTCTTGTGTACCAACAAGTTCGGGGGGTGAACCGTGCGCTGCAGACGACATATCAAGCGCCAGCCGTGCAACGTCCTGCGCAACTGAGGACCAGACCAGCTTGACGATCTCGCTCTCCGGTGGTGGCGTGCCACCAGAATCCAGAGCGAGGACCGCGCGGTACTGGACTATCCGGACAGCCTGATAGCGACTCCAGAGTTCAGCGAGTCGACCGGCCCAGCGATCAACATCGGACATCGAGGTCCCGGCGGCACGATGAGCACGCAGTGCCTCAATCACACGATCTATGACGAAGCCGAGTTCACCAATGTCTTCATAGGACTCGATCACTCGCTCGTGAGCCAATGTCATGATCGCGACGTTCCAGCCCTGATTCTCCTCGCCCAGCAGGCAGTCACCGGGTACGCGAGCGTCGGTGAAGAAGACCTCAGCGAACTCTTCTGAACCCGTGATGTCCCGGATCGGTCGCACCCGCACTCCGGGGGTGCGCGCATCGACTAGGAAACAAGAGATACCGCGATGACGCGTCGCCTCCGGATCAGTACGCGCGAGGACGAAGATCCAATCGGCAACCGGGCCATAAGTTGCCCAGATCTTGCTGCCGTTCATAATCCAATCGGCACCATCGCGGGTGGCGCGAGTGCGCAGGCTGGCCAGATCAGAGCCTGCGTCCGGCTCGGAAAACCCTTGAGTCCACGTGACATTCTCGGTACGAATCCCATCGAGGAATCTGAGCTGTTGCGCCGAGGTGCCGTAGTTCATCAGGAGAGGGGCAACAAGGTCATAGCCGCAGTCACCATCTGAGACACGTGGGTGGGCTTTGATCGCCTCCTCACGAAATATTGCGGTTACCGCATCCGGCGCACCCAACCCGCCACTGTCAACTGGCCAGTGAGCCACCAGCCGCCCTGATGAACACATCGCCCGGCGCCAGAGCTCGCGCCGTTCGTCGTAGGAAGCCTTGGACCTGATGAGGTCAAGTCCGCCCTCTCGAGTGGGAAAGTTCTCCTCAACCCACTGCCGAGTCTGCTGGCGAATCTGAGTAGTTGAGCTCGTGTCCATGAATTCAACGGTTCGCAGGACGCGCTCCGGATCCAAGATGGCCGCGGCGATCTCGGCCTGATGCGTACTCGGATCGCCGTCGAAAGTGCGCGCGAAAAGCGCACGACGAAGGAAGCGATGGATGTGATATTCCCAAGTGAACCCAATTGCGCCGGCAACCTGGATCGCACGCTCGCAGGTGCGCAATGCGGCCTCTGCGGCTGATGAGGCAGCGGCAGCAACCGCAACGGCGGATTCTGCGGCCTGTTGTTCGAGAGCGAGTGCAGCCCAACTGGTCAGCGCTCGTGCGGTCTCGAGGTCGATGAAGCACTCGACTAAGGGGATGGAGACAGCTTGAAAACTACCGATCGCCTTGCCGAATTGCTGACGCACCCGGGCATGTTCGACGATGTCGGCCAGAATTCGATCGCCGACGCCAACACATTCGTTTGCCAGGGCAAAGAGTGCTTGGTCGCGTACGTTCGTGAGAACCGCCTCAGCGTCGCCGACTAGGGCAACCGCCCGGGCAGGAGCACCGTCGAACGAGACCACATACTCACGCCGAGTGCCATCGATGGACGAGCTAGGCGTAATGCTTACGCCTGGGGAATCCACGGCAGTGACGTAGATCCCGACGCCCGATTCCTCTTGTGCCACAACGATCAGATGGGTTGCTGAGGCAACATCTAGGACACGAGTCTTGCGACCCGTGAGCAGGATTCGATCCACGTCCTGCACCGCCCGACACGCAGTCGAACCGGCCGCGCTGAGCTCGGTCATTCCCGCGTTAGCGTCGCGCCAAGCTAGGGTCGGACGCACCGAGCCGTCCACAATTCCGCGCGCGAGTTCTTGATCGTCAGCGCAAATCGGACCAGCGAGCGCAGTCACGCTGAACAACGGAGCTGGCAGCAAAACTCGACCAGATTCCTCGAACAGCACTGAGGTTATGCGAGGCCCGGCCGCGAATCCGCCAGCAAGTTCTGGCAACGCGAGTCCGGTCCAGCCCAACGCCGCTAGTTCGCTCCATAGCGCGAGATCGGGCGATTGCTGTTCGTCATCGGCGGCGTCCGCTACGGCCGCCAGAGTGACGCGTCGTTCTAGGAAGGAACGAACGGTTGAGCGGAGTTCGACCGCGATCGATTCGGTCTCGTCATCGGTCACGTTCTGTTCTCGCTCCTTCGAACTCACGTGCACTTTCACCACTTCTCAACTAGGCCAGGCATTGTTGGAGCCTGGCCGGACACATTGTCCGGCCAGGCTCCAACGTTTAGTGCAACTGAGGATCAGCCACCGCTTGTGGTGACACCCTTGACGTACCAATCCCACTTGGTCAACAGGAAGGTCGAGTCAAGCGCCGTACCAGCCGGTACCTTCACTACGCCCTTCTGGTCACTGATCGGACCGACGAGCGGGTTGGTGCCAGCCAAGATGCTGGCGTAAGCGGCCTTCACCTTGTCCTGAACGTCCTGCGGAACGAACGAGCCGAAGGTGCCCAAGTGCGGGTCGCCTGGGGCATCGCTCAGGTTGACGAAGGTCGTCGGTCCGCCACCTGCGAAGGTGCCGTCCTGGTTGGCAACGGCCTGAGCCATCATGTAGTTCGAGAAGTCCCACACCGTTGAAGTGATGATCGACTTGGGGCACTGGGCCGCGAAATCGTTGTATTCACCAACGGCGTAGATGCCCTTGCTATCGGCGACCTTGCAGAAGCTCGGGTCGTCGGTGATGTTGCGAAGCACATCGGCGCCAGCGGCAGCGAGCGTCTCAGACGCCGTGGTTGCTGCTGCGGGGTCGAAGTAGCTGTTGGTGAAGACCACCTTCAACTGGCAAGCCGGGTCGACACTCTGGCAGCCCAGCGCGAAGGTGTTGATTGCCTGCACAGCGATCGGAATCTTGTAAGGAACCACCATCCCGACGGTGTGCGTCTTGGTCATTGAGCCGGCGGCAACACCCGCGACGTAGCCCAAGTACCAGTCTGGGAGCCACCACGACACGGAGTTCGATGGCTGAGCCTCAGCATCGGCACCCGAGTAGCAAGTGACCTGCCCGATGTACTGCTTGCATACGTCGGTGAGCAGCTTGCCGAGGCCGACGGTGTCAACGATGACGTTCGTGCCACTGGCAATGGCCTGCTTCAGCAACTGCGAAGCCGCGTCAGAGTAGGGCACGTCGTAAATGGGTTGAACGGTGACGCCGGGAACGGTTGCCATGGCGTTCATGGCGACCTCATTGATCTCGTTGTATCCACCGTCCTTCTCCGGGCCGGTGTAAGTCCACGTGACCTTCAACTCCTTAGCCGGAGCGGCGGGCGAGGAACTCACAGGAGCACTGGCGCTAGGCGAGGTTGTAACGCCACCACCACTGCTGCTGCACCCTGATGCAGTGACTGCGACCGCGACGACAGCCGCCGCAGCCAGGACTACTCGAAACCGAACGTTCATTCTGGTCCTCCCTGCGACGCTCGACGAGCGACGCCAATGCGGGGTAGTGGATTCCGTAATCTGCGCCGGTTCGAGGTGTTCGGACTGAACTTCGACACAGGTGCACGAAACGGAGAACCACTACCAAGATTTTGCCACCGTATGACCGCCGTCACACCGTGTCAAGAGAGTGATGTCACTTTTGTGTATCGGTCCTAGATCGGGCTCGCAGACCTATCCGCGGTAGAACGGAAGACCCAATGCCGCAGGCCAACTGATACCCCCGCGGCGGCGCTGACTCCAAGCCCGAATGATCATGACTGCGACCGTTCCGACATAGGGCAGCACCGTGAAAACCTCACTCGGCAAATCCCAGCCCTCTACCTGGCCCACTGTGCCGAGCACGCTCAGGGCGCCGAAGAAATAGGCCCCCAGCAACACTCCGAGTGGACGCCAGCCGGAGAAGAAGACGATGGCAAACGCGATCCAGCCCTGTCCGGCAGTGACGTTGGTGATCCACGCCCCGATGATGCCTAGGGTCAAGACCGCGCCACCGATCCCGCCGAAAGCACCACCAACGGCGACATAGAAAAGTCGCCAGCCAACAACGGGGATACCCGCAGTGTCAGCAGCGTGCGGGTTCTCACCAAGCGCCCGCATGTTGAGCCCATGTCGGGTTCTGCTCAGCAAGAACGCCACCCCAAACGGCAGTGCCGCCGCTAGGTAGGTGATCAGACTCTGGCTGAAGATCGCGCTACCAAAGAAGGGCAACGACGACAATCCGGGGATAGGAAGTTTGGGGATCGGATCCGGAACCGACACTCCGACGTACTTACTGCCAACGACATCGGTGATTCCGAGCGCCACGAAAATCAGGGCTACACCCACGACGATCATGTCGGTACGCAGCACGACGGTGATGAAGCCGAAGCACAACGCGAATAGCGCTCCGAAGAGTCCACCAACTAGTAGACCAATGACCCACGACCCCGTGTTCACGTCGGCAATCAGGCCTGACAACGCGCCGACAAGCATCACACCCTCGAGTGCGATGTTGTAGACGCCCACCTTCTCGACCAGCAGTTCACCGGTCGCGGCAAGCAAGATCGCAGTGCTGCCGCCAATGGCGGTCGCAACTGCTGAGGCAACAATGCCGTCGGCCATTAGGAAGCACCCTCTGACTCAGTTGAGCCCGGTAACGACGGGGTGATGGACGGGGGTGGTGCAGTTGGAGACGAGGCGCCTCGTGGCGTAGTTCTCACTAGACGCAACCTGGCGTAAGCCTCGCCAAGCGAACCGAACACGAGCGTGACGCCGATGATCGCAAAGACGAGATCGGAACTCACCCCAATGATTCCCAGCGAGCCACCGCCAGCGAGCAGGAGCGAGTAGACCGCCGAGAGGGCGAGAACTCCGAGTTCATTCGCGCCGGCTAGCACTGCAACCACCAGGCCATTGAAGCCCGTGTTGTATGTCAGGCCAGGCGAGAGTTCGTGGCTTGTGCCCAGCATGTTGATAGCGCCGGCTAGACCAGCGATCGCACCACCCATCAGCATCGCTGTGATGAGATGCCGCTTGACCCGCATCCCGGCGTAACCGCCGGCCTGCGGATTCGCTCCGAGCATGGTCACTTCATAGCCGCGGCGGGTGAAGCGGCTATACGCCCAAAAAGCAACGGGCAGAAGGGGAACCAGCACGATGCCGAGATTGACCTGAGCTCCGTGGATGTCGAGCATCGGCAGCCATGATTGCTCTGGAACCTGAGCCGCCCGGATCCCACCCGCAACGCCGGGTGCGCGCCATGGCCCGGTGCACCAGTAGACAAGCCAAGCCACAGCCACGAAGTTCAGCAGGAAGGTCGTGATCACCTCGCTGACGCCAAACGCGACGCGGGCCCACGTGGGGATCACTATCCACAGTGCACCAGCGATCAGGCCCGCAATAATCATCACCAAGATCAGCAAGGGGCCAGGCGCATTCGGCAGCCACAACCCGACTCCGGTGGCCGCCCATGCACCCATGAGCATCTGACCATCGATGCCCACGTTCCACAGGCTGAGGCGATACGGGATGGCCGCAGCTAGCCCAGCCAGAGTCAGCGGAATCGCGATGGTCAGGACATTGGACCACCCCAACGCGGTTCCGATCGTGCCGGTCCAGATTGCTTTGTAAAAGTCGCCTACGGGCACGCCCGACAAGATCGGCGCCACGATAAGCGAGATCGCGAGACCCACAAGCACGGCTACGAGTCGATACACGCCGATCCGATCAGGATCGGGTCGGCGCTCAATGCGCCAAGGGAGAATGCCCTTCCGGGTTCGAGCGGCCGGCGTCGCTGCCCGATCAGTCGCTGTCATCTGTGGCTCCGCTGTCTGAATCGCTGGTGCCCGGAGACTCTGCAGATAGGTGTCCGCCACCCATGTATCGACCGATGACGTCACGATGACTGGCCGCATCAGTGAACTCGCCCACGATGCGCCCCTCGTAGATCACCACCACTCGATCGGACAGCGTCAATACTTCATCGAGGTCAGCCGAAATCAGCAGTACTGCGAGGCCGCGGTCTCGCGCCTCAAGGAGTCGAGTGCGAACCGTAGTTGCCGCCTTCACGTCAAGCCCTTGCGTGGGATTCACGGCAACGACGGCACGGCGGTCACCATCAAACTCGCGCCCTACGAGCAACTTTTGGGCGTTGCCACCTGAGAGATGCTGGACGAGGACCCCGACGTCACGGGTCGAGAGATCGACGCGGTCGGCGAGGTCAGCTGCATACGCTCGCGCAACCTTGGCTCGGATTACCCCACCCTGCGTAACCGGCGCAGTGCGGTAGTTGCGCATGATTGCGTTGCGCCAAATCGTTTGGCTACCAACCAATCCCGAGCCCATGCGATCCTCTGGGATGTGCGCCAGACCGGCACTCATCGCACTTCGTACGTCGCGGACAGGTTCACCTCCGATGCGCACCGTTCCACTGTCGGCTTGGCGCAGCCCCGTGATCACCTGCTCTAGCTCTTGCTGACCGTTTCCGGCAACGCCGACGACGCCAAGAACTTCGTGATCGCGAACCGTGAAACTCACACCGCGTAGGGCTGCGGCACCGCGATCATCGCTGCAGACGAGGTCCTCAACAACCACAACATCGCTGCGCGCACCGTCGTACGGAGTGAGTGCAACCGAGGCAAACTCATCACTCACATCGTCAAACATCATGCGTGATAGCGAGACAACGTCGCAGCCTTCGCGAGGCACGGTCGCGTGCAGATTCCCCTTACGCATCACCGAAATTCGATCCGCGACGGAAAGCACTTCCTTGAGTTTGTGCGAGATGAAGATGATGCACGTGCCTTGCGCTGCCATTTGCCGCAGGTTCTCACAGAGCCCCTCACTCTCTTCAGGAGTCAGGACCGCTGTTGGTTCGTCAAGGATCAGAACTCGAGTCCCCCTCGACAGTGTGCGCAGAATCTCGACACGTTGTTTCTCGCCCACCGACAAGGTGCCTACAAGTCTGGCTGACTGCACCGGCATGCCGAATTGCTCAGCGATCAGGTCGGCCCGCTTGTTCAGTTGCCTCGAGGACGTACGCGGCGAGACATCGTCTGCGCCAATGGCAAGGTTTTCCGCGACGGTGAAAGCATCCACGAGACGGAAGTGTTGGTGCACCATGCCGATCCCGACTGCAAGCGCATCGCGCGGGGAACCGAAGCGCACCTGCCGGCCGCCAACCCAGATCTCGCCCTGATCGGGTGCCAGAAAGCCTGCGGCCAAGTTCATCAAAGTCGACTTGCCCGCACCGTTTTCACCGAGCAGGGCGTGGACCTCACCAGCGCTGAAGGCAAGGTTCACATCGTTGACGGCGGTGACGGCGCCAAAGCGCTTGACCATGAAGCGCAAGTCAAGTGCGGAGGCATGGCTAGTGCCAGATTGCGTCCCTGCTAGTGCCGCCGGTTCCATACCTGCGAACCCTATCCACGCTCAGGTGCGAAATGGCCTGGACGTGCAGAATCCATCAACTGGATGCTCGGCCGATCTGCCTGCCGCGAACCGGACAGATCGTCCATGGCGAAAGACCGACTCATCAGGTAACACATCGAGCTGAAATCCTCCGGCAGAAATCGTCCTCGCGTGGCCGAAGCCACGACGCAGTAAGCAAACGCTAGAGCCGGGGCCGCGCACAGTCAAGAGAGCGACGTCACTTTTCCTATAGTGAGCGGTGACGAGGCCCAACGAGCCGCCTAGCGGGAGGCAAATCCTGGGGAGCGGTCATCAAGCGCCGGTACGGCCCGCGCGCCTCAGGACGCGGAGAGCGTGAACGATGATGGGGCCATCAACCATGCGGTCGAGGTGTGTAGTGACTCCCGGGTCAGTGCCAACGGAGTCAATCAAGTGCTGCGCCGACTCGATCTCTTCGGCGGTCGGCGTGAAGGCAGTGCGAATCACCTCGATCTGACTCGGGTGAATCGCACAGGTCACATCAAAACCAACAGCAGCGGCGTCCTGACACTGAAGGGCGAGACCAGCCGTGTCGGGGATATCCATGTAGACCGCGTCAATGGCGATGCGGTCATACACCTTCGCTGCAATCAGGCAACGAGATCGCGTGTAACGCGCATAGTCGCGATATGAGCCGTCAGCGAACCTGCTCGAGGTACCGCCTAGGCCAGCGACCAGGTCGTCCGCACCCCACATGATCGCCACGACATTTGTGGCGGCAGCGATGTCCTCGACCGCCACCACGCCCGCTGGCGTCTCGATGAGAGCCACGACCTCAAGGCCCTCAAGGCTTTCAACGTCGGAAGCCCGTTCGGCCTTGGCCAACATGACTCTGGTCAGACCCAATGTTCGAACCACATCCAGATCAGCCGCGAACTCACCCGATGCAGTTCCATTGATGCGGAGCACCGTTCGATCGCGGTCATAGGAGCCTGCCGCCACCAGTTGACGTACGTGCTCTCGCGCCAACTCCTTGCTCGATCCAGCAACCGCGTCCTCGAGATCCAGTACGACGATGTCAGCGACTGTGAGTGCCTTCAGATAGCGATCCGGCCGATCTGCCGGACAGAACAGCCATGCCGGCCCAGGAAGCCAACTCACTTGGGCGCCATCCGCACCAATGTGCTGCGCGTAACTTCAGCCACCACCACGCCATGTTGATTCACTGCAACGTGCTTCAACGTGACGATTCCCTCGCTGGGTCGACTTGATGACGGACGCTTGTCGACCACAAGGGTCTCGGCATAAATCGTGTCGCCATGCTTGACCGGATGCGGAAATGAAACATCGGTCAGGCCAAGATTCGCGACGATCGTGCCCTGGGTCAACTGCGCGACCGAAAGTCCAACCATCGTCGACAGGGTGAACATCGAGTTCACGAGTCGGTCGTGAAACGGCGGTAACTTCTCGCTCTCGGCCTGATCGAGGTGAAGCGGCTGCGTGTTCATCGTCAGCGTCGTGAAAAGGACGTTGTCAGCCTCAGAGACGGTCCTACCTGGCCGATGTTCGTAGATGGTGCCGACCTCGAACTCCTCAAACCACAGTCCGCGCTGGAGAATTCGGCGCGGTGTTGCATCCGGCTCTGACTGACTCATGCCGCCCTCTCTGCCTTCGCCAACTCAATCACAGGACCAAGCAATCCCAGTGCAAATGCCGGCGGTCCCAGTCACATGTGTCTGCACCCTACAACCGCGATCCAGCCGGCTCGACGATCCGGCCCAGCGTGCGCACCGAACGTCGACATCAAACCTAAGTTGGGCGCTGGCTCGCCCGAACCAGGCCTGGCCAGTCGCAGCGACAGACACGGCCAGCATCTGTCGGACGCAGAACTCACCGAAGGGCGCAATCACTTTCGCGCCTAGGCGCGAGACCTGGGCGCGAGAGTTCGGGCGCCAGATCCCAATCTTCCCAGGCGTATCCGGGTGCATGAGTCCAGCAAATTGCAGGTGCCCGGCAAAGCCATGGGTGCAAGCACTACCTTTCCTTGCCGGTAAGCCGCGCGGCCAGACCGTCATCCCGGAACCGTCTGGTGACGTAGTCTGTAGGCCAGTTCGGAGCCCTCTCGCGAAATCGCCCTCCGGGCACGGCCGCATGGCTGCCTTGATCGGAATAGGAACGCATCGTCAACAACATGACAGAGCAAAGCCAGGACCTGCCCCCGGTCGAATCGGACGAGGCACGCAGCGCAGCAGCACATGTGGCGACGGCGTACTCGAAACTCGACGCACTGCGTGGCCTGGCCGAACGCAGACTCGTCGACGCGGAGGGCGGCCCTAGCGGCGGCACCCACCAGGCGAGGTCCGAACGCGACGCCCAGGCTCTGCACTACCGTCGACGCGCCGCAGACCTCGACGGCATCGGCGACGGGCTTACCTTCGGCCACATCACGACCAACACGACCCAAGCTGTCGAAGACCCCACCGGTACCGGCTCATTGTGGATCGGTCGCATCGGGTTGCTCAACGACGACCACACGGTCTTCCAAGTCGACTGGCGCACACCGGCTGCGGCTCCGTTCTATCAAGCAACTCACGCGCACCGGTGCGGCGTCACTGCCCGCACCCACATCACAACTCGCGACCGCAAGGTCGTTCAACTACTGCGTGACGTCCTTGACCTAGATGCCGTTGACGGCGAGCAGGATCAAGCTGGCACTGACTCAGCGTTGATGGTTGCGCTCAATTCGGCTCGCACCGGACGCATGGGTGACATCGTCGCCACGATCCAGTCCGAGCAGGATCGCATCATCCGATCCGACACCACTGGTGCGCTGGTCGTCGCAGGTGGACCAGGCACGGGCAAGACAGCAGTCGCTCTGCACCGCGCCGCGTACCTGCTCTACACCCACCGCGACCGTCTCGCCGATTCCGGGGTTCTTGTTTTGGGACCCAACTCCACGTGGTGTCGCTACATCGAGCAGGTGCTGCCCTCACTCGGCGAGACGAGTGTCGTGGCACTGACGTTGGGCTCGCTATTTCCTGGAGTAGAAGCGATTTCGCACGATGAGCCTGACGTCGCGACGGTGAAGGGCGACCTCGCGATGATTCGAGTTCTCGCGGCCGCCGTGAAGAACCTCCCCCGGCTCGATCGCGCGCCCGTACGCATTCGACTGTCCGATATCGAAGTGATCCTGACCGATCAAGACCTCAAGCGATCAGCTGACTTTGCCCGCGGCCAATTCGACACGTACAACGCGCAACGTGTGCCGTTCCTTACCTCGATCATCGATCGCACTGTCACCAAGGTCGCCCGAGCCCGACGTCTCAACGGCGGCGACAGCGATGTTCGCGACGGGCTCGCCGAAGAACTGCGTGAGAGCCTCGACGTCCGGCGAGAACTGAATCTGTTGTGGCTGCCGACCACGCCAGTCGCCGTCTTGGCCCGACTGTTCTCCGACGATGTGTTGTTGGCCAAGGCCGCACATGGTGTCCTGTCTGCCCAGCAGCAGCAGGCGCTGCACCGCGATCCCACATCGCCCGTCACCGTGGCCGATATACCTCTGCTCGACGAACTTGCCGAACTCCTCGGCCCCGATCCGCATCACTCGCGCGTCTCACTTCGCGAACGAGCAGTGCGGGAGGCGACCGCGCGTGCCCTCGCAGATGAGTCCACCAGCGACAGCGAAGGATTCGACGACGGTGGCTTGGATGCTTACGCCGGGATCGTGTCGGCTGACGATGTGGCAAATCGCTATGCAGCAGATCGAGCCGTCGGCACGTTGGTCGAACGAGCAACAGCCGATCGTGAGTGGACATACGGACACGCGGTTGTCGATGAGGCACAAGAACTATCGGCGATGGCTTGGCGAGTAGTGGCCAGGCGCGTGCCCAGCCGATCGATGACGATAGTCGGAGATCTCGCCCAAGCGTCAAGTCCGGGCGCAGCAACTTCGTGGGCGAATGCCCTCGACGATGTGACGCGCGGCAAGTGGGTTCTCGAGACCCTCACCGTCAACTACCGCACTCCGCGTCGACTGCTCATCCCCGCGAACGAGGTGCTGCTCGCGAGGGGTCTGGCAGAAGGCGCTCCGAGCGCGGTTCGCGAAGGCGATTCCGACCCGAGTTGGCACCTCGTCGACGAAGGCGAAGACATAATCGCCCGAGCCGCCAAGGTCGTTGTCGAAGCGCGTGATGCCTCGGCGCTGACGGCGTCAGGTACCTGGGCGGTGCTCACGCCAGCGGGCGCAGTCAGTCGACTCCGTGCCGCACTCCACAGCGCGGGAGTCACCACGGCCACGGGCGCCGGAGCGATGGATGCTTCGGTCGCAGTCCTTGATGCAGCCGCCGCAAAGGGTTTGGAGTTTGACCACGTGATCGTCGTCGATCCTGCTGCGATCGAGGCCTCCTCCACCGCCGGCGCAGCTGATCTTTACGTAGCGCTGACTCGCGCAACCCAAACGCTGCACCTCGTAGTGCACTCGTCGTTCTCTGGGCCGCTACGAACTGCCTACCTCGGCGGCTAAGACTGGGCTCACGCGCAGCGGGCCCACCGTAAGTTGATCTACCGACGCGCAGTGTTGGCCAGCAAATTTGCTGAATTGAATCGCCTTATCCCACGCAAATTGCACCCGCAGGGCTAACGTCGTGCTGATCCCGCTTCGCTCGGGACAGATACCGCGGGGGCTGCATGAGCAACGAGATTCCTCCGGGTTGGTACGCACCTGATCCTCAGTGCCCCACGAAGTTGCGCTGGTGGGATGGGTCAGCCTGGACCCAGACCTCCGCCGATGCCGATCCCGCGACAGTTGGCGCTGCAGTTGCTGGCGCAGTCGAACCGAATGCGAATGCGAAATCTGCCGGCGCCCCAATGGATCTGAGAACTATGCCTGAAGCGATTCAGGGCCGGCGTCGACCTTGGATCACGTCCTGGCCGATCATCGCGCTCGGGTTTGTCTTGTGCTTCATTCCGGGGCTCGTACTGTTATGGGTGCGTCCCGGCACCTCTGCCAAGGTCAAGTCAGGGGTGACAGCTGCAACTGTTGGCCTTCTCGTCATCTTGGCGCTGGTTGCACCAGGAGCGACACCCACAGCTTCGGCTCCTTCGAACCTGGACAGCCGCTCCCCAACCCCTTCCGCTGAAGCGACAACTCCCAACCCAAACTCGTCATCAACGAGCGTGCCGGTCGAAACCACCGCGGCTACCTCTACCCAGAGACCGTCTAGCGGATCACCCTCTGCGTCGGCGCTGCCGTCGACCGGAGTCACTGGCACAGCGTCGTCCGCGCTACTTGCGCTACCGGTTAAGGGTCGAGCGCCGAAGACCGGCTACTCGAGAGCTCAGTTCGGCAATGGATGGGTCGACGTTAATCGCAACGGTTGCGATACCCGCAACGACATGCTCATTGCCACTCTGACCAACATCAACATGTCGGGCACGTGCAAAGTGCTGCAGGGCACCTTGGCCGATCCATACACCGGACGCTCGATCAGATTCGTGTACGGCGGTGTCAGTGAAGTCGACATCGATCACGTAGTTGCGCTCTCAGACGCCTGGCAAAAGGGTGCCGCGACGTGGCCATTCGCCAAGCGAGTTGCGCTCGCCAACGACCCGCTGAATCTGCAACCGACCGACTCAAGTGCCAATCGGCAGAAGGGAGATGGCGACGCGGCAACATGGTTGCCACCGTCGAAGTCATACCGCTGCACCTACGTTGCGCGCCAGATCGCGGTTAAGAAGAAGTACGGACTTTGGGTAACCGCCGCCGAGAAGCAGGCAATGCAAACCGTGCTCGCTACCTGCCCGGGTAAGTCCCTGCCGTCGCCAGGGACTCAACCAGTTATCGCTGCAAATACCGGCGGTCAAGCCCCGTCCAGCATCGTTGCAACACCCTCGAAGAAGGCCGGGCTAGACCCAGACATGGGCACATGCAAGGCGGCGAAGGCAGCCGGCTACGGCCCCTACTACCGCGGGGTGAATCCGGAGTACTACTACTACCGCGACGCCGACGGTGACGGAAAGGTTTGCGAGTGAACCGTTGGTCGTGGGGGAAGCTAGACAAACGCCGGTGAGCTACTGCTGGAACCAGGTGGGTGGTTGGGGTGGTTGCATCTGCCAGTAGCCGTGTTCGTGTGGTTGTACTCCGGGGCGTGGGGTGATCTCCCACTGCTCATGATGAACGGCGAAATGATGTCGGCCACAGAGGAGCGCGAGGTTCTCTAGGGACGTGAAACCGCCTGTGGCCCAGTGGATGACGTGGTGGGCTTGGGTGTTTTTACCTCGTCGTTGGCATCCGGGTGCGATGCAGGTGTGGTCTCGTTGGGTGACTCGTCGTCGTAGCCCGGGTGGGACTATTCGTTCGGATCGTCCGTAGTCGAGGATCTCGCTTGGCGCTGCGAGGATTCGTGCGATCGCGTGATCTTTGTGTGGGTGGTGCGTGCTGGTGGTGGTGACTCGGCGCACGTCGGAGTCGCAGGTGATCATCTGCGCGGTCTCGATGTTGATGGGCGTGGGTTCGTTACTACCGCTACCGGGGGTGAGTTCACCTGTGCCGATGCCTGCTTGGAGTTCGGCGAGGGTGATGATGAGTTCGACGTGGGGTCGTTCCCCACCGATGGTGCCTGCGTGTCCACCCTCAAGGAGTTCGTGGGCGATCTCGCTGAGGATGAGCGCGTTCTGGTGGTTG
>Ga0194035_1000130_pt1 | contig 44231 bp, 41 predicted proteins | sample JunL2320m_MetaG_FD_148680 | JGI IMG/M metagenome (GOLD analysis project Ga0194035, IMG submission 148680) | Anoxic zone freshwater microbial communities from boreal shield lake in IISD Experimental Lakes Area, Ontario, Canada - Jun2016-L239-20m | ecosystem: Environmental > Aquatic > Freshwater >...
TTGGCTCCGGGAACTGGATTCGAACCAGCGACCTCGAAGTTAACAGCTTCTTGCTCTACCGCTGAGCTATCCCGGAATATCCACCTACATTAGTGCAAGTTTCAAGTGTTGATTATAGGTGTTTGTGCTACTTCGGTCAACCACCTATACTTAGTAATATATATGGATATAAAAAAACTTATTGGCAAACACCAACTTATTAGCAAACAAATTAGGGCAGACGAGCTATTTGTATTACTTAGTGAACTAAAAAACGTAGTTGCTAACCAAGTGCAGGGTGACCTTGTAGAACTAGGTTGCTACGAAGGAACTAGCGCATTATTTTTTACCAGGTTATTAAATGACTTAAAGTCTGATAAAAAACTTTGGCTGTATGACAGTTTTGAAGGACTACCAGAAAAAACCAGCGAAGACGATTCTGCTGCGGGCGTGGCATTTAAGGGAGGCGAATTAAAGGCAAGTAAAGCAAGGTTAGCAAAAAACTTTGTTAAAGCCGGACTTAAAATACCAGAAATTAAAAGGGCATGGTTTTACGAACTAGACCCAAGCGACTTACCGGACCAAGTTTGTTTTGCCTTTTTGGACGGAGATTTTTACGAATCTATAGTAGATAGTTTAAAGCTTGTCGTTCCGTTAATAGCTAAGGGTGGAGTTATTTTGGTAGACGATTATCAAAACCTTGCATTACCCGGCGTAGCTAAAGCAGTAAACGAATACGCAGAACGTTATGATTGGAAAGTTCAGACGCAAAAAAGCCTAGCTGTAATTAGAATGTAATACTGATGTATGGTTTTTCTAGGTGTAGAACCGCATTATATTGTTTGCCGTCATTTTTAATCAAATGAGTATGTTGGTGCGGCACAGATTTCATACCTGATTGAGGCGAGCGGGCATAAATATTGTAGCCCTTTAGTTCGTAGCTAGATATTATTTTTACAAATTCTATAGATGCGTCGTCACCTAACGCCGATAAATCTTCGGTATGAACTATTGGAACAAGCATAACGTGGTCTGTGACAATACGTGAATCCCACTTATTATAAGGGAATATATTACGGATAATCCTAAAGTGTTTGTGTACAGAAACAACCTGGTCATTACCTAAATCTGTTGAACAAAAGTTGCAAGCACCTAACGATTTAGCTTTTTTTGTATGAGTAGCGTATAGCTTTTGATTTTTGTGACTACGGTAGTGGGGCATGGTTATCCTAATAAAGCTTCTAATATTTTTTGATGTTTTGGTTCTACGGGCATAACACTTAAACGGCTTTGACGAATAAGGTTAAAGTCAGCTAGTTCTGGAATGGCTTTCATTTGAGCTAAGGTTAGTGGTTTTAAATACCTAGATAAAAACTTAATTTTTACAGCCCAACTACGACGTGGATCGGCAGTATTTAAAAAAGGTTCACCCGTAACTTGAGCAAGTCCAACAATTGCTTTAGTACTTAATGATTCGTAAATATATACCAAATCGCCAGGTAGCATTTTTTGGATAAATAATATTGCAGCATTATTGTGAACTCCGTCCCAAATAGTTTCACCTTCTTTAATAAAATCATTAAGCGAGTATGTGTCTGGGTCTGTTTTTGCCAAAAAGTAGTTCATGTTAATAGTATACACACCTAAAAGTAGGTTATTATTGATTAAGTGATTAAGATATATTACAACAACAAAACTTCAAAAGTTACCGAACTTGCAAAACCAAAAGCCGGTAGTTTAGTTTATGTCGAAAATCCAAACTTTAAAGAACTAGAAGAATTAGAAAAAAATCACGGGCTAGACATTGACCTTTTAAATGACGGACTAGACCCTAATGAAGCTCCGCGTATTGATAGCTGGGAAGGTAGAACGTATATTTATACACGTTTTGTACTGCCCGAATCCGAAAAACAAACTACAAGCCCGGTGTTAATAATTTTTGGGATAGATATGGTGTATGTAGTTACGCATGTTCATTTTTTGGCACTTCAAAATCTATTCAAAAAAGAGGATGTAACAACCATTAGGCGTGAGCAAATTTTGCTACAAGTACTAAACGAAATTAATCTGGGTTATAAGTTTCGTATAAATAGTGTCGCTAAACGTATGTGGTCGGTAAGATCATTGCTTAATAAAGAACATATTGATAATAAAGATTTTATTAGCTTTATCGACATGGAAGAAGATTTGAACGACTTTTTGTCTGCCTTGGAACCTATGAATACTCAGTTAAACCATTTGTTGACGGGTAAGTATATTAAGCTACACGAAGCAGACAAAGACCTGATGGAAGATCTTGAACTGGGCAGTCATGAGCTTATAAGTTTGGCGAGCAGTCAATTAAAGACGATTAAAAACATCCGCGAAGCGTACAGCACCATTACCGCCAATAATCTTAATAAAGTTTTTAAACTTATGACGAGTATTACAATTTTAATGGGTATTTTTACTTTAATTACTGGTATTTACAGTATGAATATTGCTCTTCCGGCTGGTCATAACCCAAACGCATTTTGGATAATACTTGGCATAACAGGTACACTAATAGCAATAGTAACGTACTTCTTTAAAAAGAATAAGTGGTTTTAAATGATAGCGATTATACATGCAATTATCTTGGGAATAGTAGAAGGCTTAACAGAGTTTTTGCCTATAAGTAGCACCGGACACATAATAGTAGCCAAAAATGTGTTGGGGTATCAAGATGCTGCACAAACGTTTACTGTAGTTATACAGATTGGTGCAGTTGGCGCAATTGCTTGGTATTACAGAATAGATTTGTGGAAAAGAATCACTCAGTTTTTTGAAGGTAGCAAAAGCGCTCAAAAGTTTTGGATAAACTTAGTAATTGCCACCATTCCAGCCGGATTAGCTGGATTAGCATTAGACAAAACTATGGAAAAATATTCGGTGCCTTCTACAGTTGCAGTTGCTCTGATAATTGGAGGTGTAATACTTTTAATGGCAGAAAAAAAGTTTGCAACGGCTAGCCATACTACAAAACTAGAACTAGACGAAATTACGCCAAAACAAGCGCTAGGCGTAGGATTGGCGCAAGTCGTGTCATTAATACCAGGAGTGTCACGTAGCGGTGCAACTATTGTTGGCGGTATGTTTGCCGGGTTGAACAGATTAACTGCAGCTACTTTTTCTTTTTATATGAGTTTGCCTATTCTTGGACTAGCATGTTTGTATAAATTGGTAAAAGCCAGACACGAACTAGGTAATTTACCAGGCGGCAGCTTGTCGCTTGTGGTTGGAACAATAGCTGCGTTTATAAGTGCATTAGCGGTTGTGTCTTGGTTACTAAAATATATTTCTAACCATGACTTTAAACCGTTTGCATATTACCGAATCTTGTTTGGTATGTTTGTGCTTATTTTGGCAGGTCTTGGGTTACTTTAAACCCAAATAAAATACTTAGTGATACAATATTATTATGCTTAAGCGCCTTGGTTTTTTAATAATTTTAGTATGGGTAGCAATAATGCCCGTTGCGGCGTTTGCAAGCAATTATGACGTAACTGCGGTTGTAAATGCGCCGTTGCCGCCAGATTTACCAATAGTTACCGGTCCAAAAAACACTACACTACAAAATAGTGGGGTTTTTATTACGGGTACTTGCACAGTTGTAGTACCTACGATAGTAGTTATTTTAATCAGAGATAATCAAACTATTGGTTCGGCAAACTGCAGGTCTGATGGTACTTTTAGTATATTTGTTGGTCTTGTATTGGGGCAAAATATTATTTATCCAAAATTTTTAACAATTACCGGACAATTTAGCGGATATGGGATTCCGATATACATTAACTATTCACCAACAAATCCAGCTGCTACTGAATCGCCATTAAAATTAGGTTTTGATTACGACTTTGTTAGCTATGACGACCTTAAACCAACGCAGTTAAAGTACACAATTAGCGGCGGTAAAGCTCCATACGAAGTAATTATTAACTGGGGCGACAGTTCGCAAAAAAAATACCAAGTAAAAACTTCGGGCGAACAAAGTATAGAACACAAGTACAAGACTATTCTTCCGGCAACACAGATTTCGATACAAGTAGTGGATGCTGAAGGTACAAAAACAATACAAAGTAGATCTTTGATTAGTTTTAGGTCGGGTGTTTACGTGCCTGCAGCTGCACCAGTAGGAGAATCTAAAAAGAACTGGATACAGGTATGGTTTGTAGGTGTAGTTAGCTTTGGTGCAATACTACTCTTAAATCATTACAAACAGCTAAGAATAAAACCTAAAACAAAATCTAAAAAAGTTAATTCGCCTACAAAGCGATGAAAAAAAGAAAAATACTTTTAGTATTTGCAGTAGTTGTTTTTGTAACCATATTAAGTTTTTTTGTATGGTCGTCGGGGCCGTCGGTTGCTGTTATTAAGTCAAAATTAACAGACGTTAAGGGTGCTTCTGTTACGAAGCCGTCTGTTTACGACGTAGATTACCAACAACTGTCACTAAAAATATCCGACCAGTACGTTTCTATTAACAAATTAACTGGCCTGGGTCGGCCGTTATATATGCAGCAGTTATTTAAGGTGCCAGTTAAAAACGTTAACAGTATTTTTGGTAATCAACTGGCTGTAACTATAGGATCGGTTAATGGTATTGGATTGTCTGAAGTGTCTGACGTAAAACTAAGAAACAGAGACAAAAATTACGCACTAATTAGTGACCAGAACGATATTATGGTGTTCGAAAAAAACACTTCTAACTATGAAATCGGTGCATTTATTAAAAAAGGCACAAATTATACATCAATAGTTTATTCAGGACCAATAAGCAGTCAAAGCTCACTTAAAAAAGAACTAAACAATTGTATTGAATCTGTTATTTGGCATTAACAGTTACTAGCGTTATTGGTTTTTTATCTGTTACAATGGGCTTATGTTTGGGCTAACAAAAATTTCAATATCGTTAATGATAGCAGGGCTATTTGCGGCCGCACCTACAAGTTTAAACTTTACCTTAAAGTCTTATGATTTTGGTAACGGTGGCGATACTAGTACTAGTTTAAACTATGGTCTTAACAGCGAAACGGGCGAACAAAGCGGGAGCCAATTAACGTCGTTAAGTTATAAAATTAATTCGGGTAATCAAAACTTACAAAATGCAAACGTTCCCGTAGCACCAACTTTTACCAATCCATCAAGTGAATACAATCGACTTAAAATTATTATAAATACTAGCAGTAACCCAACAGACACAAAATATGAAATTGCCATTAGTTCGGATAGTTTTAGTACAACTAATTATGTTCAAACAGACAATACTGTAGGTGCAACTAGTAGTGTCGCACAGTTTCAGACGTACACCTCTTGGGGTGGAGCAAGCGGAGTGTGGATAGTTGGATTATCAGAAAACACAAGTTATCAAGTTAAGGTTAGGGCATTACAAGGTAACTACACTGGTACGGCTTTTGGTCCAACCGCTTCTGCTTCTACTGTTTTGCCTAGTTTAACTTTTTCTGTACAAACATCTCTTAGCGCTTCTCCGCCTTATTCTATTGGATTTTCTGGCCTTGCAGCTGGAGTAGTGTCTTCTGGCAGTGCAACAGCAGAAATTGGACTAACTACAAATTCTAACAATGGTGGTCTTGTTTATGTAAAAAGTACAGGAGCGTTAACAAGTGCGCTAGCGTCTACATCTATTACTTCTGTGTCGGCAGATTTATCTGTAGCATCGAGCGGTTATGGAGCGATTGTAACTAGTGTTTCGCAGTCCAGTGGTGGTCCAATAAGTTCTGTAGCTCCATTTAGTGGAGTGTCAAATAATGTCGGTGGACTAACTACTGCTTTTCAAAAAATATTGACCACGTCGGCGTCGTTAACTGCAGGTGTTGCATCTGTTACATTAAAAGCAAAAGTAGATTCTATTACTCCGAGTTCTACGGATTATTCAGATTCATTGACGTTTGTAGCTTCTATGTTGTACTAAAAACTTGATTTTTATAAAGTGCTTATGCATAATGTAATTTGAGTATGATTTAACAAAAATAACTAGGAGCAATATGCAGAACATTAGGTTCAAAAAACATTAAACTTGGCAATAGCTTTAGGGCTAGTAGGAGCAATGGTTTTGTTTGTTATCATGTCTTCCTCACAAGCATCAGCATTTAGCCGTACTTTTGTACGCTTTGACAGAATGAAACTAAGCACAGCAACTACTGGTACAGTATGTGCAAACCCAGGAACCGTGGCAGTAGAAAACGATGTTCAGGTTACTTTTCCTACTGGCTACACAGTTAGCGCAACTGTAGGAAACTGGACTGTAGACACAACTAATACAGCATGGCCAACTGGCGGTACAGCATGGCCAGGAATTGGTACTGCTACAGCAGCGGCTGCACAAGTAGTTACTTTTCCTAGCACCGATTTAACAGTTGGTACACTTTACTGTTTTAACTGGAACAATACAGCATCAGTTAGCGTAAAATCATCTGCTACTGCATCAAATAGTGGATCTATTTCAACAAGAACATCTGTACCTGCAACTATCGAAACATCAAACTATTCGACTGCAAGCATTACAGACGATCAAATTGTTGTAACCGCATCAGTATCGCAAACATTTAGCTTTGCACTTAGCGCCAACACAGACGCACTTGGTACTTTGTCTACAGGTGCAATCACAAGTAGTGCAACACCACGTACTACTACAATCAGCACAAACGCAAAAAACGGATGGTTAGTTTGGGCTAAAGACAGCAGTACAGGCTTAAACTCAGCATCTGCAGCAGCAACAGTTGCTTCTACCACTCCTGGTACAAACAGCACAATTGTAGCTGGTACAGAAGGTTATAACACTGGAATCACTCAGTCACAAGTTAGTGGTAGCGGTACAATTACAGTAGCTACTCCTTTTGTGGGTGGTGTATCTGGAAAAGGTGGTGGTCTAGACACAACACTACGTACTCTTGCTACATCTACAGGTACAGCCAACACAGCAGTTGTTACTTTAACTAACAACGCCACAATTGGTTCTACTACAGCATCTGCAACAGACTATACAGACACAATAACAGTTATTGGAGCAGGTTTGTTCTAATAAAAATCGTTTAAAAACGCAAAAACACCTGTCGGTTATGACGGGTGTTTTTGTTATAATAGGTAATAAGTATGGGTAAAAAAATATTTCGGGTAGGTTATGTCGCATCAATTTTATTTTTATGTTTAGGAATAGTAGTTCCTGTAAAAGCGCAAAACAGCGGGTTTTCGGTACAGGTTAGTCCTTCTCCTATAATTGAATCTATTGACCCAGGAGTTTCAAAAACAGTCGAACTTAAAATACGTAATCAAAATACCCAAAAAGAAACCTTTAAAATGGGGCTACGAGCGTTTGGAGTAGACAACAACAGTGGCGAAGTACAATTAAAAAATGAAGAGCCAATTGATGTTGTAAATTGGGTAACTTTTGCAGAGCCGGTTTTTAGTGTAGATGCAGGGCAGTGGTTTACTCAAAAAGTTATTTTTGATGTACCTAAGGATGCAGGATTTACCTATTCATTTGCTATTACAGTAAGTCGCGCAAATCCAGTTCAAGAAGCGGGTGGAAAAACCACAATAGAAGGGTCTGTTGCTATATTTGCCCTACTAAGCACCAATCGCTCTGACGCAGTTCGCAAATTAGATATATCGTCATTTATATCAAAAAGAAAAGTATACGAATATTTGCCTGCTAATTTTTTGCTTAAAATTAAAAACAGCGGCAATACAATTGTTCAACCTACAGGTAATATTTATATTCAAAGATCGTTAAATAGCACTGAACCAATAGACATACTGCCTGTTAACGGAACAGGCGCATATATATTACCTGACGTTACCAGAACGCTTCAGTCAGATTGGTCAAAAGGGTTTCCGGCCTACAAAGACACTTCAGAATCAGGAAAGAAAAAGTTATTTTGGAACTGGTCCGATTTGCAAAACTTAAGAATAGGGCATTATGTAGCAAAGGCTATTGTTGTGTATAACGACGGTGCAAGGGACATACCAGCCGAAGCAAATATCGACTTTTGGGTTATTCCATGGAAGCTTATGGGTGGATTATTTGTTATTGCAGCCCTAGTTATTACTGGAGTAGTTTCTGTTATTCGTAAAACAATGAAAGTTGCACGAAAGAAACAAAAAGATGACGCTACGGAATAGCCTAGCTTACTTAATATTAGTTATAGCAACACTAGCTTCACTAACCAAACCTACACATGCTTCTAACATGACAGTATCGCCAGCATTTTTGCGGTTTTCTGTTTCGCAAAAATCTACAACTAGTACAAAAGTAGTTTCTATAAAAAATGACGGCGACAGCGTAGTTACATATAAGGCAACTATTGTTAATGTAGACACCGAACAAGGCACTTTAATGCCACTAAGTACTACTAGCGATGACATTGCTAAGACATTTAAAATAAGCAGCCCAGAAGTAACTATAAAAGCTCGTAGCGCTGTAGATATAACAGTTACAGCAAATAATATTACAGAACTGTCGCCGGGTGGACATTATGCATCTTTGTATTTACAGCAAATAAATAACGTTAAAAGCAATTTAAGCCTACCAGTTAACCAGGTTATATCAGTTGGATTATTTTTAACAAAAGAAGACGGGGCAGTCAGGGATTTAGTTTATAAGGTAACAGACAAAAAAAATGTTTGGTTTATTTTGCCAAAATCTATTAATTTAACAATTAACAATAACGGCAATGTTGATCTTGTACCAAGAGGCTTTGTGTCGATAGTTAAAGGCACTAAAACTTATAAAAAAATTCTTATTAACGAAACTTCTCAGCCAGTTTTTCCTTTTAAATCTAAACAATACAAGTTAGACCTAAAAGATACAGGTATTTTTTGGCCAGGAAAATATTCCAAAATAACTTCTTTAAGATACGACGGTCAGTCTAAACAAAATATAGATACCGTTTCGGTATGGTATGTGCCGCTATGGTTTGTATTATTGTTGCCAAGTTTAACTTTGATTATTTTATTAAGATACAAATCAATATTTGGCCATAAAATATACATTTTTAATCTTAAATCTAAAAAACATAAATTTGTAAATTCTATTAATAATCTGCCCAAAGAGGGTTCTAAAGTTAATAAAAAACGTAAATCTAGATCCAAAAAACCACATAATAAAAATGATGAAGAGCCAAAAACCCGAAAAGTTGGCATCTTGTAAAATTTTTACTATAAATAAAACTAAATAGCCTTGAGCAATTTGCGCACCTCTGTTATTATATGAGCTAATGGTTAACTGTTTGCAGACGAGGGCGAAAAATCTACTTCTACCTCTGTTAATAATGTCAATTTTTGGAATATTTTTAATGTCCCAAAAAGCTAGCGCAAGTATAAACCCCCATATTAATTTTCAGGGTAAATTAACTAACCCTGACGGTACTAACGTTACCAATAGCAACTATTCGATCGTGTTTAGTATTTACACCGTCTCGTCTGGTGGTGCGGCAGTATGGACAGAGACGCAGCCTACTGTAACTGTTACAGATGGAATATTTAGGGTATCTTTAGGGGACTTTACGGCCCTTCCGGGTAGTGTTGATTTTAATTCTAGCAGCCTATATCTAGGAATAAAGGTTAGTACAGACTCAGAAATGACACCACGCGTTCAACTGACTGCTTCGCCGTATGCTTTTAATTCTGATTTATTGGACGGTATAGACAGCACTGGATTTGTAAAGTTAGCGCAGGGGCTTCAGGCGGATTCGTCTACAGCAAATGCATCAATAGCAATTAATAAAACAGGTATAACTGCAGATATTTTGTTGCTACAAAAAAGTAGCGCAGATGTATTAAAAGTTGGCAACTCTGGATCGTACGATTACACCCTTAGCGTTTCTAGTAATCCTACGTATACAATAACCAACAATGGCACAAATAACGTCATAACTAACCTAGCAAGCACTGGAGATTTTGTACTTCAAGACAACGGTACGGCGTTTGCTACTTTTTCTGACGGTGGAGATATAACATTTGCACCTACAGGTACTTCGGACATATTAATTAGCGAGGCAGCTGGCGTTAATATGCAGATAACGGCTACAGCCGCGCCAACTGTTAACCAAGTTGCAATAACCAACGCCGGTCAAGCTGTTACAACAGCTAATGTTAACGGATTATCCGTAAATTATGTTGGCGGTGCAGCTGCGGTAGAATCTGCGGGCATACGTATAGATTACGCCCCTGGAGGAACTACTGGTGGAACATGGAGTGGCTTAAGAATTGTAGCAAACTCGACTGGACCCGCTACTGGTGTAACAAGTTATGGTATAAAAATAGAAGGACCAACAGTCGCCGGCTTAGGTACAGGAATAGGACTTAAAATAGCATCTGGTTTTGACATAGGATTAGATATCGCTTCTGGCGGAATTCAACTTGCCAGTGTTTCTGCTACACCAGCGTCGCCGGCAGCAGGAAACCTAAAAACATTTGCAAAAATTAATGCAGGTCGTGGATTATTAAAAATAATAGGACCTGCAGGGTTAGATTATTCGGTTCAGCCATCTATATTCGACAACAAAATAAACTGGTGGACTGCTAACGGCAATGCTACCACTGTTAGTACTATTAACTTTGGTAACACAACAACCGGTACGGCAACTACACGTAACGTTGCTGTAACAAACTTCTTGACGGCTTCTAAAAGAGTTAGTTTCGTTTCTGCGGGTACCGCAGGCAGTAGCGCCGGTACAAGACATGGAACAGCTCAGTTTTGGTTAGGTAACGCCGCTAACTTGGGTGGTTTTTATTATGTAACTAGATTTGGCGCAAACTCGGTAGTCGCAACAACAAGAACTTTTGTTGGAATGTCTGCTACCACTGGTGCATTAGCAAATGCAGATCCTTCATCATTTTTTAATCTTTTAGCATTTGGCTGTGACGCAGCAGATACACAATTTAAGTTTATGCATAACGACCTTGTAGGAACAGCAACAAAAGATAATCTTACGGGGTCTTTCCCTTGTAATACTGGCGGTACTGACCTGTACGAAGCACGAATATTTGTGGCACCAAATGGCACTACTGTGTACTATTCGTTACTTCGCGTAAACACTGGTGATTTTTATGAAGCAAGCACCGCTACTGACTTACCCGCAAATACAACTTTAATGGCACCACAAATCTGGATAAATAATGGCGCTACGGCTACTTTGGTAGATATGTCTATAGTGTCGCAGTATGTAGAAACATCAAACTAGTATTATGCAACAAGACATAAGACGATCTACCGATAATGTCCTAGATTTAAGAGCGCACGGCAAGCATAAAAAATCATCTAAAAGTAAGTTCGTAAAAAAGATAATATTGGCTTTAGTTTTAATAATTATTGCATTAAGTATGTATTTAATTTTTGTAAATAAAAATAAAAAAATTAGTACCGACACTAATTTAGATATAAAAAGTCAAATATCTAAACATTTTGTATTACCAGTAGATGAAGAACCAGCAATTGCTACGGTTACGGATAAAAATAAAATTAGTACACCTTTTTTTAAACAAGCCGAAAATGGAGATAAAATTATAATTTATCAAAATGCTAAAAGGGTTATATTGTATAGACCCTCGATTGACCGAATTATTGACGTAGGTCCAGTATCGATTGCCGAACCAAACACTAATTAGTTAGACAAGATTTGTTATATATGCTGTAAAATGTACTACTATTTAAAATCTATTTAATGATTAGTTATGAGTGAAAATGCGTGTTAATATGAAAGTATAGTGGTTATGTATATTTATAAAAGGTTATTACAGGGTGGGTCTTTTTTAATTAACCAGGTAGCGGTTGTTTTATTAATTGTCTTAATAATTTTGCCACCTGCCAGTACCTTTGCTTTAAGCAGTTGTACGGCAACAGTTAGTCCTAATACCGCTGACGCAGGATCTAGTGCTACTGCTACTTTTGTGATTACAAATAACGACAATACGGCAAATATTAATTGGTTTCATATTCAACGTCCATCAGAGTATTTTTGGATATCTGGTGTTTCTGATTCAGCTTGGACTGTGGCCGGTGATTCTAGCCAACTTTATTTTAGCGGAGACACGTTAGCACAAGGACAAAGTGCAAGCATTGATATTAGTTTTACTACAGACGTGCAAAATGTTAGCGCCCAAAACTGGGGTATCGAAGCAAGCGATACGGGTGACGCCACAGCGTCTGTGCCTTGCGACGGAGCGCATTTAACTAATGTTGTTGGTAACCCAGTAAATAATACAGACAATGGAGTTAGCGGCGTTTTTGGACAAGGCAACGGTACAACAGCGGTAATTACATGGAATAGCGATTACCCAACTTCTAGTTATGTGTATTATGGCACTACAAGTAGCTACGGAAGTGTTTCTGATTTTGACCCAACTCAAGTACAGGATCATTCAGTTACATTAACCGGATTGGCTCCAAGTACTGGTTATCATTTTCAGGTAGCGGGTACCGATTCTGCAGGTAGTTCGGTTTGGTCTGCCGACAGTACTTTTATATCAGATGGTTCAGGCGGTTCGGGTGGTGGCTCTGGTGGAGGTGCGGGTGGTGGATCGGGTGGTAGCGGCGGCTCTGGAAACACCGGTGGCTCTGGTGGTGGAACAGGTGGTAGTACCAATAATAACCAACAGCAAAACAATAACTCACAGTCAAACTCCACAAATGTAAAACCTTTAAGCGCATATGCTCCTATTATTAGCATCGATTCTAAACTAAGCTCTGTTTATAAAACTCCTCCAACAGTAGCCGGCTCTGTAAAAGGTGCGGCCAATATAACTAAAATTGAATATTCTATAGATAACGCAAAAAACTGGCTACCAGTAGACAGTTCTTTTGGCTTAAATACTCTAAAAGCTACATTCACTACAACGCCTATAAATCTTAAGGATGGTAATTATTTTGTTACTATTCGCGCATACGACGATACAGGAAACTTCTCTGTACTTAAATCAAATACTTTTGTTATAGATTTAATACCTCCTTTAGTAGGCACAGCTAACGTAAATATTGGTGCGCAAACAATTTTACCCAACACTCAGGGTGTTTACAACTTGGTTGCAGGCACAGATACTCAAATAACTTTGAACGCTGTTGGTGGTGCGATTAATATATCTTTAGAAGCGCAAAAAACTGGCGATACAAAAACTTCATATACATTTGTCATGAATCATTCGTCTCAAACTGGGCTTTGGACAGGTATTGCAAGTTTTATATTGCCAGGTGAATATACATTACAAGCTAATGCAGTAGATGGTGCTAATAATTCTACATCACGTACTTTAGGTGTAGTAAATGTGCAAAATCTGGGCGAAGTAAAAGACGGGTCAAACAATAAGCCTGTTCGATCTGTTGTATCTGTTTATTATCTTGATCCAGAAACCAACACAATGGTGCTTTGGGACGCTGGGTCTAGTAATCAGTCCAATCCTTTAAACACTAAAGACAATGGCAAATACAGTTTTTACTTGCCGGCAGGAACTTATTATATAAAGTTTGAATCGCGTGGTTACAAAAATGTAATATCCGACATTTTTAGTTTAAATAAACTTACCAACGTAGTAAGTAATGTATTACTTTATAAAAAACCAAATCTTCGAATGGGCAATAGGTCGTACACGTTACCGTGGGTTACTTTTAAGCAAACAAAAATAAGTTTGTCGGCACCAGGCGCTACGACAAGTAAAATTCAGACAATCAAAAATATACCCAACTTTACGCTTGATCTAACTAATGGTAAAAAGTTAACTACAATAGATTTGTACGCAAAACCAACCGTACTAAGCTTTGTTTCTACATGGTCAGATCTTGGAAGGGATCAAATTGCACTATTGGCATCTGTTAATTCAGATGATGTAAATGTTGTGCCAGTTGCTTCGGGTGAGTCACTAACAAAACTTCGTTCTTTTATGTCAATGGGAGGCTACGATGTTCCGTTGTTAGTAGATATTAATAACCAATTAGTGCGGGACTTTAATGTTTCTAACGTACCAACTCACTACTTTATTAACAGAAGAGGGGTGGTTACAAAAGTTATGTCGGGTGTTATGACCGTAGAAGAGATTATGAATAATGTTACAAAATAATACTGTTAAGGGGTAAGTTACATATGTGGTTGCAATTTTTTGAACAAAACGGTCACTTTGCTATAAATATTATTGCTGCACTAGCTTTTTTAGGAGTTAGTTGGTTATATCTAGATGCATGGGTAACAAAGCGAAGTTATAAAGAACTAGCCAAATGGGTTGGATTTGGACTGCTGGGTTTGTCATTTGTAGTACAAGCAACTTCTATTGAGCAATCGGTATTAGGCAGTTCGATATTGGGTAATACTACAGACGGAATAATTTTAGCTTTAAGGCTAGCTGCCTACGTGTCCATAATAGTAAGTCAATTAATCGATCCTTTGCAGGTAGTGCCTAAAAATAAGGGTCTTGAATTAAACAACAAAAAAAGTCAAAAAAAGCATAAATCAGCACACGCAGCAGTTGGTGCAATGTCTGTTTCTAGTAAAGCATTATTGCCTTTAGGTGCTTTAGGAGTAGCATATTTTTACTACAAAAGAGCGACAATCGGCTTAGAACGACATTTAAAACCAATAGCTTACGGTTTTGTATTTATAGCAATATCAGATGCGCTACACATGGTTGGACTATTACGCAATTCTAGCAATCCTGCCGTATTTAACGTCGTTCAAGCATTTGGTTGGATATGGTTGTTAGAACAAGTCGCGCTTCTTATAGGTAGTATTGTAATAGGTAAATGGGTTTGGAGTTATCTTACAAAAAGGTTCTTTAGCCAACTGTACATGATATTTACTACTACAATAGTTGTTATATTTTTATTAGTTAGTGTAAGTTTTACAAGTTTATTACTACGAGAAATTAAAAGTAACGCATTGGTAAACCTAGACACTTCGTCGCACGTATTAAGCTATGCATTAGACGCAAAACAATCAGAAGCAACATCTGGTGCGTCACAAATAGCAGGAAGTAGCGACGTTATAAGCGCTGTTATGTCAAAAGACAGAACAAAACTAGCGAGTTTAACTAAAAGTTATTTAGTAGATAAAAAACAATCAGGTTTAATTATTACATCTGTAGACGGACAAGTAATTTTGCGAGCCGAAGACGTAGAGCGTTGGGGCGATTCATTGTCTGACGATCCATTAGTACGAAGAGCACTTTTGGGTGTTACTAAGTCAGGAATTGCAGACAACACCAACAAGACTTTGTCGGTTCGCAGCGCTGTTCCTATTCGTGATAACGCCGGAGACGTAATTGGCAGTGTATTAACGAGCATAGATCTTGGTTCGGCGTTTGTAGACGGCGTTAAGCAATCAACTGGGCTACAAAGTACTATTTATCTTCGTGATGTGTCTGTAGCTTCTACGTTTTATAATCCAGATGCAAAAACAAGATCGACTGGTGGCAAAATAACAGACACCGCAATTACTCATAAAGTACTAGATTTAGGAGAGCAATTTACGGGCACGGCCAAGCTTCAAAACAAGCAACAACTTGTATCGTTCTTGCCTATAAAAGATGCAGACAACGTAATAATAGGAATGAATATGGTTTCTACGCCGCAAAATACAATACTTAAAACTGCTGGTAGGTCGGTAGAACTTACATTTTTGATTGTAGTTGGGCTAATCTTGCTAAGCGTGATTCCTGTTTATAAAATTTCTAAGAACTTGGCTAAACAAATATAGCGATGAATAACATTTTTAGATTAAGACGCAATAGTCTTCAGCTAAAAATACTATCTATATTTTTTGTAGGCTTTATTGTCTTGTCTTCAGGCCTTACATATTTGTCTATTACTAATAATAGACGACTTAACGTGTTGTATAATGACAGATTAAACGAAAAAACAGCTACATTAAAAAAACTAATAAGAACCGACAGTAAGCTGTCGGAAGCATTAGCTTCTGATTATTCAGTATGGGATGATTCATATAACTATCTAAATGGTAAATATCCGAACTACGCTAAAATAAACTTAACTCAAAATGTGCTGGATACTTTTAATTCGGACGCCATGTGGATGTTTTATAATGACGGACGATTAGCATCAAAAATTAACAGCGCAGAAGATTCTACTGGGGTAATAGATTTTAGTAGTTTGCAAAACAGCATAAAACAAAAATTTTTGTTAAATCCCGAAATTAGTTTTTATGTATCAACAAAAGCGGGAGTTATGCAAATTTATGGATCAACAGTTGTTCCTAGTGACGACGGATTGCATGTTAAAAACTCCCCTGGGTATCTTTTGGTTGGTAAATTAATTAACGATAATATGCTTAGTAGATTTAAAGACAATGAGATGCATCTAGTAAAATTATTAACACCAACACAAATTAAAGGGTATCCGCTTACGTTGCCTGTCAGCGAAGGTACATTGGCTATAAATATAGCTATAGATGGTATTAACGGTGAACGTATTGGATATATATACGCAAATTATTACGCTAGTACCATACAGAAACTTCACGATTCGGATGTATTTTTGCTTTATATAAATTCCGCCACTTTTTTGTCTTTATTTATAGTGATACTATATTTTATTATAGTGCTTATTATTAGACCACTTAACAGTATAGAGAACAGTTTAGAGACTAATGACAAAAAAAATTTAGAACAATTAATGAAAAAAAATACAGAATTTGGTTATATTGCTAATTTAGTATATAAAACTTTTGAACAGGAGCTAAACTTAAAAAACGAAATCGAAGAAAAGAAAAAGCTTTTTGACAAATTATCTGCCAGTAAAACAGAGATCGAAAGTACCAATAAGGTAATGATTGGCCGCGAGATTAAAATGATAGACCTAAAAAAAGAAATCGAAGTGCTAAAAGCCCAACTCAAGGAAAAATCATGATTGGACGCATAAAGGCATACGTAGGATCTAAGACTAAATTAGCTACTAATACTCTAGAAGTAGAATTTAAATTGGACGATAAAGGTTTAAAATTTGTAGCAGGCCAATATATTAAAGTACGTTTACCTAATTTTGTTGATTCAAACGAATCTAGTATGAGGGAATTTTCTGTTGTTTCTTCGCCGGCTAATCAAGCTAGTTTATCTGTTGCATTTAGAATGGGAGAAAGCAAATTTAAGCAAACGCTGTCTAAATACGAAATAGGAACAGAAGTTGAATTAGAAGGACCGCTGGGTAGCTTTACGCTACCGCATAATCAAGATACGCCAATAGTTTTTATTTGTGGTGGAATAGGAGTAACTCCTTTTTTAAGTATGATTAGGTTTGCAACATCTACTAAAAGTGACCAAAAAATATATTTAATTTATGCCAATAAGTCCGAAAATGACGCTCCTTACCTGAATGAACTAGAACTATTAAGCAAACAAAATAGTAAATTTAGTTACAAACTTTTGTATGGCGTAATTAAGTTAGAAGACATTAATGTTGCTACAAATAGCCATAGCCAGGCTATGTATTATGTATCTGGGTTACCAAAAATGGTGTTAGATGTCAGAGAAATGACAATTAAGTGCGGCATACCCGAGCACATGATAAGGGTAGAAGAATTTACAGGTTACAACAATGCAGATGTAGAATTAGAAATTGTTTCCAAAATAAGTCCACACATGCCTACAGAACCAGAAGATATTAAAATAACAAAAGACATCATACTTTCTGCGCTAGACAAATTTGCTATTGTGTCTATTACAGACACCGAAGGAAATATGACTTATGTAAATGACGAATTTGTTAAAGTTTCTAAGTATACTCAAAAAGAACTTATTGGACAAAATCATCGTATATTAAAGTCCGGATTACATCCTCAAGAATTTTATGACGAAATGTGGAATAAATACTTAGTACAAGGAAAAATTTGGGTAGGTGACATTTGTAACCAAGCCAAAGACGGGTCTATTTATTGGGTTCACGCTACAATCGTCCCTGTATTTAATGAATTTAAAAATATTACAGGATTTATTGGAATTAGATTTGTTATAACAAAAAGAAAACAAGCAGAAGAAAATCTGCTATTAATATCAGACATATTAAAACAAACCAAACAGCCTTGGTTTATGATGAATTTACACGGTAAATTTGTAGACGCCAATCAGGCTGCACTTAATTTGTATGGCTATACTTTAGCAGAATTTAAAACACTCACGTTTTCGGATGTTACTTTAGTGAGTGAAATATCAAACATAAAAAAAGCTATTAAAAGTGCGACAGATAATCAGCAGTCGTTTGAAGGTGAATCTATTGCAGTAAAAAAAGACAATTCACAGGTAGATATATCGTATACAATCAGTACATATTCTAAAACTGGCACTCAAACATTATTTTACGGTTTTATTACAGACATTAGCGAAATTAAAAAACGAGACAAAGAGTTAGAAAATATTAACTTGATGATGATTGGTCGCGAAAATAAAATGATCGAACTAAAAAGTCAAATCGCAAAGCTAATTAGTCAAATGGATAATAAAGGTTCCAATGATGGTCTTTTTTAATAATAATTTACCAAAAATTAGCTTTACTGATTTAATAAATGATCGGTCGTATGACATATCGTACAAGCAAAAAAGGTTAAAATTATTGCGCCGATGCTTAGTGCTTGGTTCTGTCGCTACTTTAATATTTTTGGCAGTTACAGATATAAATTCGTTAAGTTTAATTCAAGTTGCTATAGCTATAATGATAATATCAGTTTTTTTGATCAGTTTTATAATTAGTTTTTATAGTAATAAATATGATTGGATTTTAAATTTTATTATATCTTCAGTAATATTATCGACTGTAGCATCTTATTACACCGATATGGCAGCAAGATCTATTTTACTTGCACCACTGACTATTTTAGCTTCTTATTTATTGTCCTCTAGGTTTTGCGGCGCAGTATGGACAATAATTTTAAGTGCATTAACTACAGTAGTTTACTTTTTGGACACTTTTAACATTTATAATACAAAACTAGACACGAATCAACTTATTTACGGTGTTGTATCTACTGTTATGTTGTCGGTAATCATGTATTTGTATACCGGAATAACAAATGAAAATAAGCAAATTATTGCAAGCAGAGACAAAGAACTGTCAGATTTAAACCAAAAATTAAAACTTCAACTTTTAAGTAACAAAAACTCCTCAGAAGAATTAGCAAGAACTCTTGAATCTACTCAAGAAAATATTCAATTGTTAACAAACACCAAGCGTGCTGTTTTAAATATTCTAGAAGATACCAACGAACTTCAGCACCAATTAAAATTAGAAAAAGAAGGTGTCGAACAAACAGTCCAAGATCGAACTGTTCAACTAAGCCAGGAACAAGCTAGGTTAAAAGCTTCTATCCATAGCTTAAAGAGTGGGTTTTTAATGACTTTTCAGGACGATCAAAACGCTATATTTAATCCCGCTCTTTGTAAGTTGTTAGGAATTGATATTTTGGACTATAAAAAAAGTAGTTTTAAAACGTCAGTTTTTATAAAACTAGTACAAGAAAAACTAAGTAAATCATTTAACTTGGACAGTGCAATTAAAATAAGCCAAGATAAATCAGAACCGTTCATGGCAGACAATATACTAGTAGGCGATAAATATATTAGTATTTCGGGCGCCCCAATAACCATGGAAGAAAGTAATGCTGCAATTGGTTGTGTGATATTAATGACCGATAAAACATCCGAAAATATGCTAGAACGATCAAAAGATGAGTTTATTTCTATAGCATCACATGAATTAAGGACCCCGCTAACGGCAATCAGAGGCAATGCCAGCATGTTAGCTATGATGTATAACGACAAAATGCCAAACGATGACGCCAGAATGATGTTAGCCGACATTAAAGATTCGTCAGTAAGACTAATCAGTATCGTTAATCAGTTTTTGGATACTTCTAGACTTGAACAAAAAAGAGCGATATTCGACAATAAACCGCTGAGTTTAGAAAAATGTATTTTGTATTGCACTAACGAACTTGGCGGAATGATAAAAGAAAAAGCCCTAACACTTGAGCTGAATATTCCAAAAGACCTACCAAACGTAATGGCAGACGAAATACGTACCCAAGAAATAATAATTAATGTATTAGGAAACGCAATTAAATATACCGACAAAGGTTCTATAACTATAAATGCTCACAAAATAGACGGTTTTGTACAGGTGGATTTTAAGGATACAGGAAAGGGTATAGATCCTAAATTTAGCGATCAGCTGTTTCATAAGTTTCAACAGATTTCAGAAGACATACTTACACGCGACAACAGTCGAAGCACAGGGCTTGGTTTATACATAACCATGTTATTGATAGAACAAATGGGCGGTAAAATATATTTAAGTGAATCTGCACTGGGCAAAGGTTCTACCTTTACGATTACACTACCTATTGCACGTAAATAATAGTATTATAATTAGTAAAGACATAATACATAAACAGGAGATACATAATGGCATCGACAGTACTAATAATAGAAGACGATCAGTTAATCCAAAGAATGTACCAAAAAATGTTTACGTTCGAAAAATTTAACGTAGAAACAGCATCTGACGGAGAAGAAGGCCTAGAAAAAGCACGATCAATGAACCCAAAGCCAACAATTATATTGTTAGACGTTATGATGCCAAAAATGAACGGCATGCAAGTACTAGAAAAATTAAAAGCAGACCCTGACACAAAAGCTATCCCTGTTATTATGCTAACTAATTTAGCTGGCGACAATGATGTAGAAACAGCACTATCTAAGGGTGCAGTAAAATATATAATCAAAAGCGAACACGATCCAAAAGAAGTAGCCGACATGGTTCAAGAAATTATTACTGGCTACACCAGAAACGATATCCCTAGTTAATTTTTATTTACAATTTGTAAATATCTTAGGTGTTTAGTCTAATATTAAGTGTTGAATAACATATTTGACATCTGTTGGTATGGATTTTTTAAAACTATTCATAAGTGTTATGCTATTTAGGAACAAGAGGAGTATTTATGATAGGTATAAAAAATAATAAATTAAGTTTTACGACCGATTATAAGATTATATCTGCAGTATTATTAATAATAATTATTGTTATGACTATTGTATGGAAACCGTGGCAAAGTTCAAGTTCTACGGTTCGAAAAATATCGGTTTCGGGACAAGCAACTATTAAATCTGTTCCTGACGAGTTTGTTCTTTCACCTTATTTTGAATATACAAATGCAGACCGCGCAAAAGCATCTGATGAACTTTCTAAGCAATCAACTTCAATTAACGCTAAATTAAAAGAAATTGGCGTAAAGGACGAACAAATTAAAAGTTCTACTAGCGGTTACGACAGGTTTTATGGATATCCTACTCCTGCAGATAGTTCAGCTAACACATTGCAGTTTCAGCTTACCATTACGCTTAATGACAAAGATGTGGCTCAAAAAGTGCAGGATTATTTATTAACCTTAAAACCTAAGGGTCAAATTAGTCCAGCAGCACAATTTAGCGAATCTAAAAAAAAGGAACTACAAGATCAGTCGCGTACAAAAGCAATAGATGATGCAAAATCTAAAGCTCAAAAATCAGCATCACAGCTAGGTTCAAAATTGGGTGTAGTAATTACAATTTCAGAAGGCAATAGCTACGGTACACCTATTGCATATAGTGGATTAAGCTCGTTAGAATCAAAGACCGATTCGTCGGCCGTTAGCGTTCCTGTTCAGACAGGTCAAAATGACTTTAGCTATGTTGTTAGTGTAGAATATGAATTGAAATAGGTGAATTTTATAAAAAGCACAATTTTATAAAAATTCAGTGTAAATTAGGGGATTTAAGTGGTAATAACCAAGAAAAAAGTTAAAAAAATAGCGCTACTATCTGCAAACGTATTACTAATATTAGGGCTAGGATTTACAAGTGGATTTTATTACTTAAGGTACAGTAACGAAAAAAATAAAAATCTAACTACCGAACAAAGAATAGATAAATACGAAAAAGAAATTAGCAAAACTTTTACGCTACCAAAAGGTGAACGACCTAAAATAGCAGATGTTAATTTAGCAGACGAAACCAAAAAAATAGATAAAGAATTTTTTAAGAGCGTAGAAAATAATGATATATTATTGATCTACGAAAAAGCACCATTAATTGTTGTATATAGACCTTCGACTAAAAAAATAATAAATTCAGGACAAGTTTCGTTTAAACAGCAACTTACAGTGGCAATAATTGGCGCAAAATCCGACAGAAACACGGTGGTATCTGTGCTTAATCAAGCTTTTAGTAAAGATATAGCTAAAGCAACAGAATCTGATCCAAAAAGCCCTTTAGAAGCTGGTAAGACTATAGTTGTTGATCTGACTGGTAAGAACGCCGAACTTGCAACAAAGCTTGCTACAGAGCTTAAGGGCAGTGTTGGTAACGTGCCAGAAGGCCAAGACAAGCCTGGCGATGGCCCTGGTATTGCTATTTACGCAGCACCTTCGGTAACACCTGGTTTATAAGACTGGTAAATCACCGCTCATATCGTAAACATATGTTTCGTCATCTAGTTTTTGCAAATTAAGAACCATTCGCCCCATGAATGACGTGATGTGTTCAGGTTGGCGCAAAGAAAACCCAACATCATCGATATATAGATCTGGCTTATCCAATCTAACTGCAGTGGCGTACGTCAGGGCAAAGTTAGAAAAGCTTAAAATTCCATCTGACACATGTCCTATAACTAAGGTTTTTTCGGCACTATTTTTGTCTACAGGTAAATTACGGAATTTGTTTACCGTTCCAGGCAGCGCTGCGCCTAGTAGCATAGGTATTTTGTTTGAACGCGGACGCCTATTTAAGTCACCGGCAATAACTGAACGTACATGTTTGTTGTAAGCTTTTATACTTAATTCATCAAATTTACCCTTAGTAGAAGCGCTTCTTGGTACCGTAAGGTAAGTTCTGTCGAATGCTTGTTCGAACAATACTCTAGCAGGAATAGTGTTTCCGTCTACCGACACACCTAAAAAATCAACCATTTTGCTAACTATAATTCCCGTGTTAAACGTGTATCCACGTTGTTTTAGCGAATTTGTTATAGCAAGCTGAGAAAGTGCAATATCTATTAATTCTGCATGGTCTGATCCATTAATAACATTTTGCCCCGACGCTAATGTTTCCCCTATTCTAAGTAAACTACTAGTGGATTGTTCTTTGTTGTCCATAAAAGTTTTAAATGGCTTGTATCGTTTATCTATAGCAGATGCTAGCTCGTCACTGTAAGCGGGATCAATTGGGTTTCCTTTTACATAAGAATCCAGCAAAGACTGCCCGGGGTAAGTGTCTTGGTCTATAGGTAATACCGTAAACATACCGTTAGATCTATCGGCGTGTTTTTGGGCAATACCTTGTAATTGATTTTGAATAGCTACTTGTCGTTCTTTTATAATTTCTAACATGTGTTGGCAATTATATCAAATGCAGACAAAAATACTATATGTAGCGTTATGAATCGGTGCTAAACTACTAATACTTAACAACTAAACTAGAAATCCGGTGAAAATCCGGTGCTGTGCCGCAACTGTAAGCTACGCAAGTAGTAAGCCAGATATAGTATTTAAAGTAACTTCTCGCGCAAGAAGAAAATGATAGGCCTTGGCCCTCTTTTTCTGTACGAGAAGGAGGGTATTTTTTTGTCGGTTGATTCAGCAGAACGAATTACACAATTTACAGAATGGCAGACTGCAGAATATGCACTGTCTTTAAACAGGCTACGAAAAGTTGGCGAATTTGCATTGGCCAGTGTAATTAATGGTTTTAACATCGAAGGGCAGATAGCGCAGTTAAGGGCAGAATTTGACACTAGCCTTGCAGAAATGCTTAAAAGCGACCAAGAACACGGCGCCAGCCAAGAAATAACCAGGTACGAAACATACAAAGTTTGCGAAGATGATGTATTAGCGCATGACGGAATGTCGAGCATTATGGGTATGTTAGAAAATGGTTTTAAATTTTCTAGTTTGCTTTCTGAGCAAGACGACAGAATGCTGACGCAAGCTAACCGCGACAAGCAAGATTTGCTAAATGCTAAAGAAGTAGTAGCTATGGTTAATCAAAATAGAAGCTACAACACTAGGGTGGTTGTTAGCCTTTTACCAGAAGAAGCAGTTACGCGTGACGGTGAAGAATATTGGAAGAACTTAGGTTATTTTCCTAAAACCAAGACGGCATTTTTGCAAATGTATCACGCTACATCAAACGGTGATTTGTTAACAGGTACTTTGTCGCTAGATTTTGCAGATAAAAAATCTATGGGTCGTCTTTGGAGCCAATTTGGCTGCGATGTACCTGCAGACGAATCTACCGACAATTGGTTAGGATATGCGCTTACAGGGACTATGACCGAAGATGATGCTGTAATGTTTGTACAAGATATTCGTAACGACCACAATAAATTAATAGGCTACGCTCCAAAAAATATGACTTCTATAGAACAAGTACTTGACGACAATGTCGAAGTTATTAATAGATCGTTTAATGACCTACATTTATCTTTGGCAGACACTTTGGTGCAGTCACAATTAACAGACAATTTAAGGTATTTATTAAATAGGTTTTTAACTTTAGGTAATAAGATTGATGAAAGTTTTAGAACAGGCATTAGTAACGTCTTAAAAAGTACTTATATTACAAATGAAGACGCAAGACTAATTTATAAATTAATTATGTACACAACAGTAGAAATGATCAGAGAATCGCAGGTAAAAAATTCAATTACGCCTGATTATGGCCCACAACCGGACTACATGCATTATATTAAAAATAAAATTACAGTAGATGAATTTTTAAACAACGCAGTCAATACAGCGCTTAAGGGCGTAAAAGAAAAACGTAGTTATGGGGCGTGCGGTACTAAATTTAATTTTAGTTCAGATAATGAGTCAACAAAAAATCCTCAATTAGAATTTGGAGGAAAATCCGAAAAATCAGAAGAAGATAAGTACGGATCTTTAAAGTTTCAGTGTAAAAAAGGCCACTGGAACAAACGTCCAAGAAACAAACTAATACCTAAATGTAAAACTTGTGGCGACAACGTAAAATGTTAAGTATTATACGTATAACATATGGTTAAAATTAATAAAGTTGGTATATACAGCGGCACTTTTGACCCAGTACATACCGGTCATATAGAATTTGCGTTAGCAGCTATTGAGTATGCGAATTTAAAAAAGCTATTTATTTTGCCAGAACACTCCCCACGGTCAAAAAAAATTGTTACAGACTACAACCTAAGATTAAAAATGCTTAAAATAGCAACTATTGGACAAGAGCGTATTAAAGTATTAGACATATCAGACAAACAGTTTTTTGTGCATAGTACATTACCTTTACTGCAGTCCATGAACCCGCGTGACAGCCTTGTGTATATATGTGGTTCCGATGTAGTTAAAACGTTCATGTACCGCTGGGAAGGTCTTAGGGAGCTTCTGTTAACAACAGAAATCATAGTAGGACTGCGAAGTGGTGATTCTAAAACAGAAATTGAGTCAATACTTAAGGATCTGTCTGTAAAAGAAGATGTAGTTATAAATTTTAGTATTATAAAAAGTCCAAAACATCATTTAAGTTCGACTACTATTAGGAACGGTTCAGAAACCATAAAACAACTAAATCCAAAAGTTGCAGATTTTATTACAAAAAATAAACTTTATTCTTGAGTATGTTCCTGAAACGCATAATGACTCTGTAAGTATGCAAGATGTTTTTCGCGGAACTTACGAAACTCACTTTTGTTAAAGCCACTTTTACGAATAAACGCACCTATTTTTTCGCTGCCAATATAATGTGGCATCATTACGTAACTTGCGCCAAGTTCGTATAGCTCGGCTGCTTGTGACACATTGTCGGCGTGCATAATTACTACTGAATGTGGGTTAACTTTATTAATAAGTTCTACCAAAAATTTATTAGTTTCGTGATCTGTGATCGTACTTACAACCATCTTGCTGTGATCTAGGCCTATTTCTTCTAGTAATTCAACATCGGTTGCATCACCATAAACGTAATCTACTTCGGCACTTTCGAGCATATCTATTACTTCTGGATCGTAATCTATTACCACAAAACGTTTTTTTAACGACCTAAAGACTTTTATAAATTCGTGTCCTCCTCGTTGGTATCCAAAAAGTACTAATTCGTAGTGTTTACGAGATTCTTTTTGTTCGTATCTTGCTTTAGCTCTTTCGAATAAACTTAGGTGTCGTTCTAGGCTTGCGTAAAGACTATCAGAATACATGATCATGTAAGTAGAAATAGCAATTGTTACAAGCGCTACCAAAGTTAAGATAGATACAAAATCTTCAGATACTCTACCTTTGGCAAGTGCAATTGTTCCAAGAACTAACGAAAACTCACTTATTTGACCAAGAGTTATAGCCACCTTAAAACTAGTGCGCTTTGTGTAACCTAATATTCCCATAGTAATCATTACGACCACAGGTTTTACGATAATAACTATAAGAGTACTGATTATTACTACTGGTAATGTAACTAATAGGTTGCTAAAGCTTAACTGCGCACCTAGATTAATAAAGAACACTACAACAAAAAAGTCTCTTAATGGACGTAATCTAGAACTAATTTCTTGAGTATAAGGTAGTCCTGCAAGGCTAATACCCGCAAGCAAAGCACCAATTTCTATGCTAAAACCAACAGCCTGAAACAGTGCAGCACATCCAAATCCCCAACCAATTGCAAATAAGAATAAAAATTCTTGACTACCAGCGATTAAATTATGCATTTTTGGAAGAACCTTATTGCCAATAACAAATATCGGAACAGATATAACGATTCCTTTTCCGGCTAATAACATAAGTTGAATAAGTGAAAAACCCGACTCGGCAACTTGCGAAGTTACAAATAAAAGCGAAACGGTCGCTACAACATCTTGGACAAGTAGTATACCAACTGTAATTTTTCCGTACAAACGAGACTGTTCTTTTTTGTCACTTAGTAGTTTTAAAATAATAATTGTACTACTAAAACTTAATGCAACAGCCAAAAGGACAGCTTCGGTTGTGGTCATTCCTAAAAGCGTTGCGGCAGCCCATCCAAACAATGCGGTAAAACCTATCTGTAAAATACCTCCCAATACAGCTACCTTACCGACTTCTTTTACAACTTTAGGGTTAAGGCCCAGACCAATAATAAAAAGAAGCAGAGCAATACCAATTTTACTAAATATTTGAATGGTTTCTGCAGACTCTACTAATGCAAAAACTGACGGTCCAACAAGTATACCAGTAAGAATATGCCCAATAATAAGAGGCTGGCGAAGTATTCTCATGATAAGACTTACGCCAGTACCAATGGCAATTATGATACTTAATTCTGTAAACACGTCATGCATATAAATAATTTTCTTTGATTATTTTGTATTAGCTCACTTTGTATTTTACAATAAGCATTAGAAAGTTGGTAATTTACAAATGAAAGAAATGTTCCATAAGTTTTCTGCAAGAGTCAGTTCGGCCGCCGGAAGTTCCTATACGTTTTCTATAGCTATGTTAATTGTCTTATTATGGGCTGTAACAGGACCGTTTTTTGGGTATTCAAACACCTGGCAATTAGTAATTAACACAGGTACAACAGTAGTTACATTTTTAATGGTATTTTTGGTTCAAAATACACAAAACAGAGACAGCAAGGCCATGCAACTTAAATTAGACGAACTTATTCGTGCAAGTAAAAGTGCCCGAGACGCATTTGTAGGTCTTGAAGATCTTAACGACGACGAGCTTGCAGCACTAGATCAAGATTTTAGAAAACTGCACGATGCTCAATCGGCTAGTCCTGTAATGAATAAACTCCACAAAAAAATCGCCGACGAACACGCAAGACGCAAGGGCGGTAATTTTGCTAGCCATGCCGCAGGTCAAGCAGTCGACAGTATATTTGGCAATCGTAAAGACTAGATACAGGCATACATTGACAATAGCCATTAGGCTTATGTATAATTAAAAGACTTCTGTAGTTTTGGGAGCAAAACTAGAACGACTCTTTATTAGATGATCGTTCATGATTACAGAAAGATAAAAAAGTAAAAAAATAAAAAGTTCGTTCATTGACTTCATATACCTATATTTAAAGTTGCTCCGAATAGGTCTATATGAAGTTTGGGAGGTGAATATGCCAGTTAAAATTAACATTGTGCCGTCAAGACGGTCACGTGTAGCAGTGCGCGTTCGCGCAGCTGAGTGGAAAGAGTACCTAAGTTACTAAAATAAATAAACCACCCATTAACTATTAAAGTTGGGGTGGTTTATTTATTTATAAAGGTTTGGTTGCTGATTCTGCAGAAGGGGTTGTATTTGCAGTAGCAGGCTGTCCTGTTTTTGCTGCAATTGCTGCATCTATTACTACGCTAAACTTTTCTAAGCTAGCTATAGCGTTGTTGTCTTCTAGTTGTTTTCCATCCAAAAAGAACGTTGGTGTACCAGTGACTTTTAGAGCTTGACCCGTTTGAATATCTGCCTGGATAGTATTACTAGTAGCAGAACTTGCAAAATCTATCTTATATTTAGGAATGTCTAGTCCTAGTTGTGTAGCATAAGCTTCAAAGTCTCGGGAAGTATTTATAGAATCCTTCCAGGTGTTTTGATTTTCGTAAAGTATATTATGCATTTCCCAAAATTTTCCTTGATTGCTTGCTGCTAATGCTGCTCTGTGTGCTGCCATTGCATTTTGGTGAATTTGAGTAAGTGGAAAGTTTACAAACTGAAAAGTAATTTGGTCCTTATATTTTTCTTTTACTTCTTTAAGGATAGGATAAAATCCACCACAACCAGGACACTGAAAATCTGCGTATTCTTTTAGGACTACTCCTGATTTTCCTGCACCAAAAGTATTATTTGTTGGTGAGGCTATTGGCTGCTTGTTATCTTTTTTTAATAAAGCACCACCACCTATAATCATTACACTTAACAGTATTATAATAATCGCTTTCTTCATGAATCTATCCCTCTTTCTTTATATATAGTATAGCGTATAGAACATGCATAAAATACTGGTACAATGAAGTTATGCAATTATTACTTCAGTTATCTTTAATAGTTTTTTTAGTTGGTTTGTTGGTAGTTTGGGTTGGTTTTGCAAGTAGTTTGCTGTTAACAAGCAGATTTGAATTAAAAAAACGCGCTCAAAAAGACGATACCAAGGCTAAAATTATTTATGCTCTGACTTCAGACGGCAGAGAAATTATGGTGGCAATATTAATAGGTTCAATATTTGTAATTAGTCTTATAGTTTTAATACTTAATTCAATGTTTTGGGCATTGTTAGCTACTATTTTAGCGACATTTGTAGTTACTATATTTGGTATATTATTACCTTTTGCATTTGGCGAAAAACTCGGTCTTAACGTTACTGCAGTTATGGCGCCTATAGCAAGCAGAATCCTGATCGTAATGAGTCCAATCACTGGGCCATTAGCAAAAATATTAGACGGAGCAATCGGAAAAAAATCACTTTTGTACAGCAAACAACAATTGCTACATATAATTGACGATCACACTGTATCCCCATATTCAGATATATCTACAGACGAAGCAAGACTTGTAAGGCACAGCCTAGAATTTGGGTCAAAGCAAATTAAAGATGTAATGATCCCAAGAAAAGTAGTAACAATGGTTAGCGCGTCTGACCAAATGGGTCCAATTTTAATGAACGAACTTCACGACAGCGGGCATAGTAGGTTTCCTGTTTATGACGCAAAAAGCCCAGACAGCATAGTTGGTACATTGTATTTGCACGATTTAGTGGGCGACAAAAAAAGCGGATTAGTAAATAAAACTATGAGTTCTAAAGTTTATTTTGTGCACGAAGAACTAGACTTAAATCACGCACTTGATGCTTTTATTAAAACAAAACACCATTTGTTTATAGTAGTAAATAATTTTGAAGAATTTGTAGGTATTTTGACTATAGAAGACGTACTAGAGCAGATATTGGGCAGACAAATAGTAGACGAATTTGATAATTACGAAAATCTGCGCGAAGTTGCAGCGCTACGTGCTAAAAAAGAACGATCTAAAATTCACTCACAAACAGATAAGAATGTGGTAAAATAAGTTTAAATGAAAAGCTTATTACTTTTAGATAATAATATGTGGGCGAGCGAACGCAGGTATTAGTCGGCCTGCATTCGTAATAAAACGCCCAAGTACGACTTAAAGAACGTAAACAACAAAGGAATTATTATGGTACGGACACTTTCTTTAAGGGCAACAGAACATATTGGTAAAGAGATTAATGTAAAAGGCTGGGTTTCTTCTAGGCGAGACCACGGTGGACTTATTTTTGTAGACATTCGCGATCATACTGGCATACTTCAATTAACTGTTCAGCCTGAATCTAAAGATGCATTTGATAAAGCTCAGGAACTAAGAGACGAATTTGTTATATCTGCTACAGGTACAGTCAAAGAACGCCAAGATGATTTAAAAAATCCTAACATAGAAACAGGTTCTATAGAAATTATCGTTAGCGACATTAAGATTTTAAATAAAAGTGACGCCCTACCAATTCAGGTAAGTTCAACACAAACTATTAGCGAAGAGCATAGACTTAAATATCGTTATTTAGACTTACGCCGTCCAAAAATGCAGCACATGCTTAAGAGACGATCAGAATATTATGAAGTCTTGCGTTCATATATGAAGCAAAACGATTTTATCGAAGTAACAACACCGATATTGGCAAACTCAAGCCCAGAAGGTGCAAGAGATTTCTTAGTACCATCACGAGTACACCCAGGAAAATTTTACGCCCTTCCACAGGCTCCACAACAGTTTAAGCAGTTACTTATGGTGGGCGGTATTCCGCGCTACTACCAGATTGCCACTTGTTTTAGGGACGAAGATCCTCGTGCAGACAGGCTGTACGGCGATTTTTATCAGTTAGATCTAGAAATGTCATTTGTGGAGAATGGCGAAGAAGTACGAACGACAATGGAGCCGCTTATAAAGCAACTTGTTACAGATTTTGGCGGTAAAAAACTGCTAACTGAAGAAGTGCCACGCATAACATATCAAGAAGCAATGGACCGTTATGGATCAGACAAGCCAGATCTCCGCTATAGTATGGAATTAATAGACCTATCAGAACTATTGGCAAATTGTGGTTTTGGTGTGTTTGCAAATGCCATAAAAGATGGCGGTGTTGTTAAGGCTATTTGTGTGAGCGGTGGTGCTAGCCTAAGCAGGTCGCAAATTGACGCATTTACAGAATTGGCTAAGCAATCAGGTGCTGGCGGTATGCCGTATATGACAGTAGAAGACGGCAAAGCAACATCGTCTATCGCTAAGTTCTTTAACGACGACGAACTTGCCAAGATTGTAGAAGTGATGCAGGCTAAAGACGGCGATTTGCTTGTATTTGGCTCAGATAAACGAAATGTTGTAAACAAAGTGCTAGGTACACTTCGTGTCGCATTTGCTGACCATTTTGAACTGAAAGACCCTGACCTTGTAGCACTTGCATGGGTAATAGATTTTCCATTCTATGAATGGGATGAAAAAGCCAAAAAGTTAGACTTTGGACACAACCCATTTAGTATGCCAAAGGGCGGCCTAGAACTACTTGATCAAGATGACAAACTAAGCATTGTTGCTGACCAATACGACATGGTTATGAACGGCTATGAAATTTGTAGTGGGGCAGTGCGAAACCATAACCCTGAAGTTATGTATAAAGTGTTTGGTGTTCTTGGATTCGACGAAGCATACGTTGAAGCAAAGTTTGGCGCTATGCTAAATGCATTCAAGTATGGCGCGCCACCACACGCCGGCTGCGCGTTCGGAATTGACCGCATATTTATGGTGCTTATGAACGAAGAAAACATTCGTGAAGTGATTGCATTCCCTAAAAACGGGTCGGGAATTGACCTTATGATGAATTCTCCTAGTATCGTAGAAAGCTCACAGCTAAAAGATTTGTCGATTAAATCAACTATTTAATTAGTTAGATTGTTATAAATTATTTTTGCCAGATAAACTTGTGTAATTAAAAAATTAACCAAGACTAAGCATTATATTCTTATAATTAAAACGTGATTCGGTTATACTTAAAATAAAGATGGGTAACAATAATATAAAAATTGTAAAATTGAAGAGTTTTACTAAAATAAAACAATTAGATAATTGGACTATTCATCACAAATTAGCGGCAGTTTTTATACTTATATTTTTTGCGGCAGTGTTGGTTATTGCTGTACCTAGTTTTAGGAGCGGTGTTGGTTCTTTGTTTGTTAAACACGACATGTCATTTAAATTAGTAGAAACAAGTACAGGTTCTGTAATAGAAGATGCAGATGTTTTGTTTGGAGGTAAGCAGTACAAGTCCGACAGCACGGGCTTAGTTGTCATTAAAAATGTAGCTATTGGTAAAAATACATTAAATATTTCTAAGCCATTTTACGAACCAGTAAATACAAGTATTGTAATTAGCCCTTTTGGACGTATTGCGCAACGAACATTTAGTATGCTTGCCAAAGGCGAAATCGCGCGATTGACAGTAAAAAATAAAATTAGCGGTCAAGTAGTAGAAGGCGCTGTAGTTAGAGTGGCTAGTTACGGACAGGTGCACACAAACAGTAAGGGAATTGCATATTTAGTACTTCCTAAAGACACAAAATCTGCAGAAGCAAAAATAACTGGACTTAATATTTTGGATGCAACAATTACGTTATTTAATGCTAACGATTCTACTACTAATGTAGCTTCTGTTATTCCAAAAGGAAAAGTTTTTGTATTAAAAAAATCTAATGGGATTATAGATGTTGTTAGTTCAAACTTGGACGGTAGTGATTCAAAAACAGTAGTTGCCGGAACCGGAAAAGAATACGTAGCCGACACGCAATTAATAATGTCGTCCGGAGGCGAATATGCAGTATTAAAGTCACGTAGAGACGATGATATATATGCAAAATTATTTGTATTTGATAGTGGCAAAAACGCAATGTCTATAATAGACCAAGAACAGGCAAGTTTTATTCCTGTTGGCTGGATAGGTACAAAATTTATTTACACTGCATATAAAAAGGATGTGGCTTTATGGAGTCCTGCAAAACAAATTATTAGAAGTTATGATGCTGTAAGTAAATTAACAAAAACCATAGACACAACAAACGGCGAGGGGACTAGTGCTATAGACTTTGCTAACGAAAGTTTAGAGAGCGTCTATTTAATTGCTGGTAATATCGTGTATACAAAAAAATGGCAGTCGTCTTATTATTACGGCGTTAGATTAATGAATAAAAGAATGTCTGTCGTGTCTGCAGATCCAGAAGGTTTAAAAATAAATGTCATAAAAGAATGGCAGGCTGGGTATAACGCCTATCTTAAAAGTGCTCAAAGTAGCCCTGTTAAACTCAATATTTACATAGAATTAGACGGTGTAGTAATTAGTTATTATACTTTTCAAGACAATCAAGTAACAGAACAAGACAAAGTAGCAGTAGCTGGTTTTACCGACAAAAATAAGTTTCCAGTGTATTATTCAAACCCAAGTAATATAAGTACTGTTTGGGCTGTAAAACAAAACTCAAAAAGTTCAATTTACTTAGCAAATAAAAAAGGTGACGGTGCGCTGCAGATTGCTGCCACTAGTGGTTATGACGTAGTAGGTTGGTACGACGACGATTACATATTAATAGAAAATATTTTGGCGTCTCAGATTTTTGTTATGTCAAAACAAGGAATAGGGTCGGGTATTGTTCCTGTAAAATTGGGCGATTATTTTAAACCCTTGCAGGACTATAGGCAGTTTGGGTACGGTAAATAGGTTAATTTTTTATGCTTATCGTGCAATACTAATTATATGTCCAAAAATAAACCTAATCACTACAAAATTACTATTCGTGGCAAAAAAATACAGGTAATACTAGATAAAGTATTATTTTTTAGGTTTCTACAAAAATTACATGGTAGATTTTGGGGAATAACAGGAATTATTGGAATGTTAATTGGTATGGGTATTTGTTTTGCGATACGCCCCGAATTGTTTAGGGTATCTACCGCATTTAGCGATTTTGGAAAAGACGTTCGTACGGTGCCGTATTTTGCAGGATCGATATTTTTTGCAGCATACGGATTATGGCGATGGCGAAATTATTTAAGTCGCACGCTTAAACGCCCAGGGCCTGTGCTTTTTTTAATTACTTTAACTATTGTAGGAATGTATCTGGTGGTTTTAATGCCAGTTAGTTGGGAACCTTGGCCGTATCGAATTCATTTATTTGGAGTTACATTGGCTGGAATAAGTATGGCTTTGACTGTAGTACTTGATGGTTTATTAACTAAGTCTAAAAAATCAGCACACATTAAAATAAATAGATTTATTAGATTTGTTTCTTTTGCCTTGATTCTTGTAGGCGGGTATTTAACATATGGATCTGTAAGATCAGTAGGTTGGTACAACGTGGCACTATTGGGGGAATCATTAATTTTGCTTGGTTATGGTATTTGGGTATACACAAAAACCAAGCAAGGCGAAGGTTCAAGAAGTCGAGTATCTAAATTGCTACAAAAAATTGTAGTTATAAATTAGGAATTTTTACACAAAAAAACATCTCCGTTTAGGGAGATGTTTTTTGTGAAGTAAACTTCAGAATTTAGTAGCTTCGAGTGAAACCACCGTTGCCACCATCACGGCCACCACGATCACGGTTAAAACCGCCACCGCCGCCACCGCCGCCACGTGGGCGATCTGTGCGTTCTTGAGCTTCAGCAACGCGAATTTCGCGTCCGTCAACGTCTTTGCCGTTTAGGGCGTCAATTACAGCTTGTAATTGTGATGCATCTTTTAACTCAACAAAACCAAAACCACGGCTGCGGTTAGTTTCGCGGTCAGTAATGATGCGAACACTTTCTACTTCTGCAATTGCACTAACAGCTTCTTTAAGGCTGTCTTCAGTAGATGTGTAACTTAAGTTACTAATATATAGTTTTGCGTTCATATCGCGTTTTTTCCTTTATGGATGCCTTACACACCCCGCACTCGGTTTACCACCGGCACAATTGTTAATTCTTTTGGAGCGAGCACCGCGATATGTCTAGTTACCTATATTTACGTGGACCACGCCAAAATCAAGCTAATAATAACACATAATCTAATCTGTAGCAAAAGTGCAAATTATTAATTGTTATATTATGCACAAAATTTACGTCAAATAGCATCTGTTGGTGTAACATAAGTGTTATATGCAACAATCAACCGACAATTTAAACAGCACACAACTTCAACCCCAGGGTTCAAATAATATACAGCCAGGTCAAGCAAATTTGCAAACTCAATCAACCGACAATACTGCGCCCAAAAGTCAAGCTACAGGTCAGCCTCAACAAGATGCACTAGGTATTGAATCTTATAAGTCTTATGACGGATTAAGTGTTCAGGGATCACCTGCTATTCAACAAAAAAAGGTTACTGTAGGTAATACGTCTAGCGATATTTTTATAGCTATAGTAGTAGTATTTTTTGTTGCTGCGGCTATTGTATTTAGACGTTACCTTAAGTTAAAGCAAAGCGGTAATTTAATAATCGAAGAACCATTAGCAGATATAATTACAGATACGGTAGATCTAAAAGTTGAATCAAAACCCAGTACTAAAAAGCATCCAAAAAAGAACTCTTCAAAAAATAAGGTTGTTAAAAAAATTAAACCAAAAACCAAAAACCGTAAAAAATAAATAGTATTTATGTTATAATTAAAAAGCTTTAACAATTAACACTATCACGAGTGCGGCGAAGGAACTAGCCTTATGACCCGCCAGCAACCTACATTATCTAATGTGTGGTGCTACCTCTAGCCCTACTATGGGAAAGATGAAATCGACACGAGTCCTTTCACGACCTATATAACGGGCAGATAGAAAGGATTTTTTTATGTCAAAAAATGTAACTTATTTCACAAGCGAAAGTGTTTGTGCTGGGCATCCAGATAAAATTGCTGACCGCATCAGCGATGCTATTTTGGACGAGATTCTTAAGCAAGACCCTCATGCTAAAACTGGACTAGAAACAGTAGCAGGGGCAAATAGAGTAGTACTTTTTGGTGAAGTAAACACTACAGCTAAGGTAGATTATAAATCTATAGCAAAAGACACTATTGCCGAGCTTGGTTACACTAACCCTGCTTGGGGATTTAGCGATTTATCGCCAGTAGAGGTGTATATTCACGAACAATCACCAGAGATTGCTCAAGGTGTTGTAGATGATGGCGGTGCCGGCGATCAGGGAATGATGTTTGGTTTTGCAATTAATGAAACACCAGAACTAATGCCATTACCGATTACTCTTGCACAAGAACTGACTAAACGCTTAGACGCAGTTAGAATAAATAAAACACTATCTTTTATACGGCCAGACGGAAAGAGCCAGGTAACGGTTCGTTATGAAGACGGAAAACCAGTTTTTATAGAAAAAGTCGTGATTGCAACTGCGCATAATGAAGACACTGACGAATCTGAAGTAAAAGATGCAGTATACAAAGAGGTCGTATTGCCTACGTTAAAAAAGTACGGCTACAGTATAAATAAAGACCAATTAATCGTAAACGGTACAGGTTTATGGCATATACCAGGTCCAAGTAGCGATGCCGGGCTTACAGGAAGAAAAATCGTAGTAGACACTTATGGCGGATACGCAAGGGTTGGAGGCGGAGCTTTTAGTGGCAAAGATCCAAGCAAAGTTGACCGTAGTGGCGCCTACGCAGCAAGATATATTGCAAAAAATATTGTAGCAGCAGGTTTGGCTACAAAATGTGAAGTAGGTCTTGCATATGTAATTGGCCAACCTAAACCATTAATGAAAACAATCGATACGTTTAATACAGCTACTTGTACACAAAAAGAACTAGAAGATTTTGCCGAAAAATTAATCGATACTTCGGTAAAAGGAATAATTAATAAATTAGAACTTAGGAATCCAATATACAAAGAAACAAGTTCGTATGGACATTTTGGACGACCAAATTTTGCTTGGGAAAAAATAGAAAAGCCTTAACTAATTAACTAGTCTATACTATAAAAATATGAATCTTATAGACTTGCAAATCACAGCTGCAATATTTGCGTCAATTTTATGGAATGTTACGGTCATATTTTTACAAAAAAAATGGCGAATTTATGATGTATTTATAGGAAAAAAGCACGCACAATTAGTTCACGGATTAGTAGTTGCATTGACTACCTTGCAAGTAGTCGCTGTAGCACTATTTATTCCAAAGTCTACGTGGTCGTATAGGCCTGTAATTATTTTGGGTGTTTCTATATGCGTTTTTGCGGCGTGGCTTTTTGCGGCAACTGTTAAAGACATAGGTAAGGGTAGTTTAGTAAGTTCAAACTTGTTTACTAAGCATTCAAAAATTAAAAAAGAATTTAATAGTGCCCAAAAATATCCAATTTATATATCATGTGTTTTGTTATTTGTTGGATTATCTATCACCTTTGGAAAATACGGATATTTACTAGCAGCTGCATGCCTTGCCTTGGGGTTAATAGTTGTTGCAAAAACAGAGAAGTCTTAGTCACAAAATAATCTTCACAAGCATAAGTACATTAGTGTTATTATGTAATTAACTATAAGAGTGGAGAATTAATAGCGTGTCTGATGAAGTTAGCGGTTCAACCGCAGGTAAGCCTCAAAAAAAAGTAGCAAAAAAGCTAATAATCGTAGATGGTAACGAACCGCCAGCTAAGGTAAGTTCTAAAAGTATCGTAATTAAAGACGATTCAACAGATATAAATATTAAAGAATCACCAGTAGAAGAAAGCGCTGACGTATTAGTTGACCAAGAAACAAAAGAATCCGAAGCCGAAGAAAAGCCATTTGATATAGAAGATTATAAAATTGAAGATGACAAAAAAACAATCAAAATAAATCTGTTAGACGATGAAGAAACTACTAACGAAGAATCTTTAGAACAGCCACAAGAACAAGAACCAGAAAAAACTAAAGATACACCAAAAGTTATTACTGTGGGTGACGCAATTGATGCAAACGAAGAACCATTGCCAGAAGCCGAAATTAGCACAGAACCTACAGTAGAAGATTCAGAACAACAACAAGACGAACCCGAAGAAGAAAGTTCAGAAGTTGAACCAGAACCATCTAATGACGCTGAACCAACAAAAGACAAAGAAGAATTTGAAGATAATGAATTTGCCGACAATAAAACTGCAACTGCAGTTGACGACATAGTCGCAAACGAATCCGACGAATTACTAAAACGACAAGACGAAGAAAAGCTTGACCAACAAAAAGCAGAAGTCAAAAAAGACAAACTTAGTTTAAAGTCATTTTTTTCAAAATGGTGGAATACTCCACTATATAAATGGGGCACATTTGTAGTTTTAATAGCTATTTTGATTGCCGTTGGATTGTTGCCGACTACTAGATACGCAGTATTAAATTCGTTGGGTATCAGGGCAAAATCATCTATGACTATAGTTAATGAAGAATCTCAGCAGCCGCTTAAAAACGTAGAAGTTACCATGAGTGGACAAAGTTTATTAACTGACGAAAACGGCATTGTTAATTTTAGTAAATTAAAGCTAGGAAAAAATAGCTATAAAGTTTCTAAAAGAGGCTATTCGCTACTGGAACGAACTAAAGTATTAGGCTGGGGAAGCAATCCTATTGGACAAATTAGTATTAAAGCTACAGGTAATAAGTTTAATTTTGTAGTAAATGATTTTTTAAGCAATAAAGCTGTTCTTGGCGCAGAAGCAGTTAGCGGTGATTTTAACGCAGTGTCAGATAAAAACGGCAACATATCATTAGCTGTCGATCAAAATGTAGACAAAGACGTAGAAGTGATTATTAAGGCGGCTGGTTACAGAGAAGAAAAATTAACTGTTAAAATTAGCGATTTAACCAAAAAAACTGTCAGTTTAGTACCTAGCAAAAAACACGTATTTGTAAGTAAAAGAAGCGGTAAATACGATGTTTATAAAATAGATGCCGACGGTAAAAACGAATCATTACTGTTGGCCGCAACAGGTGCTGAACGTGAAGATATGATTATTCTGCCACACCCTACTACTAATTTTGTTGCTATTGTTTCGTCACGCGACGGTGTTAGAAACAAAGATGGATATTTAATGAGTGGACTGTTTATTGTTAACGTGGCAACCGGCGAATCCGTAAAGGTTACGCAGTCTGAACGAATTCAACTAGTTGATTGGGTTAGCGACAGAGTAGTGTTTATAGCCGTAAAAGAAGGCGCCAGCGCCGCAAACGCTAGTCGTAGTAAGTTATTGAGTTTTGAAATTGGTCAACCAGGAGCAAAAGAACTTTCGTCGGCTAACTATTTTAACGACGCCGTAGTGTTTAGGGGGTCTGTATATTACGCTCCGTCTAGTTACGCTATACCTGTAGCCAACGTAAAATTCTATAAAGTTAATGCTGACGGCAGTAATTTAACAGTTGTTTTAGATAAAGAAGTTTGGAATGTTTTTAGGTCAGACTACGACACGCTTTATCTAAGCGTTCAGCAAGATTGGTACGAACTAAAAACCACTGGCTCCGCAACTAAACTGGCAAATTCGCCTACAAACCCTAGGTCTAGAATGTATAAAGATAGTCCAGACAAAAACAAAGGACTTTGGGTTGATTCAAGAGACGGCAAAGGTGTTTTGTTGGCGTACAACCAAACGACTAAAAAAGACGATATTATAGAAACCAAGTCAGGGCTTAACGCACCAGCATATTGGTTAAATGACACCACAGTTGTGTATAGAGTTATGGATGGACGTGAAGTAGCAGATTATGTAAAAAGCACAGACGGGGGAGAAGCAAAGAAGTTAAGGGATGTTACAAACACTGACACCTCTAACTACTTTAATTAATGTTATGAAAAAATCTAAAAGTTCAAAAAACAAAGCCTGGTTCGTATCTGTAAGAGGTAGTTATCTTCCAAATTCTTGGCAAGGATGGTTATTGTACGTACCTTTTGTGGCCTTTTTGTTGTCGGCAATGTCGTATTCTATGGATAATAAACATTCAACAAGCGATGTTGTATATGCAATTTTTCCTCAATGGGTTGCAGCAGCGGTTGTTATGACATGGATCGCCAAAAGCAAAACTAAATAATCAACATTAGATTATTTATGTCACAAATAACGCTTATGCTACAATAGAATTATATTTAATAACAAAGGGTGATTTTTTGAGTATGAAAAAACTTCGACTACTAACAGGAACAGTATTTGCGCTATCTTTAATGAGCTTTAATTTGCTACCTGCAGCATTTGCAATTAGTAACGATGCGGCTGAAACATCCACAGACACAACTCAGGATAAGCCACTTACAGCAGAAGAATTAGCCAAAAAACAAGCAGAACGTAAAAAACGATTAGACGACAATAAGGCTGGTTTAAAGACTAAGCTTGACGCTACTAATACAAAAAGAATAACTACAAAATGCAAAGCATCTATAGCAAAAATTGCTGGCGCAGAAACTAGTGCAAAAGCAATTAGTGCTAACAGAGGAAAAGCATACAGCAAAATTAGTGAAGCAGTGCAAAAACTAATTGATAAACTTAAGGCTAACGGCAAAGATACGGCAGACCTAGAATCTAAACTGCTTTATTCTAAAAATTTGTCTGATGTATTAGCAACAAATATGGCAGCATACGAAGTAACTCTTGCAGATTTACAAGCAGTTGACTGTACAGCAGACCCTTCAACATTCCAAGGTACATTAGAAAAAGCCCGTACACAGCGCGAAGCAATAAAGACTTCTGCAACAGATTTGCGAACTTACATAAGCACGACGCTAAAAACAGCAGTAAGTATCATTAAGTCACAAGCAGATGATTCAGTAGAAAAAGCAGGAGGCACAAGATAATGGACCAAAATACAGATCCAACCAAGCAAGACGTAAATAAAGACGCATTAGCGGACATGACTGTAGTCCCAGAAGTAACAATGGAACCAACAACTACAGATGCCCCAGTTTCAGAAGTTTTAGTAGAAACACCCGAAGTACCACAACCTACCGAAGAAGTTTCTATGCCACCTCAAGGCGCTGTAGTAGAAGCACCAGCACAATCAGAAGAAGAAAACATTACGGTCACCGTAAAATCTAGCGAACCAGAACAAGAGTCACAACCTCCAATTGCAACATCTAACGACGCGCCTCCAGAACCAAAAGTTATTTCTACTTCTAATATTGATCCAGCACCTTTGTCTGGTGATAAGCCTAAAAAAACCGGAAAAGGTTTGATTGTAGCCATAGCAGTAGTTTTAGCGTTAGTATTAGCTGCGATAGCTGTACTTGTGTACATGAAGGCTAACAACAGCACTAAAAATACTGAAGCAGCAAAAACTACATCAACACCTACTAGTCAGGTCACTAAAGACCCACTTTTAGTTAAAGACGTAGATGCCGCAGCTGCACAGTTAGACAGCACTTTGACTGGATTAGACGACGCAAAAGATTTTGCTGCCGACACTATCAGCGACAAAACTCTTGGCCTACAGTAAGCCTAAAAAAACATTTTCAATTTATTAACTATAAGCCGGGTAACTATTTAGTTTTACCGGCTGTGGTTTTGGTTTGACTAATTGCTAATTTAATATTGTTTTCGTCAAAGTCTTTTTTAAGTTCGGCCAACAGGGCACTTTTAATTTTTAGTTGTTTTCCGCCTACTGTTTTGCCAATAACTTTTACGGTAATAGCACTACCCGTGTAATCTGATATTCTGTCAAAACGAGGCAATTCAATAATGTCATCTTTAAGCTTTATGTTTTCTGCAAGTCGTTGCCCGGCATGGTTAATTACGTGCTCTAAAAGACTAATATCAGACGACGGCAAAACTGATATATCAAGGTTTATTCGGCCTTGTCCCATTGTTCTGTTGGTTGTTACAACAATGCTTCCGTTAGGTATATGATGTACGCTACCATTTGGATCTTTTAAAACAGTTGTTCTTAGGCCGATTGATTCAACTGTTCCGCCCACTCCCATAACTTCTATATAATCACCAACCCTATATTGATTTTCGGTAATAATAAAAAGTCCAGACAAAAAATCTTTAATTAAACTTTGTGCTCCAAATGCAATTCCTGCACCTACTAGGCCTGCACCAGCAAAAAGTGGAGCGGTGTTAACGCCAATTAATCCAATAACAATAATAAATGCCACAAACCACACACCAAAATGGACTACTGCTCCAGCAATGCTGTTTAGTGTATCTAGGCGCTTTTTTCTGTCATTTTTAGTCGGGTACATGTCTGACCTTAAGGTTCGTTCAAACATTTGCCTAAAAAATCTACCACTATACCTATTAATTAGCCTAGCACCTAAAATAATAAGTCCAATTTGAATTCCAGTTTTATAGTTACGAGTTGTCCATTCTCGTATATCTAAGGGCACGTTGTTCCATGAATCGTTAAGTACGTTGGCTAATTGCATACTAATAGGTTATAGGCTTTAAGCATTAGGGTAAAGGACTTTGTAAATTAATTGGCTAAGATATCTTTAAAATACTAAACTGTAAGCATGGACATGACTTTTAATGATTATCAAAAAATAGCTATTACGACCGAAATTATGGAACGAAGTGCCAAACTAAACGCAGCCGATCCAGCTTTTGTTGCCAAGCTGTTAGGATTGGTCGGCGAAGCGGGCGAAGTTGCCGAAAAGTTTAAAAAAATAATTCGTGACCGAGGTGGAATAGTTACAACAGAAGATAAACAAGAAATTGCCAAAGAGCTTGGCGATGTTTTATGGTACGTCAGCGCACTATCTGATTATCTTGGTATATCACTCGAAGAAGTAGCTTCTTTAAACCTCAAAAAAGTACTTGGCCGTAAAGCACGTGGTAAAAGCCAAGGAAGCGGCGATAACCGCTAGATTAGCTTAGTTTATTTAAATTTCGTTCTTAGCCATTCGTCTAAACTATTGCCACCGCCAGCGCTTAGGCAAAGTACAAGGTTTCCGTTAGATATTTCAGTTTTTATGGCAGAAGATAATTCGTCGTTAAGTAATGACGCAACACCGTCAAAAGGTTTACTTGTTAAGTTTACGATATCTTGCGTACTTAACAAGCTAAGTGATTCATCTTCGCGCGCTAAATAACTAGGCACAACGTATAATTTTTTTACAGAATCAAATAGGTGCAAAAGATCGTTTTTAATAAAATGTTGACGAGTATTGTGTAACCCTTCGTATACTACTACAACATTTTGTCCTGCTGTTTCGTGAGCTATTTGTAGGGCACCTTTAATTTTTGCAGGTGTATGAGCATAATCGGTATATAAACCGTCTTGTAGGGGCTCAAAACGCCTTGAAACGCCAGGAAAGCGGTTCATTATATCTATCAATCGCGCCAAAGGTTTTTGGAATATTTGATGTACCGCTTGTATGACAAGCCAAGCATCTTGTTTATTAACAGTTCCCGGAAGTATTAAATCGTTAGGCAAATCATCATGTTTTAGTGTCATTATAGTGTTGGCTTGCGTAAGGCCAAGTCTGTTGTAGTCGTCTTGCCAAATTATTGTGCCGCCGCTTTTACTAATAAACTCTTTAAAGGCTAAATTGTAGTCTTCTCGTGTTGGGTAAATATCTGCATGGTCCCAGTCAATGCCGGTTATTAAAGATAAATATGGTGTAAAGCTTAAAAAATTACGGTCATATTCGTCGCATTCGTAAATAAAATATTGTGAATTTGAACTGTATTCGCCCATTTCTCCAAATTTAATCTTGGCTCCAACAGAATAACTTACAGGTATTCTTAGTTGTTTAAATAACCAAATCATCATTGCTGTAGTAGTTGTTTTTCCATGCGTTCCAGACAAGGCAAGCAATTTTAGTTTTTTGTCGTTAAGAATATAATTTAAAAACTCATCTCTTTTGCTGTGCTTAATTTTATTATTTTGTACAAACAACAGCTCTGGATGTTTTGGGTTTTCTTTTGGCAGGGCAGAACTATAAACGTACCAATCAATCGGGTTTAGTTTATTCAAATTTGATATTTCTTGTTCTGACTGGCCGATCTGAATATCGGCAATTCCTTGATCCTTTAAGTACGATATATAACCACTATCTTGCTTATCCGAACCAGACACTTGGTATCCAGCTTTGTGTGCAATTAATGCAAGTGGTCCAATACCTGTGCCGCCGATTCCGCTAAAGAATATATGCATACTTTTATAATAACAGGAGATAGGAGATAAGAGATAGGAGTGGTATTCTATATTGTAGTAATCATAAAAAATAAATATATAAAAACATGTTAAATAAAATTGTACATAAC
>Ga0194035_1000133_pt1 | contig 43711 bp, 40 predicted proteins | sample JunL2320m_MetaG_FD_148680 | JGI IMG/M metagenome (GOLD analysis project Ga0194035, IMG submission 148680) | Anoxic zone freshwater microbial communities from boreal shield lake in IISD Experimental Lakes Area, Ontario, Canada - Jun2016-L239-20m | ecosystem: Environmental > Aquatic > Freshwater >...
GGCTGCATTGTTGGAGCGGGCAATTGTCCATGCACGCAATACTCAGGTCACTACTTTATTTGTCCATTGCTTAGCGCAAAACAAAATCATGATGCACTTGGCACAAAAAGCAGGAATGCAAATTGATTATGCCTATGGAGAAGCAGAGGCCTGCCTAAGATTGCCCCCTGCAAACCCCAGCACTATTTTTGCTGAAGCCGTTAATATTCAGCTTGCGGATTTTGACTTTGCCGTCAAATCGAATTTAAATCAATCAAGCAAAGCTTTGCGCTGGTTACTAAAAAAAACAAACTCAACCAAGTAAAGTTTGTGGCAGCGGTATTTATTGCGACGCGGGTTTAGTTGATGCTGCAGATGCATTCTTATTGGCTGTATCAATACGTTCTTTATCGGCTTCGGAAATCAAATCAAAAAACGTATAAACCGCCTTCACACCATTCGTTGAGCTAGCGATTTTCTTCGCACTTGCAGCTTCGGCTGCGGTCAAAATACCGAGCATGTAAACGTTTGTGCCTTCAGTCACAATATCCATTGAATTAGAGGGCAGGTTATTAGTAAAAATCATTTCTGCTTTAATTTTTGAAGTGAGATAGGCATCATTTGCCCGCGCAGTGTAAGAACTGTTCGGCCCAACAATTAATTCATCAAAAACTGCCCGCACATTTTTTATTTGCTTTACATCGGCAGCAGCTTGAGCCTTAATGGCTGCTGTTTTTACTTCACCAGTTAAAAGTACTTGTTGATTAAATGAACTTACATTGATATGTGCATCATTGCCAAACTTATTGCTCAGCTGCGCCCCAGCCTCTAACTGAATACCGATATCGGTGGCTTGCGCTGCGGCTGTACGCCGATCGGCTAGCACACTTGCTCCGCCTGCTACAGCGCCTACTGCAATAACGCCACAGGCATTTAATAAAGTTAGTAACGCCACCACGCATAACAGTGCACTCACTAAACGCGATAATATTTTCATGCTATTTCACCTCTGCTATTAGTCGAACATCACATGATCAATGCCATCACACAAGGCGTGCAATAACACTAAATGGGTTTCTTGAATACGGGCAGTGCGGGAAGAGGGCGCAGCTAGAAGCAAGTCGTTTGCACCCAATACATTGTTCAATTGGCCGCCGCCATTACCGCTTAAAGCAATCACTTTAATGCCCAGCGCTTGTGCAGCTTCAACCGCCTTAATGACATTCTTTGAATTACCAGAAGTAGTGATGGCCAATAAGATATCGCCGCTTTTGCCTAGGCCACGTACTTGCTTGCTAAAAACTTGGTCATAACTATAGTCATTGCCTACTGCCGTCAAAATTGACGTATCTGTAGTCAGGGCAACTGCAGCTAACTCACGCCGTTCTCGCTCGAAACGACCCATCAACTCAGCCGCAAAATGTTGCGCATCAGCTGCAGAGCCGCCATTGCCGCAGGCCATTATCTTGCCGCCTGAATTAAGGCATTCAACCATCGCCATAACAGCAATAGCTACTGTTACCGGCAGTTCTTTTGCGGCGACTTGTTGCACCTCAATGTTATCGAGAAAGTGCTGCGCAGAACGCGCCTGCAAACGCAGGAGGGTGTTGTTATCCATCACAATATTATGCCTCTAGTTTGCCGATCAGATTGCAATTTAAAATCAAAATGCGGCCTTAAGCCACTGAAGTTGCCTGCCTTCAATTGCTATCACATCAAATCGACACGGCGGGTAGTCCTTAGCCCGATAGTGGGCTTGTAAATAATGCTGGGCTGTTTTGTAGATTTTATTTTGTTTGCAAGTGTTAATACTTGCTAGGGCACCACCCCAATTACTTGAGTTACGCACCCTTACCTCTACAAACACAAAAGTATCTTGATCACGCATAATTAAATCAATCTCGCCCATCCGGCAACGATAATTTAGCGCTACTAGGCTGAGACCTGCGCGCTGAAGAAAGTCTTTTGCTGTTGCTTCAGCTTTTTTGCCGATGATATGAATTTGAATGGAGTGTCACCATGGAAATGGGTTTAGCGGATTTTTTACAACAACAAGATTTGCCAACTAGCGCATTGTATGTAGTAGCCACCCCGATTGGTAACTTAGGCGATATAACCTTGCGCGCGCTGCATGTATTAAATGCGGTGGATGGCATTGCCTGTGAAGACACTCGCCATAGTGCAGCACTGTTGCGTCAATTCGGTATTCATAAAAAATGTCTGGCCTTGCATGAACATAATGAAGTTACCGCCACTAAAAAAATAATTTCCTATTTAAAGCAGTCACAACGCTGGGCTTATATCTCTGACGCAGGCACGCCGGGCATTTCAGATCCGGGCGCCAAACTGGTCAGCGCTGTTCAACAAGCGGGGTTTCGAGTACTCCCCATTCCCGGCGCTAGCGCGCTAGCTGCCATTGTCTCTGTCGGTGGCGGAACTTTAGATCATTTACAAGGGCGTTTTCAATTTATTGGTTTCTTACCTCATAAGGCGAAAGAACGTGACAGCGTTTTAAGTGAAATCAATTTATCTGCCCAAGCAACTATTTTCTTCGAATCGCCACATCAAATTAAAGCGAGTTTATTAGCGCTATCAACCGCTCTACAGCCTGAGCGCGAAATCATTATTGGTCGTGAATTGACTAAAAAATTTGAATCTATCGCATATTTAAATGCGGGTGCCCTAGCTAGCTGGCTCGAAAATGCAACAAGCCTTAAGGGAGAATTTATTATTTTAGTAGCCGGGGATAAGTCGAGAGAACCGCCCTCAGTCGAAGCAGTGGAATTGCATCGCTGGATTCAAGTGCTGAGTGAATATTTGGGTAGCAAAGAAATTGCTAAGGTGGTGGCTGGTGCTACCGGCATGCCCCAAAAAGCCGCCTATCAATTGGCGCTAATGGCTAAAAATGAGTAGGCTTACTTCGCGGCTGCCTTCGGCGCTGGGCTAGCGGAAGGGGCTGCGGTGGCTGCTGCCGGTGTAACTGGCTCGGCGCTGGCTGCCACTGGAGCAGATGCAGCCGCACTCAGGGTAACTTGGCCGATGGGTTTAATTAACTGTGCAGTTTGTTTTTCTGCCTCGGCGCCGCCGCCAGACTCGCGCTTGCCACTGTTTACATAAACCATTAACAATAAAATGATGAGTAGCGGCACAAAAAAACTAAGGCCAACCACAATTATTAATTGTTTTGGGGTTTTAATTAAACTACCATGACCGTTGCTCATTATTTTGCTCTTTTTTGCAGTTTTTTCGTTAGTTAATTAATTATAACGAGCCCAATGCAATTGGACACTTACAATAGAACATAAGCTCTAAATGCGCCCGTAGCTCAGTGGATAGAGTATTGGCCTCCGAAGCCAAGGGTCGCGCGTTCGATTCGCGCCGGGCGCACCAGCATGGGTAATTTTGATCGAGATCAAGCGAAAACCCGCAAAACCCTCTATCATCTGAGAGTTCAAACCTCTATAGATACCGTGTCTAACCATTTAAGCCCATCCTATATCGATACTGCGCGCGTTGTTCCGCTAGCTCCCGATCAGCCCTTACCGCATCGCAAGATTATTCGTAGCTGGTTAGAGCCAATGGCCAAGGGTGAAACGGGTAGGGCGATTGCCTTGCTCATGTTTGATGCGACGCTTTGGTTGGGCGCAATTTTTGCCACAGTATATTTTGAAAATATTCTGCTCAAAACTCTCTTTGGCACGATTGCCGGATTTGTCACTGGGCGTATTTTTATTCTTGGGCATGATGCCTGTCATCAAAGCTTTACCCCCAATCGCGAGCTAAACAAGATTATTGGGCGCATTGCCTTTTTGCCCTCATTAACCCCCTATAGCTTATGGGACATTGGCCATAACGTTGTTCACCATGGGCAAACAAATTTAAAAGGCTTTGATTTTGTTTGGGCACCGCTTTCTAAAGCCGAGTTTGATGCTTTGCCTGCCTGGCGTAAAACCCTGGAGCGGCTTTATCGCAGTGGTTGGGGGCCAGTACTCTATTACATGATTGAAATCTGGTGGAAACGCGAATACTTTCCTAATGCCACTTACAAGCCAGCAAATCGTGCTATTTTTATGAAAGATAATTATTTGGTCTCGGCCTTTGCAGTGCTTTGGCTTGGGGCGCTCGTTACTGGAGCGTGGTTTACCAATCAATCCATTTTAATTACCCTACTAACCGGTTTCGCTCTGCCATTTTTATTTTGGAATGGCATGATTGGCTTTGTCGTTTATGTACACCATACCCATCCTTCGGTATCTTGGTACGATAAAAAAGCCGAGTGGCTAAGGGCTCAACCCTTTGTCTCGACTACCGTGCACCTCACATTTAATTTTTTCTGGGGCGCCTTAATGCATCACATCATGGAGCATACCGCCCACCATGTGGATATGTCGGTGCCCCTGTATCGCCTCAAAGAAGCCCAGTCTAAGCTTGAAACCGTTTTGCCCGAGCGAATTTTTATACAAAAATTCTCCTGGAAATGGTATTTTGATACCGCTAAGGTCTGCAAACTCTACGACTTTGAAAATAAGGCTTGGCTTGATTTTGAGGGCAATAAAACAGCCGATTCGGTACGAATTATGCTGACGCCTGCCCCGGCCGCCTAAAACGGGTAAAATAGCATTTCTGTAGATTAGTACCCCTCGGAATGCTTATGACCACCTCAACGACCGCCCCAGCCCAAGACACTTCACAAAGCCTTAAATTTTGCTCATCTTGTAGTCGTGAGAAGCGCTTAGAAGGTGGCACGTGGATACCTACGAGCAACCGGAAACAGCGCTGGATTTGTGCCAGCTGCCTTTATAACCGTACACATCGTACGGGCTCAGCTAAAACCTAATTCCAATTTTGTCTTAACCAAGGTCTACGAAGTAAACCTTGGCTTTGGTCTTTGCTTTGATTTAAATAAGTGCTGGATCGCGCTCAATCGACCAACGTATTTTGTCTTTCTTGCTAATTCTGCCCTGCGACTGTCCGCGTAAGATGCTATCAATTTGATCTAATACAAGTTGTAATTGATTGCGATGGGTTGACTCAATTACTAATTGAGCGCGCTCTGAGCCGGCGATGCGCACCATTAACTTCGCGACGGGATCGTAAATTTTTACCTGCTGCTCAAGCCCAAAATGACTCATTGCTTCTTCTTTAAGCTCGATTAAAAATGCCAATACTTTGTTTAGCATTTTTCCCTCTGCGTGAATCAGCGCTTGAAAAGTGAACGGTGGCAATTGTGCTTCTTCGCGTTCGGCTGCTAACTGCACCAAAAAACCATCGACATCATGCTGGAGTAAATATTGAAAAACCGCGACCTCTGGGTGCCGTGTTTCAATATAAATTCGACTCTTTTTTTCTGTATTGTCAGTTCGGCCGGCGCGCCCAGCAACCTGAACCAATTGCGCAAAAAGGCGTTCTGGGGCACGAAAATCGTGCGAATATAACCGCGCGTCGGCATCCAATACACCAACCACGCTAATATTTTGGTAATCATGCCCTTTTGCAATCATTTGGGTGCCGATGATGATATCGACCTCCCCGGCATGTACCGCCTGCATCATTTCCTCAGCGCCTCGCCCTCTGCGGCTGCTGTCCGCATCAATGCGCAAGATGCGTGCACTTGGCCAGGCTAGGCCGAGCGTATCTTCAATTTTTTGCGTGCCTTGTCCAATGGGCCTCAAATCGACATCACCACAATCAGGACAACTTCGGGGTACTGGCTTTACCAAACCGCAGTGATGACAACTCAAAACAGGCTTAGCAGTAATTGCGCCTGGCTTATGCAACACCAAGTATGCGCTGCATTGGGAGCACTTTGAAAGCCAGCCGCAAGATAAGCAAGTTAATACTGGGGCATATCCGCGGCGATTAATCAGCACCAAGCTTTGCTGATGTTGCTGTAAGTTAACGTCAATTGCATTGGCTAGAGGCCTGGAGAGGTGAATTTTTTTGGCGTCGACAGATTGATTATTTTTATCTTTTAAATCAATCAACCGAACCTCTGGCATGGCGCCACCTTGTGCCCGCTGGTTTAACTTAATTAAATCATAACGTCCCTGCCGAACAGCTAGCCAACTTTCTAAAGAGGGCGTAGCGGAAGAAAGAACAATGGGAATTTGTAAATTATGGGCACGCCAAACTGCTAAATCGCGGGCGGAATACCTTGTCCCTTCTTGCTGCTTATAAGACGTGTCGTGCTCTTCGTCAACGACGATTGCCTTTAGATAAGGCATAGGGGCAAGAACAGCTAAGCGCGTCCCAAGAATAATTTGTGCCTGACCTATTTGTGCTTCATACCATGCCATGCCGCGTTTTTTTTCTGCTAACGCACTATGCAGCACTACGAGTGTGCGCCCCGGAAAATGCGCGCGTACACTGCGTTCTAATTGTGGGGTTAAGTTAATTTCAGGTACTAAGATCAGTACTTGCGCATTTTTTTCTGCCAATATATTCGCCAGCCAATTTAAAAAAACGGCTGTTTTACCACTTCCCGTTCTGCCTTGCAATAAAGTTGCGCGCACGCCGCCTCTTTCGCTTACTTCTTTTGGACTATTTAATTTTATTAACGCATCCGCCTGCTCGGTATTGAGCGCAGCCGCCAAAATTGCGCCTTTACCTGTGGCACTTTTACTGTTAGTGGGGGTTTGCTCGGTGGCTTCACCTGGATTAATAGCTGTTTTTTGCAACAATGCAAGCCCCTGTTTTGGCCAATTTTTGGGTTTCTTCCAATATTGCGGAATACTCGGTATCAGGGTTTCGCCAAGGCTTTGAATATAGTAAGTGCTGGCAAATGTCATGAGCTGCATTAATTTTGGGTCTAAGGGCGGAATAGGCGCAAGCTGCGTGACAGCCTTTAATTTATCTTGCTCTAGTATGGAGTAATCGCTTACTTTTGCTACTACTCCCACCAAACCTCCGCGGCCAAACGGCACCTCAACCAACTGGCCAATCACGGGGTCTCGCCCTAATTTTTCGCTGCTCCAAACGTAGTCAAAGAATTGGCGCAGGGGCTTATCAACGGCTACCTGAACGATAAGTGGCTTAGTCATTAACGTGGCTTGGCTTACCTAAGTTACTTGTGGATAAGTCTGTGGATATCAATAAGTTTGCCATTATCTTTTCATTGGCGTTCATTTTTAAATTAGCGTGCGACTAGTAATTTATGGCTATTTATTCAATTAAAACAATGCTTTAGGGTTAATTATGTAGGGGTAATCTGAAATTTCAAGCGAATCTTACTGAATTTCTTATGCCCCAAGTTGGGTGTGCATAACTTTGTGCATAACTTTTCGCATTGCACCAAATTGGGAGGGCTAACCTGGCTCCAGTTCAGCGCTACTTTCGGAGGGCTTGGGAGTGATTTATAACCGCCTCAACCAGCGCAGAAACATGCTCGGGAGGGGTAAATTGGGAAATGCCATGGCCTAAATTAAAAATATGGCCATCTAAGGGGTGGAGATGAGGGCACATGGGTGGTGCAGCTGCCAGGCCATCGAGTATTTCACGCGCTAATTGCTGAATTTGGGGAGGTTCGGCAAATAAAGCAAGGGGATCAATATTGCCTTGAAGCGCAATTGGTGTATTTGCCGCTACTAATGCCGTTCGTGCGCGCTGCAGGGAGATGGTCCAGTCAAGACCAATCACATCCGCGCCAGCTTGTGCCATGTCGTTTAACCAGAGGCCGCCGCCCTTAGTGAAAATGATGATCGGCACTTTTCTTCCCTGGTGCTCTCGTGGCAGCTGCGCTATTACTTCACGCATGCTTGCTAAAGATACGCTTTGATACCACTTGTCGGGCAGCATTCCGCCCCAAGTATCAAAAATCATTAATGCTTGAGCGCCTGCTTCTAATTGCAAGGTTAAATATTGCGCTACAGATTGCGCATTGATTTTGAGAATCTGCGCCAGTAAGTCTGGCCGACTAAACATCATGGTCTTAGCATGGCGAAAGTCATCAGCACTTGAGCCGTCAATCATGTAACAAGCCAGTGTCCACGGCGACCCTGAAAAACCAATCAGCGGCATACGCTGCCGACCATTTTGCATTAGTGCGCGACGAATTTCAGCAACTGCATCAAAAACATACTTCAGTTGATTCATATCTGCCACTTGCAACTTAGCTACATCATCAGCTGTGCGCAACGGCTTTGTAAAGCTAGGGCCTTCACCTGCGGTAAATTGCAAACCCAAGCCCATCGCATCAGGCACAGTCAAAATATCAGAAAACAAAATTGCTGCATCTAAAGGATAGCGCTCAAGTGGTTGCAGGGTAACTTCAGTGGCTAAACTTGGGTTCTTCGCAAGCGCCAAAAAACTACCCGCGCGTGCGCGGGTCGCGTTGTACTCAGGTAGATAACGACCTGCTTGCCGCATCAGCCACAACGGCGTTCGGTCCGTTGGCTCGCCAAGGCAGGCCTTGAGGAATCGATCGTTCAGCAAGATTAGTTTGACAGCGAATTATTTTTTGCGCCGAAAACGCGCAAGTGCAGCCAATTGAGCGGCTGCCATGACAAATTCGGATTGTGCTAAAGCCAAATCAAATTCACTACCCCGATTTTGCATAGCCTCTTCAGCGCGTTTTTTTGCTTCGAGCGCTTTTGCTTCATCAAGATCGTGTCCACGTATCGCAGTATCGGCCAAGACCGTTACATGATCAGGCTGCACCTCTAAATAGCCGCCAGCAACAAAGACAAATTCTTCCTCGCCATCGGCTTTCTCAATGCGTACCGATCCGGGACGAATACGAGTAATGAGTGGCGTGTGACCCGGCAAAATTCCCAGCTCGCCGGTTTCGCCTGGAAGCGCAACAAAGTTGGCTTCGCCGCTAAAAATAGACTGCTCAGCACTCACAACATCAACCCGTATTGTTGCCATTATTTATCCTTAAAGCTTTTTCGCTTTTTCAATCGCTTCGTCGATTGATCCAACCATGTAAAAAGCCTGTTCTGGCAGGTGATCTAATTCGCCACTTACAATCATTTTAAAGCCGCGAATCGTTTCCTTGAGTGGCACATATTTTCCTGGTGAGCCCGTAAAAATTTCAGCAACGTGGAACGGCTGCGACAAGAAACGTTGGATTTTACGTGCGCGTGAAACGGCTAGCTTATCTTCTGGAGATAATTCATCCATACCCAAAATTGCAATAATGTCGCGTAGCTCTTTATAGCGTTGCAAGGTCATCTGTACTTCGCGAGCAACGTCATAATGCTCTTGACCAACGACCTGGGGATCAAGCTGACGACTCGTTGAATCTAATGGATCAACCGCGGGATAAATACCCAAAGCCGCAATATCTCGTGAGAGTACGACGGTAGAATCTAAATGCAAAAAGGTCGTCGCTGGTGAGGGATCGGTTAAGTCATCCGCTGGTACATAAACGGCCTGAATAGATGTCACCGAGCCAGTTTTCGTTGAGGTAATACGCTCTTGTAATTTACCCATCTCTTCAGCTAAAGTTGGCTGATAGCCTACAGCAGACGGCATCCGCCCTAACAAAGCAGAGACTTCGGTTCCGGCCAAAGTGTATCGATAAATATTGTCGACGAAGAATAAAATATCTCGGCCTTCATCACGGAAGGCTTCGGCCATGGTTAAACCTGTTAAGGCCACACGTAAGCGATTTCCTGGGGGCTCATTCATTTGACCAAACACCATGGCCACTTTATCGATCACATTCGACTCTTTCATCTCATGATAAAAGTCATTACCTTCGCGGGTGCGCTCGCCAACACCAGCAAATACCGATAAACCAGCATGTTGTTTGGCGATATTGTTAATCAGCTCCATCATGTTGACGGTTTTACCTACGCCCGCTCCGCCGAACAAGCCAACCTTACCGCCTTTGGCGAAGGGACAAACTAAGTCAATCACCTTAATACCGGTTTCAAGTAAGTCTACTGAAGGCGCGAGATCTTCGAATTTGGGGGCGGGCTGGTGAATTGCGCGCCGGACATCAGTTGCAATTGGGCCAGCATCGTCAATTGGGCGACCCAATACATCCATAATGCGCCCCAGTGTAGCGGGCCCAACAGGAACTGAAATTGGCTTCCCAGTCGACTTCACTTCCATGCCGCGGCGCAAGCCATCACTAGCGCCCATGGCAATGGTACGCACAACACCATCACCAATTTGTTGTTGCACTTCAAAGGTGAGGCCTTTTTCAGCAAATGACGCTTCGCCGCTATCGACCAAAGTTAAGGCATCATAAATATTGGGCATTTGATCGCGCGGGAATTGAATGTCCACCACAGGACCAATGCACTGCACGATATTGCCATTGCTTACGTTACTCATCGTATTTCTCCGCTTTTAATTCCTAAAATTCTTTCGCACTACTCAATAGGCGCCGCTTAAACTGCGGCAGCTCCACCAACAATTTCTGACAACTCTTTAGTAATTGCCGCTTGACGCGTTTTGTTGTATTCCAATTGCAACTCACCAATCACATTTTTTGCGTTATCTGAAGCCGACTTCATTGCAACCATGCGTGCCGATTGCTCAGAAGCTTTATTTTCAGCTACGGCCTGAAAAATTAAGGCCTCAACATAACGCTTTAATAAGCCATTGAGAACCAACTCTGCATCTGGTTCATAAATATAATCCCACGCATGAGCTGACTGTTGGGGCTCTAAGGCGCTAGGCTCTAAGGGCAAGAGCTTTTCTAATACGGGCTCTTGTTTCATCGTATTAATAAAGCGGGTATAGGCCAAATAGACTGCGTCAACTTCGCCTTTTTCAAAAGCTGCCAATTGTGCAGTGATTGAGCCAATCAAAATATCCATATGTGGCGTGTCACCTAACTGAATGACTTCGGAAAGAATTTTTGCCTTGGACCGATTTAAAAATTGCAAACCCTTGGCACCAATAGCGGTGAATTCAATTGGGGTATTGGCTTCTTGCATTTCGCGCACTTGATTTGTAACCAGGCGCAGTACATTGGTATTTAAGCCGCCACATAAACCTTTATCGGTGCTAACCAAAATTGTGCCGATGGTTTTTACCTCGCGCACCGCCATATAGCTTGGCCGATACTCTGGATTAGCTTTGGCTAAGTTGGCAACAATTTCACGAATTTTTTCAGCATAGGGGCGCGCTGCACGCATCCGCTCTTGCGCACGCCGCATCTTCGATGCAGCTACCATTTCCATGGCCTTAGTGATCTTGCGCGTATTTTGTACGCTTTTAATCTTTGAGCGAATTTCTTTTGTGCTTGCCATAATCTATTTATGCAGCCGAGCGTTTATAGTCTTCAACCGCTGCACGTAAAGCAGCTTCATCGTCTTTGCTGAGGTCTTTGGTATCTTCAATACTTGCTACTAGCGCAGCATATTTTGACTTTAAAAACTCATGTAAGCCTTTTTCAAAGGGTAGCACTTGCTTTACATCAATATCATCGAAGAAGCCATTGTTGACAGCGTAGAGTGATGCGGCCATTTGCCAAACTTGCATTGGCATATATTGTGGCTGCTTTAATAGTTCAGTTACTCGACGACCGCGCTCAAGCTGTTTGCGCGTAGCATCATCAAGGTCGGAAGCAAATTGTGCAAATGCTGCCAACTCGCGATATTGCGCTAAGTCGGTACGAATTCCGCCCGATAATTTTTTAATCACTTTAGTTTGCGCTGCGCCACCCACCCGCGATACCGAAATACCAGCATTAATAGCGGGACGTACGCCAGCATTAAACAAATCGGTTTCTAAAAAGATTTGTCCGTCAGTAATCGAAATCACATTTGTTGGCACAAAAGCAGATACATCACCAGCCTGAGTTTCGATAATTGGTAGAGCGGTGAGTGAGCCCGTTTTGCCTTTGACAGCGCCTTGCGTAAATTTCTCAACATATTCAGCGTTCACACGGGCCGCGCGCTCAAGCAAGCGCGAGTGGAGATAAAACACATCGCCAGGGTACGCTTCGCGACCAGGCGGACGGCGCAACAACAGCGAAATTTGCCGGTAAGCAACTGCTTGCTTAGTTAAGTCGTCATAAACAATCAAGGCATCTTCGCCACGATCGCGGAAGTATTCACCCATAGTGCAACCAGCATATGCAGACAGGTATTGCATTGCAGCCGAATCGGACGCACTAGCAGCAACCACTACGGTGTATTCCATCGCGCCAAGTTCAGTGAGCTTGCGCACGACGTTAGCAATAGTGGAGGCTTTTTGTCCAATGGCCACATAAACGCAATAAACCCCTTTGCCCTTTTGATTAATGATGGCATCAACCGCCACGGCAGTTTTACCGGTTTGACGATCGCCAATGATTAACTCGCGTTGACCGCGCCCAATGGGTACCATTGCATCAATTGCCTTTAAGCCGGTTTGTACGGGCTGACTAACAGATTGGCGAGCAATTACACCAGGGGCAACTTTTTCAATGAAGTCGCTTAATTTTGCATTAACAGGGCCTTTGCCATCAATGGGCTGACCTAATGCATCAACTACTCGACCTAATAATTCAGGCCCTACGGGAACTTCCAAAATACGACCTGTGCATTTAACTGGATCGCCCTCTTTAATATGCGTGTATTCACCTAACACCACCGCACCAACCGAATCACGCTCTAAATTTAAGGCTAGACCAATGGTACCGCCTGGAAACTCCAACATCTCTCCTTGCATTACTCCGGAGAGTCCGTATACACGGCAAATGCCATCGGTTACCGAAATTACGGTGCCTTGATTGCGCATTTGCGTATCAATGCCTAATTCACTAATTCGGCTTTTGATCAGCTCACTGATCTCGGAAGGGTTGAGTTGCATTGCTTACTCCTGGGTCTTAATTCGTATGTTCTTCATTAACTTATGCGCTTAGGCTAATTTGCATCTGAGCCAAGCGCGCTTTTACCGAGCCATCCAACACTTCATCACCAACTTGTACCCGAATACCGCCAATTAAGCTGGGATCTATAGCAATCGTTGGGCGTAATTCTTTACCGCCGAAGCGCTTCTTTAGGCTGGCCAACAAACTACTTAAGGCCTCACCCTCAAGCGGAAAAGCGCTGGTAATCATCACTTCTGCAGCGCCTTCGCTGTGATTTTTTAATAAACTGAATTGCGCGGCGATTTCACTCAAAACGCCTAAGCGCTGATTTTGATTCAGTAAACGTAAAAAACTTAACACCCTTTCGCTTACTGGTGTTTTGGTCATGCCCGCGATTAGTTGACTTAAATCAGCGGCAGAAACCTTCGGGTTGTTGGCCAACAAAACCAGCTCTGGAGCTGAAGCAATTTGCGCCAACTCGTTCAGCTGGGCTGACCAGGGGGCCAGATCGGCTGGCTGGGCACTTGCAAATAAAGCCTCTGCATAAGGGCGGGCAATAGTCGCTAAATCAGCCATATCAAAGTTGTGCCTTTAGTTGCTCTAATAAAGCAGCGTGTGACTTTGCATCGACTTCCCGTTGCAAAATTTGTTCGGCGCCTTGCACTGCGAGGGCGGCTACTTCGAGGCGTAATATTTCCCGCGCTCGACTCACTTGTTGATCTGCATCTTCTTTGGCCTGAGCCAAAATACGTGCAGCTTCTGCCTGGGCGTTAGTGCGGATTTCTTCAGCCGCCATTTGCGCCCGTTTCTCGGCTTCAGCAACGCGTTGAGCGCCCTCTTGACGAGCACCAGCTAATTCTTGCTCGGCAATTTTGCTAGCAGATGCCAAGTCGGCTTTGCCGCGTTCTGCAGCTGCTAGGCCCTCAGCTACTTTAGTAGCACGATCGTCTAATGCCTTCACCAGCGGTGGCCACACAAAGCGTGCGACAACCCACCACAAAATAAAGAAAACGATCATTTGCGCGAATAGTGTCGCGTTCAGATTCACGATGTTCCTTTCAGTATTGTTAAAAGCGTAGCGATGACCAATTTAGCCATCTAAACCGAAACAATTACTTGATAACGGCCAGCAGTGGGTTTGCAAAGGCAAACAACATTGCAACTCCAACGCCGATCAAAAACGCTGCGTCGATTAAACCTGCCAAGAGAAACATCTTGGTTTGTAATTCGTTCATCAACTCAGGCTGACGGGCTGCGCCTTCAATAAATTTACCGCCCATGAGGCCAATGCCCAGACAGGCTCCCAAGGCTCCTAAACCAATGATAAGGCCGATACCGACAGCTGTCAGTCCCTGGATGTTGGCTAAAAATGCTTGCATGTTAACTCCTAAGTATTAAAAGGGGTGAGGTTGAAAAAATTAATGGTGACTATGCGCTTGGCCTATATAAACCAAAGTCAACATCATGAAAATAAAGGCTTGCAACAAAATAACGAGAATGTGAAATATCGCCCATGCTGAGCCGGCGATCACATTACCAACAAATCCAAACAGGGTCATGTCAAGACTAAATGTCCAAATGCTGCCGAGTAGCGCAATCAGCAAAAAAATTAATTCGCCGGCATACATGTTGCCAAAAAGTCGCATTCCCAGCGATACGCCCTTAGCGACATACTCAATTAAATTTAAGGCTAAATTAATTGGCGCCAAATACCATTTAGCTCCAAATGGCGCGGAGATTAATTCATGCATAAATCCGCCAACGCCCTTAATTTTGAAGCTATAAAAAAGAACCAGTAAGAGCACTGAAAAGGAGAGCCCTAGGGTTGCATTGAGATCTGTAGTTGGCACAATTTTGTGATGGGGTACATGTAGACCAAAGCTTTCGGCGAAATGGTTTACTCCCACAATCCAATCTACTGGGATTAGGTCGAGGGTATTGAGCAAAATAATCCAACAGAACACAAATAAGGCCAGCGGGGCAATGTAACTGCGGTTACCGTGAATAATGCTTTTGGATTGGGTTTCGACCATTTCAACCAGCATTTCGACCAAGGCCTGGAAGCGTCCTGGAACACCAGGGCTAGCGCGCCGCGCTGCGATTAACAATAAGACCACCGCCAAAACCCCCATTAGTGAGGTCCAAAAAACGGTATCTAAATTAATAACGCTAAAGTCAATAATTGAAGTTTGTTTGCCACCAATATTATTGAGGTTTTGCAAATGCTCAGCAATATATGAGGTTGGTGTAATGACTTCGGCTGCACCGTGCGATGCGACTCCGCTTGCCAGATTTGCTTCGCTAGACATCTATCAACAATTCCCTGTTTCAATCATTTTGCTGCCCGCTTGAAGCGCCACATAAACCAATAACACTTCAAGGTTAAAAAATAAGTTAGCAACAACGGCAGCCATTTTAAGTCTGGCTGCTTTACCGCAAACCCCACAAACAACGCTAAGGTCAGGGCGATTTTAATTAATTCGCCTGAAATCACCGCCGCCAAAAACCGTCCCGCGCTGGGCTTGTTAGGATTGCTCGCTATTTGCAAGCGCAACAAAAATATGGTTGCCGGTAAAACCCCAATTAAACCACCCACTAAAGCCGACTGAGTATAAAGGTTTATACCCAACGGGCTCCCAAAAAAACTACAAACGACTGCACTAAGCAAGGTGACTAGCACCTGACCCAAAATAACTAGCCATGATGACTGAGCAACAAATTGCGCAGGCTGTTCAGCCCGTAAAGCACTCAGTTCTGCCTTGCTGTAGGTCCGAAAAGCCTCTTCAGGCTCTTCCCATTCATACTTAGGCGGAAATTGATTCTTTTGGGGAATCAATTTAGCCCGCAAATTTTAGTGGTGTCATCATTATTGGTCAATTGTTTTTGAACTTTTTAGTGCGTATTTTTCCTACATACTAGGAATACCCAACTTTTTTAGTAAGGCATCTAATTCATCAAATTGGCTAAAACGAATACAAAGCTCGCCACCCTTGTTTTTAATTTTAAATTGTGCCGCTAAGCCAATTAAGTCGGCAATTTCTTGCGCTAAGCGGCGTAAATCAGGGTCTTTATTGGCTTGTGCTGAGGGTGAGGTCGAGAGCATTTTTTGCTGACCAATTTGCCCAATCGCAATCGCGGCAGCGCTTGCCATCTTTTCGGCCTCGCGCACCGATAAGCCTTGCGCCACAATCCGTTGGGCCAAAATAATTTGGCTTGCCCCAGGCAAGGGCAATAAAGCGCGGGCATGGCCCATATCGAGCTCTCCAGCCATCAACATGGCCTGAACTGGCTTGGCGAGTTGAATGAGGCGGAGTAAGTTACTGATTGCGCTACGTGATTTACCAACCGCCTTAGCGGCGGCCTCATGGGTAAAGCCAAACTCTGCAATGAGGCGCGCTAAGCCCTGCGATTCCTCGAGGGGGTTTAAATCTTCGCGCTGCATATTCTCAATTAAAGCCATGGCTGCTGCTGCGCGATCATCTGCCGTACTAATTAAAACGGGTACAGCCGCTAAGCCAGCCAGTTGGGCCGCACGAAAACGTCTCTCGCCGGCAATAATTTCATATTTGCCTGGCGCCACCTCACGCACTAGTAGGGGTTGCATAATGCCCTGCTCACGGATGCTCTCGGCTAACTCTTGCAAGCCCTCTGACTTGATCTGTTGACGTGGCTGATACTTGCCCGCCTGCAAGGCGCTCAAGGGCAAGGAGGTAACATTAGAGCCCGCTAATTCAGGCTGATTTTTTTCGCCTAATAAAGCATCAAGTCCGCGGCCTAGGCCTTTTTTCTTAGCAATGCTCATGACTTCACCTCGGATAGTTTTTGCTGCGTGAGGTTCATCGCCTCAACCCGCAGGACCATTTCTGCACCAAACTCTAAGTAGGCTTGCGCACCTCGGGAAGCTTTATCAAAAGCAATTCCTGGCATGCCATAGGAGGGAGCTTCAGCCAAGCGCACATTACGCGGAATAATTGAACTAAAAACTTTATCGCCAAAGTGCTCCAGCAACTGCTCTGACACTTGCTGCTGCAATGTCATGCGCGCATCGAACATGACCCGCAATAAACCAATGATGACAAGATCTGGGTTTAACTTGGCATGCACCTGCTTTATTGTATTTACAAGATCAGATAAGCCCTCTAAGGCAAAGTACTCACACTGCATTGGCACAATCACGCCATTCGCTGCACATAAGCCGTTTAAGGTAAGCAATGAAAGGGCTGGCGGACAATCAATCAAAATAAAATCGTAGTCGTGTGCAACGCTACTCAAAGCCGTTTTGAGGAGCAGCTCGCGCTCATCAAAGTCAACCAACTCAATTTCTGCGCCAGCTAAATCTCGATTTGCCGGCAATACATCGTAGCCAACGCTTGGGCAGCGTTGCACTGTCTCTTGTGCTGTGGCATGACCGATTAATACGTGATACACGCTTTTTGTTAAGTTGCTTTTTTCTATGCCCGAACCCATGGTTGCATTACCTTGCGGATCTAAATCAACCAAGAGCACGCGTTGCTGATGACCAACTAAGCCCGCCGCTAAATTTACGGCGGTGGTGGTTTTACCGACACCGCCTTTTTGATTGGCAACACAGAAAGTTTTGGCCATAGTAAAAAAAGCGCTATAAAAAAGATTAGTGGTTAAGGGCGAAGGTAAGCAAATGTCGCTCGACCGCGCGATTTGGTAAACGAACAGGCAGATCGGTAACTAAGCGCCACCGATCTTTTGGTAACGCGCTAATTTCAGCCGCTACGTTTTTTGCCTTCATCGCAAAAACCAGGCCGGTAGGTTTTAAAAAGGGTTCAGCCAAGCGCAAAAAATCCGCTAAGTTGGTAAAGGCGCGCGAAATTACCGCATCAAAGTGGCCGGAATATTGTTGCCCAGCATCCTCAACGCGGGTTGTCAGTATTTCCACATTATTTAGATGCATCTTGCCTTTCAGGTGCTGTAAAAATGCCGTCTTTTTGCGAACTTTTTCAATCAGGCTAAAGCGCCATTCGGGCTTTGCAATAGCCAAGGGAATTGCCGGCAAACCGCCGCCAGATCCTAAATCAGCAATTTTATAGGCTTGCTTAGCAGCCTGCGAATTAAACCCGGCTTGGGCTAGTAGTGCTGTGCTTATTCCAGGTAAAATTGCAATAGAATCAAGGAGATGCAAGCTTACTGAGTCATTTTCTCCAGTAATGGTAGTCAAATTATGAACCCGATTCCAACGCTCTAACTCGAGTAAAAATAGTTCGAGCTCAGCTACAGCGGTCGGCGGTAAGCTAACCTTTAAATCAGCGAGCCCATCCGTTAACTGGCTCATTTGCGCAGAAATCTCATAGGGGGGCCGTGCTTTTGCCAAGCCCTTTTCGCAAATGTACTAGCAGTAGAGAAATAGCGGCGGGGGTAACGCCTGAAATACGGGCGGCATGCCCAAGCGTGGCGGGCTTATGAAAATTTAACTTCTGCTGGGCTTCGGCCGATAGGCCGTGAACCTCGAGGTAATCCAAGTTTGCTGGCAGATTAAGGCCCTCAAAATGCTCATGGCGTGAAATTTCTGCGCTTTGCCGGTCTATATAGCCTTGATATTTAATTGCAATCTCTACTTGGTCTTTAATTTGCCGATCTAAAATGGGGTCATCCGCCAAGTCGCCAGGGTGCCAAAAGCCACCTTCGGTTGCCATTAAGTCCTCATAGCTTAGACTGGGTCGCCGCAGAATTTCGGCTAAGGAGCACTCATGTGCCAGAGTTTGGCCCAAAATAAGCGCCAAGGCATCGCCTTTTTCATGGCGAGGGCCAACCCAAAGACTGTTGAGGCGCAATGTTTCACGTGAAACAGCTGACTCTTTAGCGCAAAAAACTGCCCAACGTGTATTGTCAACCAATCCCAGCTTACGACCGATGGCCGTTAAGCGCAGATCTGCATTATCTTCACGCAAACTAAGGCGATATTCAGCACGACTTGTAAACATGCGGTAGGGCTCTTGCACACCACGTGTAATTAAGTCGTCTACCAAGACGCCAATATAGGACTCACTTCGCTTGGGTACCCACGGCTCTTTGCCCAAAACGGCTAAAGCGGCATTAATACCAGCCAGCAGGCCCTGCGCAGCAGCCTCTTCGTAGCCAGTTGTACCATTAATTTGCCCGGCAAAATAGAGTCCGGCAATGGCTTTTGTTTCTAGGGTGTGCCGTAAGTGCTGCGGATCAAAAAAATCGTACTCAATCGCATAGCCAGGACGCAAGATTGTTGCCGCCTCAAGCCCCCGAATGCTTCTTACCAACTCAAATTGAATGTCAAAGGGGAGGCTGGTAGAAATACCATTAGGATAAAACTCATTTGTTGTCAGGCCTTCGGGCTCTAAAAAGATTTGGTGGCTATTTTTAGCCTTAAAACGATGAATTTTGTCTTCAATTGAAGGGCAATATCTTGGTCCCACGCCCTCGATGACGCCGGTATACATTGGTGAGCGATCAAGTCCGCGCCGAATGATATTGTGGGTTTGTACATTGGTATGGGTAATCCAGCAAGGTACTTGACGGGGGTGCTGTTCTGGGCGCCCCAAAAATGAAAAGCATGGCACGGGATCAAGGTCGCCCGGCTGTTTTTGCATCACTGAAAAATCAATGGTGCGACCATCAATTCGGGGTGGGGTGCCAGTTTTGAGGCGCCCCTGAGGTAATTGCAGTTCTTTCAGTCGTAACGATAGGGTATTGGCTGCTGGATCACCGGCACGGCCCCCCGCATGACTATCTAATCCAACATGAATTTTGCCGCCCAAAAAAGTGCCCGCCGTTAATACGATTCGTGGTGCATAAAAAGTTAGGCCAAGGGCTGAAACCACCCCCTGAACGCGGTTGTCCACCACCACCAGATCATCTACCGCAGCTTGAAATAGGGTTAACTTGGGTTGGTTTTCAAGGCGCCGACGAATGGCAGCACGATATAAAATACGGTCGCCTTGGGCCCGAGTGGCCCGCACTGCTGGGCCTTTGCTTGAGTTAAGGATGCGAAATTGAATGCCGGCCTCATCCGTAGCCGCCGCCATAGCACCGCCCAATGCATCAATTTCTTTAACCAAATGCCCCTTGCCAATTCCGCCAATTGACGGATTGCAGCTCATGGCGCCTAAGGTTTCAATATTATGGGTAATCAGCAGGGTATCGCAGCCCATTCTCGCGGCTGCAAGCGCAGCTTCAGTGCCAGCATGGCCACCACCAACAACAATCACCTCAAAATTTTTGGAATAGCGCATGAATTACCCAAGATAGGGCGATGATCATAGCATTTTGTCTGTTTCACGTGAAACAAATTTACCCCATGCAAATGCAACCCCAGTTAATTTGGTGCGGATTAGGCCCGCATTATATCCAGTAAGTTATTGATTTAATTAGTAAAAAAGCCATCGTAAGCCGATTTTGCAATGAGGACACTCACCACAATTAAAAAGGTTTTCCGCACAAAGGTACTGCCGTGGCGAATTGCTAACTTACTGCCATACTGACTTCCCGCAATATTTGCCGCCATCATCGCCAGCCCAAGGGGCCAATTAATGTAGCCCAAACTAGCAAATAATCCAATTGCCGCTAAATTCGTAGCCACATTGACTAACTTAGTTGCTGCTGAAGCATGTAAAAAATCAAAGTTGAAAAAACGTACAAAGCCAAATAATAAAAAGCTACCAGTGCCTGGCCCAAAAAATCCATCATAAAAGCCAAGCGTTAAGCCCATGCACGCTGCCTTAAGTTGCGTTAAAAAGCCGCTATCAACTGGTTGATGTGCGCCGCCTAATGCGGGCTGAAACCAGGTATAAAACAATAAAAATAAAAGCAAGAAAGGTAAGGCTTTACGCAGGGGCTCGGCAGGAAATACCGTCACGGCTTGCGCGCCAAGTAAGGCCCCTATAAAACCAAACACAATGGCAGGACCTACAAGTGCCCACGGCAAATCTACATGTCGCAAATAGCGTCGCGCTGCATTTATCGTGCCACCAATTGCAGCAACCTTATTGGTTGACATCAGCGCTGCCGGTGGCAATTCGGGATAAGTAGCAAACAGTGCTGGCAACTGAATTAGGCCGCCGCCGCCAGCCACTGCATCAACGAGCCCCGCAAAAAAAGCGAGCGCCAATAACAGTGGCCATAAGTAAATTGAAAATTCGATGATGCGCTCTTTAAATAATGGGGTTTATTTTTGTTTTATAAAATACCCGACCAAGCCTTTGCGAAAGAGCATTACACACAAAATAAAAATTAGTCCGGTCACAATCGTGACTGATTCGCCCAGCGAATTAAACCACTGTACGCTGGTTAGTTTTGCTAAAAAGTTGCCGATCTCACCTACTCGCTGTTCAAGCACCACAATGACCAACGACCCTACTAATGGGCCAATCAAAGTACCAACACCACCCACTAAGGTCATTAAAATAACCAAGCCCGACATCGACCAATGTACGTCGCTAAGCGTTTCAAAGCCCAGCACCAAAGCCTGCGCACTTCCCGCTAATCCTGCTAAGGCGGCAGACAAAACGAACACTAAAAACTTGAATTGATTGACTTCATACCCCAAAGAAATAGCCCGCGGCTCATTTTCTTTTATTGCTTTGAGTACTTGTCCGAAAGGCGATGCCACAATGCGGGCAATTAATAAAAATCCAAACACTACGATACATAAAATAAAATAATACAAAGTAAGGTCATCGCTTAAATCAATCAGGCCAAACAAACTCCCCCTTGGAATTCCCTGAAAGCCATCTTCGCCGCCGGTAATGGGGGCTTGCAAACAAATGAAATAAAACATTTGCGCCAAGGCCAAAGTAATCATCGAAAAATAAATTCCCTGCCGACGAATTGCTAAACCACCCATTGCGGCACCCAAACAAACTGCAAACGTAGTTCCTAAAATAATTCCGAGCTCCGGTGAAAGTCCTGCATCACGCATAAAAAATCCTAATGCATAACCGCCGCCGCCAAAAAAAGCTGCGTGACCAAATGAGAGCAAACCGGTGTATCCCAATAACAAATTAAATGCTGCAGCAAACAAAGCAAAACATAAAATCTTCATTAAAAAAATCGGATAAAAAAACCACGGCGCAAGTACACCAAGCAAAATAATGGCAAGATAAAAAATCGTTCTAAATAATTTCATCGTGGGCATTTTATTTTTCCCGCCCAAATAAGCCGGCAGGTCTAAATAGCAAAACAATCGCCATAATTGCAAACACCACGGTGTTTGATGCTTCAGGATAAAAAACCTTGGTAAGCCCCTCGATTAAACCGAGCCCCAGGCCAGTCAAAATCGAACCCAAAATCGAACCCATGCCACCAATAACCACTACCGCAAAGACAACAATAATTAAATTCGAACCCATCAACGGGGAAATTTGAATAATGGGCGCGGCAAGCACGCCCGAAAATGCAGCTAAGCCAACCCCAAAGGCGTAAGTTAAGGTCATCATTAGTGGGAAATTAATTCCAAACGCCTGAACTAATTTTGGATTCTCGGTACCAGCACGTAAATACGAGCCTAATTTGGTTTTTTCAATCACATACCAAGTGGCAAAGCACACTGAGAGTGATGCAAATACAACCCATGCGCGGTAATTGGGCAGCATCATAAAACCTAAATCGGTCGCCCCCGTAAGTAGCTCAGGGGTCGAAAAGGGCAATCCCGAAGAGCCATAAATGGAGCGCAAGACGCCTTCAATAAAAAGCGTGAGGCCAAAGGTCAACAATAGCCCATACAAATGATCCAACTGATACAGGTGCCGCAATAAAAGCCGCTCAATTACCACACCAATCGCGCCCACAACCAGCGGCGCCAACAACAACATTACCCAATAATTCAGCCCAAAGTATTTACCACCCATCCACGTCACGATGGCGCCCAGCATAAACATCGCGCCGTGTGAAAAGTTAATAACATTTAATAGGCCAAATATGACCGCCAGCCCTAAACTTAATATGGCGTAGAAGCTCCCGTTAACCAACCCCAAAAGGAGTTGGCTTAACAGGGCCGAAGTGGAAAGACCAAAAATTTCCAACGATTACTTCAATGTGCACTGTGAATAAGAGGCGATTGGAAATGCCTGCTCACCAGGAATGGTGCTAATCAACTTGTAATAATCCCAAGGTGATTTTGATTCAGCTGGTGTTTTAACTTCAAACAAGTACATGGTGTGTACCATTGTGCCGTCTTTACGGATATAGCCGCCCTTGGTAAACATGTCATTGATTTTTACCTTACGCAACTGCTCCATCACTTTATCGGCATTGTCGGTTCCTGCTGCCTTAACCGCATTAAGGTAGGTCATGGTTGAAGAATAGTTACCTGCCTGCACCATTGAGGGCATGCGCTTCATCTTGCCAAAGAAGCGTTTACCAAACTTACGCGTTTCATCGTTTTGATCCCAATACCAGGCCTCGGTTGCATAAAGCCCCTGCGCACTTTTTAAGCCCATGCTATGAACGTCAGAGATAAATACCAATAAACCTGCAATCTTCATGGTCTTGGTAATACCAAATTCATTGGCTGCTTTTACTGTATTGATGGTATCCCCACCAGCATTAGCTAAACCTAGCACTTGCGCTTTAGAGTTTTGCGCTTGCAACAGATAAGAAGAAAAGTCGCTAGCATTCAAAGGGTGCCGCACATTACCCAACACCTTACCGCCATCCGCTACAACTACTGCGGCCGCATCTTTTTCAAGCGCATAACCAAAAGCATAGTCTGCGGTTAAGAAAAACCAAGTTTTGCCGCCCTTGCCAATCATACCTTTGCCTGTGCCATTGGCCATGGCAATGGTGTCATAAGTGTAGTGCACTGTATAGGGGCTGCACTGCTCGTTAGTAAGCGCTGAAGAGCCCGCGCCATTATTAATATAGATGCGCTTTTTCTCTAAGGCCACCTTAGCGGTAGCAAGTGCGGTACCAGAATTCGTGCCGCCAAAAAGTACAGTTACGCCGTCGCGGTCAACCCATTCGCGGGCTTTTGATGCAGCAATATCGGCCTTGTTTTGATGGTCAGCAGAAATGACTTCGACCTTGCGGCCCAATACAGTGCCACCAAAATCCTCAATCGCCATTTTGATCGCCTCTAAGCCACCATCACCATCAATGTCGGCATAGAGCCCCGACATGTCGGTAATAAAACCAATCTTCACTGGTGGTTGAGTCTGCGCAAGGGCAATCCCGGAAGCCCCCATAAATAATGCAGTTGCCGTTGCTGCTATGAGTTTCTGTTTCATTTTTTTTCCTTAATCATTTATTTACCGATCAAACCCCTAAATACCCATTCAACAGTTCTGCCTTAGCGGCCAATTCTGAACGTTGCACCACTTCGACCACATGTCCGCTTTCAATAACATAGTGTCGATCTGCCAACTTCGCAGCAAAACGAAAATTTTGCTCTACCAAGACAATCGTAAAACCACTATTGCGTAGCTTGGTTACTACCTCGCCCAGCTTCTGCACAATGACTGGGGCCAAACCCTCAGTAATTTCATCTAGCAACAGTAATTTTGCGCCTGTACGCAAGATTCGGGCAATTGCCAGCATCTGTTGTTCGCCGCCCGACAATCTGCCGCCCGGGCTTGCTCTGCGTTCATACAAATTTGGAAACATCTCATAGATGGCATCTAATCCCATGCCACCGCGCACAACCTCTGGGGGCAAGAGGAGGTTTTCCTCGGCAGTTAAGCTGGTAAAAATACCCCGCTCTTCAGGGCAGTACCCGATACCAAGGTGGGCAACTTGATAGGTTTGCATACCAATGGTTTGTTTTCCGCTCACTTCAATCGAGCCTGTGCGTTTACCAGTTAATCCCAAAATAGCCTTTAGGATAGTTGAGCGGCCAGCACCATTTCGACCCAGCAAAGTAACCACCTCGCCGTTGGCAACCTGAAAATCGATGCCATGCAAAATATGTGATTCGCCATACCAAGCCTCGAGATTTTTGACGTTTAGGGCAGAAGTGCTCATGCCTCTGCCTCAGACTCGCTGCCTGTGTATGCCTCAATCACCAGGGGGTTTTTAGAAACCTCGCTATAGGGGCCTTCAGCCAGCACCGAACCCCGTTGCAACACCGTAATTTGGTCAGCAATGGCAGAAACGACTTTCATATTATGTTCAACCATCAACACGGTGCGCCCGGCTGCAACCCGCTTGATCAACTCAGTAACACGAGCCACATCCTCATGACCCATCCCCTGAGTAGGCTCATCTAAGAGCATCAGCTCTGGCTCCATTGCCAATGTTGTGGCAATTTCAAGCGCTCGCTTTCTGCCATAGGGCAAATTAACCGTTTGCTCTTCTGCATTTTCGGCAAGCCCCACTTCAATCAACAACTCCATCGCCCGCGCATTCAAGACATTTAATGAGTGCGGCGATTTCCAAAAATGAAACTCGCTACCAAGCTTACGCTGTAAGGCTATGCGAACGTTTTCTAAAACACTTAAATGCGGGAATACAGCCGAAATTTGAAATGAGCGAATGACGCCGCGACGGGCAATTTGTGCTGGCCGCTCCTTGGTGATGTCGATGCCGTTATAGTAAATATGGCCTGCGCTAGGCTCTAAAAATTTCGTTAATAAATTAAAACAGGTGGTTTTGCCGGCACCATTTGGGCCAATTAAGGCGTGAATACCGCCGCGCGCAACCTGAAGATTAACATCGCTAACAGCCGCAAATCCCTTAAAGGCCTTACCTAAATTTACTGTTTTTAAAATAATGTCGTTATGGTCCACAAAACCTCAATTGCTTGCGCAGATAAGCTCTTGAGAATAACCCAGGATCGCTCACCATTGCATAGGGATAACCCCGACGTGGGCCGGCCTAAGAGCCAACCTGGGAAATTGCAGTTTGATACTGCTGAATAGCTAATTGCGCCAAAGGGCCCATTAGGTCGAGCGGCATCCGCTGTGCGCCCTGCATAATTAAGATCGCGTATGGTTTTGCTAGAGCGCTAACCTCAGCAGAAAGAGCATGCTCATCACCGGCCGGCGGGGCATTCTGACGCCAAAAATTGATTGCTGACTCTAATTCTTGAATTGTGACAAACATGAATAAGGCCTAGCCTTATTTAGTTTGGGCGGCAAGCATCGAGCCGCGGCACTTTTTTGCCCCACAGCGGCACGCATAGTCACGCTTCATGGCCTTAGTAATGCGCCCCTCTACATCTAATGAGTAGTCATAAAAAAGTTCTTGTCCAACCTTGAGATCGCGCTTTGCCAAAATAAATACACGCGCTTTGCCGCCATAGAACTCTTCTTCAGTTTCACAGTTGGGTTTACAGGAGTGATTGATCCAACGCGCTGCATTACCGGCCTGATTGGCATCAATTACCCGGCCATCATCCAAAGAAAAATAGAACGTGTGATTGGGTTGTTTTGGGTCATGGGGATGAATTCGCTCGGCCTCTTTCCAAGAGATGCGCTTCCCCCTGTACTCAATAATGGGGGTCCCTTTTTTGATTGGCTTGGCAACAAAAACGCCCTTGCCATGAATATCTGATGACCGAACCACAATGCGCGAGCGATCTACCTTGGGTAGTTGACGATTTTTCTTTGCCATGTTCTAAACGTCAAGGTTGCGAGCAATTAACGCATTCTTTTCAATAAACGCGCGGCGTGGATCTACCTCGTCGCCCATCAGGGTTGTAAATACTTGATCGGCCATAATGGCATCTTCAATTTGCACCCTTAAAAGACGTCGAGTTGCCGTATCCATGGTTGTTTCCCACAGTTGCTGCGGATTCATTTCACCCAAACCCTTGTAGCGCTGACGACTAACGGTGCGCTCTGCTTCGGCCAACAACCAGGCAAAAGCGGCACGGAAGTTTTGTACAACTTGCTCTTTTTGATTTTTATCTGGGTCGCCGCGGCGTACACGTGAACCGGGCAATACCTTACCAGCAAGCGCCTGTGCGGCGCTAGTCAGGCTTTGATAGTCGTTGCCGTGGACAAAATCAGAATTAATGGCCGACAATTTTAGGTTGCCATGAATGCGCCTAGACAACAACAGCCTAAATCGCTCCGTGCGATCTTCCTTTTGTACTGTAATTTCTGGCGGCAAAACCAAGGGGTTTAATCCCTCTGATAAAACGGCTAGTAGGCGCTTGGCGGAATCATTCGCCGCAGCCTCGGTATCTAAATTCAGCGGAACTCCTGCAGCAATCGCGCGCAAGGCGTCTTCGTCAATTGTGCGCGAAAGCCTATCAACCACTGACTGAATCACTTGATAGTTTTTTGCCAGTTCAACCAAGTCAGCACCAGCAATTACTTCGCCAGCCGGGGTTTCAATCGAAGCCGACTCAAGCGCTATTTTTAATAGCAGTTGGTTTAATTCCACATCATCTTTAATGTACTGCTCGTTTTTGCCAAACTTCACTTTATATAAGGGGGGCTGCGCAATATAAATATGGCCTCGCTCAATTAGCTCAGGCATTTGCCGATAGAAAAAGGTAAGTAATAAAGTGCGAATGTGACTACCATCCACGTCTGCGTCAGTCATGATAATAATGCGGTGGTAGCGTAGCTTGTCAGCCTTATATTCTTCGGCGCCGATACCGGTACCCAGCACCGTAATTAAAGTAACCACCTCTTGGCTCGCTAACATCTTGTCAAAGCGGGCTTTTTCTACATTAAGAATTTTCCCCTTGAGTGGCAAGATGGCCTGAAAGCGGCGATCACGCCCTTGCTTTGCCGACCCGCCTGCCGAGTCGCCCTCAACAATAAACAGTTCTGATTTTTCCGGATCTTTTTCCTGGCAGTCGGCTAGCTTTCCCGGCAGGCCTAGCCCATCAAGTACGCCCTTGCGTCGCGTCATATCGCGCGCTTTGCGAGCCGCTTCTCGAGCCCGGGCAGCATCGACAATTTTTCCGCATAAAATTTTTGCGTCCTGAGGGCGCTCTTGCAAATATGCGCTTAAGGCCTCGGCCACAATTTCCTCGATGGGACCGCGCACCTCACTTGACACCAGCTTATCTTTAGTTTGACTAGAAAACTTTGGCTCGGGAACCTTTACTGACAAAATACATGTCAGGCCCTCGCGCATATCGTCGCCCGAAATTTCTACCTTTGCTTTTTTGGCAATTTCGTGTTCATCAATATATTTATTAATAACCCGCGTCATTGCCGCGCGCAGGCCGGTTAAATGGGTGCCACCGTCGCGTTGCGGAATATTATTAGTAAAACAAAGCACCTGCTCACTAAAGCTATCGTTCCACTGCATAGATACTTCAGCAGTAATTTGTCCGCCAAGATCAGAAGGGCGCATTCCTTCGGCATAAAAAATATTTGGATGTAGCACTGTTTTGGTTTGATTAATGTATTCAACGAACCCGCGAACCCCACCAGAAAAAGCAAAGTCTTCTTCTTGGCCGCTGCGCTGATCTATCAGCCGAATATGTACCCCATTATTTAAAAAAGAAAGTTCACGAATGCGCTTTACTAAAATTTCGTAGTGGTATTCGACTTTGCCAAAAATTGTTTCGTCAGCCAAAAAGTGAACCTCGGTTCCCGTCATTTCGGTCTCGCCAGTAACGGTAATCGGTGAAATGGCGACGCCATTTTCCATTTGGATGTTTGGGTTTTGAATAACGCCCCGCGCAAACTCCATATAGTGCGTCTTGCCGTCGCGACGGATCGTGAGTTTTAGCCATTTCGAAAGGGCGTTAACACAACTTACCCCTACGCCATGTAAGCCGCCAGAAACCTTATAACTATTTTGATCAAACTTTCCGCCGGCATGTAACTCGGTCATGACAATTTCCGCAGCGCTGCGCTTGGGATCGTTTTTATCGTCATATTTAATGCCGGTGGGCACGCCCCGCCCATTATCAACAATGGATAATGAGTTATCGGTTTGAATAACCACGGTAATCTCGGTACAGTGCCCCGCTAATGCCTCATCAATGGAATTGTCCAGCACCTCGAATACCAAATGATGAAGTCCGGTGCCGTCAGAGGTGTCGCCAATATACATGCCGGGGCGTTTTCGCACCGCATCGAGGCCTTCGAGAATTTGAATTGATGATGCGCCGTACTGCTCTACCGCTTTAATTTCTTCAGTCATTTTTTTCTAAGTTAAATTCGCATTGGCATCACAACATACTTAAAGGACTCGGATCCTGGAAGGGTTATGACGGCGCTACTATTGGCATCACCAAGGCTTATTTGTAATGTTTCATGCTTTAGGTTGGCCAATACGTCGAGCAAATAGCCAACATTAAAACCAATCTCAACCGCATCTCCATTGTATTGGGTTTCGATCTCCTCCTGCGCCTCTTCTTGCTCGGCATTGGTAGACTGAATCGTAATACGATCGGCGCCCAAAGAAAAACGCACGCCTTTAAATTTTTCCGTAGTTAAAATTGCCGCGCGCTGTAGGGCCGACTGCAATTCTTCGCGCTTAATGGACAAAGTATTTTTTTGCCCCTTCGGAATAACCCGCTGAAAGTCGGGGAACTTTCCTTCCACCAATTTCGAAATTAACTCAATATCCCCGAAATTAAATTTAACTTGATTTGAGGTAAGGCTGATTTGCAGGGGGGTATCAGATTCCTCCAGCAAATGCTGACACTCAAGAATGGTTTTTCGCGGAATAATAATTTCCTGCCGCTCGCCGTTACCACTCGGCGCAGACGCTAACTCGATCTGACTAAAGGCCAGCCGATGCCCGTCAGTTGCGACTGCAATCACTTGCTTGCCCTCAACCACTAACAGCATTCCGTTGAGGTAATAACGAATATCTTGCTGCGCCATGGCGAAATGCACTTGACTAATCAGTTGGCGAAAATCTTTTTGGGGCATTTGCCACGAAGCCGTGATTTCGCCAACGCCTTGCATTACGGGAAACTCAGAAGCCGACAGCGTTTGTAAAGAAAAACGACTTCTGCCGCTTTGCACTACCATGCGGCCATCTTTTAGACTAAGCGTAACCGGGCCCTCTGGCAATGATCGCAAAATATCCAACAACTTTCTTGCGGCGACTGTGGTTATCACCTCGTCTGAACCAACACCAAAATTTGCCGAGGTGGTAATTTGAATTTCGATATCCGTTGAAACGAACGCGATTTGTTCGCCGGATTTTTTAAATAATAAGTTCGCCAAAATAGGCAATGTGTGGCGTCTCTCAACAATGCCACTAACGACCTGTAAAGGCTTTAATAAATTATCGCGAGATGTATTAACCAGTTGCATTGCTTTTAAGTCCTTGTATATATCTTCATAGTAGTAGTAGTAAGGGCGGCTAAAACGGGGGATAACTCAAATAAGTATTTTAAAACAACAATTTACCTTGAAAAAAACCTGTGGGTAACCTCTGTATAACCCTTGGATAGAATCTGCATAACTCGTTGCTGCTAATCGGCCCTCATCATAAATAATAGTTTTGCACAACTTATTCACGCATTATCCAAAGACTTATCCACAAGCAAAAAACGCAAATTAACCCTTTAAGGTTTGTTCAATAACATGGATTTCATGGTTTAAATGACTATCGTGCGCGCGCTCCTCAGCAATTTTTCTAACCGCATGTAAAACAGTCGTATGGTCACGACCACCAAAAAGATCACCAATTTCTGGCAGACTTTTTTGGGTTAATTCTTTCGCCATAAACATTGCAATTTGGCGTGGTCTGGCAATGTTTGCGGGACGCTTTTTTGAATACATGTCAGCGACCTTCATATTATAGAAGTCCGCAACAGCCTTTTGAATGCTGTCCACTGAGATTTGGCGATTTTGGATCGATAACAAATCTTTTAGGGCGGCGCGCGCCACATCAATCGTGACATCGCGGCCATGAAAGCGCACAAAAGCCAAAATCTTTCTTAAGGCCCCTTCAAGCTCGCGCACGTTAGAACGCAGGTGTTTGGCAACAAAAAAAGCCACATCTTCCGACATGGGAATGCCCTCTTGCGCTGCTTTTTTCATCAAAATAGCCACGCGCATCTCTAGCTCGGGCGGCTCAATGGCTACCGTTAGTCCGGAATCAAAGCGTGAAATAAGGCGCTCATCAATGCCCGCCATCTCTTTTGGGTAGGTGTCGCTGGTAATAATGACCTGTGAGCGGTTACTTAATAGCGCCTCAAAGGCATAGAAAAATTCTTCCTGAGTCCGCGATTTGCCACTAAAAAATTGAATATCGTCGATTAACAACAAGTCGAGCGAGTGGTAGTAACGCTTAAATCGGTCAAATGCTTTTTGTTGGTAAGCCCGCACCACATCAGAAACATATTGTTCGGCGTGAATATAGCGAATTCGCGCATTTGGCTTCTCTTTTAAGAGATGATTGCCGATGGCATGAATAAGGTGGGTTTTACCAAGCCCCACCCCGCCATACAAAAACATTGGGTTATAGGAGGTTCCGGGGTTGTGTGCCACCTGGATGGAGGCGGCGCGGGCCAATTGATTGGCCTTTCCAGTAACAAAAGTGTCAAAAGTTAATGCCGGATTAAGCTTTGAGTGGTCTTCAATATCAAATGCCTGCTCATCACTAAAGCCAACTAACTCTTCATCATCAAGCCCAACACTAGGATCGCGATCCTTAGCCGTAACGCCCACAGCAACAGGCGTGGTATCAACAGCGCTTAGGCTGCGACCCATTGCGTCAGGATCAATTTCAAGCACAAAATTAAGGGTGATGGGGGTGGCAAAATAGGCCGCCGCCAGCGCCTGGAAACGGTCAGCAAAGGTTTTCTTTATCCAATCGAGCTTAAAGCGATTTGGGGCTGTAATAGTAAGTAATTGCTCACTTTCTACAAAAGAGCCTAGTTTTAAGGGCTGGATCCAGGTTTTAAATTGCTGCGGCGACAGTTCGCGCGCCAGCAAGCTTAGGGTTTCGTCCCAAAAAATAATGGGGCTGGATGCTTGAAGTGAGGGTGGAATTTGGGGGTTAGACATATTTGGAGATATTGATTGTAGCTAGCTCTGAAAGTTATCCACAAGCACTAAAAGCGTGGAAAACCTGTGGATAACTTGTTAACAAGTAAAAAAAGCATAATAAAATCAGCTTGCTGCCGCAAAAATCGCCATAAAGAAAAGCAAAATACCGCATTACTTGCCGAAGAAATTCAATCTATGGTTGACCTTTTGGGCCGTAGCAAGGAAAATGGTCGGCTTTCCCAGGATTGATCATGAAAAGAACTTACCAACCATCAGTAACCCGCCGCAAGCGCACGCACGGCTTTCGCATTCGCATGAAAACGCGCGGTGGCCGCTTAGTGCTAAATGCTCGTCGCGCTAAGGGTCGTAAACGCCTCGCTGTTTAAGTTTGCGTTGAAAAGCGCCCGAATTGCAGAGCTTCTAAAAACGCCCCCCAAAAGCAATAAATCCTGGGGCGCGTATTTTGCCGAGCCACAAAACGCAAAACACCCCGATTTAGGTATTGCGGTCGCAAAAAAATTGGTTAGAAGAGCAGTTGATCGTAACGCTTTAAAGCGGATGATCCGTAATCTCGTGCGCAACGCACAAGTAACTAACCTGCAACGCGATGCGGTAATTAAACTGCGTCATGCCGTTGGGAAAACGACGCGCGGACGCTTACGCAAGTCGGAGCTTTGTACTCTGCGCAACACAATGGTGGAACTCATTTAATGCGTATTTTTAATTCCATTGGCATTTGGTGTATCCGCTGCTATCAAATTATTTTGGCACCCTATGTGGGGAGCCAATGTAAGTTTGAGCCCAGCTGTTCCAATTACGCCTGCGATTGCTTGCGCAACCACAATTTTTTTACGGGCGTGCGCCTGAGTGGTTGGCGAATTTTGCGTTGTAACCCATGGACATCGGGCGGTTATGATCCAGCCACGAAACCAAAACAAACCCTCAATACCTAGGCAATTTATTTTTTATGGATATTAAAAAAACAATACTTTGGGCCATTTTTGCAATTTCTGCGTTGATGCTTTACAACAATTGGTTGGTGCATGAGGGTCGACCAAGCTTGCTTGGGGCGCCAACACCAGTAGGCGGTAGTACCACGACAAAACCCATTGACGCGAATAACAAAAGTGATTTACCGCCAAAAGTGGGCGCGGCTGTAGCGCCCTCTAATAATGGGCCAGTAACTCCAGCAAAGGACTCCAACGCATCCGGCCTTAGTGTGCTGGAGCAAATGAACGGTGAAAAATTTGTACTTGAAAATGATGTCTTGCGTCTAGAGGTTAGCGCTAGTGGTGCCAACGTAGTGAATGCAAAACTATTGCAGGAATTTAATGTTGACAATACCCCGGTAGAACTTTTGCAACTGAACCCAACCCATCAATATATTGCCCGCTCAGGACTTATCGCCGAGGGCAACCTCGACCTACCCAATCACAACTCAGTATTTAAACTGCAATCATCCGGCAAAGATGGCGCCGGTAGACCCTTTTTGGTGCTGGGTGCGGAACGCAACGGGGTGAAGCTAGAGAAACTGTTTTTGTTAAGCGCGGGCTCTTATGTGGTTGAGGTTGGACATAGCGTGACCCAATCGAATGCCAATGCGGGCCCCATTATTTTATATACCGAATTAGTACGCGATGGCAGTGAAAAACAGGAGAGCCAGTTCTATAGTACGTTTACGGGGCCAGCGGTTTATACCCAAAAAGATAAATTCCAAAAGTTAAGCTTTGCCGACATTGATAAAGGCAAACAAGAAATACCAAAAGATGTTCCAGCCGCATCCCCAGCATGGGTTGCCATGGTGCAACACTACTTTGCGAGCGCGTGGATTCCCGCTGATAAAACAGTGCGCGACATTTATGCCGGAAAAATAGACAAGAATCTATTCAGGGTTGGCATGCAAATACCACTAGGGACAATTGCAGCTGGTGCAACAGTTACTGAAAAAACTCGCTTATTTGTGGGGCCGCAAGAAGAAAGCATGCTCGAGGGCATAGCACCAGGGCTAGAGCTCTTAAAAGATTACGGTTACCTCACTATTTTAGCCAAGCCGATTTTTTGGCTTCTAGAAAAAATTCATGGTGTGGTTAGCAACTGGGGTTGGTCCATCGTTTTACTAACGGTATTAATTAAGCTTGTTTTCTTTCCACTCTCCGCGGCTAGTTATAAGTCGATGGCAAGAATGAAAGAAGTACAACCACGCTTAACCACCATGCGCGAACAATATAAAGGTGACCCACAAAAATTAAATGCCGCGATGATGGAAATGTACAAGAAGGAAAAAATAAATCCCCTTGGCGGTTGTTTACCAGTAGTAGTCCAAATCCCTGTATTTATTGCTTTGTATTGGGTATTGCTGTCATCGGTTGAAATGCGCAATGCCCCATGGATCGGTTGGATTCACGATTTGTCCATGCCCGACCCTTACTTCATTTTGCCGGTCATTATGGCTATATCGATGTTTGTTCAAACCAAACTTAACCCGAAGCCGCCAGATCCAATTCAGGCCAAAGTAATGCTGTACATGCCGCTCATTTTTTCGGTGATGTTCTTTTTCTTCCCGTCAGGGCTCGTGCTTTACTGGGTAGTCAATAACCTGTTATCAATTGCCCAACAGTGGCAAATTAATAAAATGTTTGGAAAAAAACTAGCGGCCTAGGTCCGCATCTAATGCTCGCCAGAAAAACCCCGATTATTGCGATTGCTACGGCGACTGGCGGCGCAGGGGTTGGTATTGTGCGCATTAGTGGCGCCCCAATTCCGCCGGAGCTTGTCTATGCACTTGTGGGCACAGCGCTGACAGCGCGGCAAGCATCTTTAGTCCACATCAAAAATGCGACTGGCCAAACCTTAGACCAAGCCTTAGCGCTGTTCTTTCCGGCGCCAGCGTCGTTTACCGGCGAGGATGTTTTGGAGTTGCAATGTCACGGTGGCCCACAACTACTGCAGTTACTAATCAAGCGCTGTTTAGAGCTTGGGAAAAATTGCGGCTTAACTATTGCTGAGCCGGGTGAATTTACGCAGCGCGCCTACCTCAATGGCAAAATTGATTTGGCGCAAGCAGAGGCTGTGGCTGATTTAATTGGCGCGCAAAGCGAGGCTGCCGTCCTTGCCGCAACCCGCTCTTTACAGGGTACCTTTTCCCAAACTATCAATGCCCTGGTTGAGGAAATTACGACCTTACGAATTTTGGTCGAGTCCACCCTCGACTTCCCAGAAGAAGAAATTGATTTTTTAGAAAGCGCACAGGCACATCAGCGCTTACAAAGTATTAGTTTGCGCTTGGCAGAGTTACAGCAAGCAGCAGCGCAGGGCGTCATCTTGCGGGATGGCATGCAGCTGGTCTTGGTGGGTGCGCCCAATGTTGGAAAAAGTGCCTTACTTAATCGGCTTGCGGGTGATGAACTAGCAATTGTTACGCCGGTAGCTGGCACAACGCGTGATCGCATTAAGGCATCAATTAACTTGGCAGGCTTGCCGGTGCACTTAATTGATACGGCTGGCTTACGCGCTACGCAAGACATCGTAGAGCAGGCCGGTATTGAACGTACATGGGAGGCAATTCAACAAGCCGATGCAATTCTTTATGTGCGCGATGGCAGCGAACAAAGTGGTACAGCAGTGCAAGCCGATGCGGAGTTGCAAAAACGCATTGCTGCTGCCGCACCCGCTGGCTGTCCAATATTGGTGGTGATCAATAAAGCAGATCTGCGCCCAGCTGCAGAAAATCAAGCCAGTAATTTGGCGGGCGCTTTGCGCATTTCTGCTAAAACAGGTTACGGTATTGAGGCCCTCAGTACGCGCATCCTAGAGTCTGTCGGTTGGTCTGGCAGCAATGAGGGATTACTTATTGCGCGGCAACGGCACGTAGACTGTATTCGTCTCGCGGCAAGTCATTTAGAACATGCCAAGAGCCATGGCTCGAATGGTAACCAAACCCTTGAACTATTTGCCGAAGAATTGCGCCTTGCACAAGAACAGCTCGAAGCAATTTCCGGCAGAACCCTCCCAGATGATTTATTGGGCAAAATATTTAGCCAATTTTGTATTGGCAAGTAGGGCCCCAAGGCTGATTTCGGCAAGGGGAAAAAGAGTTTTAAATAGACCGAAAATGTTAAAATCGATTACTTTATAAAAAATGCAGCGAGGGTTTCCAATGAATCAACCAGCAATCCAAGGCGTGTTGAATATAAACACCCCTGCTTATGTAAAAAATCAACAATTAATTCAATGGGTTGCAGAGCTCGCTGCCCTTACCCAGCCAGACCAGGTGCATTGGTGTGATGGTTCCCAGACAGAATACGATCGGCTGTGTGAGCTGCTGGTACAAGCAGGCTCATTTAAGCGGCTTAATCAAGCAAAGCGTCAAAATTCTTACCTTGCTTTATCCGATCCACAAGATGTCGCACGCGTCGAAGATCGTACTTTTATATGCTCAGAAAAAAAGGTTGATGCTGGGCCAACGAATAATTGGGTTAATCCCACTGAAATGCGCGCCACCTTAACCCCGTTATTTGCGGGCTGCATGCGCGGCAGAACAATGTATGTAGTGCCTTTTTCAATGGGCCCAATCGGCTCACCGATTGCCCATATTGGGGTTGAGCTTTCCGACAGCCCTTACGTAGCAATTAATATGCGCATCATGACGCGCATGGGAAAAGCTGTGATAGAGCAGTTGGGCGCAGCCGGTCATTTTGTACCCTGCATTCATACGGTTGGTAAGCCTCTAGCCAAGGGCGAAAAAGATGTTGCTTGGCCCAATAATTCGACTAAATATATTGTGCATTACCCCGAGACCCGAGAGATTTGGTCGTATGGATCTGGATATGGTGGCAATGCCTTGCTAGGTAAAAAATGTTTTGCGTTGCGCATCGCCTCAACTATGGGTCGCGATCAAGGCTGGCTTGCGGAACACATGTTGATCTTGGGAGTAACAAATCCTGCAGGCAAAAAATATCATATCGCCGCCGCTTTTCCATCGGCCTGTGGCAAAACTAACTTTTCAATGATGATTCCACCCGCAGGTTTTGAGGGCTGGAAAGTGACCACCATTGGCGATGATATTGCGTGGATTAAGCCACGAAAAGATCCGCTAACTGGTAAAACACGTTTGTATGCAATTAATCCAGAGTCAGGCTACTTCGGCGTTGCCCCTGGCACAAACCGAATAACCAATCCCAATTGCATCGATTCTTTAAACCGCGATGTGATATTTACGAACGTAGCGTTAACCGACGATGGCGATGTTTGGTGGGAAGGACTGACAGAGGTGCCGCCCGCTCATTTAATTGACTGGCAAGGCAAAGACTGGACTCCTGCAGATGGCGCGGCGGGTCGCAAAGCAGCGCATCCCAATTCCCGCTTTACGATGGCCGCTACGAATAATCCGGCGGTAGACCCTAATTGGAATGATCCCGAAGGCGTGCCGATTGATGCATTTTTATTTGGCGGGCGCCGCTCTACCACTGTGCCATTAGTCAGCGAAGCCCGCGATTGGGTCGAGGGCGTATATATGGCCGCGACCATGGGCTCTGAAACCACAGCGGCAATTACTGGCGAAGTAGGTGTAGTGCGCCGCGACCCGTTTGCAATGATTGCGTTCGCCGGCTACAACATGAGTGATTATTTTCAGCATTGGCTTAATGTTGGCAAAAAATTAAGCAGCGACGGCGCAGTGTTGCCAAAAATTTATTGTGTAAATTGGTTTCGCAAAAATGCCCAAGGCAAATTCGTTTGGCCCGGCTTTGGTGAAAATATGCGTGTGCTTGCTTGGATTTTGGAGCGCATTGAAGGTACCGCGAAAGGCCAAGAAACCGTTTTTGGTATTTGTCCAGAGCACGCCGACTTACATTGGGCGGGGCTTGATTTTTCAAACGAGCAATTTCACACTGTTATATCGGTAGATAAAGCGGCTTGGAATGCTGAATTATTGCTACACACGGAGCTGTTCGAGCAATTAAAAGAGCGCTTACCCAAAGAGCTATTGGAAACGCGCAGCAAAATTGAAGCGCGCCTTAGCAGTTAAGTGTCGCATCAACAAGACGATATTTTATTAGTAGGGGCTGGCATTGCGGGCGCAGCTATTGCGCAAGCATTTTTACAGCAGGGTCAACGTGTGCGGGTCTTAGATGCGGGCCCAAAGCCCGCCTCTGGAACATCCGCTCATGCATTCGCCTTGGCCCATCCCGGCTTGATTCGTGCGCGCCCCCTTTTACAACGGTTAACCTATATTGCATTTGCATTGGCCCAACAAACCTGGCAACCCTTTTGGCGTCAAGAGGGTATTTTTCAGGCGCTCAAGCTCGGCACGGACTTTGATGAAGACCTGCTGAATGCACAATTACTAACCGCTGGCTTTGACCAAGCCTCGGCCCAACCACTGCGCGCCCGTGAGGCGCGGCAATTAACGGGAGTAGCGCGAGATGGTATCTGGTTTCCCAAGGGGGCAACCATTAATCTAGAAAAAACCTGTGCCACCATTTTTAGTAAACAAGAAAAGCTGACATATGAGCCCAATACGTTAGTTGCAAGTCTTTCATATGATGGTTTACATTGGCATGCACTTGATCAAGAGGGTCATTCACTTGCTAAAGCAAAATCAATCGTACTCGCATGCGCGCATGGTGCTAAAGCCTTAGTAGCAGACTTACAAATTGCCCTGCCCTTAAAGCCGGTACGAGGTCAGCTTAATCAATTTCAAATTTCAGCAACCAGCTCTTGGCTGGAGTATTTGCCAACAGCGGCCATTTCGGGAGAGGGCTATTGTTTACCAGCCCGCTACGATGCAACTACTAAGACCTATATATTGGTTGTAGGTTCTAGTTATGACGAAAATGAAACCAGCCTTGCATCTTGGTCCACTAGTGATATGCACAACAAGCAGCAAGCAGCAGCGCTACTGCATTACGCAGAAGGTGATTTAACTGAACTCAATCTCGCTGGTACTTATGTAGGCGTGCGCTGCGCTGCTAATGATCGTCTACCGATTATTGGTGAGGTGCCCACCTTGCCGGGCCTTTACATTGCAACTGCTCTGGGATCGCGCGGGGTATTGTGGTCGGCTTTAGCGGCGGCCATTATTACGGCACAAGTGCAGGCGCGCTCTGAACAGCAAACGGTAGCCGATGAAAGTATTCAAGCGCCTTCAGCAGCCTTAGCCCGACTGGCCCGCTTAGGCTTATCGGCCGATTTACTTGCGGCCGTATCGCCCGCCCGTTTTTTGGCGGGTGCTTTGCCCGCAGCCTTGGCTTCAAATTCAAACCCAATTTTTCCGCTCGGATCTAGCGCCAAATAAGCCTTAAAGCCGCGACCCGTGCGATTCGATTTGAAGCTGGTGAGCAAGTCAGTTTTGCCCGTCGTTAATAATTTTTTCAACTGCTCAGTGGAAATTTCTTGTTGTAACACTACCTTGCCAGTTTTAAAGTCACACGTTTTATTCGGGCCAGTATTGTGTTCGCAGATATAGCGCATGCCGTCTTCATAAATAGCGCCCGAGCATTTTGGACAAACACCCAAAGCTTCGCGCCCCGTAAAATCAATTGCTTCAGTTTCATCATCGGCGCTATTGCCAAAATCAAATTCCAGCTTATAGCCTGCGTTCGGATAATCTTTGTCATCCTCGGGAATTTCGCTTAATTTAATAATGGCTGCAAAAGGACGGCCCATTTTGCTACGAAACCCCTGTAATGGTCCGATGGTTTTTTCTTGCAATAGACTTTCCACTTCGGGATATTCGAAAGCGCGTCCCCCTGGAGTTTTGCTAATCGTAAAACCACACTGTTCGCAGGCAAAACGCCGATAGTTTTCTTTAACCGCTTTACCGCAATGAGGACACGGTGTTTTGAGTGTGGCGTAATCGCCCGGAATCGTATCGCTGTCATATTCTTTGGCGCGCTTCACAATGCGTTGCGTCATCTGCGCAATTTCTTGCATGAAAGTTTCGCGCTTCATTTTGCCCTGTTCAATCAGAGCCAGTTTATTTTCCCAGTTGCCGGTAAGGTCGGGGCGTGTGAGTTCCTCAACATCAAGGCCCCGCAGCAAGGTCATCAACTGAAAGGCTTTGGCAGTTGGAATTAATTCTCGGGCTTCGCGCACCATGTATTTTTCAAACAGTAAGCCTTCAATGATGGCCGCACGTGTAGCTGGCGTTCCTAAGCCCTTTTCGGCCATTGCTTCACGCATATCATCGTCATCAACCCATTTGCCAGCACTTTCCATGGCCGAGAGCAAAGTAGCTTCGGTATAGCGGGCAGGTGGTTTGGTTTTAAGTGGCACTATTACTACCGCTTCATTTTGTACGGTTTCATTTGCTTGAACAGGCACCAACTCATCATCAGCTTGAATCGTTTTGCCATAAACAGTAAGCCAGCCAGGACTCACTAAGACCCGGCCCTCAGTTTTAAAATGATGCCCAGATGATTCAGTGATGCGCGTGGTAACGCGATATTCAGCTGCAGGAAAAAATACCGCCAGGAAGCGGCGCACTACTAAGTCATACAGCTTGTACTCAGGCTCGCTCAAATTTTTCGGTGCCTCAAGCGTGGGAATAATGGCAAAGTGATCAGATATCTTTGAATTATCAAAAATACGCTTGTTGGGCTTAATCCAACCATAGCCCGTTTTAGCTTTGGGGTCGGCTGGATCGCCATGTAAGATTTGTTTTGCAAAGGGCTTATATTCCTGAGAATGGTCGGCCAAATTTTCGATAGTTTGTTTAACCGTATCGAGATAGTCTTCGGGCAATGCTCTGGCGTCAGTACGGGGATAAGTTAATACTTTATGACGTTCATACAGCGCTTGAGCTAAGCCCAAGGTATTTTTTGCCGAAAAACCAAAACGCGCATTGGCCTCACGTTGCAAGCTGGTTAAATCAAAAAGCTGAGGGGCTAGCTGAGTAGCCGGTTTAGCCTCTTCTTTGACCACGCCTTTTTTACCACGACAGGCAGCCACAATACTTTGGGCAGCAGCTTCGCTCCACAGACGATTTTCACGCAGGTCTGTCTCGGCAGGATCCTTCTTAAATTTCGGATCAAACCAGCGGCCTTCATAAATACCAGCAGCAGCGATAAATTCAGCTTTAACTTCCCAATAGTCTTTAGAAATAAATTGCCGTATTTGTTCTTCTCGCTCAACCACTACCGAGAGGGTCGGTGTTTGCACCCGACCTACCGTAGTCAGAAAAAACCCACCACTTTTGCTATTAAAGGCGGTCATGGCACGCGTACCATTAATGCCGACAAGCCAGTCTGCCTCTGAGCGGCAACGTGCGGCATCAGCTAAGGGTTGCATATCGACGTCGGCGCGTAAATTTTCAAACCCAGAGCGAATTGCATTGGGGGTCATCGATTGCAGCCAGAGCCGTTTAATCGATTGCGAGGCTTTAGCATGTTGCGCAATTAGGCGAAAAATGAGTTCGCCCTCACGCCCCGCGTCGCAGGCATTAATCAGGCCGGTGATGTCTTTGCGCTTAATCAGCTTTTGTAATACCTTGAGGCGTGACTCCGTTTTAACGATCGGCCGCAAGGCAAAGTGTGGCGGAATAACGGGCAGATTAGCAAATGACCATTTGCCCCGTTTAACTTCATATTCTTCTGGCGCGGCAATTTCCAGCAAATGCCCAACCGCTGAAGAAATTACAAAATCGGCGTTTTCAAAATAATCATCGTATTTTTGAAAGCCACCCAAAGCCTTGGCAATATCGTTAGCTACCGACGGCTTCTCAGCAATGATCAAGGTTTTTGTTTGACCGTCTACTGAAGCGGCGGGTTTAGATTTTGTAGGTGCTTTTGCCACGCGGGAGCCTAAATTTGAACTAGAAGGGAAATTAGAATTATTAAAAAGAAGGGTAATTTAACCCGATTTTGTTAGTCATCGGTGTATTCGCCCCTTTTTTATTATTAACCGATCTTTTGAGTAAAGTCCAAATTCATTGTTTTTGCAACAAGCGGAGGCGTTCGCCAGGAAGTCGTTCAATTACCCCCTTAGCCTCTAGTAATAAGGCTTGAACCAGGGCTTCTTGGGTAGAAATACCGCTTAAAAGGCAGATTTCGTCGATCGAGCTGGGGTGATAATTAACCCACCGAAGCAGAGGGAATTCTGAAAAAATGGCTGATTTTGCCGATAAATCGGCCGCTATTTCGGTTTCGCGGGGTATTTGTAGCCTGTTATGGGGTAAGTCGTTCACAATATCGTCAATACAGGTGACTAGCTTAGCCCCCGCTTGAATGAGCCGGTGGCAGCCCTTTGCCAGCGTTGAATGGATTGACCCTGGCAGCGCAAAGACCTCGCGACCCAATTCAGCTGCCAGATGAGCGGTTATGAGGGATCCAGATTTTGCTGCGGCCTCAACCACCACCACCCCCAAGCAAAGTGCGGCAATCAGGCGATTACGACGTGGAAAATGAAACGCCCTGGGGGCGGTTCCTGGGGGAAATTCAGATAAAAGCAGACCTTTTAGGGCAATTTCTTCCGCAAGTTGAACATGTTGTGGGGGGTAAACCACATCTAACCCGGTTGCGCCAACCGCCAAAGTGAAACCATTGGCTGCCAAGGCACTACGGTGGGCTGCCCCATCTACCCCTAGCGCTAGGCCAGAAACTACCCCAAAACCCCTTTGCACTAAGCCTTGGGCTAGAAAAGTGGCATCTAAGACCCCCTGTCTAGAGGCGGCGCGGGCGCCCACAATGGCCACTAAAGGCTGACGGTTAATTAAGGCTGCGTCACCAGAGATATAAATTCTGGCCGGCGGGTCGTATAGATCGAGCAGCTGTTGAGGGTAATTAGGGGCGTCACGGCTTAGGGCCAATATCGTTGGGGTTTGCATCAATTGATTGTCGGTATGGGGAAATTTTTGTCTATCAGGACAGCTTTATTACTCTGTTGGATAATTCCTACATGTCGATACTAGAAGTTCTCCAATATCCCGATAAGCGCTTGCATAAAATTGCTAAGCCTGTGACGGAGGTCGATACGCGTATTCAAAATATTGTGCGTGACATGGCCGCAACAATGTATGCGGCACCCGGCGTTGGCCTAGCTGCAACGCAGGTCGATATTCACGAACGCATTATTGTGATTGATGTTACTGAAGAGCAAAATCAACTCATTGCTTTGATTAATCCTGAATTAGTTTGGGCTAGCGCTGAAAAAAAATCCTGGCGCGAGGGTTGCTTGTCTGTTCCTGAATACTTTGATGAGGTGGAGCGCGCAGAAAGCGTCAAAGTTAAGGCCTTGGATGTGAGCGGGAATATCTTTGAGCTTGAGGCTGAAGGATTATTGGCGGTCTGCCTACAACACGAAATGGACCACTTAATGGGCAAGGTTTTTGTCGAGTACCTATCGCCTTTAAAGCGTGCACGAATTGCTTTGAAAATGAAAAAACGCGCTATCGATTTACTAACGCGCTAGTGCATAAGCGCATCGGCCTACGCCAGCGAGTGAGTCAATTATGAAGGTCATATTTGCTGGCACACCAGCATTTGCCGCACAGTCTTTGCAGGCTATTTTGGCTGCCGGCCATCAAGTGGTGTTAGTGCTTACTCAGCCTGATAAGCCTGCGGGTAGAGGCATGTTAATGCAAGTCAGTCCTGTAAAAGCGATTGCAATAGAACACCATATCCCCGTACTCCAACCACCCAGTTTAAAAATAAAGCCAGGTGAATTAGAGAATAATTCTTTGGCCCAAGCAGCATACGATGCTATAGCAGAGGCTCAATTTGATCTGATGGTGGTCGTGGCATATGGGATGCTAATTCCCCAGGCCATTTTGGATTTGAGTGAAGTCAATGGCCGCTGGGGTTGCTTTAATGTGCACGCTTCACTTTTGCCGCGTTGGCGTGGGGCTGCGCCAATTCAGCGGGCAATACAGGCAGGGGACATAGACACGGGCATAACAATTATGCGCATGGATGCAGGGCTTGATACTGGGGATCAAGTCGCGCTGCTAAAGACACCCATCGCGGCCAATGAGACCAGTATCAGCTTGACCGACCGCTTAGGTAATATGGGCGCACAATTAATAACGCAATGCTTGGCAACCTTGCAAATGGGGCAGTCGCTGGTGCGTATTCCACAGCCAAGTGAAGGCGTTAGCTACGCCCAAAAAATTCTCAAAAGC
>Ga0194035_1000134_pt1 | contig 43605 bp, 43 predicted proteins | sample JunL2320m_MetaG_FD_148680 | JGI IMG/M metagenome (GOLD analysis project Ga0194035, IMG submission 148680) | Anoxic zone freshwater microbial communities from boreal shield lake in IISD Experimental Lakes Area, Ontario, Canada - Jun2016-L239-20m | ecosystem: Environmental > Aquatic > Freshwater >...
ACCGTGATGAGGACTACCTCAAACTCAAGATCGTCGCCGCCTTCCTACCTTCGTTAACGCGGAGAGAGGGAAAAAACCCACTGTGATCCGAGAAGACCCGAATTATTAGGTGGAGCGTACCAGCGGGCGCTATGGGAAGGGGTGAGGGTCTGTTCATGGACTATTGAGCTTCATCGTCTTGCTGTGCCTTTGTGTCATCGTCTCCCTCCAACGAGTCTGGGAGCGAGGTGTCCATTGTGAGCGTGGAGCCGGGAATGCGATACCGTTCCGTTGCCCAGGCGCCGAGGTCGGTCAATTGACATCGTTTCGAACAAAAGGGGCGCCAGGGATTGCCTTCCCAGATGCTGGGTTGGTGACAAAGGGGGCAGATCATGCCCAACATTATACTATGCTGAGTTTGAAAATTGGTCAGGAACCAACTCGGGCAAATCTCATGTGTCGAGGCGGCATACAGTAATCGGTGAAGACCACGTATCCCCTGAGGGATACTGAGTCAGTAAAGGAGGCTTCAACAGGGCGGAAAGAGAGAGAAGCTCCGTAGAGTCCTGCTCGTAAGGGGAAAGTGTCGGCTTGTTACCGAGGCGGCTGAGCCTTTTCGATTTTGGCCCAGGCGTCTTTAAGCGACACCGTACGGTTAAATATCAGTGCGCCGGAGGCTGAATCAGGATCGGTACAGAAGTATCCCAAGCGTTCGAATTGGTACCGTGCGCCTGGCACTGTCTGCCGCAAACTGGGCTCAACCAGGCAGCCCGTGATTTGCTCCAATGAGTTGGGATTGAGATAGATTGTCCAATCGTGGTCTGGCGGCATCTTCGTGAGATCCATCACCAAGAGAGGGTTGTAGAGACGGACTTCCGCTTTCACAGCATGGACCGCAGAGACCCAATGGATGGTAGCCTTGACCTTACGCTGTTCCTGTGAAGCGCCGCTCTTTGTCGTGGGGTCGTAAGTGCAATGGAGTTCAGTGACCTCACCGGTCTGCGGATCCTTCGTCACTCCGACACATTTAATAATGTACGCGTACCGGAGCCGCACTTCTCGTCCTGGGGCGAGCCGGAAGAATTGTTTGGGCGGATCTTCACGAAAATCGTCCTGCTCAACATAAAGGACGCGTGAGAAAGGGACTTTCCTCGTCCCTGCAGACGGATCCTCAGGATTGTTGACGGCTTCCAGTTCTTCAGACTGGTCCTCGGGATAGTTGTCGAGAATGATCTTGATCGGCCGCAACACGGCCATCACTCGGGGGGCGCGCTTGTTCAGGTCTTCGCGAATAAAGTGCTCGAGCAGCTGCATCTCGACGATGGCCTCGCGCTTGGCGACGCCGATATGGTCGCAGAAAGCCCGAATCGCTTCCGGGGTGTACCCGCGGCGGCGAAGTCCTTTGATCGTCGGCAGTCGTGGGTCATCCCATCCACTCACCAGCTTCTTTTCCACCAACTCGAGCAGTTTCCTTTTGCTCAAGACGGTATAGGTGAGGTTCAAGCGAGCAAACTCAATTTGCTGCGGCTGGTGCGGCGCTTCAGCCTGCTCGACGACCCAATTGTAGAGAGGCCGATGATCTTCAAATTCCAGGGTGCAGATGGAGTGGGTGATCCCCTCGATCGCGTCCGAGAGGGGATGCGCATAGTCGTAGGCCGGGTACAGGCACCAGGTACTCCCTGTCCGATAATGCATCGCGTGCCTGATGCGATACAGGGTCGGATCTCGCAGGTTGATATTGGGGGATGCCATGTCGATCTTGGCACGAAGGACGTGGGTACCGTCGGCAAACTCCCCGGCTCGCATGGCTCGAAAAAGGTCAAGATTCTCCTCAATCGAACGGTCACGGGAGGGGCTGTTCTTGCCCGACAGAGTCAGTGTGCCGCGATAGGCACGCATTTCTTCGGCCGTCAACGTGTCGACGTAGGCTTTGCCCTTACGGATCAGCCGGACGGCAATATCGTACAGCTGCTCGAAGTAATCCGAGGCAAAAAACATCTTGTTCTGCCAGTCGAACCCCAACCATCGAACATCGTCCTGAATGGCCTGGACGTACTCAAGATCTTCGGTGGTTGGATTGGTATCGTCGAATCGCAGGTGGCAGATGCCACCCGGAATATCGTGTGCCAAGCCAAAGTTCAGGCAGATAGATTTCGCGTGGCCGATATGGAGATAGCCGTTCGGTTCAGGTGGAAAGCGCGTAACAACTCGGCCGCCATGTTTGCCGGCTTCGTGATCAGCAGTCACAATGCCGCGGATAAAGTTTGAAGCGCCAGTCGGTTCAGACACGATAGGGCGATGACTCCTCTGTGGATGAGAAATGTGCCAGTTGGGTGTCCCAGGCAGTTCTATCACAAGAGTGGCGTACGGGAGAAGAGCTTATCCGGAGAGTGGGAACGTCGGAGCGAAACCGAGTGTTTCGCGGTTTGCTGGGGCGGCATCTGCATCACGCTGAAATCTTTCTGCGCAATGTGATGCCCTTCCATGAGAAGGCGAAATTCGTAGCGTCCAGGAGCGGGGAAGACCAGGGAACTGATACACATGAGTGACAGCTGGCGTTTATTGGGAACCGATTATTGCCGTGCTACCGCGGCTTTCCACTACATCGCCAAAAATGGTGAGACCGCTACCGATGCGGCAGTAGTGTGGGCTGACGGTGACTAATTCGCCTTTATGGGTATAGAAATTCCCCACAACTATGCGAATTTTTCGTTTCTGCATAAGGCAGGCTTCGAACACCGTATGTCCAGTTGTTCGATCTGCTACGGTGACTGAAGGATTCTCCTCCTGAATTGCCTCGCTGCTGGCCTTTACGTTGATGATGAAGCGGCTCGCACTATGTGCCGAGAGCGCATTTCGGCGGATATGGCCGATGCGGGTTCCCTGATCATCGTACAGGTCCATAGTCAGGAGCAACGCCAATGGCTGAGGTTGCGTTTCCACCACCAACTGCTCCTTGCCTTGAAGCTTGACGACACCGTTCGTGTTTCGAAACACATTTGAACCGACGTGTAACTCAAGACCCTGTTCAGGCTTCTCAATGTCGATCAATTCCGGAGAGTCTGTGATGCCGACAGCTTTAACTTGAAGAGAGTTGTTCATATTCCACCATGAGTTTTCCGCTGGGAAAAAGAGGCCGACGACCGAAGAATTTCCTCTTCCAGAGGCTCGCCGCCTATACTTTCCGCAAGGTAGGCTATACCACCGTCTCTGTCAAGTCGTGACCGAACCATCGGTGTAAAGGCTTAAATGTTGATCAGAATCGTTATTAAGAATTGAAATGTGAAAAGCCCTTGTGCTATTGTTTCAGGTCGCCCCTCATCATTGATGATCTGGTCCCATCGTCTAGCCTGGCCTAGGACGGAGCCCTCTCAAGGCTTAAACACGGGTTCAAATCCCGTTGGGACCACCACACGCCACGCTCGCTCGTACCGCGCATGCCTCGTCAATGATCACGCGTGAATAGAATCCGCTTGCATGGCCAGCGATTTTGGATCGTCCTGCACAGGGTTACATGTATCAGTATATATTCTTACGTTGATATCAGGTTTACGGGCCGCGCATCTGAACGCGTACATCGTCGCGGTCGCTGAATCCGCATCCAATCGTTGCGGATCCTATTGACTGCACTCCGCCGTCAACTTCTCGTCAATTGTGGTGGCTCGATGAATAGAGCCTACGTCCTCATGGATCAGAATGCGGTGAGGGATTTCTCGGGGTGTAACTTCGTTGACGCCTCTATTGCTGGTTGTGTATAAAGAATGCGCCGGTTGTCCATTCACTTTGTCCATTCACTTCTTATGGTAGGTAGACTTTCCATGGGTGTACGCGAATTCCACGATGGGGCGAAAGACGGCCTCGAAGCGCTTGAGCCTCTCGACCCGGAACAGATTGAGTCCTTCGATGGCCTGCTGACCGCAATGCGCAAAACAGCCTTTGGAGGCCGCAGACTGGGTGAGGCCTACGAAGTGCTGTGGACGATGATTGAAGACCCTGACTGTTCCGTTGTGTTGACGCTGTCAGGGGCAATGACCATTGCGAAGATGGGAAAGATCATCAGCGCAATGATCGATCATGGGATGGTGCAATGTGTCGTCTCGACCGGAGCATTGATCGCCCATGGATTGAGTGAATCGGTCGGCAAGACGCACTATCGGCACCATTCGTCGATGTCCGATCAGGAGTTGTTCGCGAAGGGCTATAATCGCGTCTACGATACCCTGGAGATGGAGTCCAACCTCAATTATGTTGAGCAGGTCGTTGCCCGAACGATGAAGCGGATGGATCAGGATCAGACTCTGTCCTCCGAAATCCTCACCCGTGAATTGGGAAGGACGCTCGCGGAAGAATACGACGGAACGGGCATTCTCAAAAGTGCCTATGTGAAAAAAGTCCCGGTTTTTATTCCGGCTTTTACCGATTCCGAGATGGGGCTGGATCTTGGAACCTGGGCGATGAGTCGAGATCTCGGTCAGGCTCATGCGCAATTACAGGGGGGGAGCGATCTTGATGTGCTGCGTACGATTCTTCGTTCCTATCCTTCGTTCAATCCCTATCTCGATCTCAACAGCTACGCGAGCCATGTCATCTCTGCCAAGCGGCGTGGGATCTTTACGATCGGGGGCGGGGTGCCTCGTAATTGGGCCCAACAGGTCGGCCCCTACATTGAGATCAGCAATACGAGGCTCGGCCTCCACGTAGAACCACCTCGATTCCAATACGGGGTGCGTATCTGTCCGGAACCGGACCATTTGGGCGGGTTGAGCGGCTGTACCTATCAAGAAGGCCTCTCCTGGGGGAAGTTTGTTCCGCCGGAAGCAGGGGGGCGCTTTGCCGAAGTGTTAAGTGACGCCACGACTGTCTGGCCTCTCCTCATGGTCGGGTTGCTGGAGCGCCTAAAAGCGAAGCGCGCACTCAGAACATGATGGGCACGTCTATCTTTCGCACAGCCGCAGCTGTGTTGTTGCTGTTTATCACTCAACCCGCTCAGGCTGGCGCTGGATCAGTCACGGATGACGGACGAATCAGAGGGAGCGCGGACGCACCGATCACCTTGATCGAGTATTCCGACTTCACATGCGGATATTGCGCGAAGTTCTTTCAGGAAACCTTGCCTCGATTGCAGGCTAAATATATCGATACAGGCAAAGTGCGGTTTGTGTATCGCGACTATCCTCGAGCGGATCGGGGGGTCGGAGTCGACGCTGCGGTCGCGGCGCGCTGTGCCGGAGCCCAGGGTCGATATTGGCCGATGCACGATCGACTCTTCAGCGAACGAAGCCGCTTAGACTCGGGATTGTTCAAAGGTTACGCGAAGGCAATTGGCTTGGACCAGACGGTGTTTGCCAAGTGTTTCGACGAGCGGCAGTATCTCGAGTCCATTTTCCAGGATCGTCAAGAGGCGACCCGGTGGGGCTTTCATGGCACCCCCGGTTTTATTCTGATACGAACGGCTAGTGGGCCTACCGAGAAAGAGCCGGCGGTTGCGATTCCCGGCGCAGTCCCGTTCAACGAGTTTGCCGAGGAGATTGATCGTATGTTGGCCTCTACCCCACGATCCCAGGGAGAGCCAACCGATCCTCATGAGGCAACGGCAGTGGCACAGAACAGTCCATTCATCATTCACTAAGGATTATCTATGTCTGTAACACAATCATTTTGGTCTGTTCCGCAACGCGAGGGGGAACCACCCTATTGGATGTGCATGTCCTGTTTGTCAGAAGTCTTCTATCGCAAGGTGCCGATGCCGGATTGCCCGACGTGCCACGGCGTCTCCACCTATGAGGCCTTTACGATCGAAGCAATTCGTGATTGGGGCACAGAGGATTTGGTTGCCAAGGCCGGTATCGCCCAACAGGCTGCCGATCCTGAACCAATCCCAACGGCCTCGGTTAAGTCCGCCGACTAAGCCTTCACTACCCGCGGGGCGCCTTTCGTGCAGGAACCACGTCCATTTTTAATTGGAGGTCAGTGGCGGCACGGGGAGACCCTTGTCCCCGTGAACAATCCGTTTACAGGAAAGCTGCTCGCCGAGGTGTCAAGCGCGAGTTCCGCCGACGCCGAGGCTGCAATTCAATCGACGGTCGACGCCGCCGTCGCGATGAAGGCCTTGCCGTCACACGCTCGCTATCATGCGTTACAAAAAATCGCTGGCGGGCTCTATGACCGACGAGATGAATTTGCCCGCCTGATGACGGCTGAAGCCGGCAAGCCGATTACCGACGCGAAGCGAGAAGTCAATCGGGCCGTACAGACATTTACCATTGCGGCTGAAGAGGCAAAACGCATTCCGGGTGAGGTGATCCCTCTCGACTGGACGCCGGGGACGGATTCCCATCTCGGCATTCTCCGTCGGGTTCCCATCGGTCCGGTGCTCGGAATCACCCCTTTCAATTTTCCCCTGAATCTTGTGGCTCATAAGGTCGCACCGGCTCTGGCCGCCGGCAATTCCATTCTCATCAAGCCGGCGCCACAGACACCCCTCACCGCATTACTCTTGGGCGAAGTAGTTCTGGAGGCCGGACTTCCTCCTGGCGCACTTAACATCATGCCCTGTGACAACACGCTGGCGGAGCAGCTCGTCGTCGATCCCCGGTTCAAACTTCTAAGCTTTACTGGCAGCGCCGCCGTGGGATGGATGTTGAAAGCCAAATGCGGAAAAAAGAAGGTGGTATTGGAACTCGGTGGAAACGCGGGTGTGATTGTGGAACCCGACGCCGACATCGAGTTTGCCGCACAGCGTTGCGCCATCGGCGGGTTCGGATACGCCGGTCAAACCTGTATCTCCGTTCAACGAATCTTTGTCCATCATTCCATCGCAGATCTTTTTACCACGAAGTTCTTGTTACAAGTTGCCCGGCTGAAGGCTGGCGACCCGAGCGACGATTCGACAGTGGTCGGACCGCTAATCGATCCAGCCGCAACTCACCGCCTCGAGTCCTGGATTGGGGAGGCCGTATCGCAAGGGGCGCGGGTGCTTCTTGGAGGCAAACGCATGGGCTCGGTGATGGAGGCGACCGTGCTCTCGCACGTCACCCCAACGATGAAGGTCTCTTGCCAGGAGGTGTTTGGACCGGTGGTGACCGTAACCCCTTACCGACACTTCGGCGAAGCGATCACGGCGCTCAATCAGTCCGACTATGGGCTCCACGCAGGGATATTCACTCAGGATGTGAATAAAATTTTCCATGCCTTTCGGCACCTCGAAGTTGGGGCCGTGCTGGCAAACGAAATTCCGACATTTCGCGCTGATCACATGCCGTATGGCGGTGTGAAGGACTCGGGAGTTGGGCGTGAAGGGGTTCGGGCCGCAATCGAAGATATGACCGAGCCCCGCATGCTGGTGCTAAACCTCAAACTGCCTGCCGGAACCTAGCCAGAATTTCTCATAAACGCTTCAGCAGGATGCTCAAAAGTCCGTTCGGCAACAAGCTACAGCGCGCGATATAGGCTGAGATCGTTGTCACGGTTAAGCAAAGATCGGAATCTTTCGATCTCAGCCTTAATCTGAGCGTAACCTTCCGGAAATCTGGCCAACTTTTCCCGTAGCAGCCTGGAGAAAAAAACGTCGCGGGATATTGCGAAGCGGCGCCAATCTTGGTACAACAGCGACCCTGTGCCTGTAGGAAGTTTATCGTGGGCGTACATTTCAGCTAACAAAGCGCCCATCACCCGATTGGTTGGACGAACTAAGGAGAAGAAACGATGGTACCTACGCAGATGTTTTTAACGCGAGGCGTCGGAGTCCACAAAGAAAAGCTGGCCTCTTTCGAGCAAGCCTTGCGTAGCGCCGGCGTCGCCTATTGCAACCTCGTCACGGTGTCATCGATTCTTCCACCGAATTGCAAAATTATTCCGCGTGCGCGTGGCGAGAAGTTATTGAATCCCGGTGAAATCACGTTCTGTGTCATGGCGCGGTCGGAAACGAACGAACGAAATCGCCTGGCCTCCGCGTCGATTGGGTTAGCGGTCCCAACCGATCGGCGAACCTACGGGTATCTGTCCGAACACCATGCGCATGGTGAAACCGATGAAGAAACTGGTGAGTATACGGAAGACTTGGCGGCGCAGATGTTGGCCACGACTCTCGGCGTCGAATTCGATCCGGACATCGCGTGGAAAGAACGGGAACAAGTCTTCAAAATGGCCGGCAAGATTGTTCGGACCCAAAACATCACCCAGTCCGCCATTGGGAAGCCCAATCGCTGGACGACGGTGATCGCATTGGCCGTGTTCATCCCAGAGGAAAATATTCCGAAGCGGCGTCGATAAGCCCTGCAGCGTGAGTATACGCCCATGACACTTCCCGCCGGATGGGAAGGCACCGACCAGAACTTCCTCGGTCTCGATGAGCCCTGGTGCCATCCCGATCAGGCGGGTGTCTATGTCCTGCCCGCACCCTATGAACATACCTCCAGCTATGTGACGGGCTCCGATCGGGGCCCGTCAGCCATCATCGAGGCATCTCAACAAGTCGAGTTATACGACGAAACACTCCGGTGTGAGCCCTACCGGGAATGGGGCGGAGTTGCCACCATCCGCGCACTCGACCTGGACGGCAAGGTCGATCGGCAGGCGGTGGATGCAATCGACGCGTTTGTCACTCCTCACGTTGGAACTGGGCGCTTCATCGTTACTTTGACAGGGGAACATACCGGAGCGCTTGGGGCCATCCGAGCCCATGCTCGTCGCTATCCGGATCTGTGCGTGGTGCAAATCGATGCGCATGGCGACTTGCGGAAGGCCTATCAAGGGAACCCCTACAACCACGCCAGCGTGATGGCTCGCGTGGTCGACGACGGATTGCCGCTAGTCCAAGTCGGCATTCGTTCCATTTCCCCTGAGGAAATCGATCGCATTACGAGCACCGATCAGATCGCCACATTCTTTGCCGCCGAGATCCTCGACCCGTCAGGCCTCTACGAAGGCAAGGCCTCTCGCTGGGTTCCCGATGTCGTGAAGGCCTGTTGCGGACCGGTCTATTTGACTTTCGATTGTGACGGACTTGATGCCTCGCTGATCCCCGCGCTCGGTACTCCCGAGCCCGGTGGGTTGGGGTGGTACGATACGCTGAATCTCATCACTGCCTTAGCCAATGGACCGGGCATTCTCGGAATGGACATCAGCGAGATTGCCCCGATTGAAGGGTTTGTCGCTCCCCAGTTTTGTATCGCCCGATTGATCTACCGTATGCTGGGCCGGATCAAAGCGGGCCGCCGCGTCCACTAGCAGGATGCTGAAAAATCCTGCCAACGGCGTGCCGCCCTGTGACCGACATGCTTCGTATCAATAAATTTTTCACACACCACGGCATCTGTTCTCGCCGGGAGGCCGATCGCCTAATTGAGGCCGGTCGCGTAACCATCAATCAGCGGGTGGCCTGCTTAGGAGATCAGGTCGGTCCTGACGACGCCATTGCACGAGACGGACAGGTAATTCCCTGGGGGACGGCCTCGCTCTATATCAAGTATTACAAACCAGTGGGTGTGACAACGACCAGCGAGTCGCATGTGCCCCGTAACATCATCGCGGAGATCGGCCATCCAGAGCGAATCTTTCCAATCGGTCGACTCGACAAGGACTCATCCGGCCTCATTCTTCTCACGAACGACGGGGACATCGTGAATGAGATTCTACGAACCGAGCATGGGCATGAACGGGAATACGAGGTCTCTGTAGATCATCCCTTCGATCAGTCATTCATCGATCGCATGGCTCAAGGGGTTGACATTCTCGACCGTCCGACTAGACCCTGCCGGATTGAGCGCCTCAGTCCCGCACGATTCCGCATCATCCTCACTGAAGGTCGCAATCGACAGATTCGACGCATGTGCCAAGTTTTGGGTTATCGGGTGCTCGACCTGCATCGTGTCAGGATCATGCATGTGACGCTTGACGGATTGGTATCTGGAGCGTGGAAACCGCTTACCGGTGAGGAACGCACGCAACTCTTTCAGGCTGTCGGACGAGGCAGCAGTCCCGGCCCGCATGATTCATGAGGCTTCTGCTGTATTCGCGTGTTGCTGCGGTGAGCTTTCAGCTGGCAGGCTAGCCGACGGATACTCGATTGACAAACCCACCTTTGGAATTCACACTAGCCCGCGCATCACCCTCGTATCGCCCACGGAGAACGACGCCCTGCATGATCACTGCCTGGTGGAGCCCCCAACTCAATGCCCTGCTTGGCAGCCTCGTCGTGGCGGCAGGTGCTTGGCTGGCGTGGGACTCGCTTCCAGTCTGGGGAGTCTTTCTCATTGGTGGCGTTGTCGCAGGATTTCTCATTTGGCAGGGGCGCACGATTGGATTGGTCTGGGCTTGGGCTACCCTGTTGCTCGGCCTGGAGAGTCTTGCCTGGCCCATTGTCACGATGGTTCAATTCCGCTCGATTACGACAGAGCCGACCGATGAACAATTGGGAACGATGCTCTCAGCGGTTCTTATGGGGCTCGTCTCTGCTGTCTTTTGGATCACGTTTTCCTATGGGTTTTTCAAGCGAGCCCGTCAGCCCAGCACTGTTTCATCAGTCGATGCAACCGACAACTATCCTCCAACATCATAATCAGAATAATCAGGCCCCATAACAAAAGAAGGAACCCCTACCACATCTCGATCGGATCAACGTCGACATCGAACTTAATGGCTCGGCGCAAGTAAGTCCTTTCCATCTCCTTGACTGTCATACGTACCGCTTCGAGACCCGCTTCCCGTTCAGACGATTTCACAAGGATTTGCCACCGATACCGTCCCCTGAGTCTCGGAACCGGAGAAGGGACCGGTCCCAAGACAGTAAGACGGTCGGATCGACCGATCGATTGATCCGTTGCAGAGACCTTTGCCGAGACCGCCTGTCCGGCCACGCACGGTGAAGAGCAGGCGGTAAGTCGAGCTACCCAAGCCATGGCAGCATCGCGAACCATTTTCTCGTTGGTTCCCGATGCGAGGAGAGCGATCAGATTCACCGAGGGCGGATACCCCAATGCAGCCCGCTGAGACAGTTCTTCCAAGAAAAAGACAGATTCGTCATTTTTCGCCACAGCCTGAATCGCATGATGGGATGACAGACAGGTCTGCATGATAACCTGACCGCCGGCTCCTGCCGGATCGGCTAGACTAACCGCGTCGAGGAGCATATGATAGGTACGCTCGGCGGATCGGAAATCCGGCACGCTGAGCCCTGCGTCCGCCTGCACAATCCCAACGAGACCCATCGTCGGAAGAGGCCCGTGCCGCAGCAGCAATTGCGTTCCGACGATGATATCCCACCTCCCCTGCTCGATCCTCCGCCAGAGAGCTTCCGCCTGCGCTGGTCGCCGCATGATATCTCCATCGAGCCGAATCACTGACGCTTGAGGAAACAAGCGCTTCGCATCTTCTTCTACCCGCTCTGTGCCTTCTCCAATCAACTGCATGCGAGGTCCGGAACAGGAGCCGCAGGTCTCGGGGATAGGGGCAGTGTCTCCGCAGTAGGAACAGGACAGGCGAGCTGCCTGCCGAGAATACATCAACGCTACATGGCAGGCAGGACAGCGGGGAACCTGGCCACAGTCCAGGCAGACGAGGGCGCCGGCATAGCCCTTCCGGTTAAGAAACAACAGGACACCCGCCCGGCGACCGATCGCCTGCCCGATAGCCTGAACAAGCGGCTGGCTCAGCACTGTACCTCGACCATAATCACGTAACTCAACGACCTGTACGTTCGGCCGGGCATCGGATGGCATGATGTTACGTAAAAAGATTCCACGTTGTTCCACCACTGCTTTGGTTTCAAGCGAGGGATGGGACGAACTCAGCACCAGCACCGCCTGTTCGCCCTGCGCCCTCAACCAAGCCACTTCCCGTGCATGGTAGCGGGGTTCTTGCGGTTCTTTGAGCGCTGCATCCTCCTCTCCTTCGACCCAAATCGCCCCAATTGCTGTCAATGGAAGAAAAATGGTCGACCGGGTTCCCACGATCACACGAACCGCCTGCCGATGAATCTGGTCCCACATCTCGGATTTCAGCTGGTCTGAAAGGCCGCTGTGGAAACAGACCGGGGAGATGCCCGCCTTATTATTACGGATCAACCCGGCAACCCATTGGGCTCGTTCTGTTTCGCCAACAATGATGAGGACCGTTTGTCCACGGTCAAGCACTAGGCGAATCGCCCGTTGCAACAGCTTCAATCGATCGGGCCAGGGAGCCTGCACGAGAACCTGCTTGGATCCTGGGCCTTTTAGCGCCTCGAACAGTGGCTCCGCCCAAGACATTGCTGGGTCAGGAGTCAGCGATGCAGAGATGTCTGAATCGTCCTGGCTAGCTGGTCTGTTTGGTTGGATGAAGGGCGCCATCTTGGCCAATGGCAAGGCCTGGATCTCTGCTACCCATCCACGGGCCTTGAGATCGTGCAATAAGTCGGCAGGACCAGGACTGCGGGATGACCGGCGGAGTCCTGACGGTTTTTTCCCAAGACGCGTGAGAAGTACCCGCGCCTTCACCGAGCAAAGCTCTCGAGCCGAAAGTGCGACTCGCCCTTGTTCCGTCAGTTCGTAGTGGCTAACCTGCGCCCGCGGTTTGGACGCCGGAGGCAACACCAGCCGAAGACATTGTCCCCATGGCGCGACATACTGTTCGGCCACTTGCCGTGAGAGCTGGAATAGGTTCGAGGACACATCTGTTGCAGCCCCCTCCGAGAGCAACGAGCAAATCTCCTTGAGGCGTGTCGGATCAAGGCCCTGAGGAAGAACCTGGGAAAGGGCAATTACAGCTCCTTGGAGAATTGACCGCCCGAAGGGCACGAGCACTCGATGTCCAATTCGTAGCGTGGGTCGGAGCGACAAGGGCACAATGTAGGTGAACGGGCCTGCCAGATGCCGTGGAACAATGACATCTGCAAACAGAACCTCTGGCTCTGTGCGTGGAGGAGTTACCAGTGACGAAATCATGCGGCATTGTAGCAGCACGGGAAATGGGGGGACAACGAGGGAGAAAGAACGGAAATGTTCCGAGGGGGAATCGGTGAGGGTTGACGTTGAATCGTCAACCCTCGCACGATATTCAATGGATTTACTGTGGAGGAACGACCGGAGCAGTGGGTTTCTGATCTGAACTGCCCTGGCCCCCTGATGCCGGAATCGTTGCCAAAGCTGGATCATCGGAGGTGGATTGGGGCTTTACCTTGGACGAACCAGTTGGTACTACTGAGATCGTCTGATCCACTGCGAGGGTCGAATCTCCGCTTTCCGCTGAGCTGAGGCGGGACAAGCTGTAGCCGTTAGCGCCGGTCTCAGTCGGCTTCGCCGCCGGCCCAGACTGTTCGCTGGGTGACTCGGGCGAATAGAGCACGATATCAACACGTCGGTTCCTCTGCCGACCCACTTCAGTCGCATTGCCGGCTATTGGCTTCGTATCACCATAGCCAACCGACGACAGCTTCACCGAATCGATCCCGCCCTTCTCAATCAAGTAACGGAGGACGATCCCAGCCCGAGCTTTGGACAAATCCCAGTTCGTCTGGTAGGTCGATTTCAGGGAAGGACCGATTTCCATATTATCTGCATGGCCCTCGACTCGAATCAGCCGATCGCCGGCAGTGGTCCGCAGATACGCAATCAGCTCATCGAGAACCTGATAGCCCTCGGACTTGATCGTGGCTTCGCCCGACTCAAACCGAAGCTGTTTCATCAAATCACCGAGACTGATTCGGGTTTCACCTGCGGCATTCTGAACCTGGAACTTGCTTTGAGAAGAAGCCACAGCAGGGGAGACATCCAGAGACTGTTGGGGTGATTGAGAAATCGGCATGGCCTCAGGAACAGGGGCATGAACCTGCACTCTGAAGCGATCGCCCTTCAGAATACGGGAAATCGATTTTGTGATCAGCGCCGTTGCCGTTCGATCTTCTATGGACAGGATTTTCAATTCGCCCACGACCCGTCGAGGAAGGTTCCCTCCTGATCGAATCACGTCCATTCGATCCCCAGGCCTGATCCCATCTTCTCGCCCTCGGTCCAGGTAAACGACATTTCTTTGCGCCACAAGATTCATGATTCCCATGTTGGATTGAAACTCCACAACCCTTCCCTCTATATCGCCGGTGGAAGGTTGGTCAACTGCTGCTCTCTCGTCGGCCGGAGGCACAAACTTCATCACCGGATCACCCGGCGATACAGGCCCATAAGCCCGTATGATCTGAACAGTGGTCAGATCCTTGTCAACGTCAATCACCTCAACCACAGCGAGACGATTAACCAAATGCCCCATGTACTGACCAGTAATAGGATGGAATACCTTGTGCGATCGTCTGTAGATTGTGAAAGGATCTCCAGGTGCGACATCGCCGGGATTCTTCAGTCGGAGGTATAGAATATCCCTGCTGCCCAAAATCATGTGATCCCCAGTGGTCTGATTGTCACCGGTGATCACATTCACAAATCCATCTTGGGGAGTCGACCGCTGGATGGAGCCGGATGAATAGGCCAATGCCGGATCTCCGAATCGGACCGAGTTGAATTCGTCTGCCCCCCAGGCCAGAGGAAGGAGTGGCGCGGCCAAGATCCAAACCGTGAGAGCGATGACACATTTCATTGAATAAATAACCATGGTGGTTGTCCTTCATGTAGGGCACGTATTACTGTCAGCAACCATAGCAAATAGTCCTGCATTGTCAAGAATATTGAGGCCTTGCCCACATTGACCTGCTATTTCAACCGATGGTATGGTGACTCGGAAACTGACTTCTCGCAGAAGGGGAACCAATATCATGCTGCCTGACAAGTCCCCGACCCGCATTGCCCAACTCCAAGGTCGCCCTCGCATCGAGACTCAGATTCATCGACGCAAGAAAGCCAAGGCCTTCTCGGCCTTGGAGCCTGAATGGGATCAAATTGACCAAGTATCACCATCCCATCTGCGCATGCCATCAGATCGCATGTCACCCACCCCGCCCAATAGAGCGAAGAACCCCTCATAAATAAGCCGCCTGGCAACGCATCTCAACGAAACAGAGCCTAGGACTTTCGGGTCGGTTCCACAGGTCTTATGAACGCTTGCTATCCCCGTAATCCAAAGTCTACACTCCAACTATCCTTGCATCTCAAGCTGTTGAAAGGTTAGCCCTATGAGCGGCTCTGAGTTACTTCTTGAGTATCTAACCAGATACTTTCCGATTATGTTTTTTATTGTCTTAGCGCTGGTGTTCGGCATATGGACGCTGGTCATCAGTTCTTTGCTCCAGCCGAAATATCCTGAGCCGGAGAAGCTCTCAGTCTATGAATGCGGATCAGAGCCATTCTCGGATGCTCGGATGCCTTTCCCTGTTCGATATTACATTTTTGCGATGCTATTCGTTATTTTCGATATCGAGGTCATCTTTCTGTATCCTTGGGCCGTGGTCTTCACCAAGATCCAGTTAATCGGGTTGATTGAAATGCTGGTCTTCATCGGATTGTTTCTGGTGGCCTATATCTATGCTTGGCGAAAGGGAGCCCTGGAATGGGACTGATCCAAATTGGTCGTCATGATAAGGATGGCACACCGGACATCGTAACCACGACAGTGGAAAAAGCCGTCAATTGGGCTCGCAAGGGGTCACTATGGCCCATGACATTCGGCCTGGCCTGCTGCGCGATTGAAATGATTGCCGCCGTCTCGTCACGGTACGATATGGACCGCTACGGCGCCGGTGTGTTCCGGGCCTCACCGCGCCAGTCTGATTTGATGATTGTGGCTGGTACCGTCTGCAGACGGATGGCCCCCGTCATCCGAAAATTATACGATCAGATGCCTGAACCAAAATATGTCATTGCCATGGGATCTTGCGCAACCTCAGGAAATATCTACGACAGTTATAGCGTCGTCCAAGGGGTCGACCGCTTTGTGCCAGTCGATATTTATGTGCCTGGTTGCCCTCCAACTCCGGAAGCACTCTTCGACGGCATCCTCAAGTTACAAGAACGAATCATGCTGAAACGCGTGTTTCTGAAACAGCCGGATCAGGTCAAGCCCAGCCTTAAAATATAGGTCTCAATCGATGACATTACAGGAACTGGCCAGCCGGCTCCAAGAAGATTTTGCCACCGGCCTCATCAAAGCCGTCGAATGGCGCGGGGAGCTTGCGGTAACCGTGATGCGGGAAAAGCTCCATGAGATCGCGCAATTCCTTCACGACGACCCGGCTATGGACTTCGACTACATCGTGCATGTGAGTTCGGTCGACTGGCCCGACGATGAAGAACGGTTTGAAGTTGTGTACGAGTTCTATTCGATCCGGAAACGTCACCGCATCCGGCTCAAGACCAGGGTGCCGGAGTCGGATTGCATCGTGGACTCCCTAACGGATCTCTGGAAAGGCGCGGACTTCATGGAGCGCGAAGTCTACGACATGATGGGGATCCGCTTCCGAAATCATCCGGATCTTCGCCGAATCCTCCTGCCGGATGATTATACCGAAGGCTATCCGTTGCGAAAAGATTTTCCGCTCCGTGGCAAGGGCTGGCGCGACACGTTCGAGTTCCTGGACGAAACAGCCCGGTAGGACAGACAATGGCCTTTGAAGATCAACGAACAACTGTCTACAAGCTCGATCCGGCCCATCCGGGGAGCGAGACTCTCCCGACCCTGCGCTCGGAGGAGCTCCTGCTCAACATGGGCCCTCAACACCCCGCCACCCATGGGGTGCTGAAAGTGATCCTCGAATTGGAAGGAGAACGCCTCGTCAAATCTACTCCCGTGCTGGGATATCTCCATCGCGGCGTGGAGAAGCTTGCGGAAGACGGCACGTATCATCAATTTATTCCCCATACCGACCGGCTCGATTATGTCTGCGCGATGTACAACAATTTCGCGTATTGTCGCGCGGTTGAAAAACTGATGAATATCACCGTGCCGGACCGTGCAGAGTATCTGCGCACGATCGTGGCGGAGGTTCAACGGATCATCGGCCATCAGTTTTGGCTCGGTACCCAGGCGCTCGATATCGGAGCCATGGGCGTCTTTTTCTATTGTTTCCGGGATCGTGAAATTTTGATGGATTGGTTCGACGAGCTCTGCGGTGCGCGCCTCACCACCAGCTGGTATCGCATCGGCGGCGTCGAGCGGGACTTTACGGCCTCATTGCTCGATAAACTGAAGCAGTTTCTGGACTACTTCCCGCCCAAAATCGATGAGTATGTGGTCTTCCTGGAGAAGAACCGGATCTGGGTTGGACGGACCAAGGGGGTGGCCATCATCTCGGCGGAAGACGCCGTAAGCTTCGGACTCAGTGGGCCGACGCTCCGCGGCTCGGGCGTTAACTACGATCTCCGTAAAGCCGAGCCCTACTCAGCCTATCCGAAATGCGAATTCAGTGTGCCGCTCGGCAAAAACGGCGACACCTACGATCGATACTGGATCCGTGTCCAAGAACTCTATGAAAGCGTGAAAATCATCCGGCAATGCCTGGAGCAGATGCAGGACGGCCCCATCATGGCTGATGTGCCCAGCGTCACGCTACCGCCAAAGCAACGAGTCTTTACGAATCTGGAATCCATGATCCAGCAATTCAAGCTCTTTTCACAGGGCTTCGACGCCCCTCCGGGAGAGATCTATTGCGGGACTGAAGCGCACAAGGGGGAGTTGGGATTCTACATCGTCAGCACGGGCGGCGGGAAACCCTACCGTTTGAAAATTCGCGCCCCCTCATTTATCCATATGGGCGCATTCGACCATATGTCCAGAGGCTACATGATCTCCGACGCGGTTACGATCTTCGGAACTTACGACATTGTGATGGGAGAATGTGACAGGTAGGTGTGAAACGTGAGATGTGAAAAGTAAAAGGTAGTGCGGTGATTTCGTTTAGCGTTTTGCGTTTCACTTTTCACGAGGAAGAAATATGGGACTGAAGCCAGCAACCAATCCTGACGTAGAGGCAGCTACGATCGAACTGTCGATCGATGGGAAGTCCGTAACGGCAAAGAGCGGGGTCTCGCTCTACGACGTGATATCGAGCACGGGCAAGATCATCCCGGCCATGTGCTACCACTATACCTTCGATCCATTCGGTTCCTGCGGCATGTGTTTGGTCATGCAGGAAGGCAAGAAAGCGCCCGTCCGTTCCTGCACCGCCAAAGCGGCGGCCGGCATGATCATCAAAACCGAGGGGGAGGAACTCTTCCAGGCCCGTAAGAAAGCAGTGGAAAAACATCTCTCCGTCCATCCGCTCGATTGCCCGGTCTGCGACGCCGACGGCCACTGTGAACTGCAAGACATGGCCTTCCGGCACGGGGTCACAAACCTGGCCAACGCGAAGCAGAAATTCATTCCTGAAGATACACGCAGTCCGGTGCTCGACTTTAATATGAACCGCTGCATCGCCTGCGCGGAATGCATTAACGTCTGTAAAGACGTGTTAATGATCGATGCGCTTCAATTCATGAAGAAGGGCGGATTCAATCAAGTAGTGCCGAAGGGAGATTTCGCACTGTCCTGCGAGTTCTGCGGAGACTGCCTTGCCGTCTGCCCGGTCGGCGCCATCACGAACAAATTCTCTAAATATTTGTACAAGCCTTGGCAGATGAAGAAAACCGCGACGACCTGTAACTATTGCGGGGACGGCTGCCAGATGTACCTTGAAACCAAGGACGCGGAAGTCGTTCGCGTGACCTCACCTCTGTCCTGGAAAAACAAATGGGGCGACCGGGCCGACACAGCCAAGGGACACGGCGGGCTCTGCGTGCGAGGACGATTTGGGTTCGAGTACATCGATAGCGCCGCACGTCTGAAGCAACCTCTCCTTCGCAAAGGCAATCAGCTCGTCGAAACCCCCTGGCTCGAAGCCATGCACCAGGTGGTTGATCAGTTTTCAGAAATCCGACGTAAGCACGGACCCGACGCGATTGCCGGCCTGATCACCGCCCGCTGCACCAACGAAGAGCTGTATCTCTTCCAGAAACTCATGCGCACCGGGTTCCGGACCAACCAGTTCGACAGCAGTGCGCGTTACGGCCACCTGAACTTCGTCCATGCCTCCCGGCATGCCTTGGGGATCGGGCGGAGCCCGAACGACTGGGAAGATCTGACGAAAGCCAAGGCCGTGATACTCATCGGTTCTAACATCACGGAGACCAACCCGCTCACAGCTGTGCGCATCAAAGAAGCGATTCGCGTCTATGGGGCACAAGTGGTGGTCATCGATTCCGCTGTCACGAACATGGCCAAGCTCGCATCCCATCCGGTCCTGATCACACCAGGAACAGAAGGACTCGTGATCGACGGACTCGTGAAAGCCGCTCTGGAGCTGGACTTGGTCGACGAAACCAGTGTCAAGAAACACCCCCTGGCCTTCGAAGCCCTAAAGACTTCTGTGGCCCACATCTCACTGGCGCAGGTGGCTTCGCAGACCGGCATGTCGGTCGAATCGTTGAAAGACACTGCGGCGATCTTTGCCGAAGCGCCTCGATCCATCATCCTCTGCGCTGAAGGGATTGTCCGCCGGCCTGATGGGTACCAGAATGTCTTGAAACTGATTGATCTCGCCTGGATCACCGGCAAGTTGGACCAACCAGGCTGCGGGGTAAATACAGTCACGGAAGAGCCGAACGAGCAGGGGGCCGTGGACATGGGCGCCGCGCCGGAATTTCTCCCTGGTCAAGCCTTATTCAGCGATCAAACCGCTCGCGACCGTTTTGCCAAAGCCTGGGATGTCACGCTCCCGGCGGCTAACTCCGGGGCAGATCTCGTCGAAATTCTCAATCGCTGCAGGAGCGGCCAAATCCGCGCCCTCTATGTCATCGGAGAAAACCCGCTGGCTACGTTGCCCGCATCGATGGAGGTTCGTGCCGCGCTGGATCGGCTCGAGTTGCTCGTCGTCCAAGATCCGTTCCTGACCGACACGGCGCGCATGGCGCATGCGGTGCTGCCGGCTTGTACCTCTGCGGAGAAGGACGGCACCTTCACCAATCTGGAAGGCCGAGTCCTGCGCGTCCGCGAGGCCATCGATCCAATCGGAGAAAGTTTGCCGGATTGGCACATCATGACGGCGCTGGCCAACGCGCTGGACTGTCAATGGGGGTATGAATCTTCGAACGATATTCAAGCCGAGATTATGAAGTTGCTGCCCGGGTACTACAACCTCGGACAACCACGCAAGGTTGTGCCGGCAATGGACCACTATCTCTCAAACGACTACACTAAGGATGTGGGATCTCGCTATCGAGCCTCCGTTCCATCCGATTTCAAGAGCCAACGGCCCTTCGCCTTGATACTGGGACAAGTCCTGTATCATTCTGGTAAGTTGTCCACCAATGCTCCCGGGCTCATCACCATCGCCCCTAATACAGGGCGGCTCAGGATGAATCCCCAAGATATGGAACGGCTAGCCGTGGGTGAGGGGGCGACGGTGCGCCTCACGTCGGATCGCGGCTCAATGCAATTGGCGGCGCAGCCCGATCAATCCATCGCTCCGCAGACCTGCTTCTTCCCGGAACATTTTAATGAGCCGCCGGTGAAGGACTTGATGTCAGTCCAGGTTGATTCGACGACCGGAGTTCCCACGTTTAAGCAGACCCGCGTGACGATCGAAAAGGCCTAAGAGAGAGCAGGAAGCGCACATGCGTACTACCGCACTGGTAAGACAAATCCTCCAAGCCGCATTGTTCTATGAGATCTGGGATGCAATGAAGGTGACGTTCAAGCACATGTTCCACAAGCCCATCACGTTCCAGTATCCACGGGAGCAGCGAACCCTTCCCGACACCCACCGAGGGGCACTCGCGCTCTTACGTTACGACGATCACCAGGAACGTTGTGTCGGCTGTGACCTCTGCGAAGCCGCCTGCCCATCCCGCTGCATCAAGGTCATTAGCTTGGAAAATCCGGAGCGTCCACTGCAGCGATTCGCCAGCGAATTTTATATCGACATTACGAAATGCGTCTTTTGCGGCTACTGCGTCGAAGCTTGTCCCGTCAACGCGCTGGCAATGACGAAGATGTACGAGTTCTCAACTCATGATAAGCGCACCTTGCTGTTCGACAAGAAGCGGCTGTACGAAATCGGCGAACGTCATCTCGACGATGCAAAGAAATACCTGTATGCGCATAATCAGGAAAAGAACGTTGAGGAAAGCAGGGAATATCGGTATTATTTCCCGCAATCGGTACTGAAGCCGACCCAACCACCACCCAAGCATCTAGGCTAAGTCATTCAATGGTTTTGGTCTTTTTCGCCTATTTTGCCCTGGCCAGTATTGCTGCGGGCGTCATGACCGTCTCGCTTAAGAACCCGGTGCATTGCGGCTTGGCGCTCCTAGCCCTATTGCTCCATGTCTCCGGACTATTCATCATCCTCAACGCTGAGTTCATCTGGGCCGTGCAGGTCATCGTTTACGCCGGCGCGATCCTCGTGTTGTACCTCTTCGTGCTGATGCTCATGAACTTGAAGACCGACGATCGGTATTTCCACTCCTCGTACCTATACTTTCTGGCCCCGGCAGCTATCGGATCATTGTACGTGTTGGCCCTCCTGATCCGTTCACCCTTCGGAGGCGCAAAGGGCGATGCGCCGGCCGAGGCGATACTCCGGGACGGCGATACCTACGCGGTCGGGATCAAGATGTTCAGTGAGTATCTGTTGCAGTTCGAAATCGTCGGGGTGTTTCTGTTGGGCGCCGTCATTGGAGCGATTGTCTTGGCAAAAACTCCAAAGCCGGCCAACCGGGAACATAGGGGATAAATGTTGAATGTTGAATTGCGGGCATGAACCACTCGCTCATGCGTCGCAATTTAACATTCAACGTTAATCATTGGGATTTATGATTCCTCTTAGTGCATACGTGGCCGTCAGCGCCGTACTCTTTATTACCGGGCTGCTCGGTGTGGTGATCAGACGGAACTTCATCATCGTATTGATGTCTGTCGAGATCATGCTGAATGCGGCGAACATCAACCTGGTGGCTTTTTCCTATTACCTGGAATCCATGGCAGGCCAACTGGTAGCCCTCTTCATCATTGCCATCGCGGCTGGGGAGGCGGCGATCGGGCTGGCCATCATTATCGTCGTGTTCCGTGGAAAGATCTCCACCAATGTGGATGAGATGAATCTCCTAAAGTGGTAACGTGACAGATCAACTCATACAGCTTATTCCGCTGTTCCCCCTATTGGCCGTAATCTTAAACGGACTCCTGGGCACGCGGTATTCCCACGACTTCGCGCACCGGCTTGCTTGGGGATCAGTGGGACTGTCGTTTCTCTGCACGGTCGGCGTCTTCGTCGATATCTTGCGGACCGGCGTGTCCCATGAAGTCATCGCCTATCGATGGATCTTCGGAGGCGACCTCACTGTCAATCTGGCCTATCTCGTCGATCCTCTCACATGCATCATGCTGCTTGTCGTCACGGGAGTCGGACTCCTGATTCACATCTACTCCGTCGGCTATATGCATGGAGAGGCCGGATTTACGCGCTTCTTCACCTACATGAACCTCTTCATGGTCTCCATGTTGCTCCTTGTCATGGGAAACAATTATGTTGTGCTGTTCATCGGCTGGGAAGGGGTGGGGCTCTGTTCCTATCTGTTGATCGGCTACTATTACACCAAAGTCTCTGCCGCCAAAGCCGCTTCGAAAGCCTTTGTGGTCAACCGCATCGGCGACGCAGGATTTCTGTTGGCCATCTTCCTCGTCTTTATCAATTTCAAGACGCTCGACTATACGAAAGTCTTTGCCCAGGTCGGTCAGCTCTCGCCGGAGATGGCCACGGCAATTGCGCTCTGCTTACTCGTCGGCGCGATCGGCAAATCGGCCCAGCTTCCTCTATATACCTGGCTCCCGGACGCGATGGAGGGGCCGACGCCCGTCAGCGCGCTCATCCATGCGGCAACAATGGTCACGGCCGGGGTCTACATGATCGTGCGGAACCATGCCATTTTTGACATGTCATCTACAGCCATGTTTTGGGTTGGAACTATCGGCGGTATTACGGCACTCTTCGCCGCCACCATCGGCCTCGTGCAAACGGACATCAAGCGCGTCTTAGCCTATTCGACGGTGAGCCAGCTCGGGTACATGTTTCTCGGGTGCGGGATCGGGGCCTACACGGCTGCCATCTTCCACCTCATGACCCATGCCTTCTTCAAGGCTCTCTTATTTCTTGCAGCTGGATCGGTCATCCACGCGCTCTCAGGCGAGCAAGATATTCGAAAGATGGGCGGCCTCAAATCGAAAATTCCCTGGACCTATCGGCTGTTTCTGATCGGCACGATCGCCATTGCCGGCATTCCGCCATTGGCAGGTTTCTGGAGCAAAGACGAAATCCTGGCCCATGCCTTTACGCACGAACACTATGTGCTCTATGGCATGGCTGCTATCGGCGCGCTCTTGACCTCCTTCTATATGTTTCGCCTGGTCTATCTGACCTTTTATGGCACGTCCCGCATGGACCATCATACGGAGGAACATGTGCACGAGTCGCCGATGGTAATGGTCGGCCCGTTGCTGGCATTAGGTGTACTGTCCATTCTCGGCGGGTTCCTGGGCTTTCCCCCTGACCAGGGCTGGCTCCATCAATTCCTTGCACCGGTCGCAGGCGCGGTAGGGGAGCATGAGGTGAGCCCCGGGCTCGTGCTCACCCTTATGATGGTTGCGACAGGGATTGCGTTGGTCGGCTGGGGTCTCGCGCATTATTTTTATAGCGTGAATCGTTCGGTGCCTGATCGTCTGGCGGAACAATTCCAGGCTGTCTACACGACTGTCCTCAACAAGTACTACGTCGATGAACTCTATGACCTGTTGTGGGTGGAGCCGATCAAGAAATTGGGGCTTCTGCTCGACTGGTTCGACCGCACCGTCATCGATGGCCTCGTGCGCGCCGTCGCACACGTCACTGACCTGGCCGCAGCTGGTTCGACTTGGGCTGAGAAATACGTGATCTACGGCGGCCTTAACGTGATCGGGTACGGCAACCATCTTGCCGCTCGCCAGTGGCGGCAACTACAGAGCGGCATGGTACATCATTACGCCGCCATTATTGTGGCAGGCCTGTTTCTGCTGGCGGTGATCATTCAGCTCATCATGCAACTATAAAGCACCCTGATGATAGAAGAACTGGCATCAACGTTTCCCATTCTCACCTGTATTCTTTTTCTCCCCGTCATCGGAGCCGTAGTCCTGTGGCTGTTCGACGACGAGGATATGGTCCGGACCTCTGCCTTGACGATTGCGCTCTTGGAGTTGGCTCTCTGTGTATTCGTGCTCCTACGATTCATTCCCGAATCGGCCGCCATGCAGTTTTCTGAGCATGTGCCATGGATTCCCGCCCTCGGAATCAGCTATCACCTCGCGGTCGATGGAATCAGTGTGCTGTTCGTTGGGCTCACTGCCTTTCTCACGGTTCTGATCGTCATCTATAGTTGGGACACCGTCCGTCATCAAGTGAAGCTCTACATGATGGCGCTCCTTGCCCTCGAAACGACCACGATGGGAGTCTTCCTTTCCCTCGACTTGATCCTCTTCTTCGTCTTTTGGGAACTCATGCTCATTCCCAGTTACTTTATGATCAAGCTCTGGGGCGGAGGAGCGGAGCGGCACTACGCAGCACTTAAATTCGTGCTCTATACCTTGCTTGGCAGCGTCTTCATGTTAGTGGGCATCGCCCTCTTGGACATCAATTATCACCAGTGGGCGACGCTACGCCATATAGAACCAACCTACTCATTCGACTTATTGGAACTGCTCTCCGTCCCGATTCCGTTCAGTCAGCAAATCCTCATTTTCTGGCTGTTGTTTCTCGGCTTCGCGTTCAAGGCCCCGGTATTCCCCTTCCATACCTGGCTCCCGGACGCCCTCTTCGAGGGCCCGATCGGCATGGCAGTGGTGCTGGCCGGGCTGAAGCTCGGCACATTCGGCTTCATCCGGTTTAGCATTCCGTTGCTCCCGGACGCATCGAAAAGCCAGACCGTCGTCTCAATCATCATGGCGCTGGGATTGGCGGCAGTTCTCTACGGAGCCATTATGGCGCTGGTCCAGCAAGATTTTCGACGGCTCCTGGCGTTCAGCAGCATCAGCCACCTCGGGTTTGTGGTGATTGGTCTGTTCGCCCTGAACTATCAAGGACTGCAAGGCAGCCTGCTCACCATGATCAATTTGGGATTCAGTACGGCAGGTTTGTTCTTCATTGCAGGCTTTCTCTATTCACGGCAACAGAACACCCATCTGGGCTCATTCGGCGGCATGGCCAAACAGACCCCCTTGCTCGCAAGCTTTTTCCTGTTCATCGGGCTGGCGTCGATCGGCTTGCCTGGCACCAATGGCTTCGTCGGTGAATTCCTCATCCTCTTGGGAACTTTCAAGGCTAATTGGCTGTACGGTGGGATCGCGGTCACCGGCGTCATCTTCAGCGCAGCCTATTTTCTCTGGTACTACGAGCGGTCGATGTTGGGACCGCTCGGCAAAGCTGTCAAGGACTCGATTCGCGATCTGCATCCCCGCGAAATACTCATCGCGTCGGCCTTGTCGCTAATGATCCTGTGGATCGGCCTCTATCCCTCCCCCTTCTTGAAAATGATGAACGGGTCGGTTCAGGCATTGGTGGATCGACTGGAACGGGGAACCGTGGCATCGCTCGAGCCCAAACAGCCGGTAAGGGTGGATTAATTCCTATGGGTGACTACGCGCTGCTCTATATCCTGTTTGCCCCCTTCGTGGGAGCCATCGCGCTGATCTTCGTCTCCAACCGGCAAACGATGCTCGTGCGAGGAATAGCCGCGGGATCAGCCCTTGTCTCTTTGCTTGCCTCACTCTATCTGTTCTTCACCTACGATCACGTGAAGGCAGGATTTCAATTCGTCCAGCGATTCGAATGGTCCCGCCAACTGGGCATTTCGCTCCACCTCGGAGTGGATGGAATCGGCACCCCGCTGGTGCTGGCGTCGAGCATCTTGTTATTCGCGGGGATTTTTGTGTCCTGGCATATCAAAGATCGGATGAAAGAATTTTATATCTGGCTGCTCATCCTCGCCGCGGCCACGATCGGCGTCTTCATGTCGTTGGACCTGTTCTTTCTCTTCTTCTTCTACGAAATGTCCGTAATCCCCATGTATCTCCTGTTGGGCATGTGGGGAAGTCACACGAAAAAATACAACGAGATGACGGATCCGGAAGGCCTCAAACAACGGGATTCGGTCGGATTCATCTTCAACTTCGGATCTAACAGCAAAGAATACGCTGCGATGAAACTGGTGCTTTTTCTTTCGGCTTTTGCCGTTGCAGCGCTGATGGGCATCTTGCTGATCTACAAATACGCGGGGCTCAATACCTTCGACATTCTCGTCTTGCGTGAACAGGCCAAGCTGATGAACATCCCGGTCTTGGGCACCACGCTCGACAAGATTATTTGGATCTTGATCTTCTTCGGCTTTGCTTCGATTGCGCCTCTCTGGCCTCTGCACTCCTGGTCTCCTGTGGGCCACGCAGCTGCGCCGGCCGCCACGAGCATGCTGCATGCGGGCGTGCTGATGAAGCTCGGTCATTTTTCCATCATCCGGGTGGCCTTTGAGATTCTGCCGGAGACCACCAGAGAACTCATGCCCATCGCAGCCGTGCTCTGCATGTTCAGTATCGTATATGGCGGGTTCGTCGCGTTCTACGCCAAAGACACCAAGTACGTCATCGGATATTCCAGTTCCAGTCACATGGGGTATGTCTTTTTGGGCATGGCCGCCTTGGACTACATCAGCTTGACCGGCGCGGTGATGTATATGTTTGCGCACGCCATGGCTACAGGTATGCTCTTTGCCATGGCCGGATGGGTGTACGATCAGACGCACACGCGCGACATCCCCTCCCTCGGCGGGCTCTCGAACCGCATGCCGTTCATCTCCGGCTGTTTCGTAATTGCTTGCATGGCCTCGATCGGCGTGCCAGGCACCGTAAACTTCATCGCCGAAGTGATGATCATCGTCGGCAGTTGGAACAAGTACCCGCTCCAAGTCATCGTGGCCGTGGTCGGTATCGTCTTAACCCTGGCCTATTTGTTTAAGATGATGCGCGGGCTTTTCTACGGACCCATGGACCAGAAATACAGTCACGCACACGACGCAGTCTCCGCGGCTGACCGTCTTCCGCTCATGATCATGATTGCCGTTAGCATCGGATTCTTTTTCTTCCCCATGCATCTCTACAATGTCGTGAGATCTGGCGTCGATCCCTTGATTGCGAAGATCACCCGAGTCGTGCCGGTGGCCTCTCTCGATCATGAAACGTTAGACGTGAAACGTGAAGCGACGAATCCGCCTGTAACATCTGATGCTCCGCTCTTGGCGAACAACCCCTCACCCCTGACTCCTGACCACTCACGGGGGTCGGAATGACCTTCGCGCTCACGATATCATCCTCCGATCTGCTGCTGCTGCTCCCGGAAATCCTGCTCACGTCCTGGCTCTGTCTTATCCTGATCATTGATTTTTCGTTCCCTCAGCTGCCCAACGAACAATTGGCCTATTTCAGCATCGCCGGGCTCGTCGCCACCCTAGGCTGCCTGGCTTGGTTCGATGTCGCCGGCATCACCGGAACCCTTTTCGCGAACATGTTTGCCCTCGATCGGATGGCCCTGTTCTTCAAAATGTTCATCGTCGGATCGACGATCCTCGTTATTCTGGCCTCCATCGATTACATTCATCGATTCAAGTTCTTCCGCGGAGAATATTATTTCCTGGTCGTGATGTCGGCCCTCGGAATGATGTTTATGGCTTCCGCGAACGACCTGCTGTCGGTCTTCATCGCGCTGGAGTTTTCCACCATCGGATTCTACGTCCTCGTGGCCTATCTCCGCGAGGATATCGCCTCGAACGAAGCAGGCATCAAGTTTTTCATCCTGGGCATCTTCGCCGCAGCCCTCCTCGCCTATGGCATCAGCTTGGTCTACGGAGAAACAGGCAAACTAGTATTTTCCGATATGACGACGGTACAAGCCACACCGGGGTTGGTCATTGGCTTCCTGCTGATCTTCGCCGCATTAGGATTCAAAATCGGCGCTGTGCCTTTTCATTCATGGATTCCTGACACCTATCATGGGTCGCCGACGCCGGTGACGGCATTCCTCTCGATCGCACCTAAGGGAGCGGCCTTTGCCATCCTCCTGAGAATGTTCTTCGTCTCCTTGGCGAACTTTAAGCCGGTCTGGACTCTGTTGCTTGTCGCTGTGTCCATCCTATCCATGACCTACGGCAACATCGTGGCCATCGCCCAAAAGAACATGAAACGGCTCTTGGCCTATTCCGGTATCGCCCAGATCGGCAACGTGCTGATCGGTCTCGCGACCGGTACGAAGATGGGCAGCGATGCCATGCTGTTTTATCTCCTGACCTATCTGTTCGCCAATCTCGGCGCCTTCGCCATTGTCATTGCCGTCAGCGAAGCCATCGGCAGCGAGGAAATAGACGACTACAGCGGCCTGGGACGACGGTCGCCCTTTCTCGCCTTTTCAATGCTGATCTTTCTCTTGTCGTTGGCCGGAGTGCCCCCGCTGGCCGGCTTCATCGGAAAATTATACATCTTTGTCGCTGCCATTAAAGAAGGGCTCTACGTGCTCATCACTGTCGGGCTCATCAACATCGTCATTTCCATGTACTACTACCTCATCGTCGTGAAGAAGATGTACGTCAACGAACCCCACGACCGGTCGCCTCTCAAGGTATCGGGCCCGATCAAAGTGGTGGTCTACGTCTGTCTCGCCGGCACCCTTGCGATCGGCGTCTATCCTCAACCAGTCACCGACTGGGTTGTCTCGGCCATCATGATATTTTCAAACGTGGCGGATCCAACTGCATCCCTTCCCATTCCCCCTGCCGTCATTCCCTTCGGCGGCTAAGCCTACGCGGGAACGGTTCCTCTGCGCCCGGCAAGCATTCTTCTGAAATATTTCTTGCAGGGCCTACCGGAGGAGGATACAGTTTCCAGGACATTGGCTTACATCCCCACGCCCGCACATGATTGAACCATGGAATCCGCCACACAAGAACCTACGACCACGCCCGCACCCGTTCATTCTGAGCCTGTTTCCCACAGCAGCCAAGCGCCGATCCCCAAGACCGGCTGGCTCATGGAGCGGTTCGCCCATTGGTCGATCGAGCAACGAGTCCTTGCGGGATTTGGGCTCGTCTTTGCCGGCATTGTAGTCATCAGCGCCATCTCCTACCGCAACACTTCCGTCTTGATCGAGAATAGTCGGCTCGATACCAAGAGCCACGAATTGGTGCAGCTGCTCGGCTCAGTCGAGGAAGCCCTCGGCGCTGCTGAGAGTGGCCATCGGCGCTATCTTGTTACCGGCGACGAGTCGTACCTCAAGTCCTATCAGGCCACTGTCGAACAAATGCCGGAATACCTTCGGTATCTCAGAGGCCTGACAAAAGAAGGAGCTGAACAACAAGACCGCGTTGAGGCACTCGAACGGCTCATCACCAGTCAGTTAAAGGCAGAGGCGGAAGCCATCGTCCAACGTAAGAAGCGTGGCTATGAAGGTGTCAGACACCTCGCACTCGCCGGGGCGGCAAAGAACGAGATCGCGGGAATCCATCGCCTGATGACGGAACTCGACACGGCCGAGCAACGAGTACTTCATGCCCGTGTGGAAGAATCGGCTGGAAGCACGAAAAATACAATCGCCCTGCTCGGGTTCGGTGCATTCCTCCAATTGGTTCTCTTGGCCTCCGTATACTTTCTCATCCATCATGATATCGCCGAGCGACGCCGCGTAGCTGCGGAGTTGCAAAGCCGTGGCGAGCTGCTCCAGGCTGCCAATAAAGAATTAGAAGCATTCAGCTATTCTGTGTCTCATGACCTGCGCGCCCCGCTCCGTCATATCGACGGATATGCGGCACTCTTGTCCAAAGCGGCCGGTGAGACGCTGAACGATAAAGCACGCCGCTACTTACAGACGATTTCAAGTTCCGCGAAGCAAATGGGACAACTGATCGACGACTTGCTCGTGTTTTCCCGTATGGGTCGCCAGGACATGCTCCGCACGACGGTCAATTTAGATCAACTCGTCAAGACCGTCCTTCATGATTTACGTCTTGACTTGCAAGGGCGGACAATCTCCTGGACAATACACCCATTACCTAACGTTTCAGGAGATCCGGCGATGTTACGACAGGTTTTCGTGAATCTGATCTCCAACGCGCTGAAATTCACGTCCACGAGGTTGGAGGCCAAGATCGAAATCGGCGCCGGCCCGCGAAACTCCGGTGAAGCTGAGGTGTTCGTGCGCGATAATGGGGTAGGATTCGATATGCAGTATGTCAACAAGTTATTCGGCGTCTTTCAACGTCTTCACCGGAACGACGAGTTTGAAGGCACCGGCATCGGGCTCGCCAATGTGCGCCGAATCATTCATCGGCATGGTGGACGGACCTGGGCCGAAGGAGCACCGGACCAAGGCGCTACCTTCCACTTTTCGCTGCCCCTCGCGAGGTCTCTCAGATGACCACGGTCAAGCCCATCCTACTCGCTGAAGATAACCCGCGTGACGCCGAACTTGCGCTGGCCGCCATGGAAGAGCATCACATCGCCGACAAAGTGGTGGTCTGCCACGACGGAGCTGAAGTCCTCGACTATCTCTATTGTCGTGGAATCTTTGATGCCAGGCAGCAAGGCAATCCCGTGGTCGTGTTTCTGGACCTCAAAATGCCCAAAGTCGACGGACTCGAGGTCTTGAGAGCCATTAAGAACGACGCAAACCTGAAGTCGATTCCCGTCGTCATGCTTACATCCTCGCGCGAGGAGCGCGATTTGGCGCAAAGCTATGCATTGGGGGCCAACGCTTACGTGGTGAAGCCGGTTGAGTTTCACCAGTTCATCGCAGCCGTGAAAGAGCTGGGCGTTTTTTGGGGTGTAATCAATGAACCGCCGCCCGAAGGCTCTGAGCCGAACGTGTAGCCTCCTCACAAAGGACCTGTGAAACCCCCTCTGCTCCTACTCCACCTCGAGGACGATCCGGTCGACGCGGAACTCATTACGACCACACTGATCGATGGCGGAATCCCCTGCCAGTCGCAACTCGTCGACACGCGGCAGGCATTTGTGGCAGCCCTCAAAGAAGGCCGGATGGATCTTATCCTGGCGGATTACTCGATCCCGGGATTCGACGGGATGACGGCGCTTATTCTTGCGCGTCAGCACTGTCCTGACGTGCCCTTCCTTTTTGTCTCCGCCACGATCGGAGAGGAACTGGCCATCGACGCCATGCATCAAGGCGCGACGGACTATGTACTCAAGCAACGGCTCGGGAGACTCGTGCCCTCGGTCCAGCGCGCATTACGTGAGCTCGATGACCGAGCTGAACGGAAGCGTGCGGAAGAAGCCCTTCGGCAGAGCGAAAAACAGTTTCGACAATCTCAGAAGATGGAAGCGGTTGGCCGGTTGGCCGGAGGGATCGCGCATGACTTCAATAATCTCCTGACCATCATCATGGGCTACAGCCAGGTCCTCTTGACGGAACTCGGCCCTCAACACCCCCTTCGCGGAAAGATCGAAGAAACCTTGAAAGCCGGCGGAAAGGCCGCGTCACTGATCCGACAACTGCTCACCTTCAGCAGTAAGCAATCGATGGACCCGAAAATTCTGACGCTCAATACCGCCGTCACAAGTCTGGAAAACATGCTACGCCGGCTCATCGGCGAGGACGTACAATTTGTCATTAAACTCGATCCGAAGAATGGGCGGCTGCGCGCCGACCAAACCCAGCTTGAACAGGTTCTGGTCAACCTGGTTGTCAACGCGCGGGATGCCATGCCGAAGGGCGGAACGATCACGATCGAAACGGCCCAGGTCGAACTGACTCGCAGTCCTGTTTACCACATCGCTCCGTTGCAGCCCGGTTCCTATGTTCGGCTGGCCGTCAGCGATACCGGCTGTGGCATGGACCTCAAAACACAATCCCATATCTTTGAACCATTCTTCACCACGAAAGGAGAGGGGAAGGGCACAGGGCTGGGCCTCTCCACGGTGTATGGGATTGTCACTCAATGCGGCGGGGCAATCGACGTCACCAGCCGTGTGGGCCACGGCACACGCTTCGACTTGTATTTTCCAAGCGTCGAGTCCGACATCCTACCCACGACGCCGACGCAGCCATCAGGACGGCCTCAGCGGGGCACAGAAACAATTCTCTTGGCGGAAGATGAACCAAGCGTACGGACGCTGGTGCGAGACGAGCTACAGAAGCTGGGGTACAAAGTCGTAGAAGCCAAAAATGGGGTTGAAGCCTGCCTACTGGCGACGCAACAAGCAGAATCGTTTCAGCTCCTTCTGACAGACGTCGTTATGCCCGTCATGGGCGGACGGGAACTGGCGCAACATCTCTCCGTCATCAATCCAGAATTACGCACTCTGTTCATGTCGGGGTATATGGATGACGTCGGCATCATGGCCGGACAAGAAGAAGGCACCACCAGTTTCTTACAAAAGCCTTTCACTCCTGAGGTGCTTGCCAGCTCGGTCCGCAATCTGCTCGATGCCCGCATGCCATCGGACAAGGCTGGCGATACCCCATCGACACCCAAACCAACCCTGCGCTAGCCATGTGAGGAGTTCGTGTCGAAGCCGTTGCCCCTGTCCTCGAATGATTTGACGCTCCCTATCGGCGCTCTCTATACTTGATCCTGAGACACTATGGTACGGGACAACAGCCTCCACCGGTCTCTCCCTTTCATCCCTGTCACCCGCATCCTGCTGGGTATCATTTTTATCATATCCAGCGGACCTACAACGGCAACGCCTCAAACCCTCACGGGGGATCGACTCGGAGAGGGCTTATCCATCTCCACCTGGAATCCCCAAGCACAATGCCCTGACGTCGCACCGTTGATTGCCGTCGAGATCGACCCCAACCGCTATCGCTTTACCGTGCACTACTACCAGCAGGAGGGGCTCTCGGACCCGCTCGATATTCGCCAATGGCAAGAACGAACTGGCCACGACCTGGTCTTCAATGCCGGACTCTTCCGTGAGAATTATGCGTATCTCGGGCTGCTCTATGGAAACGGCCGATCGCTGGGGAGCAAGCGGCACAACACCTGGCTGGGACTGTTTGTGGCAGAACCGGAGGAGGATCGTTCACGTCGCGCACGGGTTTTGGATCTGACTTTTGACACCTTTGACGAGCAGCACGTTCCCTATCGAGAAGTGGCTCAATCGCTCATGCTCCTCGACCGAACCGGAAAAATCCGTGTCCGCCAAACCGGGAAACGCGCACATCAGACCCTCGTCGCAGAACAAGGTGATGGGCATCTCCTCGTCCTCAAGACCACGGAGGTGGTGTCACTCCATGCCCTTGGGGAATGCCTGCGAGACGCCTTTCCTTCCCTGCGCCAGGTCATGGCCATGGACGGAGGATCCTCTTCCGATGTCGCCGTCAGCCCCTTGCTCCGGCAAACCACGTCTAAACTTGCCGGCTTACACAGCTGGATACCTTTATTAGAAGGCAACATCACAACCCATATTGGACTTCCAGCTGTCATCGGAATCAGCCCACGCCAGAAACTACCGGCGCCAAAACCGTAGATATATGAACTTGCCGAGGCGGTGTAGGCTGAGTCAAGATCAGACTCTTTCAGCGGCGCCCAGATTCAACCGGAAAGCCTGCCGCAAGCCAGGCATTCATACTGCCGGTGACATTGTAGACATGACGGTAGCCCAAATCTGCCAGCGTTTCTGCCGCAATGTTGCTGCGATGGCCGGATTGGCAATAGACTACCAGATGGTCTTCCAGTTGGGCTCCGATCTCCCGATGCCGAGCTTGAATTTCCCTGAACTCAATGTTCAGATCGGTTCCGGGAATGAATCCTGTCGCATGTTCTTCCGCAGATCGGACATCGATCAGGATGAAACCCTTCTGAGGCGTCGAAGGCGCCTTGGTCAATCCGGCACGCAACTGCTGGACCGAGAGCAGATAGGAATGATGGGCTGAGATATCACTGGTCGAGATCGCAGACAGCAGAAACAGACCGAGAACTACGGCGACAATGCGTAAGGTCATGGTTGCCTCCTTCCAAAAACAGAGCGGTGAATCGTTCGACTGAGATTACTCTCACGGGTATGATAGGAAATGCATGAAGATCTGGTCAAGCCTCGCCATTCTCTTTGTCATCGCTTTGGCTGGTTGTGGCGAGGGGGCAAAACTACTTCAGGAAAGAGAAGACGGAGGGGTGGTTGTTTATCCCTTCATAGGAGAGCAGGGGCCGATGCTGTCCTCGTTTCGCACAAACGCCCTCGCTCTCATGAAGGAAAAATGCGGCGGCCCCTATACCGTCGTGCAGGAAGGGGAGACGAGAGGCCGTATCCGCACGGTCAGCCCAATAGAAGGTGCGCAGGAAACCATACAAGAACGCCGCTGGGGCATTCAGTTTCGGTGTAAGTGAGGAGGGACTTTGCTGAAACCTATGAGAGGGTTGCTTGCGCACTGGTCAGGTCGTCAATGGTCAGCAGGCTCACCAGCGTCAGCCCTTCCGCTTCAACCTTGCGCCGCCCATCCTGCTCCTTCCGATCTACGATCACCAGGGCATGCGTTACAGTGAGGCCGGCGCCCCTGGCAGCTGCAACAGCCTTGAGAAGCGAGCCACCGCTTGTGAGGACATCGTCCACGATCACAGCGCGATCCCCTGGCTGAAACGATCCTTCGATAAGTTTTCCGAGCCCATGATCCTTCGCCTGCTTCCGCACCACAAAGGTCCTCCAGGTTCGTGGCGGCTGGGCCACAAACGCAAAATCCGATATGCTCGTGGCAATGGAAATCGCTCCGATTTCCAATCCGCCAAGACAGTCGAGTTCGACCAGCCGCAACAATTCGTACGCCAATTGGGCGACAAGGCGGCGCGAACCAGGATGGGCCATCAGAGACCGGCAATCGACGTAGAAGGGACTCTTCAATCCAGAAGCAAGTGTGAACCCTGTCGTAGGTTCCCACTTGAACGATCGGGTTTCATGAAAGGCTTTCGCTAACTCAATTTTGAGGGGCAGCATCCTACTAGCTCAATTATTCAGTCACGCATTCTACACTTGGCGATGGCCTAAATAGAATCCCACCGTAAATTAATTCCACTCCGTCGCCGGGAAAACCCATCACGTGATCCTGATTGAACAAACGACCTCAGGGCTTGTAATCCGTGTGTTCGGAGGGCTTACCCCCATGTGAGAACTGATGCACGAACGCGATCACCTTCCAGATCTGCTCTTCTGAGAGGTACGACTTCCAGGCCTTCATTGTCGTCTTTGGGACCCCTTCCGCCACTCGCCAGAACCAGTAGCTGTCCGAGAAACGGCTGGTGTTTTTTGGGTCACGAAGCCCTCCCCCACTTTTTACCGGTTTGCCGTCCTTATGGCAACTGCGGCAGCCCTCCTGGGAATAAATCTGCCTTCCCTCCTCGATGATATTAGTATCTGTCCACCAGCCAGCCGGCATATGTTTGTCGGCGTAATCGGCCGGAACCGGACTCAATGTCATTAGTCCCCCGGGGTCAGCCAGCACGGGATTCTTCGCACAGCGGAACCCGCCGTTGAAGTTGCGATACGCCGGTGACTCATAGGTGGGGGCCAACGGTATATTGAAATCCCGGCGTGTGGATCGCAGGTGCTCCGGAGCGAGGTCCCACGAGCCGCCCCGTAACACTCTGTATTTACCATTTCCCGGCCCCTTCGGGTTCTGAGGGGGGCTGGTCGCGTAATAGTCCTGGTCATACCAGTCGCTTACCCATTCCCAGACATTCCCCGCCAGATCATAGATCCCGTAGGGGCTCTTGCCGTCTTTCAATTGCCCCACCGGCACCAGCGTGTCATGGTTGTTCCACTTCTCCTGCCCATAGTTCGCCCGGAGCGTATTGGGAGGTTCATTGCCCCAGGGATAGATACGCCCATCCGTCCCCCTCGCCGCTTTCTCCCATTCCGCCTCCGTCGGCAGCCGCTTGCCGGCCCACTCGCAATAGTTACTCGCATCCGACCAATCGACATTCACGATCGGGCGCTTCCGATGGGACGGCTGGTCCATGGTCGTCCACATCGGCGGCCCGTTAAAGCCCGTGACTTCCAGAAACTTTGCATACTGCCCGACCGTCACTTCATACTTGTCGAGGTAATAGGCATCGAGATAGACCTGATGGACGGGCTTTTCATCGTCACTACCATCGTTGCTCCCCATAGTAAATTCCCCCGCCGGCACGAGCACCATCGGCGCCCCATCTTCACCGGTGATCTTATTCTGCTGCGCCTGGGCCGGGCCTGCGACCCACGCGACGGCCATCAGCAAACCAAGAACGAACAACCGCACCTGCCCCCTTTTCCTCAACTCCATGTCTCTCCTCCTTGCCGTATAGCCACCAGTCAACCCATTGAAGACTTGCTTGCTGTCACTGCTTTACCATGATCCTGTTCAGGAAAAGCGCTGCACCTGTTCCGTCAACGTGTCTGCCACAAGCTTCAGATCGAAGGGCCAGGCGTAACGGAGTTCAACGTTAGGATACTGCGGACGTAGATGATCGAGGATTTCCGGAATCTCGACCTCCGAGTGAGAACCGCCCGGGGTAAACATCGTCGTGGTCACGGTAATGTGCGTCGCGCCCTTCTTAATCAGCTCCTCCACCGATTCTTCCAAGGTCGGGGCACAGAACTCGTTGTAGGCGACGGCAAAAAGCACGTCTCCCAGGTTAGCCCGCAGCTGTGCGGCCACCGCCTCAAGTCCCGATTGATAGGGGTCCGTCTCCGGCGTCCTCGGCCACTGGCGGATTTTTGTGTCCAAGTCATGTTCCTCTGCCGACATCGGCGCGCCTGCCGCTCGCCGTTGTCCTTCCAGCCGTTTCAGTTTCGTGACCAATTCCTGCGGACACCCTTTGGGAATGCCGCCGTGTCCAACTAGAATCACTCCCCGTGTCGTGGTTGCCATCTCATGTCTCCTCTTGTTGATACTCGCGCCGCTTTCACTCAAATTGAACCTGTCGTTGCCTCTAGATACTCCTGTAAGTTGGTCTTGCCGTAGCGACTGTCCTGGTACACTTTTCGAATGAATCCAGCCACGAGAGCCATCACCTTTTTCACCGCGGGTGTCTTCTCAGGATCTGTGGCAGGCAAGAGACGAACGGTGATCGCCTTCTCGTGCAGCTTGAGCTGGACAAAGAAGTTGCACGCAACTCCGTTTTCGATCGCGACAGACTCCAGCAGCGCGTCTTTGCCGCTCCGTGCAAGAAAGAATTCCTGGACCTTGAGGATCTTGTTCCCCGCCCGATGAATGATCGGGGTGAAGGCCTGATATAAACCCTGCAGATCCCCGGCTTCTTCTATGACAACATGCGGCATGCTTCTTCCTTTCTAGACATGATTGCGCAACATGAGCTCCTTCGGATGCGGATTGAGATAGACCTGATCACGAATGTAACCAACTTCATAAGTCTGGACGTAGTGCTTGATCAGCGTGAGAGGAACGATCAATGGCGTGAGTCCCTGATGATAATCACCGATGACGACAAGCAATTCCGCTTTCTCCCTAGCGCCGAGCCGCTCCTTGAAATACCCCAGGATGTGCTGAAGTACGTTCACATGTTTGCGCACCGTCGCTTTCACGGCCAATGCCTTCATGAACAGTTCCCCATACCGGTGAGCGAATTCCTTGGGACGGTGCTGCTCCGCCTGACCGACCAGCCGCCCGAGCACCTCGTATTGCTGTGGGCTATGGGCTAACAGCAAATATTTGTGGATCGTGTGGAACTGCACCAGGGCCCGCCTCGTGACGCCACTCTGCACGAGATCCTGCCAGCGGCGATAACAGAAGACCCGCTCGATAAAATTCTCCCTCAGCGTAGGCTCGCAGAGCCGTCCTTCTTCCTCAACCGGAATCAACGGAAACTGCTCGATAAAGGCCCGCGCAAATAGTCCGACTCCGTTCCGGCTGGGTATTCCATGCTCATTGTAGAGACGCACTCGCTCGATACCGCAGCTCGGCGAACCCTTCTTAAAGACGTACCCGGATAAATCCAGCTCCATGAGTTGCGCGATACGATTCGTGGTCAACGTTTTCAGTGCGCACGTGTGATCAGTCCCTCTCTTGATCGTCACGAGTCGGGGATTCTGAGGATCGCCGACCAGTCGCATCGCCTCGCGAGGAGTGCCCAGCCCTGCCTCAACCTCCGGACAGACCGGAACCCAGTCCACATAGCAGCCAAACACATCGGTCAGAAAACTGTCCCGCTTATGTCCCCCATCGAACCGGACTTCGTCTCCGAGGAGACAACGGCTGATGCCGAGACGGAGCGGCGCGGTCGTCATCTCGTCTCCTGTAATTTGCCGAGCGCTAAATATTCCTCGCGGGCTTGCCGGTGATCCACGATGGGCGAAGGATAGTCTATACCAATGCGGCATTCGGCCAGAGCCTGTTCTTCATGGGTCATCAGATGTGGCGCATGGATCCGGTCACTCGGAACGGCCGCAAGTTCCGGCACATATTGCCGAATGTATGTCCCGTCCGGATCGAACTTCCTACTCTGCAGCATGGGATTGAAAATTCTGTACCCAGGCATAGAATCCGTCCCGGTCGAGGAGGCCCATTGCCAATTGCCATTATTGGCGGCCAGGTCGGCGTCGATGAGCCGCTGCATAAAATAGCGCTCACCACTTTGCCAATCGATCCGGAGATCCTTGATAAGAAACGACGCCACGACCATCCGCACACGATTGTGCATCCACCCAGTCTGGTTCAGTTGACGCATGCCTGCATCCACCAACGGATAACCGGTCTGTCCTTCACACCAGGCGGCATAGAAACGATTCCGCTCTGCTCCAGCCAAACGGGGTCTCGGCAGTCCATCCTTACTTCGGAATGGACCGGAGGCCACCAGCGGAAACGCGGATAGGATTTGTTGAAAGAACTCACGCCAGATCAATTCATCCACCCAGGTGAGCACGTCGCGACGTGACGGGAGGCTGCCTGTCGCGAGCGTACCCAAGGCCATATGCACGGCGGTTCGCACCGAGAGCGTCCCGAACCGGAACTGTGGAGACAATTTGGATGTCCCGTCGATCGCGGGGAGATTCCGTCCTTCAGCGTAGGTGTGGATTGGACCGTCAAGAAACCAGCGGAGCCGCCGCTGCGCTTCCTTCTCTCCCGGCTTGATCGATAAGGGAACTGTCTGATAGCCGAGATCTTCTGCGGCCGGCAGCGCGATCATGGATGCCGAGGAACCGGTGCCCTGGCCCCGCAGCCTGGCCGGGGAGAGAAGAAGCCGTGGGGTCGCGGTGCGCCACTTAGTCCACCACCTGGCACGATAGGCGTTGTATCGCTGTAACGAAGCTCCCGTCGATCCTCTGATTTCTTCAGCTTCGTATACTACATGGTCTTTAAACGTGTGGACCGCCACACCATGGGTCATGAGCGCCTGCTGGATTTTCCGATCTCGGTCAATCGCCGCCGGCTCATAGTCACGATTCCAATAGACCACGTCCGCCTTGCATTCACGTGCGGCTTGAACCACTTCTTCTTCCGGTTCACCGCGACGCCATTGAAGCGGAATGCCCCGCCCGGCTAGAGACGTGGCCAGTTCCTGCAGGCAGCCGAGCATGAAGTTCACACAAGCTGAGCCGAAAACATGGGATTGCAGCAGAGGTTCATCGAATACAAAGAGCGGGATCACTTCGCTGCAGGCCTCACAGGCCGCCGTCAGGGCCGGCTGGTCAGAGAGTCTGAGGTCTCGTCTGAGCCATACGATTCCACGCATCAGTGCGATCCTTCCGGAACAGACGGCCTGGCGGTTATCACGGCTGCCTGATCAGTAAAGAGATGTCGGAGCCAAAATAGATAGATGACGAACAGAGCGGTCGTGGCGATGAATTCTGAACGGAACACCTGGAATCCGAAAGTGAATCGATTCATCGACTCGCTCACTATCCCGAATCCGGCATAGGCCAGGCTGAGTCCCCAGGCCCAGAGACCCAGCCAGAAAAATTCGTACCCGATCAATAAATGCACGGCAGGGGAATGGAGCTTGACGAGAAACGACGAGGGACCGGTCACGGCCGTGCCGAATAGCTTCAAGGCGTAAGAAAGGAACAACACGATGACGGCCAGACCCACGACGCCGACCATCAAGAACAGCCCGCCCAGCAATTTGATATCCACCCCGACCGGCTTTGCGCGCATCTTCGCCCCTTATCCCATCCAAGTTGCCGGAACTCCCTGCCACCAGGTTTTCTGGTTTGTGGCCCGCCATCGTGCTTGTTCCACCCAAAGGTGATCCGATTCGGCCTTGTCCAGTCGATTCGTCATGGCCGCACTGACATCGGACTGTTGCCGCACACTCGCCTGGATCATCTCCTTGGCCATGCGGGCCAGTCCGCCCGGAGGATCGATCAGGTCCTCGGTGTCGCGGTATGCAAGAATGAGATACAGATGCTCGACCGCCATCCACCTCTCTTCGTGCATCAGATGTTCTAGATACGCATCGATTGCCTGATACACATAGGTGAGATGGATATAGCTCGCCGCTGACGGGGCGTCGTCGATCTCCCGCTGGCATGCCTCCAACACACAACGGTGGTGACCGGCTGTAAGAAAGAGGTTCACCTTCGCCAGGTTGGAATGAGTTGTCACGGACGCAACCCTCCCTGGTTCACCGTACAACGGACCTTGACCCAACAAGAGCTGCAGCCCGAACAACGTGAGGATTTTGATATAACTCACCACGAGGAACTCCTATTTGGTGGAACTGCCGTGCGATCCCGCCGGACCTTTCGAAAGTTTGTCACCGGCCGTACGTGTGATGGAAAGTTCTCGAGTTCCTCCGTCACCCTTGATTCCCAACTTCACGATGGTTCCAGATTCTCCACGGATCATCTTGACCACCTGCTCATAACTTTTTCCCGAGACAGCCGTACCATCCACGGTCATGATCTCATCCCCATGCCTGAGCCCGGCTTGGTGAGCCGGTCCCTCCGGATGCACCATACCGACATAGAGCACCGCCGGATCGCCGATACGCTCAGCCCCGACCTGGAGCGAGACGCCGATCACGCCATGTGGGAGCTTATCCTCGTCTCCATGCGCGTACGGAGTTTGGCTCATGGGCTGGTCAGCAGCCCCGGCTGCGCCGGTCAACAAAAGGCCCATCATCACACCTGCCGCAATATGAATGCCTGTGATCTTCATGTGCGTTCCTCCTTGTGAATTATCAACAACTTGACAGCCCAAGTAAACACAGCCCCGCAAGCGGCACGAATGATTTTAAAAACACCGATCGTTGATGCAAACGATTCCACGAGGGCAGGGCCTGATCGAGAGTTCCCTCTGATTCCTGGCTCTTAAGCCGATCCCTCATCACATTGCTCTGAGGCGTCAGCGACGAGCGGCAATAGTCTTCGGACGTGAGTTTGTACACCATATGATCGCGTACCGGTACGCCAGGTTTCCTAGGAACGGAGGACGGCCCACCGATTCCGCAGCCACTTCGATCGTACGAGTTTGTACCCGAGCCAGGCCACTAGCAGCACTCCTAGCAGTGGAATGATCACGGTGCGCGCCAGCTTCTGATAATCTGTCATGTGTACCCGCAAGAGATACTGCGGGCGCTTCATCAGATTCTGCTTCTCTGTCGCAAGGATGACCGTATACAGGCCCTCGTCCAGCTTGACTTCCCCCCTGAGCACGCCGTCCTGGTGGGTGCTCGGACGAATATCTGCCACAATCTCACCTTCTGCCCCATTGGTACCCTTCACGATCCGCATGCCGACCGGCTCAGTGCGTAACGCTGGGTCCACCAGATCCACGACCAGAAAGGTGTCGCCTTCCTGGGGAATGTCTGTGCAATATTGACCTTTCAGCTCGTATTGCGGCTGATAGGCGTTGAAATGCACCACGCGCTCACCGACTCGGCGCAAGCAGGGATCGTCTTCTCCGCTCGCTGTCCCATGTGCCGCGGCTACGTCAGGGGAGTAGAGAGCTGCTACAAGAATGAGCAGCATAGAGCCTGCCTGTATGACTTGCCTAATCATGGCCGAACCCTCCTTATTTGACCTTTCAAGGTTGAGGTGTATCGCCAATCACACTCTGACCTGACGGAAATACAAGTAGGGTCCCAAGAACACGACTGGATTCAGAAAGACCGATCGCTGAGGGCCACGGCACCCCTCCTTTATCCCTTCGCCAAGATCGCCCGCAGGGCCGGTTCCAGTTTCGGGTATTGAAAGACATATCCCCCGGAGAGCGCCTTTGCCGGAGTGACATGTTGGCCCGTGGTCATGAGCGTCCCCAGTTCACCCAATGCCACGCGTAAGGCGACGCCCGGCACAGGAAGCCAGGACGGCCGGTGGAGAACCCGTCCGATCGAGCCGCAGAACTGCTTCATCGTTACAGCCTCGGGCGCCACCGCATTGAGTGGACCAGACACGCTTTGCGTCGTGAGTGCCCACTGGATCAATCCGATGTGATCACGCCGGTGGATCCACGATACCCATTGAGTTCCCGGCATGATGGGACCACCCGCAAAGAGCCGGAACGGTAACAGCATCTTCGGCAAGGCACCGCCGTCTTGTTCGAGCACCATTCCGGTCCGCAACATGACGACTCGCACACCGAACTCCGTGGCCCGTAGTGCCTCCGCTTCCCACGCAAGACAGAGATCGGCCAGAAAGCCTGAACCGCGTGCGGCCCCCTCATCCAGCACACGATCGTCGCTGGCCCCGTAGTAGCCGATACCGGAGGCGCTAATCAGCACGCGCGGTTCCAATGATCGGCGGGACAGGGCTTCTACGAGCAGACGAGTGGTGAGAACCCGACTTTCAGTGAGGAGTCGCTTGTGGGCATCGGTCCAGCGTTCATCGGCAATCGGCGCACCGGCGAGATTGATGACGGCATCGGCTCCGTCGAGACAATGCTCCCAGGCTCCTGCCTCTCGTCCATTCCACTCGATTGCCGTGACAGTCGAGTCACTGGGCCGTTGCGCTTCAATCCTCCTCGTGAGGAGGGTAACCCGATGCCCCTCCTGACAGAGAGCGGCACATAAGGGCCGACCGATAAACCCCGTTCCGCCGGTAATAACAATCTGCATGGTCTCATTTCCCTGCCAGATCTCCTGCATGGGACCGACAAATGGCTAGTCGTCGGACTGCTTATCGCTCCCATGGCAGTTCCGATCTTGTCCCTCTGGCGTATCTTGATCTACTCGTTGAGCATACTTTCTCTTCCTTACGACGTGCAGAAGACTGATTGTCGGGTCCAACCGGTTCTGAAGAATGACCGGGTCGATGACCTCGCCACAATTGGTGCAACGCAAACCCGTGATGCCGATTTGACCGGTATCGTCTAGGAGGTCCAGGTAATACTCCTTGATCATCAATCCCCCGCAACGAGTGCAGGTGCCTTCGCCGACTTGCGAAGTGGAGCGTGGGCGTTTGTCTGGTCTCCCATTCGATTCCACTGGAACCCTCGATGGCGATCACAATGTTCAACAGCCTGCTCCTCACTTGACCCGAACCCTACCCACTCCGGCCTGCCGCCGCACCGCCACAGCCGTTCTCCATCGCGAGGCGCTGGCCCACCAGAGTAGCGTCACTAGTGCCATTATCGCCAAGATGATCAGATCCATACTGGCCTCCTTCTTACTCTCGCTGATCGTTTGGCCGGCCCTGCTCTTCGGGATCCGGAGCGCAGGT